>OJSE01000042.1_pt1 | contig 154451 bp, 131 predicted proteins | sample 1599351 | NCBI WGS metagenome assembly OJSE01 (sample SAMN04168656, study PRJEB22393) | human gut metagenome | biome: human gut microbiome; feature: stool | host: Homo sapiens | collected 2014-03-17 | reverse complement strand
TGTCTGCCAAAGTCCTTGCGATGTACGCAGGCACTAGAACTCCGTCAATGGAACCACAGTGGCTTGCCGCTGGGTTAAGTCAGTCAACACAGATTACTGCCCAGTTCTTTCAATTCAGCAATAGCATCTGTGTTATTACTCAAATCCGCTCTGTCACTTGCGGAGTATGATTTTATAAACAGCATATCCCAAAACAAATAATCTGCCATGCACTGAAACTGCTTATTGATCAGCTCATATTGGATGCTGCCGACCCGAGCAGCTCCGACAACAATGACACCGACCTTCTTGTTTTTTAGATGGAGTCCTTTGCAATAACATTTATCAATAATGAGCTTCAGCTGTGCTGACATACCCCACCAATAAACAGGTGTGGCAAAGACAATCACATCCGCTGCAACGATTTTATCTATTGTCGGATTCGTATCGTCCTGATCGACACAGCCCTTGCTACATTGACAGACTCCGCAACCTTTGCACGGAGCAATGTTCAGCTTCTCCGGTGCGATGACTTCAATTTCATTTTCTTCTGCAACACCTTCAGCAAATGCCTGGATCGCTGTTAATGTGTTTCCTTTTCTCGCACTTCCGTTTACGATTACTATTTTCATGTGTATCCCCCAACTTCCGATTTTCTTAATTCTACAAACTTGAATTTGAGCAAAAGCTCAAGGGACTTTAATGCCCCTTATGCTTTTCTCTTTTCTTTTGCTGTTTCAACTCAAACATTCGCTGTTCTTCTGCCTCTTTCTTCTTGCGGCTTCTCTCTTTACGCTCTTGTTTGTTCTGCTCCTGTTGTAATTTCAATGCCTGTTGCGATTTTGTGCCGATGCCTATTTCTATTGTCTGCTTTCTTGCCTCTCGCTGCATCCGTTTCGGATTTCTTTTTATATCCTTTAAAATAGTTTCAACAGCCGGACTGAATTTCAAACTGAAATAGTATTTTTGAATATATTCCTGCACTTCGTAATCTTTTGGTTCTGCACCAAATGTTACCTTTGTCACAGATAATTTACCATCTTCAATACGCTCAAATACACCTACCCAAAATGGTTCTTCAAAATATACCGTCAATTTTCCACTTACTTTGTCCATAAAATTCCCTCCTAAAATTTATTGAACAAAGAATGGACAACCCGGAGGGGCAGGTTACTTACCCTATTATAAATAGGACGGCCGGGCTACCTACCGGCTCTAGCACATCAAAGATGCACGTTGCGTTTTTATCTTTGCGTTTATAATCAAGCCATATGGCACGATTAGCTTAATTCGTTAAATTTTTGATTTATCCCGTATAAGCATCCTCCGCAGTGTTCCTGAAATTCTGTTTTTCCAGCCACTGCTTTTCCTCTTCGCTTTCCGGGATGTCAATTCTTTCTATTTTGAATATGACAGGCCTTGTCCCATCATTACAGCAGGTGATCATCATGCGCTCATCATTTGTCCAGCCGTGCATGATTGAGCCGCCCTGCAAAGCAGTATAGACATATCGGCTCACTGCGTCCCATGCCTCACCGCAAAACTTGCCGTTCATCAGATGATAGAAATCGTCCTGCTGCGGCGTTCTCTTTAGCAAAAATGTATCGCCTGCCTTGAAGCATGGACACGGTCCCGACTTTGGATCAGCCAGATATTTTTCCTGCAGTTCTAGGAATACCTTTGTTTCCAGAACTGTTATTCTGCATTCATGCTGCATATTATTACTCCTCCCGTTTTACATAGGTAAGCTGAATATCATAGCCGAAAGCTTCGAGCATCTACAATGGACTCTTCCTTTTTAATAAGTCGATTCACATACTGCCCCGTTGTGCCGACCGTTTCTCAAAGCTTTGCCTGTGTCATATCTTCCTCTATGCACTTTACCTTTACATCGACTTCAAAGTTGTTTTTAATCGAATAATTGAACTAAAGTTATACTAATAATGTCATTTATTATAACACTGTTTGAAATTTATTTCTACCGAATTTTCCCCAAACGCATAAAAAGACACCCGACTTTCTGCTAAGCGCCTGCTAAATCTCTATTCTTTTATGCCTGTATCTCTGTGCCCCTGAAGGTGACCGTGATCTCCTTGTCTCTGCCTACCTTCTTTCGGATAATCTCCGCATTAGCGATGATCTACTTTTTCTCCGTAACCAACTTATCAATTTTTCAGAAAAAGACCAAATCGCTTTAAGTTTTGTGAGGCACGGCTCTTTACAATCAACTATATCTGGAAAGAACCCATGGAGCACTTACAAATGCTGAGAGGAAAGTAAGATGGCATGCCTGATTCAAATACAGTACACATGGAAGTTATACAATATCAACCAGCAATCAATAAAGAAATATGGAGCCATGATGCTACCACTATTGAGCAATGTAAGCAGGCCTTTATAGATGCACCTCTCTTTGACGGAAAAATATTTTGGGATGCCGAACAGGATATTGAGTGGATAGATGATTAAGAAAATGAAGTGCCGAGATCGATAAACTTTCAGCACTTCCTCTTTTTTGTTTTTATAACTACTTTTATGAATCCATAAGTCCAATTAGACCTTTCTTCAATTACTCTACCCCCAACGCCTTAAACACCGCATCCTCTGCACTTTGATATGGAATCAGCTGAAATGCACTCATTAGATCAGCTGATAGAACCGCTGATCCGGTTGCCATTTGCTTTCAAATATTACTACGATTGGAACTATCCAAAGAACTCAGAATATTGCTATTCTCTGCAAATACTATCTGTCCTCACTTCTTTTTTATATTTTTTGCTGAGTACTTTCTTTTCTTATGTAACTTTACGATACCTTCTTAACTCCAAAATGAGCCTCTGCAATATCATCCAACTGCTTGGCAATGTCAGCAAATGGAAGATTCAGATCTAATGTCCTGACTGTGATTTGATTGCCGTGCATCTGATATACATTATCTGGTTGAATTAATTCCTCCGTCTTTGCATAGAGAAGCATTCCAGACACCTTATGTTCCTGCTCTTTGAAAGCATAATCACGATTCTTTACATACGTAAATATCTGGTACATATTATTTGAATGCAGAGTATGATTGTCAAATTGTGACTGCGTTGTATGGCTGTAATATTTCGCATCAATAATAAGAACCGTGTTGTCTTTTTGCAAATGAATATCACTTTGCATGACCGGCAGCATTGTCCTGAAACCATCCTCTACATCCCAAGGAATCTGTGATGCGTTAACCGACAGCATAGGATAATGGCGAATATAATACTCCAAGATGAATTTTTCATATAATCTGCACATACGCTGCTCATCAACAAATGACGCCAGCCTATATCCACCAGAATCTGTCGTTATAAGCATACCCTCGATTATTAACTGACAAATGCTGACCAGCATTCTATAGGTCTGATTGTTCCGTTGAAATCGAATCGCTGACCACCGGATGAATGTTGGCTCCAACATATCCACATTAGAAAAGAACAGCATTTTCTTTTTCAAATCATCTTTATACTCAGCTTTTACCTTTGCATTTTTCAACAGCAACATGACTGTTGTCTTGAGTATTTGATTCAATAAATTATTCTCAGATAGCTCATCAAAATCACATGTCAGCAATAGCTCATGTGCCAGACGATTTTTAATCGTTCCTGACATGTTGATTTTCCCACGCATAACAGGCAATTCTTCCTGACGATTTATATATTCTCTATAGAGACCTTGCTTCAACTGAATTCCAATACCTTTTGCGAGAATTGCCGCCAACAGATCATACATCTCATCAAAAGATTCAACTGCTAAATCATCATAATTTCCCTGATTCAAAGTTTGGAAGGCATAGGACAGCATATGGTATATGTTGTTTATTAATATACTCTTATCCTTTGTCATTGAAATACACCGTGCAAGATGTTCTCCCACCGCTGCAATTTTGAACTATCGTCAAACCAATATTCACTGAGCATCGGCAAAATATCAAAATCAACAACGTCCTTCATCCATTCTTCTATGCAATAATCCGCATTACAGAAATAACTGTGGCCAATACAAAAACCTTTTCCCAGCGACTTGTCCGCTGCAATTTCCCTATTTAGTTCCTTAATGCGTTCAATAAGTGTATTGAATGTATCATTTGCAAGGCTATTCTGGTAATTGATAAATCCCTCTGAATCAAAGCCTGGCTCCATATCAAAGAAACTAAATCTACGTCTCAAAGCGTAATCAATCATAGCCAGACTTCGGTCTGCAGTATTCATCATTCCTATGATATGTACTCTCTTCGGAACTGAAAAACTCAGCCCATTATACGCAAGTGTTGCTTTCTTGTCCCGATAATCTGCTTCTATTAGCATCAGCAATTCTCCGAAAATCTTGCTCATATTGCCACGATTGATTTCGTCAATGATAAAGAAATAATCCTTGTCTGGATGGTTGGCTGCTTTCTGACAGAATCTATAAAAAATGCCATATTTTAGCTCGAAGCCTTCTCCCACAGGCTTGTATCCCATCATGAAATCTTCATAAGAATAGTTTTGATGAAACTGAACAAATTCAATTTTGTCATCATCAACTTCTCCCATGACAGAATACGCTAACCTTTTAGCTGCAAAGGTCTTTCCAACACCAGGTGCTCCCTGAAGAATGATATTCTTTTTCTTCTCCAATACAGCTTTCAACCGATCATATTTTGCTTCTGTCATATAAACATCTCTCAGGAAATCTGCTTTTGTATATTTCGCATTACCATTATCTGATGGAGTTAGATTTTCTTCTCGAATCATATCGATAATAAAGTCATACTCTCCGCGCGTAAGCTTAAACAAGCTGCCTTGTGTCATAGAGAAATATTCCATTTTCTCAAGTTCTGGGCATTCTTTCAACGTTGAAAAATCAATCGGTGAAGACAATCCTTCCACCTTTTCAAAGTAGATTTTCTGTCCATCCTGTTCTGCACTGACACGAAGAATCGCTACAATCTGCTTTACCGGCGTTGATTCATAACCAATTACCATATCCCCAGCCTTTGCATCAAGAAAATTTTGGAATATCCTTCGCTTATTACCGTTATCGTTGTAAAGTGTATAATCCTGTACTTCACCGATTGGCATGCTTGACATGCTCCAAATCTTAGGATTTGCATTTAAAAACCAATAATGCAATCCTGATGTATCATTTTTCAAAAGCTCCTCTTTTGTAATATCAAAATATGGTTTCAAAATACAATCTTCAAATAACTGTGTTTCACTTATCGGCACAATAATACAAGTAGAATTATCATTAGGAGTCCACCACTTCTTATCTCCAGTATAAGCACTTGTATCACGAGACTTAGCGATAACAGTATAACTTCTCTCACACCAACCATCTTGTTTCTCGAGATTTTCATTAACCTCATCTGAATCAATACGTCCCAAAAGTCTTATGCTATTGCCACGACACAAATAAAAGAAATCGCCTTTCTTCATTGTCACCATGAAATCTTCACCCTGCGACACTTTTGACTTACCCTTTGCAGCTGTATCCCTATGAACAACAATGACCTGTCTCTTCTCAAATGCTTCGGCTTCTGCTTCTGAAATACAGTCATTACCATGACTTATCTTCCAAAAATTAGGCTTCAAATTTGCATACAAATTGACTTTTGACAAATCAACTCGTCCAAGAGCTTCTTCCAGCTCATTTCTAAGTTTCCAAACATAGATTCCTTCTTCATCCTTCTTAGCAGCTTTGCCAACATAAAGAACTGGCCACCATTTGCTATTATCGTTGTCACGCAACAATATTGGACATCCTGTCTTATTAACAACTCTTCTTGCTAAAGCTGATGAACCTCCATTATAGAAGTTTTGGCTCTCACCATACTTTATGGCAAGCTGCGTACATGTGGCTTGCCCACCATAATCAAGCATACGCTTCATGATTTCAAGACTGCTCTCAGTAAATATCTCTGCATCATTTAAAAGTGCCTCCCAGTCATCTGCCGATAATGCTGGTGTATAATCTGTCGGCCACCACTCGCCTGATGACGAATCTGTCTCATCCTTATTTAGATATCTGCTGATAAAAAATCCGACATCCATCGTAAGCGTCCTTAATTCTGGATCAGGGTAGCACGTTCCGGTAATCTGCGAAGTCAGCAGATTCTTTAGTTCATCATCTTGCTTCAGTTCGTCACAAATTTCATTATAAAAAGCAAGGAAATTACGGATGTTATCTGCATACGCTCCTTTTTTGAATGTATAGCTGCTTTCCAATTCATTTGAAACTGCCTTTACTTCCATTAGCTTATAAATATAATATTTGTCTGGATAGCGCAGCCACAGATACGTGCTTATCGCATTCTCATATTGATAATGCTGCGCTGCACCATTGCCGTATCTTTCAAGGAGACTGTTTGATTTCTGCTTGAATGCATCAATACGCTCATATACATCCTTGTCTTCATCAAACAGCTCAATGAACATACCTCTTACTTCTTCCTGAGCAACCTCACCAAACTTGGTAATCATTTTTGCTGGAAAATTATTCACGGAAGCCAGAAGATTGCTTGTCTGCGACAGTGCCTTTGTAAGCATCGCCGCAAAGTCATCAGCATTTACATTCCAGTTCACTTGAAAGCATTTCACAGCTTCCCATTTATATTTTTCATCTGGCCATTGGATCTGTACAAACCGTTTCTTGTATTCAACGAGTGCTGCCTTAAGCCGCATTTTATTGAACATTGAAAATCACCCCTTATCTTTCTGAGTTGCGAAGGCTCTTATATATTTCATCTGAAAATATTCCAAGCACCTGTCGCTTCATTTCATCATTTGACAGAAGCATAGAGAAGAAATCCTGATTCTGCGACAATCCTTCGATCAAAGCATCATCGATATCATCAAAATAGGTGAACTCGAAATCCTGCTGCGTATTGTTGCGAGCACTGGTCTTAAGCTTATCTGACTTCATCAAAATATCCCTGATCTGCAGCATTGCCTTCACAACAACATCGTTGTCATATTTTTTGCCGGTGCGACTGTTAATTTCATCGATAATCTCAGAAAGTCTTTTTTCCTTGTCTTCCGTCAAACCGAAGTGCTCTGCTGTCGGAAGCTTCATAACCGGAGCTGCCACCAGATCTGCCGACTTATGCTCCTCACCCTTCTTCTGCACAAAGTTCGTTGCTTTAATCTTTCCATCCAGATTGAATCCACCACCTGGATTCTTAATATTAATATAAGCTAATAGATAAGATACAAAGTTATATTTCTTATGTAAATCCGTGTCCTCAAAACTGGACACCTGCAACAGAAATTCATAGAAGCGTACAAAGCTTCTCATATCTGCTACGCACTGGCGCTGTGTATTGTATTCATAATGTTCAATCAGCTTCTTGCTTTTCTGAAGTAAAAACGTCAGTCTCTGTTTCTGCTTACCATTCACCTTTTCAGCATATAGGATATCGTTAGCTGCTTCGATATCAGCTGGGTCTAAAATGCCATAAGAATCAATCTTCGCTTCTAGATCATATACCGCACTTGGCGTTACTGAATTGGCCAGCAACGTCGTTGTGTAATATGGAGCGAACGCGGACTTGATATCTTTATAGCTATTTACAAAATCCAATACAAATGTTTTTTTGTCATACGGTGCACATATACGATTTAATCTAGATAAAGTCTGCACCGCATTGACACCCTTTAGTTTTTTCAGCACATACATTGCACAAAGCTTTGGCTGGTCAAATCCAGTCTGATATTTGTTTGCTACCAGCAGCACCTGATATTTATCTGTATCAAATTCTTTTGTAAGGCGGTCTTCCGTGAATCCATTCATGAATGCTTCTGTATACTCCTGCTCATCATCTGCGAGTTTTACCTTTCCAGAGAAAGCCACCAGTGCATGAATGCCCTCATATCCCTTCTTCGCAATATAATTTTCAAATGCCTGACGATACTTTACAGCACTCTGACGAGAAGCAGTAATCACCATTGCCTTCGCCTGTCCGCCCAGTTCCTTCATGACTGTAGTACGAAAATGCTCTACAATTACTTCTACACGCTGCGCGATATTCGTATCATGCAGCTCTATAAAACGAGCAATCTGACGTTTTGCCTCATTGGTCTTGCAACGAGGATCTTCTTCAATTTCTTTATTAATTTGGTAAAATGTTGAGTATTCCGTGTAGTTTTGCAGTACATCCAGAATGAATCCTTCTTCAATCGCCTGCTTCATGGAATATACATGAAATGCTTCCTTCTGGCCCTTTGTGTTCTGATGCCCAAAAAGCTGAATCGTGGTAGGCTTCGGTGTTGCTGTAAAAGCAAACATTGATACATTAGCCTGCTTACCATTCCGCTTGATTTCACTAGAAATCATATCTTCCACATCCGCTTCCGTATCTTCTCCGGATCCAAGCGTCATCGTGATAGCAGCCATATCCTTACCGGCTGTCGAAGAATGTGCCTCGTCAATGATGACAGCAAATCGCTTGTTCTTCAAATTAGCAACGCTATCAACGATATATGGGAATTTCTGAATCGTTGTTGCAATGATCTTTGTATTGCCATTCAAAGCAATGGCAAGGTCAGCAGATACACACTTGTCATCCATCACACGAATCAGACCGGCCTTATGCTCCATTCCCATAATAGCTTTCTGAAGCTGTCTATCTACGACAACACGATCTGTAACAATAACAACATTGTCAAAGATAATCTTGTTGTTGGCATCATGCAGAGATGTCAGACGATGTGCTAACCAGGCGATTGAATTAGTCTTACCAGAACCTGCGCTATGCTGAATCAGATAATTCTGTGCTGTTTTGTTCTCACGTACATCAGCCACTACCTTACGAATAACATCAAGCTGATGATATCTAGGAAAGATCAGATTTTCTGAACGTTTTACTTTCCCGTTTTCCTCATCTACCTTTTCCTTCACTTCAACAAAAATAAACTTGCTGATTAAATCCAAAATGGTATCTTTTGTAAGAATATCCTCCCACATATAAGAAACGCTGTACTTATCTTCAAATACTGGATTGCCAGCCCCTGCTGTAACTCCATTACCATTACCCATGTTAAAAGGCAAGAAGAATGTTGCCTGACCATCAAGCTTAGTTGTCATGTATACTTCTTCTAAATCCATAGCAAAGTTCACAAGAGTTCCAGCCTTGAATCGAAAAAGTCTTGTCTTCGGATTACGATCAGTGCGAAACTGATAAATCGCATCCTGATAAGACTGTCCAGCAGCATTACATTTCAGTTCAAATGCCATGATTGCCAGACCATTCAGGAATATAACGACGTCAATTCTTTCTTTATCACTGACCCAAACTTCCTCCATGACAGAGAAAATATTTTGCCCATATTTCTTTGTCAACTCTGGATTAAAAGTAGTCGCAGGCTTGGTATACATAAGCTCAATCTTCTGATTAGATAGTTCGATACCATGCTTTAGCACTTCAATCAGACTACCACGAGTCTTAGTGGTCTCTGCATTGATGAAGCTAACAATCGTCTCCTCCAGATCATCTTTGTAAATTTTACGCAGATAATCCATTGTATCAGGCTGTGTATCGTTCAAGAATTTAAAGAGCATCTCACGATCCGCAGCATAATAGCGATCAAAATTTGTAGCCTTACGGACTACAAAATCGTTGTCTTTTTCCAAACGTTCCATCAAGAACTTCTGATATTCCTTTTCAGAAACAATGGATGTCTGATGAATCAGGCGCTTATGATATTCTGTGGCTCTTTTCGCAATGCCGTCCGTATCCTGCTGTTCCATGTCAAGCTCACGTATATTATTATCATCCATTCGCTTTAAGCCTCCTCTCTGATCCATCTGCCAGTTTTTAAATCAATAAACTCATTCAGTTTGATCTTTCCTTCAAAATCAGCTCCATATTCACCGGCACGAGTCTGGTCATCAAACTTGAAACTGTTGTTATAGTATCTGCCTGTCTTGGTTTTCCGAATCAGATCATTGTCCATCATAAACTGAATCACACGCTTATGATTCTCAATATCATCACCATTCAAGTAAAAACAAATCACTCCCGTCAGAGCCAGCTGCACTTCCATGTCGGTACACTTGCACTCATAGCATACGTGCTCCGCAATGGCCTTCTCGCATATTTGCTGTGCAAATGACTGATCTTCAAAAAAATACATCCACTTGCCGCATTTGTGTTTTTCGAGCTTGCTTTCCTCACCAGAAAGATACCAGTACCACCCACCCTGTCTGATCATCATATAGCTGGCACCTCCTTCTTTCCTGTGACGTATTCATAGATCAGGGATTTTTTGTATTCTGCAAGTATTTCTAACTGACTTTTCTTACTTTTCAATATTTCATCAATTTTTCTAACCTTTTCATCAAGGTATTCCGATATCTGTTTTTGCTCATCTAGTGGAATAATAAAAAGCGGAACCTGGGCAAAATTAGCATATCGCATTGCTTGGCCATCTCGAACAAGATTAGAAGTACTTTGAATGGCGTTTATATATTTGCTTGACTTAAAAAACCAGCGATAAAATGGTGGATATACATATTCGTTATTTGGAATCAGCATTACATAGGCAGAACTAATACTTCCTCTTCTTTCACTATACTCAAGTCCTCCCTGAAAGCTCCTCATACTAATCACAAAATCGTTAGGTTCTACATGCTTTAATATACTGAAGTCCTTCATGACTGTCACAATTTTTGTACCAGTAAGCTCCATATACTCATCTTGATATATAACCCCATATTCTTGGCTTGCCGTTAGTTGCTTATCTCCGGGGTAAGCTCTATCTAATCGTTGAGTAAATAGTGCTTTAGGATTTGCATATTTCCAATGTATCGGAATTAGTGGACACCACGGTGTTCCGCTGTCCTTCATCTCAACATCTGGATTTAGCCCTTTGGTTACTGCCTCCGTAATTACAGAGCGTTTATATTGCTCTAAGGTGTCAATCTGAGTTTGAATGTCGGCAGTGAGAGCATCAATCTCGGCACACTTAACATCAAGAAACGCCGCAATACTTTTCTGCTCCTTCATTGGCGGTATTATTACTGCCGTATTATCTAACGCAACTGACGGTAAATCCCATTGCCCAACACGAATTCCACCTGATAAACGCATAAACTCATCTTTATAGCAACTCCTAAGTAGGTAATGAAAGTATCTGCGATAAAAAGCATCATCCGTGAACTTGTATATAAAATATGCTGGACTGACTATTCCCTCATACTCTGAGACAGCAACAGATCCTTGCCAAGCTTTCATTTTATTAATAACAAAATCTCCAGGTTGTACGTATTTGTATTTCGATGTATCTTCCGAAGTAACATTATGGTTATCATCTCGGCTGTCTTTTGGAATTACCCCCAACTCTCTGTATAAGGACAGCACAACGGTATCTCCGGGATTTCTTGGCTCATTTCTTTTTAAATGAAACTTCAGTTTGTCAACTTCCCAATTCACTGGAATTTCTCCAATCCATTCAAATCCACTATCTTTCATCTCTCGCATATCATCACCGCCTTACTCGAACAACTTTGACACACGTTCAGAAACTGAAAGCTCTAGATCCATAAACTTCACTTCCAGTTCTTCACTAGGTGTTGGCTGCTGATACTTGTAGAAATAGCGTGTAAACGGAATCTCTGCACCGGTCTTTATGACTGGTTTCTTCTTGCCTAGATCCTCTTCAAAGAACGCTTTTGCATCCGGGACATGCGGCAGTACTTCTCTCGTCATATAATCGTCGATGCTTTCTTCCCATTTCACCAGCTCTGTATCTTTGGTTTCCTTATCATAGAGAATATTGCCTTTTTTATCTTTCTGAATTTCAGCATCCTTATCCATGACAGACAAACCATCCGCAATCTTATCAAGCAGCTTCTTATCTGCTGTTGCATTTGCAAGGGCCTTTGTCAGCACCGGCATAAATGCTTTTGGTGAATTATAAACCGGCTCTGATACTGCTGCCTGCAGTGCCGAAATGATTGCTTCATAAACCGGCTGGTTGTTCTGGTAATTTTCCAGCTTCTTTAAATCCTTACCGGACAGCTCTTCCATATTCTCCAGTTCATCCACCTTAGCCTGATCGTAAAGAGAAGAAAGTGCCCCCTTTGACAGCATTGCTTCAATTCTCTCTCCTGTGATGGCATAGCTTCTCTGGAGTGGCTGCATCACGGTGTACTCACGATAGATAAACTCTTCATTTTTATAAATCTTGCAATACTCATTTTCAGCAAAGTCCGCATACAGCTTCGTAATCTCAGAACGATTCTCCGGTGAGATTTCATTTTTCTTATTGCCTAATGCCTTGCGTAATTTGCTATAGAGTCCTGATGCATCAATCAACTGAATCTTACCTTTTCTCTCGCGTCTCTTATTCTTAGAAAGTACCCAAATGTATGTAGCAATACCAGTGTTGTAAAAAAGATCTGTAGGCAGTGCAACGATTGCCTCAATCAAGTCCTTTTCCAACAGCCAGCGGCGAATCTGGCTCTCTCCAGATGATGTACCGCCAGAAAACAATGGACTACCATTTTCAATAATGGCAGCACGACCAAAATTATCATCCATCTTATCTACGGCAGACTGCAAGAACAACATCTGCATATCGCCAGAACCAGGAAGACCCGCACCCCAGCGACCGTCGAAGCCCTTTGTATATTCATCATTAACTGCCTGCTCTACACCTTCTGCTGCATCTTTACCGCCCCACGGTGTACCGAATGGTGGATTTTCAATAACGAATCGCATCTTAGTTTCCCTGAATTGATCAGCCTTCATGGTGTCTTGATAACAGATATTTTCCGCATTCTGTCCCTTAATCATCATCTCAGCTAAACAGATAGCATACGACTCTGGATTTATTTCCTGTCCAAACAGTCGCACATCCGCTGACGGATTGTAGCGTTTAATGAAGTTATAGCTAGTAGAAAGCATACCACCAGTTCCGCACGCCTGATCCAATACAGTAACGACCTTTCCATCGTCAAATATATCATCGCATCCCTCTGCCAACAGAATATTGACCATCAATTTAATGATGTCTCTTCCAGTATAGTGATCACCAGCCTCAGCATTTTCAGAAAATCTTCTAATCAAATCCTCGAAGATGTATCCCATCTTCACGTTATCGATTGTCACTGGATTCAAATCCAATTCTGAGAAAGCTTTCACTACACTAAGCAAACGATTGTTCTTGTCCATCTTGTCGATCTGTTTATCAAAATCCAGATTCTTAATGATATTCTGAATATTTGTAGAAAAACCTTTGATATATGACTTAAAGTTTGCAGCCAGGTGATCTGCATCGTTTACCAGTTCAGACAGGTTGAACTCGCTGGTATTGTAGAACTGATATCCTGATACACGATACATCGCCTTTGCCGGATATGCCGGATTCGCCTTGAACTGGTCTACTACTTTCTGCTTTGTTGGTGCCAATGCGCACTCAAATCTGCGGATGATAACCATAGGAATGATTACATCTTTGTATTTATCGCTCTGGTATGTACCTCGCAGCTTGTTTGCGATAGACCAGATAAAATTTACCTCTGTAGAAACGTCAATTGGGGAGTCATCCCACATCGCATCCATCTTCTGTTTTTCTGCCATTGCTATATTCTCCATTCTTTGAGATCTGATATAATGTTCTATAATAATCATTAGACAAAATCCTATTAAACAATTTCAAATGACTCTCCAATGATTATTTATTTGTCATAACTGTTATTATGCCATAAAATTGTATTTCAAGCAATCTAATATCATAAATTTCAAATATTTCGTTTACTCCTTTTTAAAAGAAAAGTAAGAAGCGGCCCCTGCTTTCGCAGTTGCCGCTTCTTACTTTATCATGTTGTTCAACTAAAGATGATAATAGAAATATGTAAATTTAGTAATCTTTTTCATGTCATTCACGACTTTGATTATTAAGACTTCTTCTTATTTTACTCATATGATTCATTATATCATATCGAATTTTTTCATCTTTTCCAAATTCGCGTTCAGCATTATTAATATAAGTAAAAAAGTTCCCTCTTTTTCCAAACGCTCCTCGCTCTGAATATCTTTGATAAAGCTTATCTGCACCTTTTAATTCCCTATTTTTAGCAATTACTTTAGCTTTATGATTCATACGATAATAATATTTGCTAACTGTCTTAGCTCGTACAAATATATTCTTTCCATCAAACGAAATGCCAAGAAAATTAATTTTCTTTTGCGAATCATCTGCATCTATAGAGAAAGATTTTCCAATATTAATAACGGTTGGTGTATCTACCTGGAAAAACTGTGTTTTCCTATTTTCTAACTTCAAACCTGGAATTGCGTTTATAATATCAATAATACTTTTGAATGTATCAATCTGATTTTCCTCTGGTAATACAACAATAAAATCATCGCTATATCTCATATAAAATCCCTTGCATTTCATAACTGCCTGATAAATTAACGCATCTGCATCCAACATATAAATATTAGCTAATACAGCACTTATTGGAGATCCCTGTGGAATTCCATATGACACTGAATTTTTCTTAATATGTTTTCTATTTGCTTTATATTGTTCTTTCGTCAAAACTACTTTTTTCTCATTCAGCTTTCTAATTTTTCCTTTTACATCACTAAGATCATTTAATTCCAATAAATCATCTAACTCCCATGTACTATATCTTGTGATATTTTTATATACGGCGTAATGATCTGGTGGAAGTTGCACACTTTCTATTAAATCGCCCCATCGTTGTTTCAAATATTGATGATCAAGGCTATCGAAAAAATTTGTAAAGTCTCCAATCATTACACAGCATTGTGGATTTTCCTTTATAAAATCGAATGCTTTTTTTGCGGATTGTATATTGCTTTCACTTAAATCTGTTCTATAAGCTACTGGCACTTTTTCTATGCCTAGTTTTCTTATCCGTTTATTATAAAGCTCATTTAACCCCCACGCATAATATTGATAAATACAGCGATCTAAGTGAGCCGCATAGCAAATTTCTCTTTTTTTAAGTTTTTTCCCAGTTTTTGCATTATATTTATTCATTTTCATTGTATAATGAATAAACGGATAAAATCCGTAATGAGCAACATTTTCTGGGTTTTTAATGAATTCTGCTGCTTTTGTTATATCAATTCTATAATCAAAGTGAGCATATCCCTTTTTGCTTTTTTGTATTGTTTTTGGGTTATCCAACCACTCTTGTACATTCATTCTTTTTCCCCCATAATGCAATACCCACCGACATGGAGGATAGCATTCCTTAGCCGATGGGTATACGAAAAAACTTAGTAATCATATGAAAGGCATGCCTTTATTTTTGATTGCCAGCTATCCAATTAACTGCAATACTTAATTGCGGTATAATTACAACTAAGCAGGAGATTATCGTCATGTTCATTACAATCTTAATTCTGGTCACGGTGACCAGTATCAGACAGCCTCAAACCATTTCTTATAAATGTTTGTTAGAACTGTTGACAACAATACCATTCCTTTACAACATACTTGTAAAGCACTTTTATTATATTGTATCTTATTATGATTGTCAATACAATTTGTCTGTCCTATTTAATTTCTCATTTCATCCTCCCTATTATCTGTGCCCCATTCTCTTTCAGCCACTTGACCTGCTCTTTATAGTCAGGAAGTACCTTCTCTACCTCTGCCCAAAATGCCCCTGAATGATTCATTTCTTTTCGATGGCATAGCTCATGCACGACAACATAATCAATTACTTCTGGCGATGTCAGCATTAGTAAGCAATTAAAATTAAGATTTCCTTTGCTGCTGCAGCTTCCCCACCTTGTCTTCTGATTTCGAATTGTTATTCTTCCGTATGTAACTCCAATCTGCTTTGCATAATAGCTTACTCTTTTCGGAATGTGCTGCAAGGCTTTGTCTGCAAGTTTTTTAATCTCCTCATTTGTCAAATACTCACTTTCCACAAACTCGCCTTGTGTTTCCTTCCTCTTTGCTTCCTGCTCTCTGATTTTCTCGATATGCTTTTGTATCCAGCCTTCCTTCTCTCTTAAAATACGCTCAATATCGCTTTGAGGCGCATACATTGGTGCTCGCACTGTCACTGATAAATCTGGATTAATCTGGATTGCTAGCGTCTTTCTGTTTGAGCGTATTATTTTAACATTCATGGCGAATCTCCTATTTTTATGCGGTAATTATTTAGTTCCCTCACAAAACACTATTTTGTATGGCTCCGAATAGTTACCATTATACAAGAAAGGCGCTTCAATTTCCAGATCAAATCACTATTTTATCCGTGAACTATAACTTCTTTCTCCCCCTTTTCTTATAGTCCTCGTCTATTCGTTTCTTCCAATCTGGCTTTAACGGTGCACTGCATCTTACGGAACAAATTGCATCACTGACTACTTCGTAATTTAATGCTGTTCCCTCGCTGTCGCAGTTATAGTTGACTGCACGGTCTGCTCCTATGCCAAAGTGACTTGCTGTTTCTACTGCGTCAATATTTGCTCCCAGGAAAAGAAATTCCCAGCCATACTTTACCTTCTGGCGCTCGATCATTTTCTTGACCTTGTCACTGCTGTAATACCGGCTGGCATTTTCCATTCCGTCTGTCGTGATTACAAACATAGTGTGTTCTGGTACATCTTCTTTGCGTGCATACTTGTGAACATTTCCAATATGATGAATTGCTCCGCCAATTGCATCTAGTAAAGCTGTTGTTCCTCGTACCGTATAATCGTGTTCTGTCATTGGCTGAATATCCTTCACATTTACGCGATCATGCAAGACCTCGCTCACATTGTCAAATAAAACCGTTGAGATCAATGCTTCGCCCTCTGCCTGTTTCTGCTTTCTAATCATTGAATTAAATCCACCAATGGTATCGCTCTCTAATCCACTCATGGAACCGCTGCGGTCGATAATAAAAACAAGTTCTGTCAAATCCTTTCTCATGTGCCTTTCCTCCCAATTATCTCGCCACTTAGGCGTATTTTAATTACCATCTAAAAATGGCTGCTTGGTTTTTTACCTCACAGCCACATGATAACATTTTCTTTTATTGGAATGGTCGCATGAGAAGCGACATTTTCAAATTTAATATTACTACTTAATGTATCTATTATCCTCCAATGAGGCTCTGGTCAAAGGCAAACAATGCCTCATTAATCTCATAGACATTATAGTTGCCCTGTTCAACAAAATACTCTACAATAATGTCAAATTTGCTTGAATGAGAAAGCGCAAAACCTGCTTTTTGAAGCATGTCCCGCATCTCTGAAAGAGGCAATTCCAGCGCTAATGCAAATGCTAGAACTGTTGTCTTGGACGGCTTGTAAAACTTATCGGAGCGAATCTTAGAAAACAATTTTCGATCAATATTTGCTTTCTTATAGCACTGAGCGTCTGTCATTCCACTCTCATCGATCTTTCGCAGAAGCATTTGCGAAAAGCTCTCATCAAGCTGCTTCAACGCTTCCTCTAATGTTTTCTTTTTTCCAGGATATACTGCCTTTAGAAAAACGTCTTCCTCACTAGTTATCTCTTCCTCAGTCGCAAGATACCTTGCCTCTTCCGCTGCCTGATCAACATGTTCTTCTACATAGCGATCATCTATATAAGACGCAATATCATCAAATAGTTTTTCGCTGATCTGATACGAATTACGATCAAAAATAACAAGATATACTTGAAGCTCTTGTTCCAATAAGAAAGCTTGAATTGTATCTACAGCCACTTTTAATGCCTGATCTTTGGGGTAACCGTATATTCCAGACGAAATCAATGGAAATGCAACAGATTCGCACTCGTATTTTTTTGCAAGTTCCAGTGATGTGCGATAGCAGGATTCCAAAAGTTCCTTTTCATGATATTTTCCACCCTGCCAGCGCGGACCAACAGCATGGATCACATACTTGCAAGGAAGCTTATACCCTCTTGTGATTTTTGCACTTCCTGTTTCGCACCCATGTAATGTTCTGCATTCTGCAAGAAGCTCTGGACCTGCTGCCCTATGAATACAGCCATCTACACCACCTCCGCCAAGCAGAGAACTGTTTGCAGCATTAACGATTGCATCTACTTTTAATTTTGTGATATCGTTACGAATAATTTGTAATGGCATACTGCTCCCCCTATCTATTACTTTTCCAATATTTCCAAATACAGCCCTTACAGCCTAATCACCTTACTCCAAGCCTTTCTTCCCTGTTCGTCTGTTACCTCTGCACGTATAAATTTCTCCCATGGCTGTACATGGCATACTGCCTTTGTCAGCCCTGTTCCTCTATGACCACGCTCTGGCGCCCATACGGCATTGGAAAAGAAGGAAATGCGGCTGACTGGTGAGCATAATACTGTTATCTCATCGCCATTTCTTCTAATATGAATCTCTGGTCCCTGTGTTGCGTAAAACTTTTCTTCTTTAATTGCCTGTAGTAGCGCCTCATCTGAATCTGTAATCTTGGCTTCAAGCATAATCCATGCCTTTGTCTCATCGCAGTTATACATATGCGTATCATCATCTGCAACCAACGGATAAAATAAGCCCTGGCACGCTGCTGTATCAACAAAATCACCAGAATATGGACGTGAGGACTCACCCTCATCAGATACAGAGTTGAAAATTTCAGTAGCGTCCACACCATTAAGTGCTGCTGCCTGCTGCGCCGTATTTAATGACCATGCCGGATGCGCCAATATGGCAATTCCGCTGCAGCGGTGAACCTCATCAATAATCTTTTGTGGTCCTGCCTCCTGTGTCAGATTTGGCTTTTTGCTACATCCTATGCCAAGAATATGGTATACACCAGTGCTGGCATCGCCTCCGCCAATATTATATTCAGCTCCTGATAAAATACGCATGCCGCCAATCTCTCCACTATCACGATGAATCCAATGATCTGTAATCGCAACTACATCATATCCTGCTTTTTTATAAATTTCTGCTGCTTCTTCTGGTGTTTTTGAGCCATCAGAAAGTGTCGTGTGCATATGTAGATTTACTTTAAGGCGGCTTACGCCGAACATGTCTTTTTCCATAGTCATTTTCTCCAATCTTGTTTTTCTTGTCCTATTTTACCACGTTTTTTGCATTCTGTACAATCGTATTGCAAAATTCCTGGCAAAATAAAAAATAGCGCCAGGCTGCCCAACGCTATTTTTATATTTATTCTGTAATTTTATTAAAGAAGCATGAATACGATCCCGTATGACATGCTGCTCCTTTTTGTGCTACTTTTGCTAAAAGCGTATCCTTGTCACAATCTGCATAAAGAGATTTCACATATTGAAAATGACCGCTTGTTTCGCCTTTTAGCCATCTACTTTTGCGGCTTCGGCTATAATAGCACATGGTTCCTGTTGCGGCTGTCTCAAGATATGCTGCTTCATTCATGTAGGCTAACATTAGTACCTGACCTGTTTTGTAATCCTGCACTATGCACGGGACAAGTCCTGATGCATCCTTTTTTAGATTGTCCCATGAAATCTCTGCCTTAAATGGAACTGCCACAAATTCATTTTCGTTTGTAAATTCACCTGCCATTTGCTTTACCATCCTTTCTTACAGACTTCCCTTTGTTGAAAGTACATCTGTAATGCGCGGATCTGCAATTGTTGCCTTGTCAAGTGCCTTTGCAAAGGCTTTGAACATGCCTTCTATGATATGGTGGCTGTTCTCGCCTGCCAATTGACGAATATGCAGATTCATTGATGCTGAATATGAAATAGCATAGAAAAATTCTTTTGCCATCTCAGTATCAAATCCTCCCACGCGCTCTGATGAAATTGATGCTTCGTATCCCAGATATGGTCTGCCTGATAAATCAATTGCGCAGAGAATAAGTGCTTCATCCATAGGAAGAATGCAGTCTCCATAGCGGCAAATAGACTTTTTGTCGCCTACTGCCTGTGCTATCGCCTGACCAAGCACAATGCCGACATCCTCTATCGTATGATGGCAATCTACCTCAAGATCACCAGTTGCCTTTACTGTCAAATCAAACAGACCATGACGTGCAAAGCTGTTTAGCATATGATCAAAGAAGCCAATTCCTGTAGAAATATCTGCCTTTCCGCTGCCATCCAAATTTATGGTCAGAGTAATTTGTGTTTCCTTTGTATTTCTTGTAATAGTACCGATTCGCTGCTGCATAGTTTCCTCTCCTTTTGATACCCGATTACTCTTTGTCGTCTTCAAAACGAACACGGATGGAATTAGCATGCGCTGTCAGGTATTCGCTTTCTGCAAACTGAATAATATCCCTGCTGACTGGCTTTAATGCCTTCTTGGAGTAATAAATAATACTTGATTTCTTTACATAAGCATCTACGCCAAGCGGTGAGAAAAACTTTGCCGTTCCGTTTGTCGGAAGAACATGGTTTGGTCCTGCAAAGTAGTCGCCAAGCGGCTCACTGCTGTACTCTCCCATAAAGATTGCGCCGGCATTTCGTACCTGTGTCATCGTCTCAAATGGATTTATTGTCTGAATTTCAAGATGCTCTGGTGCAATTTCATTTACTACATCTACTGCATCGTCCATAGAATCTGCTACAAGAATATAACCATAATTATCAATGGACTTTTGCAGAATCTCTTTTCTGGATAATCCTGCGATAAATTCTTCTGTCAGCTTTGATACTTCCTCGGCAAGCTTCATGCTGGTTGTAACAAGAATAGCGCAGGCAAGCTCGTCATGCTCTGCCTGTGACAAAAGATCTGCTGCAACGAACTTTGCATTTGCACTCTCATCTGCAAGAACCATGATCTCACTAGGTCCGGCAATGCTGTCGATGCTGACATGACCATATACAGCCTTCTTTGCAAGCGCAACATAAATATTTCCAGGACCTGCAATCTTATTTACCTTCGGAATAGATTCAGTACCAAATGCAAGTGCGGCAATTGCCTGCGCACCGCCAACCTTATAAACCTCTGTTGCACCTGCAATGTGAGCTGCTGCCAGAGTGACTGGATTAACCTTTCCGTCCTTGCCAGGAGGTGTCACCATAACAATACGATTTACGCCTGCTACCTCTGCTGGAATGATATTCATTAAAACAGAAGACGGATATGCAGCCTTTCCGCCTGGAACATAAAGTCCCGCACTGTCTAGTGGTGTAACTCTCTGACCAAGAATCGTTCCGTCCGGTGTCGTGTCAAACCATGAGAGTTGCTTTTGCTTTTCATGGAATGCGCGGATATTCTTCATAGATTTTACCATTACTTCCATCAGCTTTGGATCGACCTGTTTAAGTGCCTCATCAATCTCTTCTTTAGTCACTCTAATGGTATCCTTTGTCACTTTAACCTTGTCAAACTTCTCGGTATATTCAAACAGCGCTTCATCACCGCGCGCCTTCACATCATCTACAATTGCCTGTACAGTATCGGCATATTGTCCGTAGTTGTTCGGATCTCTCTTTAACAGATCTGCTAACAAATTTTCCTTTGATTCCTTGCTAAGCTTAACAATTCTCATGTGTGTTCCATCCTCTCTGTCTGCTATTTCCTTTTTTCAACCGCAGTCTTAAAACCAGCTAAGATCTTATTGATTCGCTCGTTTTCCATCTTCATGCTTACCTGATTTACAACCACACGGGCTGACAGCGGGCAAATCTCCTCTAATACCTCAAGTCCGTTTTCCTTAAGCGTCGTTCCTGTCTCAACTATATCTACAATAACCTCAGACAAGCCAACGATTGGTGCTAACTCGACTGAACCATTCAGCTTAATAATTTCAACTGTCTGATGCTTCTTATTATAGAAGTAATCCTTCGCGATGACCGGATATTTTGATGCCACACGAATCAGTTCATGGTGCTTAAGGCGCTCTCTTGCCGATGCAGGGCCAGCCACGCACATACGGCATTTGCCAATGCCAAGATCCATCACCTCATATAAATTTCGTCCTTCTTCAAGGATGGTATCCTTTCCTACTACACCAATATCAGCTGCACCATATTCCACATATGTCGGAACATCAGATGCCTTTGCCAGAAAAAATTTTAATTTTAGCTCTTCATTTACAAAAATCAGCTTACGGCTTGTCTCGTCCTTCATCTCCTCGCATGTAATGCCGGCAAGCTCCAGCATCTCCATTGCTTTTTTTGCCAGACGACCCTTTGCAAGCGCAAATGTAATATATCTCATAAAGCGTATTCTCCTTCTTATGCTTCTTCTCCGATCAAATCAGAAAGCAAATGTTGTTTGCGGTCATCTGTGAGTACATTTATAACCTCAACATATTTTCCTTCCTCATCAATATAAAAGATACCACCAATACCGCTTCTCTTCGCATACGCAATGTAGTCATCAATTGTCTTTTCATAAAACTTTTTCATAAGCGTAACTGAGGAATCTGCTCTTAATACATTTGCAAGACGAATGGCAAGATCCTTCTGACTTCTCTCATAAAGAAGAATTGTTCCAAGATAATCAGTGTCAATATCAATCTGCTGTCTTGACATAGCCATCAACAACTCATCTACATAAATACCAAAGCCGATAGATGGTGCGTCCTTTCCGAACTGGGAAAGCAGCTTGTCATAACGGCCGCCCGTTGCAATAGGTGTTCCGCTTCCATATGTATATGCCTTGAAAATGATTCCTGTATAATACTGAAATTTGCCAAGCATACCAAGATCAAACGTAATATATTTTTCCAGTCCGTAGGAAGCAAGAATCTTATACAGCTTTTCAAGACGATATATTGCGCTGAGCGCCTTATCATTATCTGTAAGAGACGCTGCCTCATGGATCTGACTGATGCCTCCAAACAGCTTTGGCATAGAAAGAAGTGCCTGCTTTAACTGTTCAGGAAGCTCTTTTGCCGAAAGCATTTCCTCTACACCAAAATAGTTTTTCTGCTCAATCAGTGTTCTAAGCTCGTCTGTCTCCTGCTCATTAAAGCCTGCTTCTTCTACTAGTCCATTAAAGAAATCAACCTGTCCGATCTCAACCTGAAACTCTGTCAGACCGCTGACCTGAAGAGACTGAATCAGCATAGCAACCATCTCTGCATCTGCATCTGTTGTCGTATCGTTAATCATCTCTGCGCCCATTACGGTAGACTCTTTTAAACTTCCGCGCAAGCTCATGTTGTTGATGAAAATGTTTCCATTATAACAAAGACGCACTGGCATGTCCTCATCCATGAAATATTTTGCCGCACATCTTGCAATTGACGGTGTAATATCAGGCCGAAGCACTAGTGTATTTCCGTCGCGGTCAAAAAATTTAAACATCTGATTTGATGCAACTGAACCTCTGTCTTTATTAAATATATCAAAAAACTCATATGATGGTGTCTGGATGCTGCGATAACCAAAACGGTGGAAAACCGCTCCGATTTTTGCGCTTACAGTTTCCTTCTTCGCGCATTCTTCATTATACAGATCTCTTACACCCTCCGGTGTGTGCAGTAAACTGATTGCCATATTTTCCTCATTTCCTGCAGCTTGTTTACTTTAGTAAGTTAACGTGCTACCATGGTAATTTATGAATGTTAAATACGATTATAGCGAAGCAGCTTGCATTTGTCAAGTCCCATTTCCATTTGACTCATCAGCATGACGCAAAAGATCAAGCTGAAGCTGCTCCAAAAAGTGTAAAAACACGCCATTTTTTATTGGAATCTGCAGTGTCTTATCGATCTCGTCATATGTAAAACTCTTTCTTCCGCCATTTTTGCCGCGATTCCAGAAATAGACGATATCAGAAAGCGGCACATAATACGCTTCATGACGGTGCGTATAATACAACAGAATAAAAGCAATTCCGTTTTGTTCTTCCATTGCCTGCATAAATTTTACCTGATGCTCATGAATATTCTGCAGTGGAAAGGTATCAACTGCAGATTCCTTCGCATCAAAGCAGATTGGAATGCCCTGAACTGCACCAATATAATCGACTGTACTTTTTTGATCAAAATATGCAAGCGTTATATGACGCGTCTCCTGATCAATATTGATTGGTTTTATTGGAGTCGGAATCTTCTGGATTAACGCAAGCTTTTTTGTGCTGTACTGCTCAATCGTATAGTTGATCATATCCTCTAATGCCGATCCTCTAAGTCCTCTTGATTTCCATGTTGGCATACGTATTACTCCTTCCAGTCATGGATTTTTGCATACTCCATTGCCTTTAAAAAATCATTTGGAAGCGGTGCCTGAAAGCTTTTTTGGGACAGATATGAAAAATGTCCCTCGCAGACAGGAAATACCATCTCATATGCATGAAGAAGCTGTCTCTTTGTGCCTGCCTTTTTTCTAAACTGCTCATTTATGCTGCTGTCACCATATTTGGAATCTCCAATGATGGGATGATTTATGCTCGACAGATGGGCACGAATCTGATGAGAACGTCCTGTCACTAAAAGTACCTTTAAAAGCGTTGCCTGCTTTGTCGCTGCCACTGGCTCATATACAGTCTCAATTGCAAGTGCATCTTTTTTAAGATGCTCTGGAAATTCCTCAAGTGTCTCGTGAACCTCTACTTTATTTGTTTTTTCATCCTTATACAGATATCCTTTTAGCTTTTGCTGTCTGGTTACGCAGCCTGCCACTAGCGCCATATAATATTTGTGCAGGTCTCTTGTTCTAAACTGTTCTGATAAAAACTGGAGGCCTCGTATGGAAAAACCAGCTGCAATTAAGCCCGATGTATTTCTGTCTAAACGGTTGCAGACAGAAGGACGGCAGACTAACAGCTGCTCATTTGTTACTTTTTGTGTGGAAAGTGCATAGCCAATGACTTTTTCTACCATGGAAACATCTTTTGGCGATGCTTTCTGTGAAAGTTCTCCCGCTGCTTTATTGATCAGCAATATATCATCATCCTCATATATAATGCTCTTTGGTGAGAGCGATACGTTTTGAGTCTGTGTCTGAATACTGGAAACTTTTTTTTCATCTGTATTTCCACGGAATTTTTCAATCGTGTCCTCTGCCAAAAACAGCTCAATACAGTCTCCCGCGCAAAGTTTTTCGCTTCCATCACACTTTTTTTTGTTGCAGGTAATGTTCTTTTTTCTAAGCATCTTATAAAAGAAGCTCTTTGGCGCCTCTGGCATATATCGGCTTAAATATTTGTCTAAGCGCTGACCTTCTTCTGCCGCCTGAATTTGCAATTGTCTCATATGGCAATTCCTCTCAGCACACCTTCGATTTTAAGAAGCTTTTCATCACAGCTGGCGCGATCCCACTTCTCAAGCTCGCGAATGCGGTTTAAATAATTTTTCCAGTCACGGATAACAAATATATCCGTCTTTAAGTCATTAGCCTTCATAAAGCTCTTTATATACTCAGCTGTCTTTTTTTCTGATACATTCTTATCAGAGCAATAGCAAAAGACACCTTTCTCATGAATACACGCATAGTCAAGCAAAAATGACTTATCTGTTTTTGATGTAATGACAAGCTCAGTGTCTAAAATTCCTTTACCTACAATAGATGCCACCTGCTCATACTCCTTATCTGGGCACGGCTGATATTTCCAAAGTGCAATCAAAATGACAAGCTGATTTACCATTGGTATTACTGAAACCATAGCCACAACTGTAAGCAAATTTTTGCGGCTTCCTGTTGTCACAACGCCAATCACCACAAGACCTATAATGCCGATTAAAAGACCAAGTACCTCTCCTAACAGCAGGCGCTTCTTGCGTTTGATATAGCCATGATGACCTTTTTTTATTCGAAACATAACTACTGTGTCCTCCGTTTTATATGAAATCTGTGTAATCTCTCACCCATCCATCGGCAAGCGCAAGTTTTTTCTCGCGAAGCGGCTCTGAAAATTCATCTTCTACTGCAAATACAGTCATCCCTGCCGCCTTTCCTGCCATGATTCCCGCTGGAATATCTTCAAACACAACACAGTCACACGGATTCAAATTAAGAAGCTTCGCTGCTTCTAAATAAACATCTGGTGCTGGTTTTCCGGCCTTTACATCACAGCTAGTCACTATAGCTTCAAAATATGATGCTATACCTTGCGATTCTAATACAGCCTGAATCAATTTGCGTGAATTGCTGCTTGCAATGGCAATCTTGCATCCATTTTTATGAAGATAAGAAAGAAATGGTGCTGCACCTGGTTTTAATGCGACCTCATGACAATACTTTTCATATGCCATCTGATTCCAGCAGTCTTTAATTTCGTCAACCGTCTCTTTCAGGCAGAAACGCTTTTTAAAATAGGCAGCTGTCTCTGTAAAGCTCATTCCTTCAATTTCGTCATGAAGATCATCTGGCACATCATATCCATGCTTTCCCAGATAACTGACGTCAATCTCTTTCCATACATTCATTGAATCTACAAGTGTGCCGTCTAAATCAAATATCACACCCTTTGCATTTTTCACAATCAGCTTTCCTTCAGACATTCAAGCTCCTCCTGTGTCAGTGCGCGGCTCTCACCAGGTGCAAGTGTTTCGTCTAGCTTAAGGCTTCCCATTGAAAGGCGCTTTAAATAAACAACTGTTACTCCAACTGCCTCGAACATTCTCTTTACCTGATGAAATTTTCCTTCCTGAACAATTACCTTTGCCTCACAATCTCCAATAATTTCCAGCTTTGCAGGCATTGATGTGAAATCGCCAAGATCTATGCCTTCTTCAAATTTTTTTACAGCATCTGCCGGAATTGGAAGATCTGTTTTTGCAAAATAACATTTGTCAACGTGATGCTTAGGAGAAAGAAGTCTGTGACAAAGCTCCCCATCGTTTGTAATTAAAAGAAGTCCTTCTGTATCAATATCGAGGCGTCCAACTGGAAATAAATCCTTTCGCTTATCGTCTAATAAATCAAGAACAGTCTCTTTTTTCTTATCCATGGTTGCTGTAATTACGCCAGCCGGCTTGTTTAACATATAGTATGCATACTGAGAATAAAAAAGCTTCTTTCCATCAAGCGTAATGCTGTCGTTCTCTGGATCTACCTTTAATTCTGGTTTTGATGCATGCACACCATTTACGCAAACGCGTCCTTTTTTGATCATATCCTTGACCTGACTGCGCGTTCCCACTGGAATCTGTGTCAAAAACTTATCAAGACGCCACTCCATTACATCCACCTCCAGCCTGCAAGATACTTATTTTTCACTGATCCGCCTGCTGCCTTTCCAAAGCCGAGCGGATAATTGTCTACGCAAATCAAAACCCAGCCCTTTTCTACAGATTCTTCATCTCTTAAATCAATCGTTTCACCCTTTAAATAACGAATTACACGATCATCCTCTCTTGACAGATAAAGTACATTTGGATATTCATCTGCACGAAGCGCCATTGCTAATGCCTGACTTGGTTCAAAACGATTTTTCAGGCACTCACCAAGAAGCAGGCCAGAGCGCATTATACGAAGACCTTTTAAATCACGTCTGCAGTCTGGATGAACAAATACTTTTTCCTGACGAATCTCCAGACGATCAAGCGCAAGCGGCTTCTTTACGGTCTGCAAAAAGTCGAAAAGCTCCTGTGGCATTTTGGCTTTTTCTGTCTGTCTTTCTTTTAGACGGCTGCTCTCTCCCTTCTTTTTAAGAAGCGCAAGGAAATGACCTTCTCCCTTCATTCGATGCGGCCAAATACGCACACATTTTGTGAGTTCTTGATTGTTATCTGACCATTCTGGGTGTCCATGGTCAAAGCCTTCATACCACTCTGGCTCTACAAGCTCTAAATCTGGATCTTCTTTAAGCATACGTGACACAATCTGTTCATCTTCAAGCGGTGAAAATGTACATGTTGAGTAAAGCAACATTCCGCCTGGACGAAGCATCTTTAATGCATATGAAGTAATCTCCTGCTGCAGCTTGACAAAATAGTCATTTCCATGCTCCACCCAACTTTTCATAACTGAAGGTTCCTTTCTAAACATTCCTTCACCTGAACATGGCGCATCAATAAGAATCTTATCAAAATAGCCTTCAAAATGCTCTGCAAGCTTGTATGGTGCCTCGCTGATTACATAAGCATTTGAAATGCCAAACAGCTCAAGGTTCTTTAATAATGCCTTTGCTCGTGAATTACTGATATCGTTGCTTACTAGAACTCCTTTTCCCTTAAGCTTTGCTGCCAGCTCAGTACTCTTTCCTCCTGGAGCTGCACAGATATCAAGCACGCGATCACCTGGTTCAATAGGAAGTACGTGTGCCGGTGTCATTGCTGATGGCTCCTGCAGATAATACAGACCGGCATAATAATAAGGATCCTTTGCCGGCTTATCTTTTCCACTATAATAATAACCATTATCAATCCACGGTATCTTTTTAATCTCGAATGGACATATTTTTTCAAATTCCTCTGGCGTGAGCTTATTTGTATTGACGCGAAGGCCGTAAACACGCTCCTCACTGTAGCTGTCAAGGTATGCATTAAACTCCTCTGGTGACAGCAGTTTTTTCATGTTCTCTAAAAAAGAAACTGGTAATTCCATATACACCTCATGTTTTTCTTATCGTTGGCATAAAATAAAGCAAGATAAATGCCTGGTGGCTGTATGCTTCTTACTCTTTTCTCTGCCGTATTTCTAATATTTTTAATTTATAATCCTGCACTGTGTACGCTCGGCGCCACGAAAGGTCTTTCGCTGTGGTACAAGCAGGTTTTGCCAGCTCTGTTTCCTGCAATGGCTGCCGCATCCTTTTTGATTAGCCGAAAATCCGTACAAGCCGCATTAAAACATCTTCCTTTTCCATCTGGCGCAGCTTTTCTAAGTGGACTTTTATGTGGAAGTCCAATGGGTGCTCTGACATGCAGCGGTCTGTACGCCAGCAAACTTCTCTCCAAACGGGCAGCTCGGTGGATTGTTTGCTTTGTTCAGCTGCCAAGCCCACTATTTTTGTCTGGCTTTGTCGCATCTGCTTTGCTTGCGCTGCCTACAAAAATGCGTTTTGTTTTTCTTTTATGTGCATATCTGCCTTTTTTCGCATCTTTTTTGCTGTGCACGCTTCTTTTTCTCTTAAAATCCGTAGCAAAACGCAGTATTTCAACTAAAAAAAATGTACAAGAAACATCTTCGCCAGAGCCTTCGCTAAATGATATCTGCGATACTTGTCTGCTTCTTTTAGTTAGAATCGGTGTACTTTTAATGTTTTTCTCGATTCTTTCTGAATTTTTAACTATTGTAACACCACAATCAACCGCCCAAACGATCTTAATCGGAATGCTTGAAATGACAACTGGGATCAGCAAGATTAGTTCCCTCAATACACTTTCTTTGTGTTACAAATCAGCCATCTGTCTTTTTTTACTTGGCTTTGGCGGAATCTGTGTTCATATTCAGGTGCGCCAAGCCTGGCAGCAATCTGATTTTCCGATATTTCGTTACATACTTGTGCGTTTTTTATTTGGGCTGTGCATCAGTCTATGTTTTCTTTTTCTGAATAGTTAAATTTAGATTTATTTAGACTTAGAAAAGGAAAGACCGCTGCATCAGGCAGCGGCCTATAAGCCTGAATTTTATTCTTCTTCAGACTGCTCTTCTTCTGCCGTATCTGCAGGTGCGGCACTGATGATTACATCTTCTGCCTTTGGCAGCTCCTTACGATTTGCACGGATTGTCTCAACGGTAGTATTCATAGTGGATAACATCTCCTCATACTTTTCCTTTAATCCGTCTAAGCCCTGTGCAAGAGTCTGCTCCATACTTCCCATCATATCATCAGTATAAGCAATTGCACCTGTACGAAGTGCATTTGCATCCTCGATTGCCTTATTAACAATTTCGTTTGCCTGCTGTGTTGCCTGTGTGATGATTTCGTTTGCTCTTGCATAAGCACGCTTTGTGATCTCACTCTGGTTAACCATCTCGCTTGTCTGAACGTTTGCAGCACTGATAATAGCCTCTGCCTGCTGCTTTGCATCGTTGATGATCGCATCCTTGTTATTTAAAATCTTCTGATACTTTTTGATCTCATCAGGTGTGCGGTGACGAAGCTCTACTAAAAGATCTTCTAACTGTGCCTTATCTACAACAATCTTTGTGCTAGAAAACGGCTGAAGCTTGCAGCCATCAATAAACTCTTCAATTTCTCCAATTAACTGTTCAATTTTGCTCATTTTAATTTTCTCCTTTATATCAGACGTCATATCAAACGTCTGCTTTTTTACTTTTATTTATTTGTGTAAACTTTTGCTTGATAGCCTTTTCAACTGGTTCTGCGACAAATGCACTTATATCGCCTCCGTACTGGGCAACTTCTTTTACAATGCTAGAGCTAAGGTATGCATATTCCAGGCTGGTTGTAAAGAAAATCGTATCAACCTCTGGTGCAACCTTTCGATTTGTCTGTGACATCTGAAGTTCATACTCAAAATCAGTGACTGCTCTTAATCCTCTGATTAAAATATGTGCACCACTCGCACGCGCAAAATCAACAAGCAGTCCTTCAAAGGAACGAATCTCTACATTGGGATATTGCGCTGTCACCTGCTTTAGCAAAGCAACCCTTTCCTCCACTGTAAACAGCGGTGATTTTGCACTGTTTACAAGCACACCAACAATCAAATGATCAACTGTTTTACTGGCACGCTCGATAATATCCATATGTCCGCGTGTCACTGGGTCAAAGCTTCCCGGATAAATTGCTATTGTCTTTCCCATACTGACTTATGCCTCCCGACTGCTTTTTTGCAAAAAAATATGTTTGTTTGTCTTGTATTCCTTTACGCGAACAACATCAAAGCAAGCAAGTTCATCCTCGCTAAACTCTCTATCAAGTGTTGCTTCGATTATAATCTGCGTATCCTCATCAGCTATTTTGCTGTCAGCAATTGCAGTGAGCACTTCCTTTTCTGCATTCAGCTGATAGGGCGGATCCATAAAGATAATATCAAAATGCATTTTTTTTGCATCCAATGCATGTATAGCACCTGCACAATCCTGACCAATAACTATTGCCCTGTCTGCCAGATGCGTCTTTTCCAGATTCTGACGAATACACGAAAGTGCTTCTTTGCTGTTATCTACAAAAACAGCCTTTGCAGCACCGCGGCTTAATGCCTCAATGCCTATAGCACCGCTTCCTGCAAACAAATCAAGAAAATGACAGCCTGGCAAGTCATTCTGGAGAATATTAAATAACGTTTCTTTTATACGGTCCGTAGTTGGACGCGTTTCCATTCCTTTTGGTGTAACAAGTGGCAACCTTCTGGCTGTACCTGCAATTACTCTCATATGTCTTCCACCTTGTTCTATGTTTGTTTTTCTAAATTTTGTAGTTTTGTATACTCTAACTACTCTATTATAGTATGCAAAAAACAATCTGACAAGTGCTTTTTCGCGGTTTTATTTATTCACGCAAAAAAGGAAGCAGAGTATTTGTCCCTGCTTCCTTCTTGTTACTGGCTTAGATGATTACTTGTTGGACATTTCCTTTTCCTGCTTTTCAATCATCTTTTTCACCATATAGCCTCCGACACTTCCGTTCTGGTAAGAGGTCAGATTTCCGTTATAACCGTTTGTTAACGGTACACCCAGCTCATCAGCAACCTCCATCTTAAACTGGTCGAGCGCCTGCTTTGCTTCTGGTACTTCAATTCGATTACTGTTCTTATTTGTAGACATCAGTAGTCCTCCTTTTTTTCTGTGCGTATTGCTCTGTTTCACAGTTTTTTTGTAAGTGTGTTGTTTGTAACTTTACATCAAAGCTTTGTTGTTTGTTACATTCCTAGTATATGCACAGATAAAAAGATTACGCTGGTAAGTTATGAGAAATTTTTATATCAGAAACTCTAAATGCTGTGCGTCTCCACCGCTGCCATAACCTGCGCACTGTCGGCAGCCTCTTTCGCCCACTTTAAAAGCTGCGCATCCTGATAGATATCAGCGACTGCAAAGGCAATTTCACCGCTCTGACGTATTCCAAAAAAATCACCAGGTCCGCGAAGCTTTAAATCTTCGTTTGCAATTGCAAAGCCATCGTTTGAATGATTGAGTACTTCAAGACGCTTTGCTGATTCTTCTTTTCCTGAGGTGTCTATCATTATGCAATATGACTGCGCATCACCGCGCCCAACACGGCCGCGAAGCTGATGCAGCTGTGCCAGGCCAAAGCGCTGTGCATCCTCAATCAAAATGACCGTTGCATTTGGTACATTAATTCCAACCTCGATTACTGTTGTCGAAACAAGTACCTGCGTCTCATTCTTTGCAAAATGTGCCATAATATCATCTTTTTCTTTGGCTTTCATTTTTCCATGAAGATACTCAATTGAAATATAGGAAGGCAAAGCTTCTCTCAGCTGTTCTGTATAACTGACAACATCTGCCCCCTGCGATGTCTCGCTCTCTTCTACCATGGGACAGATCACATACGCTTGGTGTCCTGCCTGCACCTGCTTTATTATAAAATCCCATGCCTTTGGACGGTATGAAATATTGACCACACAATTTTTTATTGGCAGCCTTTTTGCCGGAAGCTCATCCATAATAGAAATATCAAGGTCTCCATAAAGAATCATCGCCAGACTTCTTGGAATTGGTGTCGCGCTCATTACAAGCACGTGCGGAGTATGACCTTTCTTGCTTAAAGCATCACGCTGTGCTACTCCGAAGCGATGCTGCTCATCTGTAATTACAAGTGCCAGATCATCGAACTCAACTTTTTCCTGAATAACGGCATGTGTTCCAATCACAATATCTGCCTCATGCTCTCTAATCTGACGAAGTGCCTCTTTTTTTTGTCCTGCACGCATGGAGCCTGTCAATAAAACAATTGAAAGATTCAGATGATAACGCTCTGATAATTCAGTAAAGCTCTGATAATGCTGTGACGCTAATACCTCAGTTGGTGCCATAAGAGCGCTTTGATAATGACATAATGCAGCCTGATACATTGAAAGAAAGGCAACGATAGTTTTTCCTGAACCTACATCTCCCTGTAGCAAACGGCTCATCATATGATCACCTGTCATATCCTGTGTAATTTCTTCAATTGTGCGAAGCTGCGCGCCTGTCAAATCATATGGAAGCTGTTTAATCAGATTTGTGACTTCCTCACGCCGTGTCAGTGCGAAATGGTTTTTCTCCTGCAAAAGCCGCTTTTTCATCTGATTTACGCCAAGCAAGAAATGATAAAATTCGCCAAACGCTATTGTTTTTCGTGCATGTGTCAGCTGTACTTCATCTTTTGGAAAATGCATAAGATATCCAGCCTCATCCTCTGGCAGCAAATTATACTGTGAAAGCACCTTTTCTGGAATCGTGGCCTTCTGTTTTACACCAGCATCATATGCTGCTGCAACTGCCTTTGAAATGCTTTTTGATGTGATTTTTGCTGTCAGTGCATAAACAGGCTGCAGTGATTTTTGAAGCTGTTCATATGCATCAAGTGCATAAACCTGAGGCTGATCAAGCGTTCGTGATTTACCATTTCCTGAAAGCTTTCCGCGAAGCACATACCACCCGCCTGGACGAAGCACGCTTGCCAAATAAGTTGTCTGAAACCAAGTAACACGAAGCTCACTTCCTTCCTCATCGCGCACCTTTGTATTTATAATAGAGAGATTACGCACACGCTTTATTGTCGGATAAGAACAAATCACGACCCAGACCGCTGCGAAATCCATTACAGCTGCGGCCCGGATCGTGACTGGTGGTTCAAATCGTTCATAGCTTCGGGGGTAATAACGCATAAGTTCTCCAATGGTTACAATCCCCAATTTTTCGTAAAGCGCTGCCGTCTTCTCTCCGATTCCCTTTAAACATGTAATGGGATCGTCGTAATTCACGGCTGCCTCCTTATAAAGATTACTCTACTGATAAGAAATAATAGTATACTGGCTGATTTCCGGCATTAACCTCAACATCAACAGATGGGAACTCTTCGCTCAAACGATCACAAAGCTCCTTAGCTCTTGCCTCATCAATTTCCTGACCATAATAAATACTGATCAATTCAGAATCCTCAGACATCATCTTACATACAGTCTCAAATGCAACATCGTTAATATCTGTTCCATCTGCCAGCATTCCCTTATCACCAAGACCAATAATGTCATCCTTATGAATCTCGATATTGTCGATCATCGTATCACGAACAGCATAAGTAATCTGTCCTGTCTTGACACTCTTGATGCTCTCTGTCATGTTCTCTGCATTTTCTTCCATCGAACTATCCGGTACAAAATTAATGATAGCAGTAATACCCTGCGGGATAGTTTTTGTCGGAATTACAAAAATTTCCTTATCCTTTGTCAGCTGCTTTGCCTGCTTTGCTGCCATTATGATATTGGAATTGTTCGGCAGAATGAAAATGTTTCTTGCCGGAACCCGACGAATTGCATTAAGCATATCCTCTGTACTTGGATTCATGGTCTGTCCGCCCTCGATTAAATAATCGACACCAAGCCCCTTAAAAATTTCTCCAATTCCTGCACCGGCAGATACGCTTATAAAGCCATATTCCTTCCACTTGGACTTGTCTTCCTGCTCACGCTCCTTACGATCTTCCTCTGCCTGCTTGATAGCTTCTCTCTCTGCATTCTTGATAACGCGCTCCTGATGCTCTTCACGCATGTTATCAATCTTCATGCTTGTCAGCTGACCATAGGTAAGTGCCTTTTGAATTGCAAGACCTGGATCATTTGTATGCACATGTACTTTAACAAGCTCATCATCTGCTACGCACACGATAGAGTCACCTATAGAAGACAGGAATGCTTTAAACTCCTTCTCATCCTCGTGTGTAAAGGCACGGCTTGTCATAATAATAAATTCGGTGCAATAGCCAAACTTAATATCTGCAGTATCGATTTCATCGTTTGCTGCACCTGTTACAGTGCGTGATGCAGCTGGCTTTTCAACGGTGAATGTGATCTCTTTTCCAAGGTAACCATCATATGCACCCTTTAATACCTGCATCAGACCCTGTCCGCCAGAATCAACAACGCCTGCCTGCTTTAAAACAGGAAGCATCTCTGGTGTCTGGCTTAATACATAATCGCCTTCCTTTAACAGTTCCTGAATAAAAACATCCATATCGCAGCCGCTTTGTGCAAGTTCTTTCGCTTTATCAGAAATTCCCTTTGCAACAGTAAGGATTGTACCTTCCTTCGGCTTCATAACAGCCTTGTAAGCTGTCTCTGTTGCACGCTGCAAAGCTTCTGCAAGCAGCTCCATATCAATCTCTGTACTGTACTTAATGGCCTTTGTAAAGCCACGGAACAGCTGAGACAAAATAACACCTGAGTTACCTCTAGCACCGCGCAGTGAACCAGATGAAATCGCTTTTGCTAACGTCTCCATCGTTGGTTCCTCAACAGAATTTACTTCCCTTGCTGCGGAGAGAATTGTAAGTGTCATGTTTGTTCCTGTATCACCATCCGGCACTGGGAATACATTTAACTCGTTAATCCATTCTTTCTTTGATTCCAGATTTGCCACGCCTGCAAGAAACATGCGCTTTAATAAACCTGCGTCTATCACATTACTACCCAAAATATAGCTCCTCCTTAGGCGGCATCTGTCACTGATCAGTCAATGACTCTGACACCCTCTACATACATATTAATTTTTTTAACACGGATTCCTGTAAACTCCTCAACATGGTACTTTACACTATCCGTTAAATTGTTGTATACAGCCAGAATACTTACTCCATATGAAACAATTACATGGAAATCAATTGTAAGCTCATTATCTTCTAATGATACATTAATGCCTCTTGTTATGCTGTCCTTTTTCAGCAGATGAACAAGTCCGTCCTTCATGCTGACACTGGCCATACCAACAATGCCGAAGCATTCCACCGCCATAGAACCTGCATACTTTGCGATGACATCTGTTCTGATCATAACATCACCCTGAGGATTCGATATACGTCCCTTCATTCGGTTACCTCCAACTAACAAATTCAGAAAATACATTTTTACTGATTCTGACTTAGACTAAGAGCCTGCTCCTATTATTCCATCAATGAATTTATTAATTCTGGACGGATTCTAAGCAGAATACTCTATGTTTAGAATATCTCATTACCACGTATAAGTCAAGCAAAATCCTTTTGATCTGGAATGACTACAGTTCACTGTAATAATCCTTTTTAAATCTTTTTAAAAAAAGTCCTTGATTTTTTTCTGAATATCTGTTATGATATCTATGTTGTGAGCCTATACGGCTACATTTGCGTAAGGAGGTGCGATTTATGGCAAAGTGTGAGATCTGTCAGAAGGGTGCTCATTTCGGAAACAATGTTAGCCATTCCCATAGAAGAAGTAATGCGGTTTGGAAGTCCAATGTTAAGTCCGTTAGAGTAAGTGTCAACGGAACCAACAAGAAGATGTACGTTTGTACTTCCTGTTTACGCTCTGGCTATGTTGAGAGAGCTTAATTTCGTTACGGGTATGATTTAAAGCGGTCGCTTGTCGACTGCTTTTTTTCTGTCTAAAATTAGCATCCGCAGCAAAATAGAACATACCCTAAAATAAGGCAAAATAAAATTACTATTACTGAGCAAAGACAAACTGGGACAAAAAGCATCACTGCCATTCCCAGTCCAAAGAAAAATAAAAGAAGTCCGCATAAACGTTTCATAAAGACCTTTTTCGGTTCCTTATTCATTATAGTTTATGCGGACTTTTTATGTCTATTCTTTTTGCTACTGAATCAGCTATTATTTTTTATCGTCGTTTAAGATATCATCTACTGCCTCATCAACAGCTGGATCGTCTGCCTTCTTGCTTGTGAAGCGGTTAATCAAATCAGGAACCATATCCACAATCTTAGTAGTAAGATCCTGGTTCTTGATATTAACAACCTTTGCCATACCCTTTTGAATGATTAACACGGCACATGGACTAATATTAGCTCCAATTCCTCCTGCCGTCTTATTGTCACTATTTTTTTTGAATGCGCCTGCTCCCATGCCGAACTTCATATCAACCAGTGGAATGATGGTGGCATCGTTTACCTGAATCGGTTCACCGACAACAGTTTTTGAGCTGACAAATCCTTCCAGCCCTTTTAACAGCTCATCTACTGATGAGCCAAAGTTAATTTCTTCCTTCTCCATCTTTATTTCCTCCTTGTCTCAGCCGCTTATATTGACGGCGAATGTTTTTATTTAGTACGACACTGAGCGCCACATACACCAGATATCCTAATCGTATTCTTCCACGAAATGCAATATCTCCTTCGAGTATAAGTTCTTCTGTTTCAAACTCAGGCTCTATTACGAGATTCTCTTTCGTAAATGGATACAGCATCGAAAAATAAGCTAACGTTTTTCCCGTCTTAGACGGATCCTCAAAACCAAAGTGAATGCGTCCTGTCATCCTTCTTGGAAGAATATGATGAAGCAATCCCTTTGCTTTTTTCCAAAGAAATCCCATAGCTTCCTTCACAGGATCAGATGTCAGCAAATTTTTCCAGTAATCAATTTTATTTTTTACTTTTTGAATGCCTGCCTTACTGTCAATAAACTTCTCTTTGACTGCAAGAAGCTTTTGTTTTATAGCCTCAAATTTAGACTTCACATCTGGTCTGGCAGATTTTTCTTTTTGTGATTGCTGCTTTTTCTCTGACTCTGTCTCATCCATTTTCTTTGCTTCTGGCGCCTCATCAGCGATCTTTTTTTCTTTCTTTGGCAATTCTGGAATTGGCTTTTGCGGCTCGTAGATTGTTGCAACATCTTTAGATACAGTATCAAACTGCTGTTTTGGCTTTTCTGATTTCTCTGACTTTTTTGGTGCCTCTTGTTTAGGCATTTTCTTTGCTTTGCTTTTCTTAGGCGGCTTTTTTGTCTTAGGATAAATCGTCTTTCCAAACAAGCAAACCCTAATTTTCGTCCCGTCTTCTGAAAGTGAAGCACTTGCCGATATCATATGAAGAAGCCACGTTAGTTTTACATTTCCAGAGAGTATCTTTTCCTCTCGTGCACCCTCGCCATGATATCGTATTGGCACTAAAAGAATGACTGCCGCTGCCAAAAGAATCAATCCAATCAGCACAAGAAGGATTATGCCAATTATTTTCAATATTGTAAGTAAAATACCTAACATTGTCCTCCTTTTTAAAGCTTCATGAATGATTTTACATCAAAACCACCAGTCTTCTGATACATTTCTTCAATCAAAGCTCGAACTACTTCAATCGCCTCGCTCTTATTCGCTGCTGCCGCAATCACTGTGCGCCCATACTGCTTTTTTCTGCGAAGTTCTTCGTATGCACAGATTTCCATCAGATTTTCTGGAACCACTTCAGGAAGAACAACAACATAAATGCTGCCAGACGGACGATTGTGCTTAAGCTTCCATGTAAGCTCAAAACGCTTCCCCGAAACTTTTTCGCCAAGGCGGATATCCTTACACAGTTTCAATTGATCCCTCTCCTTTACTATTGCCAGACAAGATCACTTCACCTTAGAACCTTTTTTTGTTACAGGCTTCTGATGATTTCGATACATGCTAATTTTTCCGCAACATCTGAACATGAGGACAGACTGTTTTGAATATATTCCTCAAGCTGATTATAATCACGGATAAACAGCGGAACCATCGTGACAAGCTTTGCCATAACAGCACGGGCTAACGGTTTTGATGATGACTTTAAAAATGTCTCCAGCTCTGAAATAAGCGCTGCTGTCTGTTCTTCGATATAAGAAGCTTCCACAGTCTCGCTCTCTTGCTTTTGCTCAATATCTGCAAAGCGACTGCTTGAAAGAAGCTTTGAAAGTACCTCTAACTTGCTGAAGGTTTCGATCATTCCCTGCTCACTAAGCTGTTCTTTGCTGCTTTGCATCAGCTCATCTACCAATGTTGATTTTTCCTGAAAGGTCATGCTGTACTGTTCCTGAATGCCCTCAAGCGCTGTAAGCATTGCATTTAATGCCGCCTCATCTGTTCCCGGTGTCAGTGTAAAGGAAATAATGCTGCTGCAGGTCTTATGCTGCTCTGTCCATGTACAGCCGTCTGTCATTGTTACAACACACAGATCATTGATAAGCTCCTGCAAAAGAAGCATACGATCCATCTGGCTGTTTAGCTCATCCATAGCGTCAGCAAGCATATCGTGAAGTTTATTCCACTCGGCCTCACTTACGGTAGACAGCGGTGCCTGTTTAAATGTCTCCACAACTTCATAAAATGCTGGAAAGCTCTGTTTAAATTCTGCTGGCTCCTCTAACATTGCAGCTGTACGAAGCATAAACAGCTGTCCATCTACTGCTTCTTTGTCTGAACCCTTATAGGCATCCATTCCTTCTGCGAGGACCTGGAAGAAACGCTTTCTTGTCATTCGCATCGGAAGCTGCTCTATAATAGATACAAGCATTGACTGGCGAACTGTCTGATCAGTCTCTGATGACAGCTTCTGCAAAATTTCCTGCGTCATATCTTCATCGCTGTAGCCCGCCTCAAGTGAAGCACCGCTAAAACGATACTCAAGTCTGTTTAACACATATTCATATACCGTGAATCGATCTGTATATGCGCTAAGCAGCTCCATAATTTGTGTGCTCTCTTTGCGAAGCGACAGCGCTTCCTCCTCACGCTTTTCATCCAGACCTGAGACAAGCTCTTTATTGACACGGCCAAGCAGACCGCAATACGCTGCGGACAACTTGGAGATTCGTGTATATTCATCAGACGGCTCCTCTCCCATATCCAGATAAACTGGCAGATTCATGGCAATTCTTGCCAACGAGAGTGTTCTGGCATCAGATGTCATCATAGATGCAAATCCTGTCAGATTGTCTTTTGTCATATGTCCGTGAGCAATCCCGCGGATGGTTGAATTGGTTTTCATAATAAATAAGTCCTCTTATTTTTCTTACTTCTGGTCTGATAATACATCCAGATTGTGTACAATATAGTCAACCAGTGAGATAATCGTAAGAATCAAAGCGGCATAAATTGCGATTGTTGTAACAACAGATAATGCAGAAACATCCATAATCAAAAGGATGCACATAATCATCTGAACAACCGTCTTTGCCTTTCCCCAGATTCCTGCGGCAATCACACGGCCGTTTTCAGCAGCTATAAGGCGAAATCCGCTGATAATAAATTCTCTGGCTACAATAATAATAACAATCCATGGTGCCAACGTTCCAAGTCCGACAAAACAAATCATGGCAGAGCAGACTAACAGCTTGTCTGCGAGTGGATCCATGAATTTTCCAAAGTTTGTAATCAGGTTATACTTTCTTGCAATCGTACCATCGAGTTTATCGGTAATAGACGCTGCCACAAAAATTACCAGTGCAACCCACTTTCCCCAGCTGTATGGAATCAGCTCACATACAACAAAAAACGGGATCAGTATTACACGCAGCATAGTCAGTTTATTCGGCAGATTCATGTTCTTCATACAATTCTCCAATCAAATCATATTCATCTGAGCCGGTAACAATTGCCTCGGCAAAATCACCGGACATCAGTGCTTCTCCTGATTTTATAAAAATGTAACCATCAATGCCTGGCGCATCCATGTAGGTTCGTCCGACATAGGCATGCTCATCTGGAAGATATCCTTCAATCATAACAAGCAGCTTTTCGCCAACACAGTCTGCCTCAAAATCAAAAGAAATCTCCTGCTGCAGCTCCATGATAGCATCACGTCTTTGCTTTTTGACTTCTTCATCAATCTGATCTTCCATCTCGGCAGCCGGTGTTCCTTCCTCTGGTGAATATGGAAAAACACCAAGGCGCTCAAAGCCAACCATGTCTACAAATGAGAGCATCTCTTCAAAATCTTCTTGTGTCTCGCCTGGGAAACCTGTAATTAACGTTGTTCTAAGAACAATATCCGGAATCTCTGTACGAAGCATCTCAATTTTATCTAACAGCTCTTTGCGGTTTGTACGTCTGCCCATCTTCTTTAAAATGCGGTCTGAGGAATGCTGTATTGGCATATCCAGATAATGACAGATCTTTTTTTCTTCTTTCATTACCTGAACAAGCTCTGGCGTAATTTCCTCTGGATAACAATATAAAAGACGGATCCAGACAATGCCCGGGATTGCACACAAACGATGAAGGAGTTCTGGAAGCATTTTCTTTTTATAGAGATCAATTCCATATACGGTAGTCTCCTGTGCAACAAGAATCAATTCCTTTACACCTTCTGCTGCAAGTTCTCTTGCCTCTTTTTCAAGTTCCTCCATCGGTACGCTGACATAAGCACCGCGCACAGATGGAATTACGCAGTACGTACAGCGCTTATTGCATCCTTCTGCAATCTTTAAATAGGCATAATGACCGCCTGTTGTCAGCAGTCTCTTTGTTGTATGACTGTTTAACACACCTGTGGACATCAGATTTCTTGGTCGTTTGCCTTCAAGTGCCTCACGCACAACATCCGCAATTGTATGCCATGCGCTTATTCCAAGGATTCCATCAAGCTCTGGCAGCTCTTCTAACATTTCATCCTGATAACGCTGTGAAAGACATCCCGTTGCGATAAGTGCTTCAAGCTTCCCTTCTGTCTTAAAACGTGCCAGATCTAAAATATTTTGGATGCTTTCTTCCTTTGCATCTCCAATGAAGCAACAGGTATTTACAATAATTACCTGTGCCTGTGCTTCATCATCTGTAAATGTACATCCCTCATCGGCAAGAATGCCAAGCATTTTCTCAGTATCCACCAGATTCTTATCGCAGCCAAGGGATACGATCATTACCTTCTTATTCAGCATCTTCTGTCTCCGAAGTTTCTGTATCTGTGAAAGAAAGTGGGCTTTCCATAGTGGCTACTGGTGTGAAATCATCCTCACCTTCCTTTGTAATATGAACCTTGCCCTCACGAATCTCCTCTACTGCGATGGAAAGAGGCTTATAGGTAGAAACATGATCAGCAAGCGGCTCCTGTCCGTTTACAATCTGGCGTGCACGCTTTGCAGATGCAATTACAAGTGAATAGCGGCTGTCGATTTCTGGCTCATTCTCGTCACGAACCTCATTAAGTGTCTTTAATAACTCATTATAAGATGGATGGATCATTTTTTCATTCTCCTTATCATTTTTTATTTGTTTATTGATCATTACAGCAGTCAAATTATCTTTAAAGTGTCTTTAAATCATCTTTGATTGCTGCAACAAACTCTTTGTTAAATTTTACTGCGTGATGTGTGCTCTGCATCAGTGCATCAAGCTCCTTGACACATACATCTAAGTCGTCGTTTACAATAATGTAATCATATTGATCCATGTAAACGCCTTCTTCAACGGCACGCTTTAAACGCTTTTCAATCAGCTCTTTCGTCTCAGTTCCTCTGGCTGTCAGACGTCTTCTTAATTCAGCTGCAGACGGCGGTGTAATAAAGATAAGAATGGTGTCTGGGTATGTTTTCTTTACCTGCAAAGCGCCTTGCATCTCAATTTCAAGGATAACATCCTTTCCGGCTGCCAAATTCTCCTCAACAAAGCCAAGCGGTGTTCCATAGCCTTTATTTACATAGATTGCACTCTCTAAAAAGTAACCCTCTGCCTGTCTTTTTACAAACTCCTCATGAGAAATGAAATAATACTCTTTTCCGTTTGTTTCGCCATCTCTTGGTGCTCGGCTTGTGCAGGATATGGAAAGTGCATACTGCTCATTTTTGCAAAGCTGTTTCATTACAGTTCCCTTTCCTGAACCTGAGAAACCAGAAACAACAAATAAATTACCTCGTTTACTCATCTTCTTCCTCCTCTTGTAGCTGTGTCTTTTCCACTGTCAGATTACATCTGGCGGTAAGCGTCTCTGGTGTGAGCGCTGAGAGAACCAAATGACCGCTTCCAGTAAGAATGACTGATTTTGTTTTTCTTCCCTGTGTCGCATCAACTGCACTTCCTTTGCTTCTAGCCTCGCTGACCATACGCTTCATCGGTGCAGAATCTGCTCTGCAGATAGATACAATCTGACTGGAATTTATAAAATTGCCAAATCCGATATTTACAAACATACAAAACTCCTGTAGTGAAACTTTATTCGATGTTTTGAACCTGTTCACGTATTTTCTCAATCTCAGTTTTCATGTCGATTGCCACATCTGCAAGTGTTACATCGTTGATCTTCGAAAGTGTGGTATTCGCCTCACGATTCATCTCCTGTGCAAGAAAATCAAGTTTTCGTCCAACGCTTCCGCCTGTGCACAACGCTTCCTTCATGTGGCTGATATGAGTGCGAAGACGAACCATCTCCTCATCCACACAAATCTTATCCGCATACAGAGTTACTTCCGCTGCAATTCGATTTTCATCAATCACAGATGCTTCAATAAACTCTTTTACCTTTTCTGTCAGACGAATGCGGTATTCCTGTACCATCACAGGTGCTCTATCTGTCACCATATCCACTAACATATCCATGTGATCTAGCTTTAACAGCAGATCCTTTTTTAGCTGCTCACCCTCTGTCTGACGCGCCTGTACCATTGCAACACAAGCCTGCCTTACTGCCTGCTCTACATCTGGCCACAGCTCCTTTGCATCAGTATCCCGCTGCTCCATAGTAAAAACCTCTGGCATACGTGCAAGCTCTGTCAATGTCAGATTATTTTCAAGATTAAATGTATCAGCCATCTGCGCCATATGTGCCATATAGTCTCTTGCAATATCCTCATGATAGCACAGCACTGTCTGATCATCAGACTCTGTTTCATAGCTGATATACATATCCACTTTTCCACGCTGCAGCTGTTCTTTTACAAGACTGCGGATCGCAGTCTCAAAGCAGTTAAAGATCTTTGGCATCTTAATTGAGAGATCAAGATACCTGTGATTTACTGATTTCATCTCTACGATGATCTTATGCGATTCGCCCGCAAATTCAAAGCGCCCGAATCCTGTCATACTTCGTATCATAAATGTATTCGCCTTTCCGGCAGCTGCTTTTATCGTGCAGACTACGACTTATTATTATACGCTAATTTAATTCTATCGTCAACTTGCAATCGAAGAAAGATTGCGTTTTTTTTTACATTCTGTTATACTGTCAGATATCAAGGTCCAAGACTGTTTTAGAAAGGTTGATTACGTACTATGGCTTTTGATGGAATTGTAATTTCAAATATTGTATCTGAATTAAAGCAAAAATTAACTGGCGGGCGCATCTCCAAAATTGCTCAGCCTGAGCCAGAAGAACTTGTTTTAACAATCAAAAACAAAAAAGACACCTACCGTCTGTTTCTATCAGCAAATGCAAGTCTTCCGCTGATTTATCTGACGCAGGAGGCAGGGCTTAGCCCGATGACTGCACCTAATTTCTGTATGCTTCTTAGAAAGCATATAGGAAATGCCCGCATCACAGATGTCACACAGCCAGGACTAGAGCGAATTGTGCGCTTAGAACTGGAGCATCTTGACGAACTGGGTGATCTTCGTCAGAAATCTCTTGTAATTGAGATAATGGGCAAACACAGCAATATAATTTTCTGTGATGGCACAAAGATCGTTGACAGTATCAAGCATGTAAGTGCCGCTGTAAGTTCTGTGCGCGAGGTTCTTCCTGGCCGCGACTATTTTATTCCAAACACAACAGGCAAAACAAATCCGCTTGCTGCCGACAAGACATTTTTTTCTTCTCTGTTTTCTTCTGGAAAAAATATTGCTGCCATACTTTCAGGAAATTTTACCGGAATCAGCAATGTCAGTGCAGAGGAAATTGTCTATCGCAGCGGCCTAGACAGCTCTCTTGCCGCAGAGGCCTGCACATTAGAAGAACAGACTCGCCTATGGAACGCTTTTTCTGGTGTCATGGATTTGATCCGCACACAGCAATTTTCTCCATGTATCGCTTATGACAACAATGAGCCAAAGGAATTTTCTGCATTTTTGCTAACAGGACTAACTGAGTATCGTCTTCAGACTTTTGACTCAATCAGCGAGGTTTTATATACTTACTATAATTCCCGCAGTGCCATTGCACGCATGCGCCAAAAATCGGCAGATCTTCGCCATCTTGTTCAAAATTTGATTGAACGCACTGCCAAAAAGGCTGATCTTCAAAGACGACAGCTTTCTGACACCGATAAGCGTGAAAAATACCGCATCTATGGCGAGCTTTTAAATGCATATGGCTATGATTGTCCGCCCGATGCAAAATCGTATGAGGTATTTAATTATTATACTGATCAAATGATGACGATCCCACTTGATCCGACAATGACAGCAAAAGAAAATGCACAGAAATATTTTGAGCGCTATAATAAATTAAAACGAACTTTTGAAGCGCTGTCTACTCTGACTGTTGAGACAGAAAATGAGCTTGCTCATCTCGAATCTATCATGACATCAATTGATATCGCTGCAAGTGATATAGATCTTGATGAAATTCGCAGAGAGCTTGGAGAAAGCGGTTATATTAAATCACATGGTCCAAAAGGGAGAAAGGACAATCGAAGAAAATGTATTCCTTATCACTATCTTTCTTCTGATGGCTTTGATATCTATGTTGGAAAAAACAACTACCAGAATGAAGAACTGACCTTTAAGTTCGCACAAGGAAATGATATCTGGATGCATGCCAAAAAAACACCAGGATCTCACGTCATTATTCAGACAAATGGCAGAGAAGTGCCAGACCGCACCTATGAAGAGGCTGGAAGTCTTGCTGTTTACTATTCCAAGGCAAAGACTGCACCAAAGGCTGAAGTTGACTACATTGAACGCAAGTTTGTAAAAAAGCCAGCTGGAGCAAAGCCAGGTTTTGTAATTTACCATACTAATTATTCACTTGTAGCAAGTCCTGATATCAGCAGCCTTAAGCTAATCTCCGGAGGCGAGTAAAAAGTATATATCAAAAAAGAATGGCAATCATCCTATTTTTAGAATGATTGCCATTTTCATTGGATTATTCTTTTTCTTCTGGTTTTGCTTTTGTCACTACTTCTTTAGCTTCCTCTGGAGTTTCTGGAGTTTCCAAAACCTCTGTAACTTCCTCTGGCTCTGATGCTGCTTCTGGAGTTTTATCTGTTTCTACTTCGGCAGTCTCTGTTCTTTCATCTTCTGTCTCGTCTTCAATACCACTAAACTTACGAATTGCTTTTTCTTCAGCACGCTTTGCAAGCTCTAAGGCTTTCTCAGCTTCTTTTAATGCAGCCTCAGCAGCCTCTCTCGCCTGCTGTAAACGAATTGCTTCTTTTCTACGTGCTTCTTCTTCGATAAGTCCATCATAAAGCTTTTCATACTCTCTTGCAGATGCATCCCATGAGAAATCCTGCTTCATTGCACGAAGAACCATTTCATTCCATGCCCTGCGATCATTGAAATAAGTTTTCTTTGCATAACGAATGATAGCAAGCATCTCATGCGCATTATAATTAGTAAATGAAAATCCTGTTCCTGTTCCATCCACTTCATTATATGGTGTAACGGTATCGCGAAGTCCGCCTGTCTCACGTACAATCGGAAGAGTACCATAGCGAAGACTCATCAGCTGGCTAAGACCACATGGCTCAAACAGAGATGGCATTAAGAATGCATCACAGCTTGCGTAGATACGATGTGACAACGCCTCAGAGTAGAAAATATTTGCAGATACACGCTCTGGATATTTTCTGGAGTAATAGGTAAACATATCCTGATATTTGCCCTCTCCTGTTCCAAGAACGACAAGCTGAACATCTTCTGCACAAATCTGATCAAGAACGCACTCAACAAGGTCAAGTCCCTTCTGATCAGTCAGACGTGAAACAATTCCAAGCATGAATGCATCTGGATTTTCCTCAAGGCCAAGTTCCTTTTGCAGTGCTGTCTTATTTGCAGCCTTTGCCTTAATTACATCTTCTACTGAATAATTAACTGCAATGTCCTTATCTGTCTTCGGATTGTAAACATTATAATCAATACCATTTACAATACCGCTAAGCTGCTTAGAACGTGCACGCAGCAGTCCATCTAAGCCTTCTCCATAGAACGGCATTCTAATCTCGCTTGCGTAGCTGCGACTTACTGTAGTGATGCGGTCTGCATAGACAAGTCCGCCCTTTAACATGTTTCCGTTTCCATATGCCTCAAGCTTGTCACTCGTAAAGTAATAATCAGACAGACCAGAGAAGCCCTTAATCGTATCCACACTCCATGTACCCTGGAACTTCAGGTTATGAATAGTAAAGATTGTCTTGATGCCCCAGAAGAACGGATCAGACTGGAAGCTGTCATGCAAATATACTGGAATCAAACCTGTCTGCCAATCATGACAATGGATGATATCCGGCTTAAACCCAATTAATGGAAGGATGGAAAGAACTGCCTTTGAGAAGAAGCAGAATTTCTCAATATCCTCGTACATATTTCCATATGGCCATGGTCCGCCAAAATAAAACTCACTGTCTACAAAATAGAAATGAACACCTTCATACTCCATTTCCAGAACGCCGACATACTGTGTACGCCAATAAAAATCGGTGTAGAAATGCGTTACATACTTCATCTGGGAGCGCAAAGATTCCTTGATGCATAAGTACTTCGGCATAATTACTCTGACATCATACTCTTCTTTATTAAAATACTTTGGAAGGGAACCGACAACATCAGCAAGACCTCCCGTCTTGATAAAAGGTACGCACTCAGACGCAGCGAAAAGAATTTTCTTCATAAACCTTAAACCTCCACTATTTGGTACCAGGACAAACAACCTTTGTCAGCTATTTCATCCATCGTTTTTTCTTAATTATACATGAAAATGCCGAATAATGGAAGCTCTTTTTATACAAAATGCAATACAAATTTTCGTTGATTGTGTCAATTGGCTTTAACTTTTAAAAAGATTCAGCTCCAGTCGGATCTTATCAGCAATGAGCGCCACAAATTCTGAATTAGTGGGCTTACCTTTTCCGCTATTTATCGTATACCCAAATAACGAATATATCGTATCCATCTTGCCGCGGCTCCACGCAACCTCAATAGCATGACGCAGGGCACGCTCTACACGGCTTGGTGTTGTTACATATTTCTTAGCGATTGACGGATACAATGCCTTTGTGATCGAATTTAATAGATCCATATCGTTGACACACATAATAATTGCATCACGCAAATACTGATATCCCTTAATATGGGCTGGAACACCAATCTCATGAATCACACTCGTGACATACTGTTCCAAACTCTTTCCCTGTCCTCCATATATAAACGCAGGTTCTTTTAGTGCTGTACTCTGTGTTAACAGCTGTGGGCGCATATCATAGCCTCGTCTTCCTAACTGCTTCACACGGTTTAACAATGTAAAATTGTCAAACGGCTTCATAATATAATACGTAGCTCCGGCAGACATGGCATTTTCTGCCACTGATTCATTCTGAATACCGGAAATTATGATAAAGGATGGCATCGACTCCGCATTTTTCTCAGCATGAACCTTATCCATTACGCCAAGACCATCAATTCCCGGCATGACTAAATCAAGCAAAACCACATCTGGCTTCTTATCCAGAATCATCTCGTATGCCTGCTCTCCATTTCTAGCTGTCCCCACTACTGTAATATCATCATCTGCTGTTAATACCTCATCCAACATTGTGAGTATTCTTTCATTATCATCTGCAATTGCTACATTTAATTTTGCCATTTTCCTCATCCTTTCTCTTGCTTTCTGCTAATTGTTCATTCATTTTTACGTTTGTCTTTTCAATCGACATACTCACTATAGCAGTTTTTTCTATTTTCTACAAGAGTAGTCAAGCGCGCATTTCGCGCTATATAAGACAAAGAACTGTCTTTTCATGTAGATTTATGCTTTTGTAATATTCAGGCAATTCGACACTTCATATTAATGATTCAACATATCTTCTGCATATATTGCATAGCCCTTCGTTGGATCATTGACAAACACATGTGTTACTGCACCGATCATTTTGCCATTTTGAATGAGCGGTGAACCACTCATACCCTGAATAATGCCGCCTGTTTTTTCAAGAAGTAGCTTATCTGTAACGCAAATCTGAAATCCTCCAGTACTGCCTGGCTGCGTTTTTATAATTTCTACTTCATAATCCTGCGGCTCGCCATTTACTGCACAGCGAAGAAAAGCTTTCCCGCAGACAACCTCTTCTTTGTGTGCCGTCTGCATTAATGCTGATCTTACTAATTTTTCTTTCATCAAAGCAGATACATTTCCATAAATTCCACAGCTTGTATTTTCATAGATGTTTCCTAAAAAAGTAGATGTATCATAACAGATTATACCGCAGAACGATCCTGGTGTACCATTTTTGCCACGGATTATCATCTGAATCTGCGATTCATATAGACCACCTTTTCGCACACTAACTCGTTTTCCTGTATCGCTGTCGTTAATTGGATGACCAAGCGCACCGAAATGACCATCCTCACTTATATAAGTCAGCGTACCAATTCCCTGCACATCATCTTTGACCCATACACCAAGACGATACGTTCCGCTTGTATCCTGAATAGGAAGTACAGAAATGTCAAACGATTCCTGTTCGCGAACAATATGAAGAGTGAGCGGCTGTCCCGCGCATGCTTCTACACTAGAAACCAGTTCTTCTTTCGAGTTGACTGGATTTCCATTGATCGACGTAATATAATCTCCCTGCTGCAGGCTGCCCTCACATGGAGAAGAAAGTGTTTCCATATTTGTTGGAATCTGCGCCGTTGTCACCACCATAACACCTTCTGTTTCCATATAAATTCCAACTGGAAATCCACATGGATATACTTGCGGCATTTGGACGGTGTTTTGAACAGCCGTATTTTTCATCGCAGTCGCTGCAACACTTTGAAATGAACTGTGATGTGCACAGCAAACTGCTATGGCTATGGCAAATATAATTGCCACAGCCTTTCGTATTTTAAAGTACTTTATTTTCATTTGCATACCAACAGCCTTCCTTTCATTTTTCTGCTGTTAGTATGCGTTTGTTTATCATTTTGTAATCTGGGATTCTTTTGTTCTATTTGCCATATCTTTCATCTCTTTTGCTGTATCAAGAACGTTCTTTGTAATTTCTGCTCCGCCAAGAAGTCTTGCAACTTCACGGATGCTTTCCTCTTCTGATAGTTTTGTGATATGTGTTGTCGTTCTTTCATTTTCTGCATTTTTCTCAATTAAAAAATGCGTATCTGCCATTGAAACGATCTGAGCCAGATGACTGATACAAATAACCTGACTTCCTTTTGCCGTTTCTGACAGACGTTTTGCGACTTTTTGTGCTGTTCGGCCACTGATTCCCGTGTCTATTTCGTCGAAAATAAGTGTTTCTATTTCTTCCTTCTGCGCCATAACAGACTTCACCGCTAACATAATTCTTGATAATTCACCACCTGATGCGACAGCAGCAAGCGGCTTTAGTGCTTCTCCTGGGTTTGTCGCTATGTAAAATGTAACTACATCCTTTCCTCCTGGACCAATCTGCTCTGTCTGATCCATATGAATCTCAAAACGCACATCTAAAAAATTCAAATCTACAAGTGCCTTAATCAATTGGCTGCAAAGTAAATCTGCGCATTTTCTTCTTTTGCTGCTAAGATCGTTTGCGGCCTGTTCTAACTTAACAAATGCATTTTGACATAATTTTTGTGCCCGCGCCTTCTCTTCCTCGAAATGACGGTATTTTTCAAGCTCCTGCTCTTTTTTCTCTGTCAGCTTCAGCAGTCCTTCCTCATCACAGCGATATTTCTGCATAAGATGACGAATTTGATCAAGACGTTCTTCAATCTTTGCTGTATCAAGCTCCTCATCCTGCATTGCATCAAGACGTTCTGAAGCTTCACGACAGATATCATGAATAATTGACTCGGCATCCGTAAGCTGATCATATAAAGACTGCGCTTCTTCGTCTGCATCTGAAATACCTTTTAATGCATGCTCTGCTCTTCCACAAAGATCACAGGCACCATTTGACTCATAACCTAAAAGTAATGTCAGTTCCTGATACGCTGTTATGATATGTTCACGCTCCGATAAGCGTTTCCATTCTTTTGAAAGACGTGCCTCTTCACCAGGTGTAATTGATGCCTCTTTAAGCTCATCAAGCTCATAACATAAAATATCCATGCGCCTAAGCCGCTCGTCCTCGTCTACGCTGTAACTGTCAAGCTCATCCTTATACTGTTTCCATATGCGGTAATACTGTGCTGTCTGTTCTTTTGCTTCTTTTAATTTTTTTCCGCCGCTTCTGTCTACGATCTCAAGCTGCTTATGCTGATGAATAAGTGCCTGATGATCATGCTGACCATGCACATCAAGAAGAAGTGACGCAACCTCGCGTACTTTCGAGGCTGGATATGCCTCTTTATTGATTTTGCTCACGCTCTTTGAAGCAGTGATCTTTTTCGAAATAATCAGCTGGCCATCTTCTGGTTCAATATCATATTCTCGAAGCTTTTCGAGAACTGCCGGATGTGTCGGTGAAAAAATCAGCTCAATATAAGCCTCCTTTTCATTTGCGCGAATCATCTCTTTGTGTACCTTTGCCCCAAGTGCAATCAAAACAGAACCAATCAAAATGGATTTTCCTGCTCCCGTCTCTCCGCTTAGGACATTTAATCCTTCTGTAAAAGTCACCTCTTCTTCATCGATCAGAGCGAGGTTTTTGACGTACAGACTGTCCAGCATTTTTCTCCTGCCTTTCTATATTCAATCATTGAGAATACTCTCAATTTTTTTCATCAGATGAATGGTGTCGGGCACGGTACGAACCGCGCACATAATCGTATCATCACCTGCAATACATCCAACAATCTCACTAAAATGACACGCATCAAGTGCTGCTGCCGCTGCCATTGCCATACCAGAAACTGTTTTTATGACAAGTATATTCATTGCCATATCCATACTGACGTAAGATTCCTTTAAAATACGAAGATATTTTGGTTCGGCCTGTTGGTGCTTTGATTCTGCTGCCTTATAGACAAGTTTTCCATTTTTTCCAGAAACTTTTTTTAACCGAAGCTGGCTTATGTCTCTTGAAACAGTTGCCTGCGTCACATCAAAACCATCCTCACAAAGCATCTGCACCAGTTCTTCTTGTTTTTCTATATCATGCATCTGAATCAGCTCTAATATGCGCTGCTGTCGTACCGTTTTCATAGCCATCTCCTTTTCAAAACTTTTTTCGCGGCTTTTTATTTATCGGCTCAGTTTTTTTCCAAGCGTATCTAAAAAGCTTCTTTGATCCAAACGGATTAATCTAACCTTATCTGATGCACTTTTTATCACAATTTCATCTCCTGGATGCACTGATACCACATTGTCTGAGTCAAAGCTTACTGCCTGATGAAGCATTCGAATGCCATCCTTTGCCTCAACAATCAGTCGAATATACGCATTATCCGGAAGAACAATGCTTCTTGCCGTTGTCAATGTCTGAGCACAGATTGGCGTAAGCACAAATAAATTTGAGGTCGGAAGTACGATTGGCCCTCCTGCTGAAAGACTATATGCCGTAGAGCCTGTCGGTGTTGCAACAATAATGCCATCTGCATTATATCTTGTGATAAACTGATCATTCACATAGAGAGAAAAGCGAAGCATCTTCATGCTTTCAAGTCTCGTCAGAACAATGTCGTTTAATGCCGTATCACTGCAGACAATCTGTCCATCACGCACAATCTCGCCAAGCAACGTCATACGGTCCTCGATAAAAAAATCATCCATCAAAAGTCTGTCGAGACTTGGAAACAGATTTTCCTGATCTACTTCTGACAGATAACCAAGATTTCCCAGATTAATGCCGATCAGCGGATAGCTTGTACCTTTTAAGTCGTGTGCTGCCTGAATCAATGTTCCATCACCGCCTAAAACAATAACGCATTGTGTGTCGCCGGGAATCCGGCCAGTATCTGTATAGTGATACCGGCCATTATCCGAAGCTGCCGGTCCGGCAATGACACACTCTGCGCCTTTCGCTGTCAGGTATTCTTTTATTTCCTGCACACAAAAAAGTGTGTGCGGCTTTGCATAATTTGCAATTACATAAAAATGCCTCATAGCTTCCTCCCAGTCAGCTTACAGCAGTTCATGTGACTGCTCAACAAGTGCATTTACATCTGGCAGAGGCCGATTTAACTCTTCCTCTGTCGGTGTTTTCTGAAGATAAAGAAGATATTCAATATTTCCTTCTGGTCCCTTAATTGGTGAGAAGGCAAGGCCAAGCACGCCAAAACCAATGGATAGTGCAAAGTCCATCACCATGCGCACAACCTCCATATGAGTTTCCTTCTCGCGTACAACACCCTTTTTGCCAACCTTTTCTCTTCCAGCCTCAAACTGCGGCTTAATAAGGCAGACTATCTGTCCACGCTCTGCCATCAATTCCTTTACCGGAACAAGTACCTTTGTAAGAGAGATAAATGAAACGTCAATTGACACAAAATCAACGGCGCATCCAATATCCTCTGGCACAACATAGCGGATATTCGTCTTCTCCATACAAATGACACGCGGATCATTTCGAAGACTCCATGCAAGCTGACCATGACCGACATCCACCGCAAAGACCTTAACAGCACCATTTTGAAGCATACAGTCGGTAAAACCGCCAGTGGAGGCTCCTACATCCATGCATGTCTTCTGGTCAAGTGCGATGGCAAATTCTTCCATTGCCTTTTCCAGCTTCAATCCGCCTCTGCTGACATATTTTAACGAATTGCCGCGCACCTCAATCGCTGCATACGTATCAAACATCGTGCCAGCCTTGTCCTCCTTTTGTCCATTCACATAGACACAGCCAGACATAATAACAGCCTTTGCCTTCTCTCTTGAAGGCGCGTATCCCAAATTTACTAATAGTACATCTAAACGTTCTTTCACTTTATTTTGTCCTTTAACTCACTTTTTTAATTACAGCATGGTACTTATTTTCTGATAAATACTTTGTGCATCCAGCCCAGTCTCCTCCAAAAGTTCTTTAATAGAACCCTGATGAATAAACTTATCTGGAATGCCACATGCAATAACACGCACACCAGTAGAATGCAACTCGACATAACGACAAATATGCTCACCTACACCGCCTGAAAGCACATTTTCCTCCATTGTAACAATCAAGCTGTGATAATCTAATACTTCATCAAGCATCTCGTAATCAAGCGGCTTTGCAAAACGAAGATTTACAACTGTTGCATCGATTCCATCCTTTGCCAACAATTCCTCAACCTCCATGGCTGTCTCTACCATAGTGCCAATTGCAAGAAGCGCTACACGGCTGCCTCTTCTAATCCACTCGCTCTTTCCAAGCTTTATTGGTTCACGGTATTCCTTTAATACACGCACTGCATCTGTTTTCGGATAGCGAATTGCCATCGGTGCTTCAAAATCAGCAGCAAATGCAATAGCATCCTGAAACTCATAGCGGTTTTTCGGTGCAAATACTGTCATATTTGGAATCATCGTCAAATACGATAAATCAAACACACCCTGATGCGTCTCTCCATCATTTCCGACAAGTCCTGCACGATCAAGCATTAGCGTAACAGGAAGATTCTGCATACACATATCATGCAATATCTGATCGTAGCCTCGCTGTAAAAAAGAGGAATATACTGCAAAAAACGGATGAAAACCACCTGCTGCTAAACCGCATGCAAATGTCACTGCATGCTCTTCAGCAATGCCAACGTCAAAAAAGCGGTCTGGAAAACGCTTTGCAAAGCCTTTTAAGCCACAGCCGTCCATCATAGCTGCTGTAATAGTTATAAGTTTTTCGTGCGTCTGTGCAAGTTCACAAATTGTTTTTGCAAAGATATCAGTATATGTTGCCTCTTCCTTTGGCTTTTTCGCCATTCCATTTTTCTTTATAAATGGTCCAACTCCATGGTATGATTCCGGATGAAGCTGTGCCGGCTCATATCCCTTTCCCTTTTCTGTGATCACATGAATGAGCACCGCACCTTCTACCTGTTTGGCATCCTCAATGACCTCTGTAAGTGCCTCAATATTATGACCATCAATAGGTCCAAGATATGTGATGCCCATATCTTCGAAAAACATTCCCGGAATAAAAACTTGCTTCAGCATACTCTTCGCACGGCGAATGTTGCGCTCAAGCTCCTCTCCAATTGCATTCATCTTGCTTAATGATGCTTTCACATTTTTCTTGAAATTAGTGTAGCCCTTTGCAGTACGCACACCTGCCAGATAATGCGAAAGCCCTCCAACATTTTCAGAGATAGACATATGGTTGTCGTTTAAGATCATGATATAATTACTCTTAAGCGATGCTGCGTTATTAAGTGCTTCAAAAGCAAGGCCGCCTGTAAGAGAACCATCACCAATCACAGAAACAACTTTATATTTTTCTTTCTTGAGTTCTCGTGCACAAACCATACCAAGTCCTGCTGATAAGGACGTAGAGCTATGCCCCGTATCAAATGCATCACAATTACTTTCATCACGCTTTGGGAAACCACTCATGCCGTGATATTTGCGAAGTGAGTCAAAGCCATTCTTTCGTCCTGTCAAGATTTTATGTGTGTATGATTGATGTCCTACATCCCAAATCAATTTATCCTGTGGGAAATTCAAGCACCGATGAAGTGCAATTGTCAGCTCCACCACTCCGAGGTTCGAGGCAAGATGACCACCATTGTCGCTGACTTTATCAATTATAAACTGCCGAATCTCATCTGCCAGAATAGGAAGTTCTTGCTCTTTTAATTCTTTGACGTCATTCGGCCTCTGTATTTTATCAAGTACCATAAACGGCCCCCTTTAGCATCATTTGGTTTGAAAATAATGCCTATTTTTTTCTTACAATTAGATACTCGAAGAGTCGCTTTAAAAATGATGCATTCGGACATACCTGATCAAGAAGTGTCATTGCTGTATGAGAATATTCCTCTACCAGCTTAGAAGCACCATCTATTCCATAAATTGTCACATAGGTAGTCTTATTATTCTTCTCATCGCTCTTTACAGGCTTTCCAAGCTCCTCAGTCGTAGAAATTACATCGAGAATATCATCACGAATCTGAAATGCCATGCCTACATGATGGGCGATCTGCTCTGCTGATTTTACCTGATTATCATCTGCTCCTGCAAGCACAGCGCCAATCATCATTGCTGCTTCTAAAAGCGCTGCTGTCTTTAATTCATATATAAATTCAAGCTGGCTCTTTGTTACAGGACGGTCTGTGTACTCAACATCTACACTCTGTCCTCCGATCATTCCATAAATTCCAGCCTTATTTGCCAAAATCGAAATAGCTTTTCCAACAAGATCAGCACGATCTGTCAGCGCAAACGCCTTTGCTGCTGTCTCAAATGCATAGATAAAAAGCTTGTCTCCTGCAAGCACGGCCATATCATAGCCATATTTTTTCCATGTAGTCAGATTTCCTCTTCTATACTCATCATTATCCATACATGGAAGATCATCATGTACAAGTGATCCTGAATGAATCATCTCAAGTGCTGCCATAAACGGCTCCACAACATTTCCTGTTCCGCCAAAAGCCTTAAAGCTTTCTAACATAATCATCGGGCGAAGACGCTTTCCACCAACTAAAACACTATAATTAGATGCTTCGATAAGAAGTTTTTGATGACCAGTCTCCTCAGGAAGATAACCTTGTACAACCTTCTCTGCCTCTTTTGTATGCTGCTGTAACTCTTCTTTCCATTCCATCATAACTCATCCTCTGTTTCTGTCTCTATGACTGTAATGCGTTTTTGTACTCGGTCGATTTGACCTGCACACCCGCGAACAAGACGTACACCTTCTTCATATTTTGCAAGCGCCTCCTCGAGTCCAAGACTGCCGTTTTCAAGTTCAGCTGCAATCTCCTGAATCTTTAGAAGCTGCTCTTCTATTGTCATATCCATTAGCATGTTTTTTGTCTGTTTTTTCTTATTCATCAAAAGCTGCCTCTTTTATCATTCCATCTTGTCTTTTGGCATGCACTTTGTCACATCTGCCTGCACGATACCATCACTTAGATAAGCAAAAAATGTTGTTTGTGGTGTCATCTGATTCACACTGCAAACTGGTTTTTTATTCTCATCTGTCAAAAATGCATATCCGCCTCCTACCTTTTTAAGCGGCGACTGCGCTTCTAACTTTGCTGCTGCAATAGAAAGCTGTGCTTTTTTTTGATCGATCAGATGCATTATCTGCCTTTTTATCTGTGCTTCGTACTGCTTAAGCGTTTCACTTTGCGCTTTTAATCGTACGCTTGGATGAGAAACTTTTAGTGAAAGCTTTGCATGTTCAAGTTCCTTTTTTCTGCTCTCTATAAGTGCCTGCATACTCTGCGAAAGCTGTGCTGCAAAAAGATTTAGTGTATTTTCAAATGTATCATACTCAAATACAGCAAGTTCAGCTGCCGCGGATGGTGTTGGTGCACGCAAATCTGCAACAAAATCGGCAATGGTAAAATCTGTCTCGTGGCCGACTGCTGAAATCACAGGTGTCTCACAGCGAAAAATGGCCATTGCTACGCATTCCTCATTAAATGCCCACAAATCTTCAATTGAACCGCCTCCGCGTCCAACAATGATCACATCAAGTCCTAGTGTGTCAAGATAGTCAATTCCTGCAGCTATATTGACTGCTGCTGATTCACCCTGAACAAGCGTCGGATATAAAATCAGCTGAACATATGGATTTCTTCTGTGTGTAATATTTATAATATCCTGAATGGCAGCTCCTGTCTTTGCAGTGACAACACCTACTTTTTTAGCAAAGCGGGGAATCGGCTTTTTATATTCCTCGGAAAACATGCCCATTTCCTCAAATTGAGCTTTTCGCTCTTCAAAAAGACGAAACCATTCTCCTACACCTGCTGGCTCTAGCTGCGTCACATACAGCTGATAGACACCATCACGCTCGTAAATACGAACACTGCCTCTTGCAATTACACGCATACCTTCTGATGGAATAAATGTAAGCTTTGCCCGATTAGACGCAAACATCACACATGACAGTGTGCTCGTTTCATCTTTTAAGGTAAAATACAGATGACCGCCTGAATGTTTTTTGCAATTAGAAATCTCGCCCTGAATGGAAATCCTCTTCAGGGCGAAATCTTCTTCAAACAGATGACTTATATACGATGTGACCTGTGCTACTGTATAGACAGATGCCATTAAGCCAGCTCCGGATGCTTATGAACAAGCTTTGCCAGCACACCATTTACAAACTGAGGTGACTCATCTCCTCCATAGCTTTTTGCAAGCTCAACAGCCTCATTGATGGCTACTTTTCCTGGAACATCCTCGTCAAATATCAGCTCATATGCTGCAAGACGAATGATTGACAAATCAACCTTATTCATACGGCTAAGCTTCCAGCCCTCTGCCGCCTGTGTGATTTCTTCGTCAATTTCAGGAAGCTTTTCTACGATCATGGAAAAGCGCTTCTCAAGCTGCTCCTTTTCCTTCTCGATTAAAAGCAGCTGACCTTCTTCTGGATACATACATTCCTCTAAATAATTGTCAGCCTGCTCATTCAGCTCTTCCTTATCATAAAAATTTGCATGAAATAATAACTTAAACGTGTATTCACGTAACTGTCTGCGGTTCAAATTCTACCTCGTTTCCTGCCTGTTCTTTTTATTTGTTTTAACTATAAGCGCAAAAAGGGTGCCGGTACGACACCCTGATCTTACATATTTACTCCGGCAACAGTAATTTTTACTTCTGTAACTTCAAGTCCAGTCATATTTTCAATTGCGGACTTAACGCGCTCCTGTACCTTTGCTGTTACAACCGGTACGCTGCATCCATACTCGATAATAAGTGAAATCTGTACAGACACATTTTTTCCTTCGACTGTGACCATAACACCCTTGGAAAGATTCTTGCTTGAATGCTTTGCAATGACATCATGTGTCAGTGAGCCAGACAGATATGCAACACCTTTTGTCTCAGTTGCTGCAAGTGCGGCAATAGTTGCCACAACATCGTTTGCAATCTTGATTTCTCCGGTGCTTTCTTCAACAGGAATAGTAACTTCTCCAGATTCTGATTCCAATCCCACAACGGTACCTCCTCTACTTCTATCTATCGTTTTACCTTTTTGTATTATATCAAATCAAAAGACTTTTGTAAAGAAGTTATTCTGTCTTTGCTGTTCCCATCAGTGTAACGCAGATTTGAGATGCACTTACGGAAGTCTTGCGTTTTACAATATCTTCGATCTGAGCAAGCTCTGCATCTGTTAGATTATCCTTGCAGATTACTACATCAACGGCATCCTGTGTGATGCTGACAATTGAATGATCAAACCCTTTCGCGCTAAGAAGTGTCTCTACAGCATTTTCCTTATCACTATAGTCTGTCAGACGAACAACTGCATCAATTGCGGCTTGTTTATCTAACTCTGTCTGCGCATCACTATCAATAATTGCCAAGAGATCTTCCTTATTTTTCCCTCTTGTCTGCTCTCTTGCAAGCTTTGTTTGTGCCATATAATCAGATACTGTTAGCCCGTTTGCCAGCACCATTTTTCCTGGATCATCAATATCCTGATCTAAGCTTTCGATATCAGTGAGTGCAGCATCTGTGGCATCTTCTTTAGCAGTATCGATCGTATCATACTCTGCAATTGCCTCTTTAGCATCACTTGTGTTTTCCATGCTGATATCCCTACTGTCAGCAACTTCCACTCTTCCGGCATATGTAAGATACCCAGCAATCGCAATCATCACTGCAAGTACGGTGATAATTACCTGATTTTTTCTCATGATCCGCTTCACTTTGCTTCCTCCGCCTGAGATTTCTTTTCAATTACCTTAATTTTATGCGCCTCTATACCAAATAATGCCTGCACCGCCTCACTGATCTCACGAATTTTTGTCTGCGTGATATTTCCCCTAGCAGCTACCACCACACCCTGAATTGATGGGCTCATTTCCTTTATGATATATGGCATACTGCCTGAGGTGTTTCCTGTCAGTAAAGCCTCATTTTTTTTGCTAAGACTGCTTGTTACACTTTTTTCTAACGATTCTCCACTTCCTTTTTCTATCTCCTGCTTATTTTCCTCAAGCTGAATTGATTTTTCAAGCACTTTTTCTGACGTTGCAGAAAGAGTGATCATCACATCAACAGATGTGATGCCTTCCATTCCTCCAAGGATTTGTTCCAGACGTTTTTCAAGCTCATGCTCATAAGAAAATAAAGATGTATCACCATCTGTATCTAAACTGCTGCCCATGCTTTGCGCCTGATTAGAATAAGTACCTGCCTGATTTAAGTTTGATAATTGATTTTGTGGAAGGGAACAGATGATAAGAATAATTGCTGCAACTGCTAAAAGACCAAGCCGCAAAAAACCAATCTTTTTTAATTCAGAAAGCCATTTGGATTTCATAACCTTGCTCCTTATTTTTATCTGTCTTTAAAAATAACTGTGATCTTGCATGTGGATGAAAGCTGCTCTTCCAAATATTTTTTCAATTCATCTTGTCCTATCTGCATATGATCTTTTTCATTCGTTTTTATTTCACTTACTGTCACCTCAATCTGTATGATCGTTCCACTAGAATCAGTCTCTAGCGACAGATCTTCTAAAAAACACTCACGCTTTTTTAGAAGATCTCTTATCTGCTGCTCAAGGATCTTTTTCTGGGCAGACACTTCAAGCGTAGTCTGCTTATCATTTAATTTTTGCAAATCTGCTTCTAAATAAGTTCCTTCTGAGAAAAAAGCTCCAGCCTCTAACCAAGTCTGACCAACCCGCTCAGCTGAAATGGACAAAATCGGAGAAACAAACAGCAATACTAAAAGAAGATTTAAAAACAAGCGAATATATGGACCATATTCTTTTTTTGCAACAAGATTTTCTACTAACACTGATAAAATAAGATAACCCGCGATCTGACGCAGATAATCACGAATTGCGGTCATAATAATCCTCCTCTGATAAGCTTTTCTTACAGCACACGATTCGTAAATGCGCATATTACTGCAATTGTAATCAGAAATAGAAAAATCGCCATGCAAAGCGTTTTTAACAGCATACGATTCGTAAATGAGACTGCTTGAAGTGCTGTGATCATACGCTTATCTGAGATAGGACTGGCAACTGCTGCAATCCCATAATAAATCAGAACAATAGCTGCCATCTGCAAAATCGGATATATGCTTACAAGTATTAAAACAATACACCCTGCCATACCAATTCCATTTTTAATCAGCGTACCTGTTCCTATTATTATTTCAGCTGTACTCTTTATACCACTTCCAATTCCAGGTATGGAGCCAATCAGCTTCTGAGCAAATGCCGGTCCTGCACTAGAGGCAAGCGGTACAATCAATCCCTGAATCACCTGCAGACCAACAATTACAGCACAAAGTGTTTTCATTGACCACTCATAGATCATCTTTATCAGCTCCTCCATACCGGCAAAACGATCTTCCCCTGTAAGCCCGTTTAAAATTGATACGCCAAAATACAGCTTAATAATAGGTATCATTGCATAAACAAGAACTGCATCTATCAGTCCAATCATGCCAAATGTTGCCTGATAATACAAACTTGATGATGCCGCACCTGTTATACAAACCATTGACAAGCAAAAGGCAGGCAAAAGCATTTTCATAAATGTAATCATAAGATTAAGACAATTCGTCACAAGACGACAACTCTGAACAAATCCTGCAAGTGCAGAGGCTGTAATCATCAAAAATACAACAAACCATGCTTGTCCCGCGATCTGATCACTGTCAAAAACAGATGCTATGCTGCTAAGAACTGCAGAGCAAACCACAAGCAGTAAAATAGAAACTGCCTGTGTACGATTTTCCTGCACCTCTCCAATTAAAACTGACGCGATATCTGATAAAAGCTTTGAAAATGATATTGGCCTGTCTGCATGAATCAAATTCCTAACAAGCTCACCAAAACCTATATGTGTCTTTGAAAGATTATCAGATACAAACTGCTCCAAATCAGATAAATCAAGCTCTGACAGTGCCTCATCCATGTCTTCTGCAAAGTCGCTTTCTTCTGATTTCTCCTGCAATAACTCTGCATGCACCAACTTGCAAAAACTGCCTTCTGCTATAATAAACCACAATGTCACAAATAATACGATACAAAGCTGCCTGCATCTTTTTGCCATATGCTCCCTTCTATCCACAACACATTTTTGTTATGTTCACATCAGCTTAGAAACATTTTTTAAAACAGCCAGCACAATCGGCATGCTAAAACCAAGAATTGTAAGTCGTGCCGCCATTGAAATCTGACGTCCAAGTGCCTCTTGTCCGCAATCTTTACAAAAATCACATGTAAATTCGCCCAAACATGTAATTCCTATCATTTTAAGAATGCTTTCCATATAAATGTTGTCAATTGAAAGATACTGGCGAAGCTGATTCATGCTCTGAATTAAATAGCGAATCTGTTCAAGAAGATAATAGCCAAAAAACAATCCTGCAGCTAACATCAGATAAGTACGATACTCTTCTTTTATCTGTTTCAGGCAAACCGCTAACAATGTAAACGCAATACCTGCTGCCGCAATCTTCCACATGCGCCCTCCTACAGTGCAAATAGATTTCGAATACTGTCAAACAATTCACTGATATAAGGAATCAGCCAAAACAGTACAAGAATCAAACCAGACAAGGATACCAAAAATGCCTGCTCGTCACGGCCGCTTTGCTTTAATACCTGCTGTATGATTGTTACCAGGATTCCGACAGCCGCGATCTTAAAAATCAGATTGACATCCATTCTGGTATCCCCCTTTTACCATAGCAAAATAAGAAGAAAAGCTGCCGCGCAAAAGCTAAGCACGCGGCATAGCTTACACTCATTTCCAAGCTTCATTATCCGCTTTTCATACAGCTGTGAAAGCTGATTTGCATCAAAGAAAAGCTGCTCTTTTACCATTTTTCTTTCAAATAAGAGAAAATCAGATGCACAATGAAGAATCAATTCCTCTTCCTGCTCATTCCAACCCATTTTCCTATATACTTCGTTTACGGCATGGCTCCACTCCTGCAAAAAATCGCCGCCTTCTGCCATACGTTTCGCCATCCTGCTTACTAGTTCTTTTGTCGCCCCTTGCGTTATTGATGATGCTTTTGTAAAAACATCCTCCAATATGCTGCCTCTTATTTCAATCTCCTGTCCGGCAAAGAGAAGGAAACGAATCAATTCCTGCAGCTGTTTTGCCGTCTCCTTTCGTGATGTTTCCATACAAAATCCAATGGACAACAAAGTTCCAGCTATTATAACAGCTGCTGCAAGTTTCATTCATAACTCCTTTCAATTTCTACAGTCGTCATAAGTTGCCTATTCTGATCATAAATCAAAACATTTCTGGAACAGTCATTGTCTATTTGAATTTCTATGTACCGCGAAAATAATCCAGAAATCTTTTGATCAAAAAGATGCTGCTTTATTGTTCCGTGCGCTGTCGTTAAAAGCGCTGTTCCCCACTTTTTTGCCTGCGCGAATATCTTTATGTCTTCTTCTCCTCCAGCCTCATCTGCAGCTAACACCTGCGGTGCCATTGTACGAAGAAGCATTATCATCGTATCTGTCTTACTTCCGCCATCCATAACATCTGTGTTTTGTCCAACATCATTTTGCGGAATACCGCTTATACAGGCGGCCACTTCTCCTCTCTCATCTGCCAAACTAGTGGTAAGAGGACGATGAATGCCTGTTCCATCTGAAATCAGACGAACAAGGTCGCGAAGAAGAGTTGTCTTTCCAAGCCCTGGCGGTGATACTATCAGCGTATCTAAAAATTGCTCTTTCTCCCACAGCCATGGATAGATTTCTCTGGCACAGCCGCGTACTTCCCTAGCCATTCGAATATTATACGAGCTGATCTTACGTATTCCCTGGAGCTTTCCATCACAAAGTATTACCTCTCCACAAATTCCAATGCGGTGTCCTCCCTGAATAGTCAAATAGCCCTGACGAATCTGCTCTTCTGCTGCATATACAGAAAAACGGCTTGCATTTAATAAAATCTGCTCCATCTCTGCCTTTGACATAATAACGAGTGACATTTCTGGTAACAGCGTTTTTGTAAGGCTACCGTTTTGATTCAAATAAAAAAGATTCATTTTTCTTCGCACCGATACAGGTCTCTGTGTACGGATGCGTATTTCTTCAAATGAATCAAGTGAAATGCCTCCCTTTTTTAATGCCTCTTTTATGGATTCCGGCAGAATTTGCCAGATGGCATCTGTCTGCATTGACATCACCTCTAACACAACTATATGCAAGTCCATAATCTTTATGCAAAAAGTCGCTAATTTACAAATTATCTCTCTGTGTTCCATTCTCTTTTTTATCTGTTGATTTATAATAACAGTAAAGCATACTTAAAAATCGGGAAGGAGCAATTAAAATGTTGTTTTCTTATGACAAAACTCTTGGAACTGTTGAAACTTCTCAGGGTACCATGACACTTACGAAGGTATTCATTCCGTTTTTTCTTGAAATGTTTTTGATGAATTTCATGCAGACGGTCAATACCTTTATGCTCTCTTATTTTTCGGATAATGCTGTTGCCGCCGTGGGTGCTGCCGGTCAGTTTTCCAGCATGATCTATACTTTTTACTCCGTCATTGGAACGGGTGTCTCCATTGTTTTATGCCATCATCTTGGCGCAGGAAAAAAAGAACAGACCTCAGAAGCTGTATTTTCAGCGCTTGTCTTTGGTGCTGCCCTAAGTGCAGTTATTAGTATTTTAATGTCTCTATTTGCTCGTCCATGTATGACACTTCTTAATATAAATGGAGATGTTTTAGATGATGCTGCAAAATATTTTTCGATCTGCATGCAGTTTTCATTTCTGCCAGCACTTTTTGTAATTATATCCTCAATCTTTAAAAGCTACGGTTTTCCTCAGATTTCCGTTGGCATTTCTCTTGGTATGAATATCTTAAATGCTGCACTGAATTATCTCGTTATTTTCCAACCATTCCCATTCTTTCTTAAAGGCGTATCGGGAATTGCATGGTGCAGCAATATAAGCCGTGGTGTTGCTCTTATCTGCATTATAATTTGTCTGTTTCGTCTTCCGCTGCATCTTGATTTTCACAAGATGAGGCCAAAGAGCTTGTTAAAGATTAAGGAAATTCTGCGTGTTGGTCTTCCAGGCGGAATCAGCTCACTCTCCTACAATGTATCGCAGACTGTAACTACATCTGTTATTGCACTAGTTGGCGTCTCCGCGATTTCAACTAAAATATATGTCTCCAATCTTGTTTTTTATGTTTATGTGCTTGGCCTTTCCCTTGGAATGTCAACATCACTTTTGATTGGATGGCTATGCGGTGCCAAGAAATACGATCAAGCATATCGGCTGAATCTGCAAAATTTAAAGGTCACGATTTTACTAAATGCTACGCTGTCGATTTTACTGTTTCTATTTGGCCGTCCGCTTCTTTCTCTTTTTACAAAAGACCCTGATATTCTTAAGGTTGGCTGTGCGCTTTTGTTTTGGGATATTTTCGTTGAGATTTTCCGCGGTTTTAACCATATCGAAGAGAACTCTCTGCGCGGTGCCGGTGATGTAGTCTTTCCAATGATTGTCTCTATCTGTTCTTGTTGGACAATGAGCGTACTATTTTCTTACATACTAGGCGTAAAGCTCGGACTTGGACTGACAGGCTGTTGGATCGCCTTTGCAATGGATGAAGCCTTCCGCGGAATTAACTACTTCTTCCGTTGGAAGTCAAAAAAATGGATGAAGAAGACAGTTGTTTAATTGTGTTGTGCTATTTCCTGTGTTTTGGCATAATCTGCAGGTGAAACGCCTGTCTGCTTCTTAAAAACTTTACTGAAATAGCTTTCATCAGCAAAGCCAACACACTCACTGACCTCCATTATCCTCATTGATGTGGTTGTTAGCAGCTGCTTAGCATGCGCGATGCGAATGTCACGCAAATACTGAAATACCGTTTTTTTCATATTCTTTCTAAATAGACGGTTCAGATAATCAAAATTGATATCAAATTTTTCTTCCAGATAATCGCCCGTGAGCGGTTCCTTGTAGGCTTCATGCAAAAAACTTTGCACTTCAAGAACTTTCTTATAGCCACGGGCGGTTATCATTTTATTTTCCTGCAGCGCAAATGTCAGACTGGCACGTGAAAGCTGAATTAAAAATGCTAGAAATTGTGCGCCGCTCAAATCCTTATAATATTCCAGATGGTCTGAATTTGCCGATACCACTTGCTGAATTTGCTGAATCAGCGCTCCCCAAACTGTCTCATCCTGAATATGGCAATACTTAGGAAGCATAAGCTGATGGCTCTTTTCATTAGGTGCTTCGCTTGAATCACTCTGCATTGCTGCACAACGAAGCTGAAGCATTTGTTCGTGCATTTTGGACTCGTCTATTTCATTATTTTCGCTTTCTTTCAACATTGGATGAGTCATCAGATGAATCATATCATGCTGAAAATGAATGTAATAATATTCGCAGTAAGTAATCTGCTTTCCCTCATGATATTTATCAGGATCCAAAAGAATAAAATCGCCTGGGTGCAGATGATATGTAATTCCATCCTCTGCCAAATAAAGCTCTCCCTTTTGAATCAAGTACGCTATATATTCATGCGGTACACGCTTTTTATGCGCACACGGCGGTTTTAATATCCAATAATCAGCCAGATGTATCTGCGGTACGATTCTGCTGTCCATCACATAATACATATTTTCACTCCATTCCGAATAATAATTCATTATAATGCCAAAATGGATGAAATGTCAATATTAGCACATCTGTCTATCTTTTTCTTGTAAAAAATGAGTAAAAAAGTTTTGAGGAGAAATTTTACCAATGAAAGAAATCTCCATTTTCTTGACAAGATAATATGGTATACTATTATCAATATATACATAGCAACTTTTTAAATGGAGGTAACGATATGTCCGATTTTGATTTATGTAAAGAAACTTTTGTAGGAAAAAGAATTATTTTTCTTGGCAGTTCAGTCACTTATGGAGCCTGTGCCATGGGGCAATCATTTATCGAGGCTTTAGAAGAAAAAGATGGAATTATTGCCATAAAGGAAGCTGTCAGCGGAACGCTTCTTGTTGATGAGGATGTTGCTGATGGCAAATCGTACATTGCCCGACTAGCGACCATTGATACAAACATAAAAGCAGATGCGTTTGTCTGCCAGCTGTCTACAAATGATGCCTCGCACAACAAGCCGCTTGGAATAATTTCTGATTCATATGCAAAGGAAAATTTTGATACTAAAACCATAGCAGGTGCTATTGAATTTATTATTGCATATGCTAAGCAGACATGGCATTGCCCTGTAATTTTTTACACTGGAACTAAGTATGACAGTGATCTTTACAAAAAAATGGTTGAACTGCTGCTTTCAATACAAAAAAAATGGCAGATTGACGTGATTGATTTATGGAATGATATAGAAATGAATCAAGTTTCACCAGAAAACTACAAACGTTACATGTCTGACCCAATTCACCCATTAAGAGATGGTTATCGCGAATGGTGGCTTCCAAAATTTGAGGAAGGTATCACGCTTGCTTTGACTAAAAAGCATACAATTGACATCTCAAGTTTTGTTGAGAAAGCTAAGACTCTTGGCGTCCTTGGTGTAAAGGTTACTCAGCATAATGAGTTAAAAGCAGAGTGGTTAAGTGAAGGTGAATGCCGCAGAAATATTTATTCGGCAACAAAAAGTTTTACGTCTTGTGCGATGGGATTTGCCATACAGGAGGGACTAATTTCGCTTGATGAAAAGCTTACCGATGCATTCGCAGACGATATTCCAGAAAATCCAGATGAGAATCTGAAAAAAGCGACAGTCCGTGATCTTTTGACGATGTGTCTTGGACAGGAATCTGGTCATTTGATGGGAGAACAGAGGCCGCTCTATAAGGAAGATGATTGGGTTAAGATGGTTCTTTCTATTCCATTTGTCTATGAGCCTGGAACACATTTTGTCTACAATAATGTAGGTCCATATCTGGCAGGCATCCTTGTTCAGAGACGCTCTGGAACCGATCTTGTATCTTATCTTATGCCGCGACTTTTTAAACATCTTGAAATTAAGCGGCCAACCTGGGAAATTGATCCTCTTGGCAATACATTTGGTGCGGGCGGACTGTTCCTTACTCTTTCTGAGCTTCACAAATTTGGTCTGTTCTATTTGAATAAAGGAAAATGGAATGGAAAACAGCTGTTAAATACTGCATGGATTGAGGAAAGCACAAAGCCATCAGACACAGAACAGTATGGTTATTTGTTCTGGCGTGGAAAATATAATTCCTACCGTGCCGATGGCAAATATTCTCAGCTTTCCATTATACTGCCTGACGCAGATGCCGTCGTATCACTTGTCGCAGAATGCCGCAACGGAGAAGAACTGACGCAGGCAATAAATGACCTTATCTGCGCACAGTTATAATTCTGTTACTTGTGATACGGCTCATTTTTCTGAATGCGAAAACAGCGATATATCTGCTCAAGTAAAATCACACGCATCATTTGATGTGGAAATGTCAGTGCCGAGAAGCTTAGCTTCTCATCGGCACGGGCAAGTACCTTTTTACTAAGACCAAGGGAGCCTCCAATCACAAAAACAAGATGTGACCGCCCTGCCACTGTAAGTTTTTCTAAATGCTTTGATAATGCAACTGAATCATACTGTTTTCCATCAATAGCTAACGCGATCACATATCCATCCTTCGGACAGCGGGCAAGCAGACGATCCCCTTCTTTATCTTTGATTTGCTCACAGAGAAGATCGCTTGCCTGATCCAAAGTTTTTTCATCCTCGACCTCAACAAGCTCAAGCTTCGTATACAGTCCGAGTCGCTTTGAATATTCCGCAATGGCCTGCTTCCAGTAGCTTTCCTTTAATTTTCCAACGGTTAATATCGTAATTTTCAACTTCTGTACCTTTCTTTCTGTCATGTTTTAATTGATGACCATGTTTTTGATTTGGTCTACATTCTGCTGTACTCTGCTTCATAGCATTCTTTCTGCGTCACAACAAAATCAAGTCGTCTGTCATGTGCTTCGCTTGGAATCGCATCGAAAAGCTGTTCCTCAAATGCATAGCCAACTGTAACTGCTTCCTTATACATTTGCAGGTAGCGGTCATAGTAACCGCCGCCGTAACCCATGCGCAGCCCATCTCGTGTGAATGCACATCCTGGTACAAGAATCAAGCTATTCTCGTCTGCCCGAACTACCTGGCAGTCTTTTTTTGGCTCTAAAATGCCATATGTCCCTTTTACACAATCATCTAATGACATAATACGGCAAAACACCATCTTGCCGCTTCCCTGCTCTCCATCCAAAAGGACTACCCTTGGAACAGCAACACATTTTTGTTCAGCAAGTGCATGCTCAATGATAGGCATTGTATCTGCCTCGCTGCGATATGCCATATAGGCAAAGATCATGCTGGCATTTTTGTAAGCTTTTATGTCAAATAAATTTTTCGCAATCTGCGCGGATTTTTCCTCTCTATTCGTAATTTCAGCACGTTTTTTTAACGCAGATTTTCGAAATAAGCGTTTTTCTTCTTCTATTGTCATATGAAGCTCCTTCTTGCAACTTCTTTTTGTTTCTTCACACCTTCGCCTGACTCCGAGAGCAGACACTTACAACCGCAATGCCGTAAAGCGAAGCGGTCAGGCTTGCGGTGTAAGTTGTCTGTCGAGGAGTCTCGCAACATAGTATCACGAACAGAAACGCGCCGCAATCCACTCTGCTGCACGAATGCCATCCATCGCTGCTGATGTGATACCACCTGCATAGCCTGCTCCTTCACCGCACGGATATAGTCCACGCACATTGCTCTCTCCATTTTCATCACGTACCATACGAAGCGGTGATGAGGTACGACTCTCCACACCAAGCAAAAGCGCATCCTCTCTTGCAAAGCCATGAATTTTGCGGTCAAATGCTGGAATAGCTTCGCAAAGTGCCTCAGTAAGCGGCTTTGGAAGCACCTGATTTAAATCGGCAAATGCATATGCACCCTTTGTGCATGGCTTGACTTCTCCGAGGCCAGTTGAGATACGTCCTTCTTTAAAATCACCAAACAGCTGAAGCGGAATTTTGCTGTTTCCTGCGCGGTATGCTGCCTGCTCAAGTCTTCGCTGGAAGGCTACGCCGCCCATATAAGACGCATCAGGAAAATCCTGCGGTGTAACAGTGACAATAAGTGCTGAATTTGCATTCTTACTGTCACGCGCATGGTAACTCATTCCGTTTACGGCAAGACCGCCCTTCTCACTTGATGCATTGACCACAAAGCCTCCTGGACACATGCAAAAACTGTACACACCACGACCGTTTTCTGCCTGATGCGTCAGCTTGTAACTGGCTGCGCCAAGTGACGAAACATGTGCGGCTCCATATTGTGAGGAATTGATCATCTCCTGCGGATGCTCAATACGCACACCGACAGCAAATGATTTAGGTTCCATATGAATATGCTTTCCAAGCATGGCAAATGTATCGCGCGCACTATGTCCTGTTGCAAGAACAAGAGTCTCACATGCAATATACTCGGTCTGATTGACCCATATTCCAGCTAGTATGCCATCTCTTACATCAAGATCTGTCATACAGCTGTCAAAACGTACTTCTCCGCCATACTCTAGAATGCTCTTTCTCATACTTACAATTACATTCTTTAACACATCAGTTCCAATGTGAGGCTTTTGCTGATATAAAATTTCTTCCGGTGCACCATGCTCAACAAAAATTTCTAACACCTTGCGATTTCTCATAAGCTTATCTTTGACAAGTGTGTTTAACTTTCCATCTGAGAATGTACCTGCGCCACCTTCTCCAAATGAAACATTTGTCTTCTCATCAAGCTCTCCTGTTTCCCAGAAATGCTCAACTTTTTTAGAACGATTATCTACATCAGAGCCCCGCTCCAAAAGAATAGGACGATATCCGTGCTGCGCGAGCAGATAGCCACAGAAAAGTCCTGCCGGTCCTGTTCCTATGATTACAGGGCGATGTTTTTGCTGCAGTACTCCTTCCTTTGGAAATGTATAGGTCTGCCCAGAGGCAATCACAATTGACGGATTATGCAGCTTTTTTACAATTGTCCGTTCATTGTCCACCTCTGCCTCGATAAGATAGACAAAGAAAAGCTCTGGCTTTTTTCTTGCATCAATAGACTGGCGCAGAATCTTCCAGCTCTTTAAATGACTGCGTGATATTTTAAGCTGCTTACATATTTTTTCTTCCAGCTCTTCTTTACTGTGACCGCATGGAAGCTTTAATGAATTGATCTGTATCATCTATTTTTCCTCTGTTTTCCAATTTTATTTGCCGCTGCTTTTCCGGCAAGTGTGCCTGTCGCCCATGCCCAGTGCAAATTGTAACCGCCGCAGATTCCATCCACATCAAGAACTTCTCCTGTCAAATATAACCCCGGCACATTCACACATTCCATTGTTGACGGATCAATTTCTCTAAGGTCAACGCCGCCAGCACATACCTGTGACTGACTTACTGGGTTAGTTTTCGTAATTGTAATGCGATATTCTTTTGCAAGCGCTGCCAGGTTATCGCAGTCTGCCAGCCTCATTGGTCTGTCAATTGCAATTCTTGCCTTTTTGCAAAGTGCATGTACAAGCTTTGAGTTCCATAATCCACAAAGCTGTCCCTGTGCACTTCGCTCTGTAAAGCCTGCACGCACACGAAGCTCCTCTAACAGCTCATTTCTTGTCATGGATGGCATAAAATCAATAACCGCTTCTGTCTTTTTCCTTTTTAACAATGAATATGATGCATAGCGGCTAACCTGAAAGACCGGGATTCCTGAAATGCCATAATCTGTCAATTGTACTTCTCCCTTATCCTTACTCATACACTTTCCATCAGAAATAAGTGACACAGCTGCCTGCACGCGCACACCGCTCCAAATCTTCCCAATCGGATCTTTTTCCTGAACAAGTGCCGTGAGCGCCGGAACTGTTGGCTGTACTTTTAAGCCAAGTGTGCGGCAAAAACCTTGGGGATCGACAAGCTTTCCTTCCTTCATTCCGGCAAGACTTCCTGCCGCAATTATCAATACACAGCTCTCAAAATGCTCTCCCTGTGACGTAACGGCTATAAATTCGTTATTTTTATTTTTTACCTGCGTAACAGGTGAATCTGTATGTATCACAATACCAAGCCGCTTTGCTTCCATCAAAAGACATTCTGCAACTGATGCTGCCTGTCCAGATGATGGATAATAATAGCCATCGCGTTCACTTGGCCAAATGCCAAGCTCCTTCAAATAGGTAATCGCAGCAAACGGCGGATACTGTGAAAGAACCTCTTCTGCCTGACTGATAAAGGCACTTCTATAACATGAAAGTGCCATTTTTTCATTTGTATAATTGCATTTTCCATTTCCTGTCGCCAAGATTTTTTTTGCCGGGCGATCCTGTGCCTCAAGAATATGCACCTTGCATCCGCTGCGGGCGGCATATATCGCAGCCGTCAATCCTGACGCGCCCGCTCCAATGACAAGCACCTGTGTTTTCATTAAAGTTTTCCTTTCCATGTACAAATGTATTTTGACTAGTTACATATTTCCTAATCCTAAGTGTACACCAGTCCATCTCAATAAGCTCACACCTAATACATCCTCGTATATCATCTTTTTCTTCCATTTGAGACGGATCTGATAAAAAAAGACGAAGTTCCTCTTCATTCATCCCTGCCAAACGTATATCCCAATATGGTTCTACAAAAAGCAGCTGCCCTGTATCGACACTGTACTCTTCCAGAAAAATATCCATCTGTGCATTCACGCGCACCTCACTCTCTGATTTTGGAGGCAAACGCATTAAAATTTCTTTTTGTTCTTTATCTGCCAACATATTTTTTGCTGCATGCCTTGTTATAAAAAAGCTTGTCTGCTCAATCATTAGAAAGAATGCCGCAACAGAAAGAAAACGAATTGCATACTTCACACAAATACTCCTTTTGCCAAGTTTTATTTTTATGTAAAGTATGGATTCGTTTTCATTCATTTATTCCTATAAACTTACATCAGCCTGCATTTTTTTGCAATGCGAATCAACATGCTTCCCTTTGGCAGATCTCTCATGACGCTCTCGGTAAGAAGCTTACATTTAACTGCAACTGCAAAATACACAACGACTGCTACTACTACAGATATCAGCATCGGAATTGCTTTTCCTAAAAACTGATACAGCAGCTGATAACATCCAAAGCATACAATGCCCATAATTCCAGAGGCAACTGCCGGCTTTACAAATAATGTAATCACATCTGGGCGATATCCCAAAATCTTGCTGATAGAATAGAAATTCAGGATTGTAATCACAAGTGCATAGATCACATAGCTGATAATAACGCCGTAAATACCCATGTTAAAGCCAAGGCAAAGAATTAATAATACCACAACATGAACTGCCATCGCAATCAGAGAGTGGCAGACTGGAAGATTCATTCTGTCAATTCCCTGAAGAATCGAGTTTGTGATAGTAGAAAATGAGAATGTGATAACGGCTGGGCAGACAACCTGAAGATAAGTGCTTGCTGCGCTTGTGTCACCAGAAAATAACGTTTTTATAATCGGATTTGCTAGTACAAGCAAACCAACGGCAGACGGAAATGCCAGTATCGAAATAAACCTAAGAATTGCATGAACTTTTGACTTTGCAGTCTGCTCATCTCCAAGAGCATATGCAGCTGTCAGTGTTGGAACAAGCGATACTGCCATTGCTGAGGAGATAGATACCGGAATATGAACTAAAAGCAAAGCCTTTGCATTATAGGCTCCCCACATGCTGTCCTTTACATCCTCCATGCCCTTTGAAGCCATGATATTGTTAAACAAGCTTCCATCTACCAGCTCAATCAAGTTATAAAGTGCAGTGCTTAAGATAACTGGAAGTGCAATAGAAAGCATAAGACGAAAAATATCGCCATACTCCTGCTGTGTTCCTGTCTTATCACGGCTAATATTAACTGCAAGAATTTTTCTGTATGCCACAAACAAAATAAAGCAAAAGATCAAGCCTGCCAGTGCACCGGCACCAGTTCCTATTGCGCCGCCTGCTGCACCCCATGCGTAGCCTAAATCAGTCGTACCGCTTGCTACATCCATTCCGTGACCAAAATCAAACAGAAAATATGCAAACACAACTGACATGATCGCATTGATCAATCCCTCTACAATCTGTGAAACTGCTGTTGGAAGTGTATTTTGAAGTCCCTGGAAGAAACCACGAAATACACCAAGAAGCGCCATAATCAAAATGGTCGGTGCCATAAAACGAAGCGCAATAGCCGCCAGCTCACTGTGGAAAAATACCCTTGTAAAAAACTGCGCACCAATTAATACAGTCAAACCAAATGTAGTACCAATACCGATTGCAAATGCAATTGCACATATAAATACTCTCTTTACATTGCGCCACTGACCCAATTGTGCCTTTGCAGAAACCATCTTTGACACGGCAAGCGGAAGACTGTATGAGGACAGCAGCAGTAAAATTGTGTAAACGCTGTACGCATACGAATAAAATCCGTTTCCCTTGTCTCCAATAATCGCCGTCATAGGAATACGATAAATCATTCCCATTACACGCACCAATATTGACGCAATCGCCAGAATACTTCCTTGTGCGATAAAATCATTTTTCTTTTTTTCCATTACAAAATCTTCCCTTTCCTGCCGCCAATCTTTCTTTTAGGCTTATCTGAGAATTGATAATCCGTTCAATATTTCTCTTTGGCGAGCCTCCATCTGCTCGCGTTCTTCTTCTTCCATATGGTCATAGCCAAACAGATGAAGCATACTATGTGCCACTAAAAAGCCCAATTCACGCTCTAATGAATGGCCATAGCTTTCAGCCTGCTCATATACCTTGTCCACTGATATGATAATATCACCAAGTACAAGCTCTCCCGTTTCGAAATTAAAATAATCCTCTGACGCATTTTCCAACGGATCAAAATTCGCCGGCTTATCGTAATCGACCATCGGAAATGATAAGACATCTGTTGGACGGTCAATTCCGCGGTATTCCTTATTGATCTTATGAATTTCCTCATTATTTGTCAATAATACATTGACCTCTGCCTCATACGGGCACTTCTCATAATCCATGCAACCCATAACAACACGTTCAATTAACGCCTTGTAGTCAAATGGTAGCTCCTTTGAAGCTTCATTCTCAATTGTAATTGTCATACTCTCTCCATCAGCCTCTTGGCTTTCTCGTTTTTTCTTCATGCTCTTTCGCACGCATTTTGCTGTTTTGCTTATTTTCGTAATCCTCATAAGCTTTTACGATTTTCTGAACAAGCGGATGACGAACAACATCGCGGTTATCAAGATAGACAAATCCGATATCATCCACATTCTTTAAAACCTTAATTGCCACATCAAGACCAGACGGCGTACCTGCCGGAAGGTCTTTTTGCGTCATATCTCCTGTGATAATAACTTTTGACCCAAAACCAATACGTGTCAAAAACATCTTCATCTGAGCAGGTGTCGTATTCTGTGCCTCATCCAGTATAATATAAGAGTTATCTAGTGTACGTCCTCTCATGTAAGCAAGCGGTGCCACTTCTATAAGGCCCTTCTCCTGATTGTTTATAAAGCTTTCTGCACCCATAATCTGATACAATGCGTCATATAATGGACGCAGGTAAGGATCTATTTTACTCTGCAGATCACCAGGCAAAAATCCCAGCTTCTCACCAGCCTCAATTGCCGGACGCGTCAGAATAATACGGCTGACCTCCTGCTTTTTAAATGCATCAATTGCCATCGCCATTGCCAGATATGTTTTTCCAGTTCCTGCCGGACCAACGCCAAACACAATCATTTTGCTTCGTATTTCGTCAACGTACTTCTTTTGTCCAACGGTCTTTGGCTTTACTGGCTTTCCAGAGATCGTACGGCAGATGATTTCCTTATCAATCTCAAGCACATCACTGCTTTTCTCGGAAAAAGACATTGAAATCGTATAATCAACATTCTGCTCAGTCACAGTGTTTCCTCTTCGTGACAATTCAAGCAGCGTATCCACAACGCTTCGCGCCTTACCAACTGCCTCTTCTGTTCCTGAAAGACGAATCGTTTCACCCCGGTTTACAAACGTTACACCAAAGGCACGTTCAATCTTTTTTATATTACAGTCAAACTGTCCAAATACATTCAGCTGATGGGCAGCCGGTATTTCCATAACTGCTTGCGCAACACTCATACATTAACCTCACTTGTTACTCTTGTTTTTGCAGTTCCTGCACTTGCGATTCCAGAGTACATTTCTCTGATGCGTTTGCTTCAAGAAGAAACTGCACATTCATTCGATAGTCTTTCGGACCACTTTCTATTGTAACATTATTTTCAATTATTTCCACCCCTAATTTTTCCAATTGAATAATAAATTCAAGATATTTTTGGTCTGCCTGTTTTTTAAGGCTCTCATCATCGTAGCAAACCGTCGCGTTTTCGTACTTCATAAGACAATATTCTTCATTATAAAAGGGCAGATAAAAATGTTCAAAAAGCTTCCATTGATGCTGCTCAATATACAATTCTTCCTGATCTGACGCCATAAGACTTTGCGGCAGACAAAAGCGATGACCAAACAAAACAAGCCCCGAATGCACCTGCTTTGACGTATAATGTCTTACAGTCTGACTTCGGGGTATTGTAATTTCAATATTCTCCTCATATTTAATCCACACATCAGCTGAGGCATTTGTCTTCTCATACCCCACGATTTCCTGTGAATCATTGTAAATAGGAAGCAGTCCAGACACCAAAAGATCTCCTTTTTCAACTTGATCTCCCTTTTTGACAAGCGGTGTTCCCCGCCTTGTGATCATCCTCGTAATAATTCCGCTTTTTGACGCCTTAAGACTGCAAGGTGTTTTTTCCTTTTCTTTTGCTGAAGCAGTATTATTTTCTTCTATCTCTACAACAAGCCTCGTGCCTTCTAAACGCGCTGATACCCATGTAATATCATCAAACTCATTGCGAAGCCGCTTTTCCAGTCTGTCACAGGCTACATTTGAAATCTTCATACCTGGTTTGTAGCCCTCATTTTTGACAAACTGCAAAAGATAGCTGTCTGTGTAGCGCATATTCCCTGCAAAATCAATATCCCATACAAACAAGGACATAACATATAAAGAGGCAAATGCCAGTATGCCGCAGCAAATTCCCACACGGCTTTTTCTTGTTTTCTTCCATAAAAAATAAGGGCCTCGCTTTTCAAGAATACGGATAGAAACATCCGCCTTTGTACGCAGACGACACAGCTTCAAAAAATCTTTCGCCTTCACAACTGCTTCTATACCTGATGTTTTTCTGCATACCTGATACAAAACTAAACCATGAAACGATACTATATTTAAAAAGCGTTCTGTCTCTGATCCGCTTACGCTGATCAAAACACGATTTGACCATCCATTTTTCAACTTCTCACCGCCATTTCAGCCCTGCTTTTAAATGCTCATTCCTCGTAGCAGATTGATGTAATGCACCCTGTCACTTTAACCTCCTCTGATGCAAAGTAGGCCATTGCCAAACAGCGCCCTGTTATTCTAATTCGATGTCTTCCTGTCTGGATACATATCTCATTTTCCTGGCATGAAAGAAGCTTTTTAAAATTTCTCACCTGCATCTCACTATTTCCTGACAGCTGTGTCAGCTCTGCCCCCATCACTACATCTTTAGGCAAATGAAGGCAATCCACCACGTGCTCCGCTCTTTGTTTTTTCATATCACGTTTTACCTGATGTTTTTTCTGCTTTCGCATCCTTTTTTTCATGTTTCGTTTCATGGCAATGACCTGTTTATTTGTTCTTACGCCAGTCTATGCACCCCACACATAATTTATGCCAGACTTGAACGGACAACATTTCCGAACCAAGCCTGGCATATTCATTATTTTAACTTACAGTTCTCTTATATAATCTGCTAACCAGAAAATCAATTCACCAATACGGTACAGCTCACTCTCACGGCTGATTTTGTGCCACTGTCTGCGATACTCATAGTACCAGATTTCAAGTGCTTCGGCAAGAGCCTTTGTATCTCCTGTGTACGCATCTGGATGACCAAGATACTCTCTGTCAAGCACACGTAAAATTGTATTGATTAGAATCTGTCCCTCTGCCATATGAAGAACAGGTGCAATACCCTCTCGACGATCATCTTCAATCTGTACAAGAAGCGCCGCTACTTTCGCCATATCATTTCGAATGGTTTCATTGCACTCTACAATATGCGGCAAACTCGTTTCGATACGTGGCAGATAACCCTTCCAGAAGGTATCCATATCCTTGCCTGCAATCTGATAACGGTACGTCTCCGAAAACTGAACCAGTTCTCCCCAATGCATCACTGCCTGATTGCTCATCTCACTTATTATTTCTATAAGTGTTGCAGAGCGATCTCCATACTCAATCACTGAAATATCCGCATTAATTTCTTCTCTTTCTGGAATTTTACTGTTCCATCCAAACGCTGCTCCGTAAATGATGCCTACAAGTGCAAGCTCTGGATGCTGCAGATGACCATAATCGCCCCAATCCGTAGTCAGAAGACCTTCACCATCGAACTGATGGGCAAATGATGCCATTTTCTTAATATTTTCATAGGCAATATCAAGCAGATGAATCGTCTGATTCCAGCCCTGAACGCCCGGGCACAGATACTGGTGGGCGCCATTCTCCCAAAGTTTCCGAACATTCGTATCTCCCGGTGCCAGACTGTAATCCCATGTCATACAGATGATATCCTCCGGCAGCTCACGAATGGTCTCTGGATGTGCTGCAATAATATCGCCCCAGAACATAGGGCGCTTTCCAAGCGATTTTACATGTTCGCAGACACGGTTAACCCACTGAATATACATAGCATGTGATCCAATCTGATCTGCCAGCTTCTTTCCTCTGCCCTTACCCAAATCAAAAGTCTCATCACAGTTAATATTAAAAAGATTGGAGCGAAACAAAGAACTGTACTCGTCGATCAAACGGCATACAAATTCATACGCTCTTTCATCCATGATATTAAGTGTGTGATGGCACATACGCTCATAAAATGAAAATGCTGTACCCTCTGCTTCTTCCACTTCTGACAGCTCATGAAATGTTTTTGTACGAAGTACCTTATACAGATGACCAAATGTAGCAATCGATGGAACCAGCTCAATATTTCGCTCTGCGCAGTATTCGTCAAATTCCAGAATATCCTGTGCCGTAAGCGGCGTATCATCTCTCCACGTCTCGCTTAATCCATCAAATAAAAAGGTATGCTCCACATACAAATGTAGCTGATTGATCTTATAAAGACTGCAGCGATCTGCCATCTCTTTTAAATAAGAAAGCTTCGGAATGCGGCCTCTTGTCACATCCATAAACCAACCTCGCACTGGAAGTTCTGGATAATCTTCTACATACAAACAAGGCAGACAAACGCCATACTGAATGATCAGCTGGCGAAGCGTCTGAACACCATTAAAAAGACCTTCTTTTTGTGCTGCGCATACTTTTGCACCATCTGGTGTAATCGTTAAACGATAGGCTTCTTTGTTTACAGTCTGCTTTGCTGGAATGCCTGCCTCCTCATCCATGCAAAGCTCGATTCCCTTATGCGCTCCAAATGCTCGCCTGTCAATCCCCAGTTCAATCCCAGTCATTTTTTTAATCTGCTCGGCTAGCTGCTGTGCATAAAAAAGAGACTCTCTTGGACAACGATCTTCGATTGTAATTCGACAATGATAATCCAAAAGAAGTGTCCCTTCCTGTTCTTCGATGTGCTGCGGCTTTGGCAGTATACGTATCATATTTCTTTCCTCCTTATATTTAACATAATGTTAATTTTCTTTAGTATTTCAATTCACTTTTTCTTCATTATAACAGTGTCTTTCCCGAAAGGCAAGTTGTTTTTTGTCTATTTTTCATTCTTTTTTCGTCTAGTCGTTGGCTTTTTGTTAACAAAATATAACTTTTCTTATCTTATTTCAAAATCTTCATTGCTAATTCGTTCAAAATACATTATGATACTATCAGTACTTACATGAACCGAAAGGAGAAATACCCTCTATGAACCGATTACGTTTTGAAGGCTCACAGTTTTACTTAAACAACCAGCCGTTTCGTATTTTGTCTGGTACCATTCACTACTTTCGTGTAGTCCCAGACTACTGGGAGGACCGACTTCTTAAATTAAAGCAATGTGGCTTTAACACAGTGGAGACCTATACCTGCTGGAATCTGCATGAGCCACGAGAAGGAGAATTTGATTTCTCTGGAATTTTGGATTTAGCTCGTTTTCTGGAGACAGCATCCCGTCTTGGACTCTATGTCATTCTTCGTCCCGGCCCGTATATTTGCGCAGAATGGGATATGGGAGGACTTCCGTCCTGGCTGCTGACATACCCACACATTCATCTGCGCTGTCACGATGAGCTGTTTTTGAGTAAGGTGCGCCGTTATTACAAAAAGCTGTTTTCTGTAATCCGCCCATATCTTGGCTGCAACGGTGGCTGTATCATCGCTATGCAGGTAGAAAACGAGTATGGAAGCTACGGCGATGACCACACTTATATGCAGGATATTCTCTCTATTTATGAAGAAGAAAATCTGGATTGTCTGCTCTTTACCTCAGATGGTCCGCAATATTTCATGTTAAACAGCGGAACGCTTCCGAATCTGCTCTCCGCAGTAAATTTCGGCAGCAATCCAAAGGATAACTTTGCTCTTTTGCGAAAATTCAAGTCTGATCAGCCGCTCTTTTGCTGTGAATTCTGGAACGGCTGGTTCGATCACTGGTACGAAGAGCATCATGTTCGCGGCGCAGACGACACTGCTGCTGTATTAGAGGAGATGCTTGATATGGGTGCCTCTGTCAATCTGTATATGTTCCACGGCGGCACAAACTTTGGTTTTACAAATGGTGCCAATTTCAATGATGTCTACCAGCCAACCGTAACAAGCTATGATTACAACTGTCCGCTCAGCGAAAGCGGTGACATTACACCAAAGTATCTTGCCATTCAAAAAGCCGTTAAACGTTTCTGGGAGCGCCATCCTGGGGAAGTTGGACCATCTGCTTCTTTCGCAGATGCGATTTCTTCAATTGGTAACGAATCTGACTCAGTTAAAAGTCCATCTCGTCTGTCCAAAACCGTCAATCTCACTCAGGCAGCCTACCTGTTTGCCCAACCATCGCTGCTCGGTGAAGGTATCTTTGACTCCCATCCATTGACCATGGAATTATTGGGTCAGGATTTTGGTTTTGTCCTTTATCAGACAACACTGACAGGACCATTTGAGACACTTCCTCTCACCATCGACGGACTTCACGACCGTGCACTAATTTACCTAGACGATAAACTTGTCGGCATAAAAGAGCGTACCGGACAGCGCGATGATGAGGTTATGGTCGGTCTTGATGCTGGTCAATCCTGTACGTTGTCCATTCTAGTGGAAAATATGGGTCGCATCAACTATGGTCCAAAGCTGTTAGATGAAAAGGGTATCGTGCGCGGTGTGCGAATTGGTTCTATGAATCATTTTGGCTGGATTATGTATTCCATCCGCTGCAATGATTTTGCAAAAGTAAATTGGTCATCTATATCCGAGGTTCTTACACAGAGTACCATTGATTCTGTTGAATGTCCGCATCCCGATTGTACTTCTTCTGAGCACTCGATTGACAACTTCGGACCCGTTCTGCTGCGCGGCTTCTTCGAGACTGATATGCCATGTGATACTTTCGTGCGTCCAAAAGGTTTTGAAAAGGGTATCATCGCTGTAAATGGCTTTCTGTTAGGACGCTATTACAACAGCGCCGGCCCACAGAAGACACTCTACTTACCAGGGCCACTATTAAAAAAGGGTAAAAATGAGTTTATTATATTAGAGCTTGAACATGTTACCACACCTACTCTTCTTCTTGAGGCAGAACCGGATTTAGGTTAAGTACTTTACAGAAGGATATTGATTTTCTCATTTTATTCATCACAAAAATTTATTGCATTGAAAAAGGCAGCCAGAAATTCCTGACTGCCTTTAATTATACTATCATTCTTCAATACAAAATTAGTTCACGGAAGGGGTACGAAAGGCCCTTCAGTGATGGTTTCGTCGAGGCGCTGTCCGAGTAATCAACTTACAGTGGATGTGCCTCCATCCATGCCATCAGCTCATCAACAGTTGTGAATGCAAGTCCTGTTACCGTATCTGCGCATCCGTAATAAATTGCAATACGTCCTGTTGCCGGATCGGTAAGTGTAGCGCATGGGAATACAACATTCGGAACATCTCCGTTCATCTCATAGTCCACTGATGGTCCTAAGATGTAATACTTGCTGCGGCGCAGCACCTTCCACGGCTGCTCCAGATCAAGCAGTGCGCAGCCCATACGGTATACGAAACCATTGCAGGTGCGTAATACGCCGTGATAAATTAACAGCCATCCCTCGTCTGTCTCGATCGGAACCGGTCCCGGACCAATCTTGGTTGCCTGCCATGCAGATGCATCGCCTCCGAAGGTTCCCATTACAAAACGATGATGACCCCAGTATTCAAGATCCGGGCTCTGGCTGTAGAAAATATCGCCAAACGGTGTATGTCCTGTATCGCTTGGACGGGACAGCATCGCATACTTTCCGTTGATCTTTCTTGGGAAAAGCACACCATTTCGATTGTATGGTAAAAATGCATTTTCAAGCTGTACGAAAGTCTTAAAATCAAATGTATATGCAACACCGATTGTCGGACCATGATAGCCGTTACACCAGGTAATGTAATAACGATCCTCGATGAAACATACTCTTGGGTCATAACGGTACTGTCTCTGTAAGATTTCCTGATCCTCTCCTGTAAAGGTAATTGGCTCATGGTTGATCTCCCAGTGAATTGCGTCCTTGCTGAATCCAGCGTAGATGTCCATGCTGACACCAAAGCTGTCACAACGGAATACGCCTGCAAAGCCATCCTTAAACGGAACAACAGCACTGTTGAAAATACTGTTGGATGTTGGAATTGCGTATCGGTCAATGATCGGATTTTCAGTGTAGCGCCATACCGGACGCGGGTAATCCTGCGGCTTTTCCTGCCATGGTATATTCGGTAAATCTTTTCCTATGATCTTTGCCATTTTTCTCCCTTTCCTGTTTCCGGGGACAATGCCCCGGAAACTTCCTCAGTCTTTTATCTGTTATCTTTTCACTTAAAAACGCACACGGTAGGTCTGAATCTCGTATGGCTTGATTGTAATGTCAAATCCATCACCTGCTACGCAAACCGTTTCCTTTGTCTTTTCAACGCAGTCACAGCTCTCAACAGATGCAACCGGCTTTTCAAAGCTGATGTGAGCCTTTGTTCTTGCATTTTCAGACTCGTACAGACGAATGATCACGCCATCGCCATCCTCAGCCTCCTTTACAGTCTCGATAATTACATTCTGCTTATCAATCCATACAAAGCTGGTCTCATCTCCTGCGCATCCGCCTTCAGCGCTTAAAGCTGGCTGATTCAGCTTCATTGCTTCCTGTACAGTCTTTGCCTGTCTCCAGCCCTCAGCATGCGGATACAGTGCATAGGTAAAGGTATGTTCTTCCTGATCAGCAGTCGGATTCGGTTCTATTCCAGACTTGATTAATGTAAGTGTCATCACACCATCCAGTGCGGAATGGCCATACTTGCAGTCATTTAACATGCTGACACCATAATGACCCTCTGACATATCCATCCACTTCTGGCCGCAGCTCTCAAAACGAGCTTCATCCCAGCTAGTGTTTCGATGAATCTTTCTTGTAAGATTTCCAAACTGAATATCAAAGGTTGCCTCATCTGTGTGCAGATCAACCGGGAAGTGAACCTTAAGCAGATGCTGATGTTCCTTCCAATCAACATAGGTATCGAAACGAATTACAGCGCTGTCCGCATAGAAGGTGATCTTCTGACGAATCAGTGAATTGCTGATCTTTCGCTCGATTTCAAGCGAAACGCTGACTGGTCCCAAATCGGTCCACTCAAAACGTGCAAGATTAGAAACATCCCATCCCTTTTCAGTATAGTACATGTCGATATCCCAGTTATCAAAGCACATTGGCTTATCCTCGTACATAACCATACGATTGCCCTTCTGGCCTTCTTTTAATACCTCGCGGTCATTTTTCTTGTCGTACAGACGCGAGATCATACCATTCTCATCAAATACAACGGTATAGAATGGAGTCTCCAAAGTCTTGTTTCCAATGGTATTTTCAATGGAATACCACTCGGTCTGTGTATCCTTTGGCATTGATGCCTTCTTGTAAACGCGGCTTCCCTTTGACGGAAGGCTCTTTACTGCGGCAACTGCACCATCTTTTGTATGCTGAACTGGATATACTACACCATTTGCATCCTCAAGTGCTTCTGCATTGCAGCCCTCTGGAAGACGTACCACATCATCGCGTGTAAAGCCAAGTGTATTGAATACGGTAATGCCATCGCCCTCACCAGCAAGTGCCTTTGTGCGCTCACCGATCAGCTCATGTGCCTCGCTAAGCAGTTCTTCGTACTCTTTCTTTGTAACTTCATATACCTCATGAATTGCAGAACCTGGCAAAATATCGTGGAACTGATTTAATAAGACTATCTTCCACATACGATCCAGTTCGTCCTTCGGATAAGAAACGCCCTTTTCCTGTGCAAGTACGGATAACAGCTCCAAATCCATCATTGCCAGCTCGCTCTTTCGATTGCCCTTCTTATTTCTTCCCATGGAGGTAAGAGTTCCTCTGTGATACTCAAAATACAGCTCACCCTCCCATACCGGAAGACGCTTATGATTTCTCACACGCTCATCCAGACGCTCAAAATACTCAACTGGGCTTTCCTGAACAACCTTCGGAATACCAGCAATACCCTTCTCCAGACGAGAGGAGCACTCTAACATCTGTCTGGTTGGGCCGCCGCCGCCATCACCAAAGCCATAGCAAATCAGAACTTCATTGTTCAGATCTTTATTCTGATAACGATCCCATGCACCGATTACGGCATCGGCATCGAGCATACCATTGTAGGTAGTGAAGTGAGTCTGCTTTACATCCTGTCCAACACCTGGTGTTGTGATCAGATGAGTCAGAATACCAGTTCCGTCAATTCCCTTCCACATAAAGGTATCGTGTGGGAACTTGTCAATCTGGTTCCATGCAAGCTTAGTTGTCATAAAGTACTCAATGCCGCACTCCTTCATGATCTGAGGAAGGGCACCGCTGTAACCAAATACATCTGGCAGCCACAAAATCTTGCTGTCGATGTCAAACTCATCCTTAAAGAACTTCTTTCCGTAAAGGAACTGACGTACAAGAGACTCGCCGGAGGTCAGGTTACAGTCAGCCTCAAGCCACATACCACCTTCTGGAATCCATCTTCCTTCCTTAACGCGCTCCTTTATTTTTGCATAAACCTCTGGATAGCGCTCTTTTAAGAACACATACAGCTGCGGCTGACTGGACATAAACTTGTAGTCCGGATACTCATCCATCAGCTTTAATACGGTAGAAAAACTGCGGGCTGTCTTCTCTCTTGTCTGAGATACGGTCCACCACCATGCCACATCAATGTGAGTATGTCCGATACAGGACGCAATAATCTCATCATGACCGATCAACTCCGGATTCTGATACAGGTGCTCATCAATGTAAGCCTGTGCTTCGGCTACGGATGCATCAAACTCTGGTGAGTGAGGATTGCGAAGATCTAGCTTGTTGATTGCGCCATTTAATGCTTCAATAAGAAGGCTGCGGGTACGTCCCTCCGGCATTCTCTTATAGTGATAAGCATCTGCCGGTGCCTTCAAATCATAATACAATTTTAACAGTGCCAGATCAGTCTCATCTGCCGTTACCTTCAATGCAAACTCATTGTGAAGGATTCCGGTGTATGCCTGAAGATCAAGCGTATAGGTGCGTCCTGCCTCTGCACAATCGGTCAGGCGTACCTCTCTGTGGTTCATATCCTGGCCCTGAACTGCCTTTCCATCTAAGAACAAAAGGAACTGCGGATTTCGTCCATCATCCCACTCCTCAATCTGTGTATGGATTTTCAAAAAAATGCATTTTCCATCCATCGACTGTGGAACAGTAAACTGGGCGCGGAACCAATAGTACACATCCTTGCCATACCATCTGTCGGTGCTGCTGTCAAACGCTTCCCATGGCATTGAATCCTGATCTGCCTCTTCTGGGCGCATAAAAAGTTTCTTTTTTGTCTGCCATTTCGTAATATCGATATGCTGTCGCTCGATTAACGGTCTGAGTTCTCGTAGGATGACCCAGACGCGCTCGTCTAAATATCTCATATTAAATACCATACCTTTCTCTGCAAATTATTATAATTCACGGGGGTGGGAAGTTTACGAAAGCAGTTCGACGAGTGGGCATTTCATAACCTCGGTCCTCCGTGAATTGTAAGTAAAATTTAATCGCCGCCAAGACCGCTTCGTGCTGCTCCCTGTACGAAACGCTTCTGTACAAAGCAGTACATAATAAGAAGCGGAAGTACAACAAGAAGTGCACATGCAGAAATCGATGCATTCTGTACATATGGATTTTCTGCATTGATTAAGCTAAGCCATGTGGCATGCATCTTAGCCGCATTACCGATCGGCCAACGGATATTTCCCTGCAGCTGGTGATAGTTGTAAGCTAGCTGTAAGGTATTCTGATTGAGCAAGCTGTTGTAATACACATCGGTGTAGTTCCATAAAAAGCTGAGTACGGAAACGGTCAGAATGGAACCGGATGCACTCGGAACAACGATCTGGAAGAAGGTGCGAAGGAATCCTGCACCATCCACAAATGCGGCTTCCTCGATGGAATACGGCAGTCCGCGGATACCCTGACGAAGAATGTAAATATAAAGACCACTCTTTACGCCCATACCAGTTGCCGCAAGTACAATCATAGATGCCATATTCTTTGTCATGTTGATACCAGAACCCGTTAAAGCCTTAATAATACCGAAGAGATCAAAGCTTCTGAAGGTAGAAAACTGTGCCAACATGATACAATCTGACGGAACAACAATGGTGAATACAACCATGGCAAATAAGATCTTGCTGACAATCTTCATCTTTCCTTTATTCAGTCTGGCAAAGGAATACGCTGCCAGTCCGGTGGAAAGTACCTGAAAGAATGTCAAAACTGCAGTTGTTGCCAATGTATACACAAGACTTGGCCAATAGTTTAATACCATCTTTGTCATACTCATATCAAAGAAGATCGTGGAAATCTTCTGTGGAATCCATACGGAGCTCTTACTTGCAAGTGCGCTCGGATCCGTAAACGCGTCCTTTGCCAACTTTAACAGTGGTGTCAGGATGACAAAACCAAGTGAAATCAAAATAATATATCGAAAAAGAGATGCTATTGTTTTCTTCACTCGCTTCTGAATGGTGTATCGGCTGAGACGTCCCTTTCGCAAATCGACCCAAAAGCTGATGCCCGCAGTTGTCTGCGCCATCGCCATACGTTCTTTGCGGCTGAGGCCTTTTCTTTTTGTTTTAGTCATAATAGAATACCCCCTTTGAAACAATACCGCATATGATGCCGATACTTGCAAGCGTTACCACGAAGTAAACAACACTCATGGCTGCGCCGTAGCCGTAATACATATCCTGTCCCTTAAAGGTAACATTGTAAATAGTATCCGTTACATCTGCCTTTGCAAATGCTTCTGAAATGCTGTATACAAGACACACCAGAATCATTGGAGAAATCATTGGAAGTGTAATCTTGCAGAAGGTCTCAAATGCACTGCAGCCCTCAAGCTGTGCAACCTCATACAGTGTCGGAGAGATTGCCTGTAAACCGGACAGGAAAATCAAAATCTGTACACCAGACGTCGTAACAACATCGAAAATGTTTGAAATATACGAAGTCAGAAGTGTTGTGATTTGTTCCGGAATTCCGCTGTTGACAACCAGCTCGGTGAGCCAATCCAAATCGACAACAGACTCAGAAGCCTGTGCCGTAAGGGAAACCTCAGAAAGCTCGATTGTTGTGATTCCAGTTGCCAGAATAATCGGAATAAAGAAGATTGCACGGAAGAATCCTCTTCCCTTAAACTGGCCATTTAACAGAATCGCGATAAACAGCGATACGAAGATCTGAATCGGCACATTTGTCAGCATACCCGTAAACGCGGATGCCAAATCCTTTGTGAAATCAGCATCGACACCGAGAGCATACTTGAAGTTTTCAATTCCATTAAAGGTACCCTTGAATACACCATTTTCCATCTCCATGCTGCTAAATGCATAGTAGAATGTCAAAACCAATGGTCTTAAAAAGAAGAATACCAGACCAATCAGCCACGGAAGCAGGAAGATCAGACCCCAGAGGGCGGTCTTCTTTTCAAGACTTCTATAGCGCTTTTTTGTTTTCTTTGCCTTATTATCTTTACTCATCATCACCCCTCCTTATTTTTTAATCTGATAATCCAGTGCATCTACGCTGACACCTTCAATCTCGGCCGCCTCGTCACCGTAGTTGATGTAAACCTTTACGCCATTTGAATATGTTACAATACGCAGATTGTCATCACGCTCATACAGTTCATGAGACTCGATTGTTGCGCCCTTTACGGACTCATAAAAGTTCTCATACTCTGTGTAAAACTCTGGAACAGAATCCTTCCAGTAACTATAATCAACTGCAAACAGATTTTCCTGCTCAGTTTTGTTTAACAGAGAGCTGTCGCGATAGGTGAAGGTAAACTTCAGCGCACTTCTTGTCTCTATTGCCTGAACAAACTGTTTACGAATATCTGTTGACTCCAGATTTAAGGACTCGCCGGAGTATGTCTTATAGCCGTCAAGAACCAACTGCATAAACGGAATCGATGCATCCAAGATACGCATTCCACTGTCCTGTGTCGGAATATCGGTCAAGCTGCTGCTGTATGCATAGGCATCGGAAACCGGGTTCGAAAGCATTAACTTCATGCCGTCTGACAGGGATTTTCCTGCTGCCATGCTAATCTCCTCGCCTGTGGACATAGATACCTGTGTTCCCTTATAGTTTGTCGGGATGAAGGTTAACAGATCCGAGCTTGCGATAGTGGTAATTCCAAATTTTTTGTTGAAGCTGTTCTTAATGGATTCAAGATAGCTGCTTAAATAATTTGGATTGATCATGTACAACTTATAATCTGCTTCATCGTCCACCTTTAAGGTAACTGGATCAAAGGTATAGAGCTGTCCGCGATTGTTTACGATGTTCCATGCTACGCGGTCACCGCTTAATCCCTTCTTTGTGTACGCAGACTGTAACAAAAGATTCGGGTAAACCTCAGCTCCGATAGAGGAAGCATAATCGCTAAGACTCTTGAAATCAGAACTGCTGCCAAGTCCGGATGCAATCGAAACACCACTAGTCAATGCTCTCTGGTTCATTCCGCCGTTTACCATACCACTGTAGATCAGCTTTACATTGCTGATGCCTGCCGCATTCAGATCGCTAAGCAGTTCCTTTGCCTCTGAAAAAGAGGTCAATGTCTGCTTTCCTTCGTACGGAATTCCAAGCAGATACTGTGTCTTATCGGTGCTTCCAAGCACTTCTGTGTAAAATGGAGTACTCTCCTCCGGCTCCTCGGCTGTCAGCTCGCCCTGCTCGACCAGATAGCGATTATAGCATTTTGCCATATCCACATAGTCGGCATCCTCGCCAAGCCAATAGTAACGAAGTGTAATATTCTCGTCGTAAACATCGGTTGATGCCTTTGATACGGAATAGGTACTGTTTGCGTCAGAAGCAACCTTTTGCTGTGGCTGAATGCCAAAGGTCAGCTTCATCTTACAGAATGGCTCAGAGTTATCAGTGTTTGCAATGTACGCATCGAGTGTTGCCACCTCCGCGCCATTTTCAATCACTGCTAAGACTGTACTGTCAGAAGTCTTCATGCCAAACACTGGCATCATCATCTGCGGATTGACACTGTTGTAGGTTGTAGAATTTACCAAACGGTCACCACCATACCAGCTTGCAGAGTAATGATATTCCTTAACCTTCGTACTGTCAAGGTTAATTAACGCGCCACTTCCATCCGGAATGAACATATAACCGTCATCATACTCGGTATCGGTAGCTGATGTCAGAAAATATGGAAGCAGACCCAGTAACGTGATCGGACTTTCCTCATCGGTCTCAATCGCTGAGGTATCCACATTGACAACTAGCTCATCACCGTCTAAGTAATACTCAACCGGAACTACGATGGTCAGATTGCTCGGGTATTCAGATTCATCCACCCCATAAGTTTCCAAATCCTTGTAAAGTTCCTCCTCTGTATAAGCACCTGTCTCATAAAACATCGCATACAGCTCTTTGATCTGAAGCTTTCCAAGTGTTTTATCCTTGTTGGATAACCGATGCCAGTCACCTGTCGACAGCTGAGAATAATACGTTTTCTTTAAATTTTCAATCTCAGCGTCGCTCAAGTACTGAAGTACCAGTTCATTCATACGCTCATTGCTGATGTCCTGTGGGAAATTCTTGTAGGTCATCGCGTTGTCACCAAGGGTATACAGAATACGCACACCACCGTCGATATACTGGTAGGAAAGCTGTCCCAAATCCGCACACATCTTAAAGGAATTATAGGTACTGTAGGTTGAATACAGCTCACTGTACTTTCCATTGAAATAGCTTACGGTCAGATCAGATTTCTCTGAATCCGTAATCTTTTCCAGATTTTCATCGGCACTTAAATTCGTATCCTTATAGGCACCTGTCTTCTTATCCATCCAACGAATCGTTCCGGTCTTTGGCTTAATCAGAAGTTCCATATTCTCCGATTCAGCGATGGTAACAAAATCAGTTCCAGTGATCTTATCAGTCTCCTGAGCCGCCCAGTAACCTTTATCGCCTGGTTTCAGTGCGCTGGTGGCTTCATTTTCGTCTGCCGCCTTTGTCGCACTCTCCTCACCTGCATATACCGTCATGGTTCCAAGGAGCGCTGCACTAAGCACAATGGACAGGATGCGTTTTGTCTGTCCCAGATTGTTTTTCATTTTGTTTTGTCGTCTCATGTTCTTACGCCTCCTTTCTACCATAGCAGGTTAATTTCTGTGATAATCTCTAAAATGTCATTGACAAACTGTGAGAACAGCGTTGCAAACAGCAAAATGACAAACATAATTAATAGCATTGCTACAACTGAGAGAAGCAGAGTTGCAACATTCTTTGTAAAGCTGTACTGGTTTACCATAATGGTTCCGATAAACATATAGAAAAAGAATAACAGTATTCCAAGTACAAATAATGCATTGACAAGAGCTGCCTCATTCTGAGTTACCAGATTAGAAAGAAATGTTCCAATCAGGTTTAACCAACATGCCGGGTACAGCGCATAGCCAACTACCTTTGTGATGTGGATCACCTTTCCTTTACCAGAAAGAAGAACACCAACACCCCAATTGGCAAAAATGAAGATGATATATGGCAGTACTGCGCTTCCAACAACAATCGGTGCATTCATGTTGTCAATATCTTCAAATGCAAGTAAGAATCCAGTGTAACGGAATTTAATCAGGCTGATCCATCCAAACAGGATAATCACGATGATTGCGAAGGCAAGAGAACCACCGTACTCATGCTTTTTGCTGTCCTTTTTCACATGAAGATCTGGAATCGGTCTTCCATCGTAATACTTTACATCGTCAAATGCCTTGAATGGGCTTGTCATCACATAACCTGGCCAAGTCAGACAGGTAAATTTCAATTTGTCAAAGAACCTTCTTACCTTTGTGTTCTTATGTTCCTTCGGGCCATACTTCTTGTAAAGTCCTGCTGCAATTAACAGTACGATTACCAGCGCAATTACCATAATAATCTGTGCAAAATGGCTGCTCATCCACTCCTTGGATACCTTTGCAAACGCACTTGAATAATAAGAACGGTCACCGCCCTTGTAGAAGTTGGTCATCGCCTCATCATATTCACCGACACGCAGCTGATATTTTCCAAGACCTAAGTTTGCATAGTAGAAATTATTGTTGATGTCAAGAACCTGCTGCCAATATCCAGCCGCCTCGTCGTAATCGTAGCGTGACTGTGCCTCAAGTCCCTGATTGATCAGATGACCATACTCAGTCGGTGCAAATACTTCAACGGACTGGTAAGCCAGATCGACAACCAGCACCTTCTCATCCATAAAACAAATACCAACAGGGCTGTTTAACTTGCCCTCTGCATTTCCAGAACCACCAAACTCGTACATCAGATTTCCATCACTGCTGTAAACGAAAATTCTGGAGTAAACGGAATCGAGTACGGCAAAACGTCCATCGTCTGCCACTGCAATATTTGTCAGGTTAGAAAGCGACTTTCCACTCTCATCATAGTCACCCATCGGACGCTCTGTAAACTCATTCTCCGGCATAACATCATCACCAGATGCATTTAGCTTCCTGATCGGATCCTTTGAGGTGGAATCTGCAATACTCGCATAGATGAAACCATCTGCGTCTATTGCCAGATCGCTGTAAGTGGTCGGCAGCCACAAGCTGCTTCGTGCCTGCTGTGCTTCGGTCTGAATGGAACGCCAGAAACGATCTACCAAAGAAACGGTAACCGGTGTCGCACCGACATAACGGTTAAAGTTTCCTTCTGGATCCAGCTCAACAAAACCTTCATAACAATTGTTTACCAGCACATACATACGACCCACACTGTCCACTGTAATGCGCTTTGGGCGATATGCAACAGTTAAACCGATGCAATTTGGATCGCCGAGTGCTCTGACATAGTTATAATTTTCATCAAATTCAATAATTTCGCCCTGATCCATCTCACAGATATAAATGTGACCATCCTCTGTGACCCAAATACCAGTCGGGGCTTTAATGCTGCTCTTTGTGTTGTCCTCTCTCGTATACTCGGTAATGTATGTTGCATTTTCAAAGTTCTCGTCTGTAATGACAATCGTTCCCTTTAATGTTACATACACTTTACCGTCGCGGTAAAAAACACCTGATACGGTTGACATAGATTCGAGGCCAAGCTCTGATGCATAAACGGTACGTTCCAGCTCATACGCATCCGGAGCCGGGATCTGATTTCCTCTGATATCATACGTATAGGAATCCGCAAATGCACTTGTGCAGATACCGGCAATCAAGCTGACAAGCAATGAGAGCACAAGCAAATATCTGCGATAATTTTTTTTCGATCTCTGCATATGACACCTCTTATTCTTTCATACCGGATGTTGCCATCGTGGATACAACGTTGTTCTGCATAATTAAAAATACGATCAGCGGAACAGCAAACATAATTACGGCTGCTGCTGCGGAAATACCCGCGTAGGACGCACCCATACCGTTTACCTTGCCGTTTGCCAGCTGGGAAACCATGTAGGCAAATCCTTTTTTGGCCTCTGTGTAGATGAACTTATCACCTGTATTTGTCCAGAAAGACTGGAATACCATGATAAATGCAGTTACCAGAGCCGGTTTTACGATCGGCATAACGATCTTAAAATGGATACGCACATAACCTGCACCGTCGATCTGAGCAGCTTCCAAAAGGCTGTCCGGAATCTGCTCCATAAAGTTTTTCATCAAGTACAAACCAAGTGTAGATGCAAAACCTGGAATGATGATGGCTGCCTGTGTGTCAAGAAAACCTAAGTTTGCAATTGTAAGGAAGTTTGGGATCATCGTAACAGTCGCATTAAACATAAGAGAATATACGATCAGCTGATTGATAAACTTAGACCCCGGGAACTTGTACTTTGCAAGCGGGTATGCACAAAGGGATGCCAGGATGATGTGGCCGAGTGAACCGATCACAACGACCAGCACGGTATTGTACATATATCTGGCAAACGGAACAACCGTATTTGCCAGAACATTAAAGAAATCCCTATAATTATCCAGTGTCGGATTTTCCACCCAAATCTTAGGTGGAAAGATGAACATCTCGTTCATCGGCTTTAATGACTGACTGATCATGTAGAGTACTGGGAAGAAGAACAGGCTGGCAAGCGCGATCAAAAACAATCCTAAAATAACATTGCCCCAGAAGCTGCGCTTTGATTTCTTTACATGCGGTTTGAAATCGGTGATTTTTTTGTGTCGATAATAAAATCTTTTTAACGCATTCATTTTTAACGCATTCATTTTTACCCTCCTTTCCTTCCTGTTACGTTCCTACTTTTCGCAGGATCTTTTGTATCAACATGTTACAGATAATCATAATCAAGAACAAGATTACGGCGATTGCGGATGCATAACCCATCTCCATACGAATGGAACCATAATCATTCAAATGATTGACGATGGTATGTGTTGCGTAGTTCGGGCTTGGGAAACCGACGATCATATCGCCATATGCACCGACAGACAAAGAACTGGTGATTGTCATAACGGCTCCGAACAGAAGCTGCGGCTTCATGTTCGGCAGTGTGATATACCAAAGCTCCTGCCAGCGGTTTTTGATTCCGTCAATCGCGCCTGCCTCATACTGTGCCTCATCGACACCCTTGATACCTGCTACGAAGGAAAGGAATCCAACACCAAGGCTCGTCCACAAAGATGCCAGAACAACAACAAGCATAACATATTTGGAATCGGACAGCCATAAAATAGCTTCCTTGGTGATGCCAAGATTTCTAAGAATTGCATTCAGATAACCAGATGCATCATCAGAAAAGATCTGACGGAATACCGCAACAACTGCGGTACCAGCCATAGACGGTGCATAAAAGATTACTGTCAGAACAACACCTAACTTATGCGGCAGCTCGTTGATCATCCATGCCAAAAGGAAGGATAATACATAACCGCCAGGTCCTACGATTACCGCGATAATAAAAGTATTCTTGATTGCTGTGATGAAGGTATCATCATCCAAAAACAGCTTTCGATAGTTATCAAAGCCAATAAAGTTTGCTTTCTCTAAGACATTGTAGTCTGTAAAACTATACCAGATTGCCATAAGTACGGGGTACACTACAAATACTACAAATAAAATCATGAAGGGAGCAATCATTAAATAAAGTGGGATGCATCTCTTCATATCCCTGAGCGTCAGGCTCATTCTTCGTTTGAATGGCACATTATTTTTTGCCATGTTTTTGCCCCCTTTCTATTCCTGTGCCGTATTCAGGCCAAATTCTTGTCTCTTGTTGGTAATTTCCGTATTGATCGCATCCAACGTAATGTAGAGTGTATCAATTGGATCTACATTATCAGAAACGGTTGTAACAAATGCATTTCGAATGGTTCTTCCAGTGATATAGCTTCCCGGAATCTGTGGCTCTGCCTTTAAGTCATCGATCAGGCCAAGTACCACTTCCTTAAACTCATCCTTCAGACCTCCGTCCTTAATCGCATCAATATTGGCTACCGGATACTCAGCTGCCTCGCCGTCCTCTGCCTTTAACTCGATGGAATAATTTGCCTGTGTCTGTGCGCTTGTCCACCACTTTAAGAAGTCCCATGCCTCATTTAACATGCCGTCCTTCTCAACAGTAGACGATACAATAAAGGAAGTTCCGATCATCGCTGCTGCAGTGTGATCCACACTGCCATCTGCCTGTCTGGTTCCCGGAATCTTTGCGATTGACCACTTTCCAGAAATTTCTGGTGCAGAAATGCTCAGTGTATTAATATAGGAATAATCTCCTACCATTACCGGAATCTCGCCGGTGCGGAAACGTGTTGTCAGGTTTACGGAATACTCAAGTCCCTGATTGGTGTAATACTCGGTCCAATCCTTGAATACCATCATCAGATCGGTCTGATCCAGATTAGTTGCGGTGTTATCCTCGTTGTATAGCTCATATCCCTTCTGATACAGCATGGAAAGGAAGATTGCATTGACTGGCATTGTAGTAGAACTACTAGAACCACCCAGAGTCAGATATTCATTACTTGCCAGATAAACGCTCATATTGTCTGCTTCCAGATACGGAATCATTGAAGTCAGATCATCCCAAGTCTCTGGTACCTTAAGTCCAGCTGCTTCCAGTATATCGGTACGATAAATGAGTACTGGGAAGGAAAGCTGATCCGGAAAACCATATACACCACCCTCATACTCAAGGAAGGAACGAACGCCTTCCGGGAATCGTGCAAATACTTCCTCAAAATCATCAAACTGTGTCAGATCATAGGCCGCGTTGCGGTATGCAAAGTTTGTTGGCATACTGTAGCTGGCCTGAATGGCTACGTCTGGTCCATTTCCTGCAACGGTTGCCGGAAGAAGTGTATCAGCCTGAACCATACTCAGATTTATATCATACTCAGAATCTGCATATGCTGCATTGATTAATTTCTGAATGATATCGTACTCAGTTCTTGTATCAACGGTTACCCATACATCCAGCTGCTTTCTATCCTTGCTGTCATCTGATTCGGTGTGAACCTTGAAATCATTGGTGAATGAACCCATGAAAGAATTCCAGGTATGTGCCAGATTCTCAAAGAAATTGCCATTTGCCTTTGGAAGCTTATAACCATCTCCACAGACAGCCAGATAATCCAGCTCAAGCGGAAGGTCATTGATACTTGTTACCCAATCTGCAAGTGCAGATAAGGAATCGCTGAAGTTGGAAAGATATTTTGCAACATCATTTGGCTGTTTAATTAACTTAATCATAACATCCATCATGTCGTTTAATGCTGAGGTCTTATTGGCGGAGCCATACTCCTCACCAAACATACCCATAACTGCATTCAGTCTGGTGTACTCTACTTCTAACACATCGGTTAACTCTGGAAGGTATACCATGATGCTGTAGTCACGATACAGATCCGGGCTCGTTCCGGTGATTGCCGTAATCTCGCGGTACAGATCATTTAAGTTGTTTACACTCTCACTGACAAGGTCAACTGCATCGGTCAGCTCGCCAAGTGTTGCTGTCATGCTAATGGTGTTTTCTCCTTCATTTAAATAGAAGTAATAGTCACCATCTTCACCGGAAAGATATCCGGTTACCCAATCCGGATCATACGCAAACTGAGTCTCAGCTGCCTCTGCAAATGGAAGCTCGCCATTGATGGTTAAATAACGCGGAGAAATAAATCCACGGTTTAAATACTGCTTAAAGCGCATGCCAATCTTATAAAAACCTGCCTTTGGTGCATCGACTGTCCATGTCATACTCTGTCCGACACTTGCCCAGTTGGAGCCACCGATCGTATTGTAAATGATGTAGGTCGGATCGTATGGAACTGTCTTGACTGAAGTTCGGTCATTATTCGGTGAGAGTGATGAAGATGATTTCAAGGTAGTATCCTCTGCCTGAATCATCACCGCACCACCGTCTACTTCATTCGCATCAATGATTTGAGCACCTTCTTTTGTAAGTGTATCAAAATACTCTGCATAGCTTACAATCTCTTTTGCCGGAACAAGTGCGATTTCGCTAATTCCAAGCTTTGCCTGTACAGACTCAAAGCTGATTGTGTTCTTTCCTTTTTCAAGGAAGAAACGATATGCACCAATGCTGTCCACATCTGCTGATGTGATGCTGCATACAGCTGGTCCTTCGGACTGAATCTGTGTTGGTGCTGCCTGATTGCCGTCTGTATTCATCAGCCAATCCTTGTTGTCATCCATCCACAAACGGGAGAAGGTGACTCCATCGCAGCCGTCAAACAGACGGGTGTCATTTACACGGATGTTTCTCACAATATTCTGTGTGGAATCCGTATCGGTATAATAAGTGAGGCGAACGTTGTACCAACCGGCCTCTTTTACGTCAAATTCATAGGTGATTGTGCCTTCTCCTGCTGTCCAGACAATCTCACCATCTTTTTTTAGATCATCCATCTCTGCCGTCTTGTAATCGGCAGCTTTTACTGTTATCTCTTCCGCTGAATCCGAAATATAATCTCCATTCGTGCTTTCCAGATAATCCTCATATGTCACAGCATCGGTATCCGTGTAGCTCAAATACTTTTCAAGGACATCCGTTCGTGTCTGCGCATATTTATCCGAAGATGCAAGCTTTAATCCCACAAATGCGGCAACGACAAGCACTGCAAGAATTATACTATTGCGGATGCGGGCTTGTTTTTTCTTTTTCTTCAATTGAACCGCCCTCGCTTGTTATGTATAAAAACGGCTGTAGATGTTTGCAAATCTACAGCCGCATCGCTAGTTATTCAATAGTAGACGACCATTGTACTACAAACATTCTTATTCCTTAGCAGAAATAAGTCCCATCTCAGTTGCCTTCTCAACAGCTGACTTATATGCGGCATCTGCTGCACTTCTAGCGTCAACACCCTCTGCAATAATCTCTGCTGCAAGATTCCAAATGCTGGTGATCTTTGCGTTATCAAATGGCTTTGCCCAGTCATACTGTACACGATTGTGTGCCCAGTCATACAGTTCATAATCTTCCTCGGTGCAGAAATCTCTAGCAGTTCCAGCATCGAAACCGATCTGTGGCTCTTCGCCAGCTTCTTCTGCTTCCCATGCTGCCAGTCTTCCTGCTGCGCCACTTGGCTGAACCAGATCATAATAGTCGTTTGCGATCTTCATCAGGTCAATTGCCGAGATACCAGTCTTATCTGCTGCGGTTGTTGGAATCACACAGCTGCCCCAGTATGACTGTGCGGTGTAGTAGTTGTCGCTCAGTGTGGTGTAGTCGCCATCACAGGTAACGTTGCTGCCCCATGGCCACATGGTAACGCCCCACTCACCGATGCTGTCTGCCAGACCGCCTGCCTGCCATGCCTCGATACGTCCGATAACAAACTTCTGATCTGCCATATCCTGAGTAGAATAGTATACAGCAACATCATTGTAATCGCCGTCCTCATCCTTCTCAACTTCCATCGGGCAAGCAAGACCCTCATCGATCAGCTCTCTGTAGAAGGACATTGCCTCGATGAAGCCTTCCTCGTTAAAGTTGATGTTTCCATCGGAATCAATCTGCATAATGCCGTTTGCTGCAGCTGCCATGGAAGCCCAGTGATAATAATGAATACCAATCGGATATACACCCTCTGGAAGCTTTGCCTTCATCTCAGTCAAGTATTCCTTCATGTCATCGTAGCTCCACTCACCTGCCATAAACTTCTCGGTCGGGGTTACGTCCATACCGATGTCCTCTAAGTAATCACGGCTGTAAACCATGAAGTAGGTATCGCCAACATTATCAAATGTCATACCATAGCAATGATCCTGCCAGGTAACTGCCTGCTTGTAAAGAGAACCAACATGAATCTGATCCATATCATCGGTCAGGTCGGTCAGTGCACCACTGGAAATAAGAGAGATCAGTGCATCTGGCTCAGAATCCAGAATATCAACACCTGCATCACCAGCAGTAATTCCTGCCTGAATCAGTTCACCTAAGTTATAACCATCATAGCCATCTGGTCTAGAATAGACAAACTTAATGTTGTACTTTTCCTCGATCTGTGCTGCTGCATCTAAGTACTGGGTCTTGTCACCCTCTGCGTCTGGATCCAGTTCGTTCCACTTGTTTCCAAATACACGAACCTCTGCTCCGTTAAAGTCTTGGGTCTCTTCTTCCTCTGCAAATGCACTCATCGGTACCATTGTTCCTGCCATTGCCAGTGCCATAGCGACTGCTCCAAACTTCTTTGCCTTCATATTGCCTTCCTCCTAAAAAATATAAAATAATATAGATCTGCCACAGATGTTTCGTTCCACGTCTTCCCCATCTGTTGGCTGCCTGGGTCACAATCGAAAACTTGAATTTTAACAATTGCCAAAACCATATTAACAAAATTTATCTTTTCTTTTAATTTGTTTTCCATTAGTTAAAATGTTAACTCATGTTAATTTCTAGTTTTTCTTGTGTACGCCATGCAATTTTAACAAGTTACGAAAACGTTTATAACTTGTTTATCGCTAGTTCATATATTATTACACTTTTATGCAAATGTCAAGGAATTTTTTGTTGATTTTTAATGTTTCTTATAATTAGTTAACGAGCTTGATAGGATATTTTTTCTAGTCAGCTTAAATTTGTTGATAACAATAGAAAAAAATAGCAGATAACAATGTTAATTTTCTTGTTACCTGCTATTTTTTGTGATTACTTTTTGTTAATTCATATTTATTTTATAGTACGATTATCTGTCTATCCCAGACCTTGCCCTGATCCATTAAGAGAATTTCAAACTCTCCGTGTTCAAGTACTTCCTTCATCTGAAGATTCCAGATCGTAAAAGCTTCTGATTCAAGCGTCATGGAAAGGGTCTTTGTCTCTCCCGGTGCAAGCTTTGTCTTTGCAAATGCCTTCAGCTCACGCACACGGCGCACAGTGCTTGCCGCAATGTCGCGCACATATATCTGCGGTACTGCCCAGTCTGTCTGATTGCAAACATTGGATACCGTAACATTGACAGTAATGGACGTGTTATCGATGCGATCTTTCTGATTTGTTGCACGGATTGTATTGTCTGTATCTTTTACCAGTACCATTTTTCCGTAGGAAAGCTGTCCATAACCAAAGCCTTCGCCAAACTCATAAAGCGGACGATCCTTCTCATCACAGTATTTTATTGCCTCATAGGAACGCTTCGGGTTATAATAAACTGGAAGCTGTCCGACATGAGCCGGTACTGAGATTGGAAGACGTCCTGATGGACTTTCCAGTCCATATAGAAGCTCGGCAAGTGCCAATCCACCAAACGGTCCCGGATAAAAGCTGTAAAGAAGGGCATCGGTCTTTTCTGCAATCTCAGATGTTGCATATGGTCTTCCAGCAACAATAATTGTTACAAGCGGCTTTTTTGCCTGACATGCCAGTTCAAACCAATCCATCTGATCACCCGGCAAACGAAGGGTACTGCAATCCATTCCCTCGCCGCATTCCATTGCCCACGCTTTTTTGTTTTTGCGAATACAATCAGCATCTTCAGCAAATGTATCTGTCTGATTTGCAGTAGCTCCTTGTACATTTGCCTGTACATTTATATTCTGTGCATCTGCCTTATCCTGTACAATCGCTGCACCATTGTCATCAAACACAGCACCACCAAAACGGCTAGAAGAGCCACCAAGCGCTAAAATTACCGTATCAGCCTCTGCTAACAGCTGTTTTACCTCTTCCTTCTTTTTTGCTGTTAATGGAGTATAGCTGCAGGTCTTGATCTGTCTATTTCCAGCGAGCATCTTTAATCCCTTTAACAGCGTGACACTTTCCGTTTCACTTACCGGCGGTGTATAATCACCTAACATTCGATAAATCTCATCTGCACTTGGTCCAAGAAGCAATATGTTCTGTTTCTCATCTGCTAATGGCAGTACGCCGTTGTTCTTTAATAAGACTGCGGATTCTCTTGCCATTTGTAAGCTCTGTGGACTAGACTTGAGGATTGCCTCCAACGGATCTGATTGATTTAGTTTTTCGGCAGGATCATTTGTTTCAGACTGGGCATTTGTAGACAAAGCCATTGGCTCTGGCTCCGGCAAATACGGATGTTCAAAAAGGCCCTGTTCAAATTTTAATGTCAGTACCCTGCGCACTGCTTCATCAAGTGCTGATTCTGCTAGAAGTCCTTTCTCTACTGCCTCATCAAGACATGGAAATACACCATCCCACAGACTGACATCTACACCTGCCGTCAATGCAAGTGCTGCTGCCTGCGGTGCATCACCAATATTCTCTTTTAAGCGATTTAACGCCATGCCATCCGCCATCACGATACCGTTAAAGCCAAATTCCTCTCTCAAAATTTCGGTAAGCAGATGATGATTCATATGGCAATAGACACCGTCAATCTCGTTGTATGCCGCCATGATACCCTTTACGCCTGCTTTACAGCATGCCTTTGCCACCGGAAGATGAATCTCTCGCAGTTCGCGCTCGCCGATACGCGCTGCACTGGCATTGACACCGCCTGTCGTCTCGCCCTGTGCGCAAAAATGCTTTGCCACCATCGCAACGCCCTCAGACTGTGTACCAAAAACGGCAGCCTCTGCAAAACGGCTGCAAAGATATGGATCCTCACCAAAACACTCCTCTGTGCGACCCCATCTGGGATCTCTCGCTACATCAAGTGCCGACACAAGCGATAAATTGACGCCCATCTCCTTTAACTGTCTTGCGCACACACGCACCGCATCCTGATAAAGTGCCGGATCAAATGTCGCTCCTGCTGCCAGATTGACTGGTAACAGGTAGCCGCCAAGTGCCTGATGACCATGCGGACACTCTGTACTTAATAAAAGCGGAATGCCAAGTCTGGAATGTTCCATATTGCAGCGCTGCAACATATTATAACCTTTGGCTGCATATTCTGGTGTAAGACCGTTTTCTTTAGTCTTTGCCGACCACGGGTCAGCGCGGTATAAGCCATATACCACGCCAAGCCCGCCAAAATACTCTGCTTCACGAATGGTCTCCTCTGTCAGTGTGATCGTGTCGCCCTTTCGCTCATACGCTGCAAAGCCGTACAAGCGCTGGTTTAACTGACCCACCTTCTCACGAAGCGTCATGCGCCCAAGAAGATCTTCTACACGTTCCTTTACAGGAAGCGATGCATCCTTATAACGCATCGTTTCCTGTGCCGGATCGATTGGAGCCTCAAGAGCCTGCTTTTGAACCTCTGTCATCGGTTCGCCCTCCTTACTTCCCCTGACTTGTTTATTTTTCTTCGTTTTCCAGACAGAATACACAGCCAATCGGTGCCTTCTCCTCTGCCCATTCACCAGCATCTACCAGATAACCGCCATCCTTTACCTCAAAGGAAAGAACACGTCCGTCTGCCATATCACTAATCTTTGTTACCTTGCCCTCATATGGAATCCAAACCTTAGAAGGAACTTCCTGTGTCTCAGATGCAAATGTTTCGATTGCGTAAACAACACCATTCTTTGTAGTAAAGCCAATTCCGTCCTTCTTGTACGGTGCGCATACTCTTGTGCCATAAATTGCCTCTCCATAGACGTCCAGCCACTTGCCCATGCCAAGCAGACAATCCACAGCGCCCTTTGGCAGACAACCGTTTGGCTGCGGTCCAACGTTGATTGCAAGATTTCCGCCCTTTACTACAATATCAACGAGAAGGCAAATTACATCACGCGGACTCTTGTAGGTATCCTCGTAAACAAAGGAGAAGGAGGTTCCCAGTGTGATACAGCTCTCCCACGGAATCATAAGCGGCTCTTCTGGCACGCACTGCTCTGGAGTAACATAATTCTCGTAAGGGCCACCGATGGTACGGTCTGCACAAAGCATTCCAGGCTGGAACTTACGAACACGCTCAATCACCTCACCAAGACGGATATCCTGTCCATTTTCCTTACATACCCATCCGGCATCAAACCACATACCGTCGATCTGTCCATAACGGCTTCCAAGCTCCATGATTTGATTCTGTGTGAAGGTTACGAAACGCTCCCACTCCTCTGGATACTCCTTCGGATCGTATGATGGGCCACGGTGCTGATAGCTGCCACGCTCATAATTTTCACTCCAGTAGCTGTCCACATGCCAGTCTGCCTTAGAAAAATAAGCGATTACGCCAAGGTCACGCTTGCGGAAGGATTCAAACAGGTGTGCACAGATATCGGCATAGTGATTGGTGTGATACGGACAATCCGGTGCAGTAACCTTGTAATCGGAATACTTGCTATCCCACATACAGAAACCGTCATGATGCTTTGTCGTAAACAGCAAATATTTGGTTCCGGCTGCCTTTGCGATATCGGCCCATTTTTCTGGCTCAAAACGGATTGGATTAAAAGTCTTGTTTAAGTCAAAATACTGCTTCTTAAATTCCTCACCGGTTACTTCCCAGTCGATGCAATGTCTTGACCAGCATGCGTCTGCATCACTGAGCGCCCAAGACTCAACAATACCGAGCTGACTGTATGCACCCCAGTGCATCATAAGACCGAGCTTCTGGTCACGGAACCATTCCAGCTTTTTTCTTACTTTCGGATCGGTCGGCCAAACATAGCTTTCCTCTGCGCTGTAATTGTGAACACCATTCTCTACCATTTCCTCTTTTTCTTCGTTTTCTGACGCTTCTGTTTCAGCCTCTTTGTTTTCTGTTTCCTCGATCTTTGCTTCCTTTGCTTCGTTGTCCTCGATTGGACTTTCGTTAATCTTATTTTCTTCGTTCTTCATCTCTTCTGTTTCCTTCTTTGTTTCTTTTTCCTGGCGCAATTCTTCCCGCAATTCTTCCATTCTTGCCTCCTTCTTTGCTTCAATTCGCTCCTTCATCTTTTTCATGTTCTTTTCTCCTTAATCTTGTGCTTTCGAAAACACCTATTACAAAATCCGAATATGCCAGAACGCAATCGTTCGACGCTTCCAGGTATATGTCAGATACACATCGCTATCCTCTGCGATTATCGCCGGATACGAGAACTCCGCATACTCCTGATTGGTTTCACATGGCACATAATCTAATATCTGTGGTTCACTCCATGTTGTGCCATTGTCTGCCGACACTGAAAATGCGATTGGCGTGCGCGCTGCCCAGTTGCCGGATACCGGATTGTATACAAGCACAAGCCGTCCGTCTGAAAGCCTCGCCAGATCAATTCCGCAGTTATTATTTGGAAGCGCAGTCGGATAGGCTTCCCCCCATTTTCCTATCTCCTTGTCCCAACCACTTCGAAAGATACAGCCCTCGCTGCTTCTCATTAACATATGTAACTGTTTTGATGCATCCTGCCAGAGTGTCGGCTGAATCATTCCAGAATTTTTTACGCTGCCACTTTGTGGTACAACATCTTCGGAGCGTGTCCATGTCTTTCCCTGATCAACAGAGTGATCGGTAAAACATTTCCAGCCATCCCCTTCGGTAGAAGCCGGTGCCAGAATACTGCCATCTGCTAATAGAATGCATTTATTTTTCACTGGACCACGACCGCCAAAATCGCCTTTCACCAGCTCTTTTGCCTCGCTCCAAGTCTCACCAGAATCCAATGAGATCTTAATCATCGTCTGCCAGCGCGAAATTTCCTGTCCTACTTTATAAAACAAAAGGACCTGATTTTCCTGTGCGAACAATACCGGATTCCAGCAAGGGATGTCCTTATCATCTGCAACCTTTACCGGCTCGCTCCAGCCCTCATTTGTCTTCTTTGAAAACCAGATTGCCACATCTGGCGCTTTCTCATGACTTCCGCCAAACCATGCCACTCCAAATGAGCCATCCGGCAGACGACATATCGTGGACGCATGGCACTGACGAAAATAACGCTTTGGTGTAAAAATGTGCTGATGTTCCAAAACCTGATAATTTACATCGCTATTCACTTTTCTGTCCTCCGTTTATATACACTTTGTAAACATTCGTTCATGACCCGTTCCATAGTCTTTGGCTAGACCCCAAGGTGACTGTGCTTTACGAGGCGATTCCCGTGTGGTCTTCAATAACCTAGGCTCACAGCTCACAGTACTCCATCGCATACAGCGCAAACAGTGAATTTGCCCACGCAAACCAGTCTCTCGTAAACTTCTCGGGGTCATTGCTGTCAAAGCCCTCGTGCATCAGACGTTTTCCTGCGTCAGTCGTAAGTAAGGTCTTCATCAGCTGTGTCTTCTCATTTTCATCCGCAGAGGTCAGACCCTGCATCGCAAGCGCGATGTGCCATATATAGCCAGCCGGCGTATGCGGACTTCCGATACCTTTCGCTGCGGTTCCCTCATAATAAAATGGATTTTTACTGCTCAATACCCACTTTCTTGTATTCTGATAGCGCTCATCGTCCGGGCTGCACCAGCCAAGCCACGGCATGGAAAGCAGATTCGGCACATTTGCATCATCCATCCATACGTCATGACCATATCCGTCTGTCTCGTAGACATAGGTTTCCCCGATTCCGTCTACATTTCGCACTGCATATGCTTCAATACCATCCTCGATCTGATTCTTTAAGTCTAGTGCCTCTTTTGCCATCGCATCATCCTTATACTGGCTGGATGCATATTCTGCCAGATAGCCAAGCACTACGCTGGCAAACATGTTGGATGGAACCAGATAACCATATCGGCAGGCATCATCACTCGGGCGAAATCCAGACCAAGTCATGCCAGTGTAAGCCGTTGGTTCACCGTTTCCATTATTGGAAAGCGTATCGGTCGGCGGACAATTTACACGTCTGAAATAATAGGAAGAATCCACATCATGACGCTGCTCAGTCTTCCAGGTATCCAGAATGCGGCGAAATGCCGTCTTTGTTTCCGCTGAAAAAACGCGCGCATCCTGTGTCTTTTCATAGTAAGCATGAAGCAGCCACAGCGGATAACAAAGCGAATCAATCTCATATTTTCGCTCCCACTCCCAATCATTTGAATCCGTATCATCCTTCTCCCAGCAATGACCATTTGCTTCCTCATTAAAAGCATTCGCATACGGATCAATTCCAATGTAACGCATCTGACGTTTTATCAATCCGTAAATCATGCGGCCAATCTGTGGCACAGTCTTTGCAAATGGCAAATAATGTACCACCTGTGCCGATGAATCTCGAAGCCACATCGCTTCAATGTCGCCAGTAAACACATAGGTCTCCTCATTTGGCAGCAGCTTTGTTGTCGTGTCTGCAGTACTCACAAAACACTTCTGGAACATTTCCTCAAAGATGTCCTGCTGTTCCTTTGAAAAACCTTTTTGCGCCAGTACTTCTTTTCCATTAGCGGCAAGCTTCTTCGCCAGTGCACCGATCTCTTCTTTTATGTGATTTAACTGATCGTGCTCCTTTTGCTGATCAAACACATTCGGTAAATCAGCTTGATTTGTTTTTGTTAACATTTTTTCACTCGTATCCTTTCTTTTTGGAATTTTCTTTCCATAAATTCCTCTATTTGCTGCAAGTATAACAATTTTTTAGCAGATATGCAACAACATTCCGATGGATTTCCTTATCTTTTTTATTTTTTTATTTATTTTGTTTACAAAATGTTTCTTAACCGGTTGATTTTTTTTTTAAAGTAGATTACAATGACTACATATTTATTTTAATTGTAATTTATAATTTTCTATGGAGGATTACTATGAATACAAATTACAGTATACCAACGCCAATTATTCCATTCGCGCCGCCAGTATACGCTGCACGTTTCAATCCAAAGCCATTTACGCTTGATGGACGTCTTGACAATGAATTCTGGGCAGATATTCCATTCACCGATCTGTTTGTCGACATCGAAGGTTCATCTCGCCCGACACCGCGCTTTGCTACCAGAGCTAAGATTGCATGGGATCACGAAAATCTTTATTTTGGTGCCATTTTGGAAGGTAATGAAATCTGGGGAAACATCACAGAGCGCGATGCCGTAATCTTTTATGACAACGATTTTGAAATTTTTATTGATCCAGATTCTGATACCCAGCAGTATTATGAATTTGAGATGAATGCAAAAAATGCCTTCTGGGATCTGCTTCTGACCAAGGCTTACCATGATGGCGGAAAGCCAGTCAATGCCTTTGATATTAAGGGAATCCGCACCGCAGTTCATATTGATGGAAAACTAAACGATCCGAACGCAGAAAACAAATTCTGGTCCGTTGAAGTCGTTATGCCATTTACCACACTGATGGAATGCTCCAGTAAGTCCGATTGCGCTTGCCCAGATATCGGTGACTACTGGCGTATGAATTTCTCCCGCGTTCAGTGGAAGGTTAACGTAGAAAACGGACAATATGTAAAGAGACGTGATCCAGTCACCAAAAATATACTTCCTGAGGACAACTGGGTATGGTCCCCGACTGGTGTAATTAACATTCACTATCCAGAAATGTGGGGCTTTGTCTTCTTTGCCGACGAAACTGGAAACGGCGATTTCTCTATTCCACAGGACGAATATCGAAAAATCATTCTACGTCAGATTTATTATCTCCAGAGCCATTACTTAGAAGATCATGGACACTACGCAAAAACACTTGAGGAACTTGGTGCACCAGCGTTCCCAGTTGAATTAAATCTTGAGACCACCTCTCTTACTTACATCGTTTCTTGCCCAGACACCGTTGGTACTGGAACTTTATATCTTCTTTCGGATGGAAAATGTGGTCGCAAGGAAGATCTTTCTAAAACCATATTGTAAAAGCGTAATTGTAATAATATAAAAACAGAAAAACTCGTAAAAACAAAAAAGAATTCGAAAGGAGATTATTGATTAATCTATGAAGAAAGTTACTTATCAGCAAGTTGCCGATGCACTTAATATTTCAAGAGTAACAGTATGGAAAGCTGTCAATGATAAACCAGGCATTGCTCCTGATACAAAACGCAGCATTCTCCAAAAGGCCGTTGAAATGGGTTATCCAATTTCAATTATGAGCAATCAAGAATCAACTAACAATAGTCCAATTACCCCTGTCCCACAGCAAGCCGCACCTGCTCCAAAGAATGCCAATGTAGCTGTTGTGTTATCCCGCCCAGAGACATCCAATTTCTGGATGAGTATCATTCACTATCAAGCGATTACATTTGCCAATCAAGGAATCAATCTGATGTATGTCTATCTCCCTCCGACCTATAGTGATAATTTCACGCTGCCTGTTTGCCTGACAGACGGCACCGTGAGCGGCATCATCGTCATGAATATTTATGATCCAAGGCTTTTTTCTGCCTTAAATGAGCTTCCACTTACAAAGGTTTTTTTGGATTGTCCGGCCAACACGATTTTTTCTACGCTAAACGGAGATCTTTTCCTGATCGAAGGACGTGCCAACATTGAGGAAATTGTAGAACGAATGATTGCATCCAAAAAAAAGCGAATCCGTTTTATTGGAGATATCGCCTACGCTCAGACAAATAAAGAGCGCTACCTAGGCTATCTTAAAGCCATGCAGCGCCATCAGCTTTCGGTCAATGATACTGAGAATTTGATTACACCGATTGGCATCAATCAGTTTGAAGAGGCTGTTTACGAATATTTAGATCGCATTGCAGCAAACTCTGATGCCATTGTGTGCGTAAATGATCACATTGCTTCTCTTGTTCTTGCATACTGTCAGGAACATAATATTCGTGTTCCTGAGGATTTATACGTCTCTGGCTTTGATGACAATCACGAATTTAATAATAGAATTACACTTACCAGTGTACACGTAAACACAGAGCACATCGGAACGCACCTAGCAAACCGCATAGTCTATCGTTTGATGCACCCTGAAGACGACTATGAATATACGTATATTCGCAGCCGCACCATTTACAGAGAATCTACGAATGATTAAAAAAGAGGCAGGCTGCCCTTTGCAGCCCGCCCTTTTATTTTTTTACTTTCCTGCTCGATTTCTCTCACGAAGCTTGATAATCTCTAAAATTGCATCTACGGTACCCTCTGGTCCAAGTACACTGCTGTTTAAGCAGACATCGTAGCTGCGTGCATCGCCCCACTTCTTACTTGTATAATAATTGTAATAGTTAGAACGCTTCTTATCTGTCTTGACAATGATATCCTTTGCCTTATCCGGTGTCTTATCATACAGCTTAGAAATGTACTTGATCTTCTCGTCCATGTTTCCGGAGATAAATACGCTTAACACATTTGGATACTCTGCCAGTGCATAATCTGCACAGCGTCCTACAATTACGCAGCTCTCTGTGTCAGCTAAATGCTTGATTGTGTCAAACTGTGCCAGAAAAACCTTGTGATTTAACGGCATATCAATGAAGGATGATGTAGAATATCCCATTGAATAGCTGTCCATTACAAGAGAATAAAGAAAACTGCTAGTTGGCTTCTCATCGTGACTCTCGAAAATTTCCTCGCACAGTCCGCTCTTCTTCGCCGCCAGTGTCAGCAATTCCTTATCGTAACACTTAATATTCAATTTTTCCGCAAGACGATTTCCGATCAATCTTCCGCCGCTTCCGCACTCTCTGCCTATTGTGATCACTAAATTACCTGTCATAATGCTCACTCCTTTCAACTTCCAAAATCTTATGATGGTATTATACAATATTTCAGATAAAAATGCAACTTTTTTCGTACAATTCTTTTAAGTGCGTATCACTCTGCAAAAAAGCCATTCAGATAATCAAATGTTTTCTCAAAGCATCTCCATATGTTTGTCTTCTGCGCAATCAAGTAGCAGATTTGAGCAAGTGCTACACCTCCAACAACATCCACAATCACATGTTGTCTTGTAGTAAGTGTCGAGACAAATACCGCCACGGCAATCAAAAAAGACATCACCTTATACCATTTTGGAATTTTTCTGTCACTTATAATACCTATAAAGCAAAACCAGCTGACAAGGCAGTGAATGGATGGAAAAAGATTTGTTGGCGCATCGATTTTGTAAAGAAAACGAATGGCATCATAAAAAATCCCTTCCCCTTCTACAGCAGGACGTATCAGTGTAGTCGGATAAAATACAAAAAACACCAGACACACAATTCGTGACAAAAAATCTGCGACAAAAAAACGGTAGGCATATTCTCTGCTTCTTCTGTAAATCAAAATATAATTGACAATCCAAAAAATATAGCATCCAAAGTAAATCACTATCGTCCACGGTATCAGCGGAATCTGCATATCAAGTGGGATAGCAAGACTATGAAGATTCCAGTTTCGTGTCAGCGCATTGCAGCCGCTATATACAGCAAAATTACACAGCAATGCCATAATAAGCGGTACAAATCCCCACTGTGAAAAGATTTTTGCAATTATTTTCTTCATACTTTTTGTCCTTTTATTTTTTATCCCGCGAATGATTGGCGAAGCTTTCTCAGAAGATCTTCAAAGTAATCAGGAAGCGGTGCCTGAAACTCCATATATCCCCCTGTAGACGGATGAATAAAGCCTAACACATACGCATGCAATGTCTGTCCCTGAAGCTGATATGGGCATTTTGCTGGCCCGTAAAGGGCATCTCCTAACAGCGGATGACCAATAGATGCCATATGGACTCTAATCTGATGTGTGCGGCCAGTCTCAAGGCGGCACTCGATCCATGTAAAGCGCCCAAATCTCTCCAATACCTTATAGTGCGTTACTGCATTTTTTCCGTTTTTATGATTGATTGCCATGCGCTTTCTATTATTGGGATCACGGCCAATTGGTGCGTCAATCACTCCCTCGTCTTCTTTTAAATTGCCGTGGACAATGGCATAGTAACGTCTTGTGATTGAATGTTCCTTTAGCTGCGCTGCAATGCAGTTGTGCGATGCGTCGTTTTTACAGGCAATTATAACACCTGTCGTATCCATATCGATTCTGTGAACAATTCCAGGGCGAATCACTCCATTGATTCCTGAAAGACTGTCTTTACAGTGATACAGAAGTGCATTCACGATTGTACCAGATGTATGACCCGCCGCTGGATGCACAACCATACCTTTTGGCTTATTAATTAAAATGACATCGTCATCTTCATACAAAATATCAAGAGGTATATCTTCTGCAACTACCTCAAGCGGCTGCGGCTCTGGAAGCGTAACAGCAATTTCATCATTCTCCTTCAGCTTTATTCCACTTTTTTTAACAGAAATACCATTTATTGATACATTTCCCTGGTCAATCAACTTTTGCAGAAAAGAACGTGTATATTCCTCATACTGATCTGCCAGAAAACGATCCAGACGAGTATTGTCCTGCTCACTTCCTACAATCAGAAGTTCACTCATGTTTTTTTCCTGCCTTTCCTGATGGTTTTAAAAATGAAAAGTCATCATCCTGATAGCAGAAAAAGAGCGCGATTAAGAGAATGACTGTTGACACAGTAATATAGCAGTCTGCCACATTAAATACTGGGAAATTGATTGGCACAAAATAAATCATATCAACTACATAGCCTCTGAATATGCGGTCAATCAGATTTCCAAGTGCTCCTGCCGTGTACGTAACACAAAGCATTCTAAGAATACGATATGACTTTTGATTAAGCAGCCGTACATAGCAGTATGCAAATACAGCAATCATCACAGCTGTGATCAAAAAGAAAAAAATCTTTTTATTTTGGAAAATGCCAAATGCTGCACCTCTGTTCTCTACATAGGTCAATGTAAGCACGCCTGGAATTACCACAATGTCATGTACCTTAAGCACAGACACGGTTAATGCCTTTGTGATCTGATCCAGTACAATAAGCAGCGTACATAAAAGGGCTGCAAAACCAGCTCGTTTCTTTTTCATGTACTCACCTCACGCATCCTGACACACAAAGTCAAGTGCCTCGCGCATCTCATCCATTGTAACAGTCTTATCAACAACGGCCTCTCCAAGAGACTTTAACAAAATAAAACGTATCTGATTGCCCTGCATCTTTTTGTCACTTTTTGTTGCTGCAAGTGCTGCCTCTTTATCCACACCAGTCACTGTTATTGGAAGCTTAAATGATGTGAACGCATCAAGTACAGTCTGAAGATCATCTTTTGTAAGATAACCCCGCTTCATACTAATATAAGCTGCGGCTGCTGCACCAATCGAAACGCACTCACCATGATACAATTCTCCTGCCTTTTGCTTTTCAATTGCATGACCAAGTGTATGACCAAAATTTAAAAGACTGCGGATTCCCTGCTCGGTCGGATCTTTCTCTACTACCTCTCCTTTAATACGACAGTTGTGATAATCCATCTCAATCAATGTCTCATTATCCTGGCTGCAGATTTTTTCATGGTTTATTTTCAGCCAGTCAAAAAACTTTTTATCGCGAATCAGACCATGCTTTACAACTTCACCCATTCCAGAAAGATAATCTCTTTCATCCATCGTAGATAATGTGGAAACATTCATATATACAAGCTTTGGCATGCAGAATGCACCAACCATATTTTTATAACCATCAAAATCAACGCCTGTCTTTCCTCCGACACTGCTGTCTGACTGAGAAAGAAGTGTTGTTGGAATCTGTATAAATGAGATTCCTCTTAAATATGTTGCCGCTGCAAATCCGGTAATATCACCTACAACACCGCCGCCAAGCGCTGCCAAATAATCCTTACGGTCAAAATGAGCTTCTATCAGCTCTTTATAAATATCGCGAACTACATCAAGTGTCTTATGAAGCTCTCCTGCCGGAAACTGGAAGGAAATCACCTTCGCAGATACAGGCTCTAACACCTTTCGTACCATTTCCCCATATAAATGGCTAGTGTTGGAATCCATTACGATGCAGACCTTTCTCCCCTCAAGACCGATCTGCTTTACCTTTTCTGCCAGTTTTTCAAACGCCGTCTCAAAGACGATCTCGTAAATCGGCTCATGTGCCTGATTATTGATCATTAAACTTTTTGACATTGTACTCCTCTCTTTCTTATACAAAAACTTCTACTGATGCCATAAGTCTTCCTTTTTTGGTAACGGCAGAGGTTCCCTTATAGCGAAACTTTCCAAGACCACGCACAGAGATCAGATCATTTTCCTTTAAATTATAAGCATTTGATGTAATCACTTTTCCGTTTACCTGTACCTTCTCCTCACTTATATAACCAGTCAGCTTACTTCTTGACTGAGAAAATGCCAGTCCAATCACTGCATCGAGACGTACAGATGCGATACTTCCCATGACCTCCTTCACCTGCGGCTTATAGTCAAACTCCTGCCAGTCAATCTGCCTGCACATAACACTTGTATGACGGATTCTGGTCAGATTTTCACAAATGTAATCTGCAATCGACTCTGATACAATAAGATATGCCTGCTTATCCTGCACGATTATATCGCCTGTTTTTGTTCTTGAAATGCCAAGATTCATAAGTGCACCCAGATAGTCTCTGTGTGTCAGTTCTTCTGAAAACTTCTTCATTAAAGGCTGAACCGATAATAAAGAGATAGGAGCCGGGTATTCCTCCCCAACTCCTACTGGCTTGTAAAATATAATCTTTCGTTCTGCAAGTTCATAGCCACCACACATCTCCATAGAAACAGGCGGAAGCTTATCCTTTGAGAAAGCCAAAAACAGATTCTGCTCATTGAGCGTCAGAAAGTCGCTGCCCATAGGGTATCCTCTTCTGTCGCATGCCTCTGCCAAATCCAGCAGATGACTGCAAATCATCTGTTCTTCTTTGTTCATCTCATCACACCTTCAGACTATAAGAACTGATATCGGTTGAATCATCGTCACCAAGAAGCTCAGTGAAATCACCAGAAAGCTCTACATTGCTTGGTGTTGCAATGATGATCTTTTTGGAAATCTTCTGCAGATTGCCACCCATTGTAAAGCATGCACCAGATGTAAAGTCAATTACACGCTGTGCGGTATCAAAGTTCATTGCTTCCATATTAAGCACTACGGTCTTTCCTGAAAGCAGGATCTCAGCGATATCCTTAGTATCGTTGTACTCCTTTGGAATGATCATACATACTTCTGACTGTTTCATAACACCATTCATAGAAACCACTTTGCTTGAGGTATTTTTTGCTGCCTTCTTGCGGAAGGTTGCTGTAGAAGAAGCTGGTGCAGACTCTGTCTTTGGAGTCTCCTGATCAGCCTTCTTTTCCTCAGCTGCGCTAGCTGCGGTTTCTTCCTCCTCTTCTTCGTTTTCTTCTGTCATATCCATATCGTCATAATCTCCATCGTACTCGTCGGTGGTAGAAAAATTCATCTTATTTAAAAAACCGTCTAAAAAACCCATTACTGTTCTCCTTCTTGTGTTATCGTGAACCAAATATGCCAGTTCCTACTCGGACAATCGTTGCACCCTCTTCAACAGCTACAACATAATCTCCAGTCATACCCATAGATAGCTCTCTCATTGATATATTATCAATGTTTTTACTCTGAATGTCAACTGCTAATTCATATAATTTTTTAAAATATTTACGATTATCCTCCGCGTTCTCTACAAAAGGAGCACTTGTCATTAAACCTTTCACACGGATTCCAGGCATCTTGGAAATTTCTCTGCAGGCATCCTCTGTTTCTTCTGTAAAAAAGCCAAACTTGCTTTCCTCTCTTGCTACATTAACCTCTAAAAGCACTGGAATCTCAATTGATTGTTTTTGTGCCTCATCTGAGATTTGCTTTGCCAGACGAATACTGTCCACAGAATGAATCAATTCAACTTTTCCTGCGATATATTTTACCTTGTTTCGCTGCAGATGACCAATCATATGCCATTTTATATTGTCTGGAAGCACTTCCATTTTGTCACACATTTCCTGAACCTTGTTTTCCCCGAAGGTATCCTGACCAGCTTCGATTGCCTCCTCAATTAAAGAAATCGGCTTTGTCTTGCTGACAGCAACAAGACGCACATCTTTGGGATCTCTTCCAACTCTTTTACATGCTGCTTCTATATTAGCTTTTACCTGCTCTAGGTTTTCACTTACCATTTTCAATTTCTCCTTTTAATAGATGATCTGGTTTTCGGTTACAAGACCTGCATTTAAAATAATGCGATCGTAGGCGGACAATCCGTAGTAGGTACCCGTATTAATAATATAGTAGTTATGATCGCTCGTCTCACTTAAAATATCAATCTGGCGGAAAATACAATATCCTCTGTTTACACTGTACACACCAGTAAGCGGTGCTGACACAGCAATCAAACGGCGATTTGTTGGATCAGTTGTAATTGTTTCAGATGTGCCATCCTCACTTTTTTCTACACTAGCACCAATCAGATAATCCTCTGTCGTAAGTCCAGATGCAGAAATATAATAGCTGTTTCCCTGCTTTGCATAAATAGAAACTTTTGTAAATACAGCCTTTGCACTGCCGTCAGACTGAATTACTTCCTTATATACACCTACACCTTTTTCTTCTGAATTGATAACATATTGTTCTGGCACAACAAGAAAATCCTTGCTAAGCACTGCTGACTTTGGAATCTTGTAGCCTTTAATATCATCCTCTGCAATCTTAAAATCAAGATAACGCTCCGTAAGATAGCTTGAACCATATTTATTTAAAGAAACTGTTGCCATTGAAGTGCCATCAGATGCAGTGTGAAGATAAAAGCTTCCATTTACTGTTACACCAATTGATGTTAATTTAATAGAAAGATATTTTTTATTTCTATAACGGGCAGCATCAGTGTCGCTTATTGGAAATGTAATGCAAAAAGAATCATCAGAAACAAGCTTATAGGCAAAATCGCCTTTCTTTCGCTGTTCTCCATTTGCGTACACCTTCATAGAATATGACTCTTCATCGAAACATGAACGCGTCACATCTTCCGGTGTATATCCATCATATGTATCTGTTCTAAATAACACATAACCACTTTGATCGCTCTTGACACAGTACGCATCTTCTGATGAAAAGCTGTCAAGTGCATCAGATGCTACCATCAAATACGCATCCAGAACGGAAACTTCCAAATCATTTTTGTCCTGATAAGCTAGTGAAAAATTAGAATCAAGATCATGCCGCGCTGCCTTTTCAAGCTTTGTTTTTAACGTACTGATACTTGAGGTGCTTAGTATCTGCGCACTGCTGTATTCCTTTAAAAGTGCATCAGTAATTGCACTGATATCCTGAGTCGTGTAAATTGTGCTTCCAAGCGCTGTCTTTAGTCCTTCGCGAACAGAATAGTTTACATAAGCATCATTTTTCAGTGTAACAATCTGCTCATCTCTTGTGATAAAGCCTTTGTAGTCAGTTGCTATTGAGTAGAGTGCTTTTTCCTGAACCTCAAAAATACTTATTTTTTCTTTTGTAAAGAAAAAATAAAGCTGAACTGCCAAATAGATGAAAATAAAAATGAAAAGGAATCCTATTACACTGCCATGCCACCGGTTTTTGTAATGGATCACCTTATTGTTTTTGTCTGCCATCCAGTTTCCTGCCTTTCTCTTCCGGTACACCTGTGCCGGACATAGCTATTATTATAGCATTTTTCTTAAAAAAAGAAATAGTTTTTTTAAAGATGTATAAAATACTTCTGCTATGAAAAAATAATAGCGTATAACAAAGCCATTTTTGGCAGAATGAGAGGTTGCTATGAGCTCAAAAGTATGGGATTATATTGTACTGACTGTTGTCGTAATCGGTGCTATAAACTGGGGATTGATTGGCTTTTTTAAGTTTGATCTGGTTTCGTGGCTTTTTGGCAGTATGTCACTGTTAACTCGGATCATTTATGCCATCGTAGGTCTTGGCGGACTTTATCTTCTTTCCTTTTATGGCCGCATCCGCGACTTTTCCCAAGAATAAAAAAGTTTGTAAAAAGGAGTCGGGTCAACCGGCTCCTTTTAATCTGTACTATGTACTTTTTGTTAAAAACTGATACACTCTGGCAAGAATATCATCTTTACAGAGATACGATGATGTGAGATTTTACTTCATCGGACAACTCTGTAGCATCTGCTGAAACACTCAAAACAAAATCAACTCCAAATTTTGCAGAAATCGCTTCAAGCGCCTTGATTGCCTCTGTAATATCACTTCCCTCAAGACAGGAAATCTTTAAGAAGCTATCAAAATACATTTTCTCAAGATCATGATCCTGAGAAATGATTCCGCTGACAAATCCGATAAATGCATCATAGGAATTGATTCCATAATCAGAAACATTAATCAAACGAACCTTATTGCTCAGTTCGTACATGTGCTTTGCTGTCTTATCCAAATATACTACACTTCCCTGTGCAGACGCAACAGCACCGTTTACACTGTCTAACAGATACTTTGTTTTTCCTTTGCCCTTCTTGCCTGAAATAATCTGAACCATATGCTCGATCCTCCTTATATGAATTAGTCTTTTACACTTAAGACCAATGGTAGTTCTTGCGTATAGTATAGTATATTTTACCGAATAAAGCAAGTCATAAATAGAAATTTTTATAAAATTATCAAATTTTCGACAGTAATGTATTCATCTGGTTGTATAGTTCGTCTTTTGTTGCTGCACCAAGAATAACAGCCACATACTCCTTGTGATGGCTGTCCTGGACGAGCACTACCAGGTTATATCCGGCTGTATTTGTATGACCTGTTTTTCCGCCAATGACAGTAATGCCGTCTGGCGGCGTATAAGCACCTACCAGATACTGATTAGTACTGTTAAAGTTCTTCGTCACATTCTCTCCTGCTGCATTCGTGTAATAGCACAGAAAAGATCCACGCGCTATAATATCGCGAAACGTCGGATACTTTAAGCATTCCTGAAACATCAAATAAACATCATATACTGAAGAATAATGTTTCGACTGTGTCAGTCCTGTCGGATTGGCAAAATGTGTATGACTAGTCATCAGTTCCTTGCTTTCCTGATTCATCATATCTACAAATGCTTCCTGTGATCCTGCAACAGCAATAGCAATATCAATAGCAGCATCGTTTCCAGAATAGATAAGTGCTGCACTCAGCAAACTTGAAAGCATCATCTTATCGCCTTGCTCAAAACCACAAAGAACAGCACTGCTCTCAAGTCCCTCCGGAGTATACGAAATAGTTACTTCCTGACTTAAATCAGCATATTTCATGGCAAGAAGAGCCGTCATAATTTTTGTGATACTTGCAATTTCGCGCTCATCATTTGCATTTTTGCTGTACAATGTTTTCTGATCTGTAATATTAAATAATGCACCAGCCGGCGCTTCTATGTCATTTTCAGAAAATTCATCTTCATTTTCTATTACACACAAATCTGCTGCAGCTCCATCCATTTTTGACAGCTTATCTTTTGATGTCATAAGAGTATCTAAATGAGTACCAAAGCTATCAAGAAGGGCTGGAGAGGATTTGCCGCAGCCTGCTCCCACACTAGCGGCACTGCACATTAAAAGCACTGCCGCCAGCGTGTAAATAAACCGTTTTTTTCTCATGAACGGTATGCCTCTCTCCACTCTAAGTCACCAGAGTCAAGTGAACGAATCAAAAGCTCTGCCGTTGCCAAATTAGTTGCCAGCGGAATGCTGTAAATATCACAAAGATGAAGCACTGTCTGTACTCTCCTTGTATTGGTTGGGCTCACTTCGTTTGGATCACGAAAGTAAAATACCAGATCCATGCTATTATTTTCAATCTGAGATGCAAACTGCTGTGCACCGCCTAACGATCCCTCAAGAAACTTATTGACAGTCAATGTCGTTGCCTCCTCTATCAGTCTTCCTGTTGTTCCTGTTGCATAAAGGCTGTGCTTATTCAGAATGCCTCTGTATGCGATGCAGAAATTCTGCATCAGTTTCTTTTTGGAATCATCTGCTATAAAACCGATATTCATTTTGATACCTCCACTATAATAGTTACTTTGTAAAACTTATCAGAACACTTTCATTTTTCTGTGCATACTTATGTTCAGCATAATTCCCATCATAATATACGTGCTTATCAGTGAACTCATTCCTGCGCTGATAAATGGAAGCGGTGTTCCCGTATTTGGAAGAAGCAGCATGGCTACTCCCATATTGATAAAACACTGGATTAACAAAATTGTGACAAATCCGCTTGCAAGAAGTTTTCCCTCAAGATCAGGACTTCGTCCTGCAACCCTTAGGCCTTCAATAAATAAAAGCAGATATATCAATATAATAAATGCACTTCCTGCAAAACCCAGTTCTTCTCCTACAACAGCAAAAATGAAGTCACACTGTTCCTCTGAAAGAAAATTTCCATTCTTAACAGATTCATAAGTAGAATTATTTAATCCTTTTCCCAAAAGCTGACCGCCGCCAATAGCCATAACTGAGTTTAACTGCTGACGCGTCTGATCAGGGTAATCCTCTGGAAAGAAATATGAGTTAATACGGTTTACCTGATATTGCTGAAGGATATCCTTCTCAATAAACCAGTTGAGTGTCTTTTGCTCAGGCTCATAAATACAAAACAAAAGTGCGCCCACAAAAACAGCTACTACACCAAGAACACCGCCTACCCACTTCCAACTTATTCCTGTCACAAAAACCATTGCAACAAGCGCAAAAACGATAATCATTGACGTAGATAAATCTGGCTCTACATAAATCAGATACACTGTTATGCCCGTCAAGGCAAAATATCCAATAAGATACAGCACATTGTTTATATGTTTTTGGATACGTATAAGCACAAAGACTGCCATCAAAACGACTGCAACCTTCGAAAACTCAGACGGCTGAATCGTACCAAACCCCGGTAGATGCATCCATCGGTTTGCATTACTGATATTTAACGGATTGATGTATTTTACATAGATTAAAAGTGCCATGCTGATCACGTAAAATACAATTGAATATTTAATCAGCTTATGGTAATCAATACATGTCAGAATCATCATAAGAACAAGTCCTATGACCATTCCAAGGATCTGCTTTTGTGTTGTTGTAATCATACCTGTCACAGCTTCATTCTGTGTTGCACTGTGCACCATAAATATACCAATGATACTCAGTATCAGCGCATATATGATGATTTTAAAATTAAGATTGCTCAGATGCAGGTTTTGTCCTGTTTTTCTCTTGCGCATGCCGACAGACCATTCCTTTCTTTATCTCTATCTGCTTTTTTTGACTGCTGAAAGCTCCGTCACGGTAAATAAAAGAATTTTACCGGCATTTCGCTTCAGATACAGACAGATGTTTTTTTCAGATACCGGCAGATATTTTGAAATAGTTTTTGTAATATCATGCTCCATACAGCTTAATGTCTCTGGAGTGCACTGCGTATGCTCCTCAAGCATCATTTGTATCAGCCGCTCCTTCGCTGTCTTTCCAGAGCGAACTGCCTGACTTTGTAATGAATGCCTGACCATATTACTTTATTTTCCTTTCTTTTCCAAAATACTTTTCAGCCTTTTTATCAATCCCTTCGATACAGACGGCTGTGCAACCGGAATATCTTCACCCATAATTCTTCGACAGATATCAACAAATATCTGCCCTAACGGTGAATCCTTTCCGGCAACTGGCTCTCCGTTATTACTGGAAATGACAATCTCTTCCTCATCCGTCACCGCACCAATAATAGGAACGGTTAATATTTCCTGAATGTCTGAAAGTGACATCATGTCGCCTCTTGCTACCAGATCTGGACGAATGCGGTTAATAATCATCTCAATCTTTTCCATCCCATCCGCTTCAAGAAGTCCCATTACGCGATCTGCATCACGAATTGCAGATACTTCTGGCGTTGTGACAACAATAGCTCTTGATGCTCCTGCCACGGCATTTTTAAAGCCTTGCTCAATGCCAGCCGGACAGTCCAGAATCACATAATCAAACTCCTCTGTCAATTCCTGCGTCAGCTTTTTCATCTGCTGCGGCGTCACACTCGATTTGTCTCTCGTCTGTGCCGACGGCATCAGATACAGGCCCTGATGATTTTTGTCTTTGATCAGCGCCTGCTTTATCCGACAGCCTCCCTCTACTACATCCACAAGATTATATACAATGCGGTTTTCCAGTCCCATCACAACATCAAGATTTCGAAGACCAATATCGGTATCAATCAAAACAACTTTATTTCCAAGAAGGGCAAGGCCACAGCCAAGATTTGCAGCCACTGTCGTTTTTCCTACACCGCCTTTTCCTGATGTCACAACAATCACTTCACTCATGATATTCCCAAACCTTTCTGATCCTCTCTCTTATCCCTGTCTTCTGTAGCTTACATCAGTCACTGTACGTAGCTGACTCTCCAAGTGTATTGTAGGATTTATCCAGAATGTCTTCCATATCAATGTAGCCAAAGTAATACTGATAAATGTAACGGCAAACTACTGCGGCATTGTATGCCATGTAACCATGCGGGATAGCAACCGTTACGGAAATCTTTGGATCGTTGTACGGACCATATGAAATGAAGGTTGCGTGGTTCGCACGTGAAAGATTCTCCTGTACGGAACCAGATTTTCCAGCAATGTCGATCTGCAAACCGGTAAACGCACCTGCCGCTGTACCAGCCGCATGGACAACTCGGTACATACCTTCCCTCATGACATCGTAGGTTGACTGTGAGATGCCCTCGATCTGCTCGCCCTCTGGGATGAGTTCTTCAATCACATTTCCGTTTGCGTCACAGATTTTGCTTAACAGACGGAATGTATAAAGTTTACCGTCCGTTGCAAGTGCGGTCACATAGCGCGCCAGACTGATCGCAGTCATGTTGTTTGTACCCTGTCCAATTGCAGATGTCGCCGGGTATTCTGTTGAAATCTGTGACAGATTTTCTGCGACTTCCACACCGCTCTTCTCACCAAACCCGTACTTTTCGGCGTATTTGCGAAGCATTGCAAGACCACGCTCCGCGTCATATTCTCCGTTTTCATTTAAGCTTAAACGGTAGCCAACTTCATAAAAATAGAAGTTGCACGACTGCTCAATAGCCCCCGCTGTGTTTAACGGGCCATGCTCACCGCCAGTCTCTCGAGCGATCCAGCATCGCGGATGATCCAACTTGTCGAAAGTACCAATACAGTTAATATACTCTGAGCTGTCAATTACGCCCTCCTCGAGTCCTGCACTTGTCGTAACAAGCTTGTAAACAGAACCTGGCGCAATTCGTACCTGCGTCGCCTTATCATACAGCGGCTCTGACTGATCATTAATAAGCTTATTCCAATATTCAGCATCAACTGTTCCAGAAAGCTTGTTCAAATCATAGCCTGGGTAAGATACCATTGCTAACAGCTCTCCTGTCGTCGTATCAGTTACAATCGCAGAACCACTGCACGGATCAAGCGCGATCTGCGCCGGCGTCAGCTCAGTATTTCCAATTTTCTCACGAATAAAGGTAAATGCAGTCTGCGCATCTCCATTTTGAAGTTCTTCATAGGACGCATTGTCGGCATCTAAGATGCCCTGATCAATCAACGCCAGGCAAACCAGATTACCTGAAAGCTGCTCATTATGAATCAGCTTTTTATATACAAGTTTACGAAAACCACTGTCAGCTGAAAGATTTTCTTCACAGAAGGATAGGATCTGGCTCATAACCTGGCTGGAATCCGAGTATGCAGACTCCGCACCAAGCTTTGAGGAATCAATCCATCCCTTTGAAATCACATATGACAGGAAATCATAAAATGAAATCTCTGTATTTTTCCATGCGAGGAAGGTCTCATCTGAGGTATCAATCTCACTTGCGGTAATAACCCCCTTTTCTCGTAAAAAGGTATAGACATATTCCATGTAATCCTGCATGTCTTCTGTCAACTCAGACTGTATCGTTGCACCCGGTACCATTTCTTCCAAAATATGACGAATAGCAAGTGTGGACTCTCCCTCATACAAGGAAAGAATCTGTTTTTCGGCCTCGGAAGCACCATCATCTGAAAAATGCTTTTCATCTAAAATATTGTTGTTAAACATCTGATAGTAAACATCTTTTACCGAAATCTGGAACTCGCTTGCAAGTGTTGAATCATCTGCCTCGAAATCCTCGATTGTAAGCTTTCCGACAAGGACATCCGCAAGACGCTGCTCCACAATATGATACACGGCAACCTGCAGATCATGGTCAATAGTCAGGTATACATCATTTCCGCGAACCGATGGCTCACTGTCGATTGTATCAAGAATCTGACCAACATTGTTTAAATATACAGTATCGTTGCCCTTTGTTCCTGCAAGTTCACTCTCGTAATACTGCTCGAGTCCATCCTTTCCGACCATATCCGTTGCCTCATAGGTGGAATCGCTCTCCTGAAGTGTCTCAAGTTCCTGTGTACTCGGCTTTCCTGTATAACCAAGAATATTTGAAAAATACACGCCATCCGGATAAACACGGCGCTCTGACTGCTCCACCTCGACTCCGAGCAGCTGCTGTTGATTTTCAAGAATTGCTGCCTGAAGCTCTGGCGAAATATCAGAACAAATAGTGGTAGACTTATACTTTGCGTAAGTTGTCAGACGCATAGCATATCGTATATTGCAGATTGCCAGTGCATCTTCCTTGCTGATCGTTTCAGCATTTTCCCATCTTGTTGTAAAATTATAGGAAACCTTCATAAGACGCTTCATTACAGTCTCTGCGTCATAAGTGTAGACATCCTCACCCTCCTTACTTTTTTCTTCAATGTAGGAAGTTCCATATACATCGCGAATAAGCTGACGGATCGCACTATCCTTTCCACTGTAAGCAAACTGCCCGTCATCATCAATAATCACAGGAAGTTCTGTCACAATGGTTCCATCATATTTTTTCACAATTTCAATCAGGCGAAGAAGCATCTCATTGAAATCACCGTTTGCCTTTGTATATTCGCTAGTATCTTTTACAGTCAAATTATAAACTGCTTCATTTCCAGCAAGGACGACTCCATTTCTGTCGTAGATAGTACCTCTTGTAGCAGTTGTCGTAATCTCCTTTTTGGTGCGGGAAACGTATGAATCATAATAAGCTGCTCCATCCAGAATCTGGAGCTGGAACAGCCTCACCACCAGGACTGCCAGAAAAAGCGTGCACACAATACCAAGCCAGAAAATTCTGGATCTTAATGTATTTTTTACCCATTCCCTGAATAAATCCCAATATTCCTTAAGCAAATCTCTTTTCTCCTTTTTTCTCTGCCTCTGTCAGATGTCTGTCAACCGTCATGATCACACCATATACTATAATCGTAGCGATTGCTGTCATCAACAGCTCCGGAAGTGCCAGATTTTTAATATAGTCTGCAATATTTACCCGGCCGAATAATAGGAAGCTGAATACATAAATATAAACACTGTAAATCAGCTCATTGGCACTGCATAACAAAACAGGCATCACAACCATATCATGCGCCAGCACCCTTGTAAAAATGCCATTGAAATAGCCAATATAAATAAAGATAAGCGTATAATACCCCAGTACACCTCCGCTGAATGAATCCAGCAAAAGACCGCACCCAAGTCCTGTAAGCATTCCCCACATCCTGCCCTTTAAAAAGCCAACTGAAAATGTGACAATTAACAACAGATTGGGCGCTGCAGTCAAAATTGGAATAATCCTTGTAAAATTTGACTGCAGCATAAAACAACTGACGGCAAGTACTATACATAAAACAACTCTGAGTATCTTAATCTTCATCTGTTTTTTTCTCCATCCTTTGTTTACTCTGCAGACTGCTTCTGTGTCGTAACTACAAGCACGTTGCGTATGTGTTTGAAATCCGCTGCCGGCTTCAAATAACCAGATGCAGCCAGCCCATTTTCATCCACAGTAACATCCTGCGCATAGCCAATAACAAGTCCTGGAAGATAGCGGTCTGAAATATTGGATGTAACAATTACATTGTCTCTGCTGATATTAAAATCGGTATCCATATACTGAAGCTTCAAAAGACCATGCTCCTTCATATAAGGAAGATCACCGGTAACAACACAGGCATCTCCTGTTGTAGACTGCATTGCACTGACATTTACATTATCATTGATAATCGAAGTCACAACTGCATGACCCTTTGCTATATCCGATATGTAACCGACAAGTCCGCCGCCTGAAAGTACATTCATGCCTACTTCAAGGCCATCGTCCGTACCTTTGTCTATCGTAAAGGTAGAGAACCAGTTTCCTGTCATATCAGAAAAGATCACAGTTGCCCCAACAGTGTCATAATCGGCATACTCACTTTTGAGTTCAAGAAGTGCTCTCATATCCTGATATTCCTGAATCTTCTGATCATAAGAAACCATCTGCTCTTTGAGTTCTTTATTTTCATCTTCAAGCGACTCAATCTTTGCCATCGCCTCCTCTTTGCTCAGTCGTTCCTGATCAAAATTAAAGAAAATACTGCCAAGCTTGTTAACACCCTTCTGCACCGGAACAGTGATTGCCCCTGCTACCTGTCCGACTGACACGATGTTTTCTTTTTTGATGTAATAATACCCCATAGAAATCACACAGCACGCCGTCAATATAAAAAGGATCAGCTGCGGTCTTCTTGTAAAAGGCATTTTTACATTGCTGTTTTGATTGCTGCTTTTCATGAAATATATCCTCGTTCTTTTAAACTGATAAATCTGCCGTCACCAATGATGATATGATCTAGCAAAGGGATGGCGGTAAGCTCTCCCGCCTTTTGAATCTGCCGCGTCACCGCAACATCTTCCGCGCTCGGGGTTGGATCTCCGCTGGGATGATTGTGAATCAATATAATTTTGACTGCCTGATAACGAAAGGCCTCAATAAAAACCTCTCTCGGTGACAAAATTGTCTGATTCACTGTACCTTTAGTCAGCACCAGATCGCGAATCAGTGCTCCCTTATTATTTAAGAACACAAGAAGTACCTGTTCCTGACGCTCATCTTTGAGACGGTTCATATAATAGTTTCCGACTGCCTGAGGACTGTCCAACACAATCCCCTGCTGTCTTGACGCACTAAGACGCCTTGACAGCTCACCAATACACTGAAGCTGTATTGCCTTTACCTTTCCGATTCCGCGTATCTTAGTCAACTGAGCTACAGTCATAGACACAAGCCCTGAAAGACTTTCTATCGCAAGAAGCCTTGAGGCAAGCTCAAGAGAATTTTCGCCAACGCTTCCTGTTCTTAAAATCACGGCAAGCAGTTCGGCATTGTTCAGTGCACCAGCGCCCTGCTCCATACACCTTTCGTACGGTTGGATATCTTTGGGCAGCTGCTTTGAAATATCATGTTTCATAATCGTTCCTTACTTCCAGGTATCGAAACCATTATGAACTTATTTTATCACAATTCTTTTTTAAAGTATAGAAGAAATTTTCGAATATTAACAAATCCGTATGTCAAAAGCCGACAGTTCCTGCTCTGACATACGGAAATTTCTTATAAAGTGACAATACCTGCCTGAACCAGTTTTTCAAGTGCCATCATAATTCCATACTTTGCATGATACCAGGTAAGACCTCCCTGGAAATAAACTGCATATGGCTCCTTTAGAGGACCATCTGCACTCAGCTCAATCGAAGAACCCTGGATAAATGCACCGGCTGCCATAATAACCTGTGAATCATAGCCTGGCATATCCCATGGTTCTGGTGTTACATAGCTGTCAACCGGAGCTGCTGCCTGAATACCCTGACAAAATGCGATCAGCGCCTCAGGCTTTTTAAGTGTAACAGCCTGAATAATATCGTATCTAGGCTCTGTACCGTTTGGAATTACATCATAACCTAATTTTTCAAATACGTTTGCTGCAAAAACTGCTCCCTTAAGCGCACCTGCCGCTACTGTCGGTGCCAGGAAAAATCCCTGATAGAATGACGGAAGAACGCCCAAAGATGCACCAACCTCCTGACCAAGTCCCGGAGCACTAAGACGATATGCACACTGCTCAATACATGCTGCTGTTCCGCAGATATAACCGCCAATCGGTGCTAATCCGCCGCCTGGATTTTTAATAAGAGAACCAACTGTCATATCTGCCCCAACATCAGATGGCTCAATTTCTTCGATAAATTCACCATAACAATTATCTACCATACAGATCACGTCTGGCTTAATTGACTTGATGAATGAAATCAGCTCACCGATACGCTCAACTGAAAGTGTCGGTCTTGTCTGATATCCCTTAGAACGCTGAATAGTTGCTACTTTTGTCTTCTCATTGATTGCAGCACGAATACCTTCCCAGTCAAAGCTGCCATCACTAAGCAGATCTACCTGGCGATATGAAATATTATATTCTCTAAGAGAACCAACAGACTGACGGATTCCAATTACCTCTTCAAGCGTATCATATGGTTTTCCCACAGGTGAAAGCAGCTCATCGCCTGGACGAAGATTTGCAGAAAGTGCAAGCGCAAGCGCATGTGTTCCACATGTAATCTGTGGACGAACCAATGCCGCCTCTGTGTGGAATGTATCAGCATATACCTGCTCTAACGTTTCTCTTCCCATATCGTTGTATCCATATCCAGTTGTTGCTGCAAAGCAAGCTTCACTTACATGATTTTTTTGCATTGCACCAAGCACCTTCATCTGATTCTGCTCTGCAACTTTATCAATCTCGCAGAAACGTTCTTTAAGATCCTGCTCGATTTTCTCACAAAATTCATACGTCTTTTCACCAATCCCCATGGACAGGTAAGTTTCTTTCATTGTCATTTTTCTTTCTCTCTTTTCTATTTTTGCTGTATTTTTACTGCGGCATGTAAGTTTTTTACACACTGCTCTGTCAATATGCTTATAACATCTTCGTTTTTTGCTCCGTCAATATCAAGCCATGTTACATCGCGTTCTCTGCGAAACCAGGTAAGCTGACGTTTTGCAAAATGTCTCGTTGACTGCTTAATCTGACTTACCGCATCATCTAATGTACACTCGCCGTCAAGATATGATAAAAGCTCCTTATAGCCAAGTCCCTGCATTGAGACATAACTTCTGTCATAGCCCATCGCCTTTAATGATTCCACTTCCTTAAGTAGTCCCTGCTCCATCATCTGATCCACGCGCAGATCAATGCGACGATACAACTCTGCGCGATCTCTGTTCAGGACAAAATAGCAGAAATTGTATGGTGATTCTTTCTGGCGCTGTTTCTCATTATGTTCTGAGATTGGACGACCTGTCAATTTAAAATATTCCAGTGCGCGAATTAGACGCTTCGTATTATTTGCATGAATTGCCTCTGCCGATGCAGGATCAACGCTTCGCACTTGCTCTAACAGCCATTCATTTCCAAGCTCTTTTGTCTTATCTTCAAGCTGTGTACGGTACGCAGTATCCTCGCATGTATCTTCAAAATCAATATCATACAAAAGTGCCTGAATATAAAATCCAGTTCCGCCTACCACAAGCGGAATATGACCATTAGCATAAATTTTTTCCATTGCCGCCTTTGCCATCTGCTGAAAGCGCACTACGGAAAATTCATCACCTGGCAGCAGCTCATCCACAAGATAATGAGGAACGCCCTGCATCTCATCAGGCATAATTTTTGCAGAACCAATGTCCATATATTTATAAACCTGCATAGAATCTGCACTGATTATCTCACAGCCAAGCGATTTTGCCAGTCCAATTGAAGCGCTTGTTTTTCCCACAGCCGTTGGACCGGTCAATATAATAAGTGGTTTCTTATTTTCTGTCATATTTTATTCCTACCTATTGCTCGTTGCAGTTTATTGTTTGCTATTCAAAACTATACAATCACACAATTCTCTTAAACTTTTTTTCAAGTTCATATTTAGTCATCGTGATAATCGTTGGTCTTCCATGAGGACACGCATACGGATTTTCAAGTGTCAATAGCTGTGACACAAGCGCATCTGCCTCTTTAAACGAAATCTTCTGACCGCCCTTAATAGCTGCCTTACACGACATCGACGCAAGCTTTGATGCAATCAGTTCGGATGGCTGCATGCTTCCTCTATCCTCAAGATCAGACAGCATCTCCAAAAACAGCTCCTTTTCATTGATTCCATAAAGATTTGCCGGAATCTCACTGATTGCATACTCGCGCCCGCCGTATGGTTCAATTGTAAAGCCAATGCGTTCAAATTCACTTTTAAATTCTTCTAAAATCGCTTCCTCTGCCCTTGTCAGTGAAATAACCATCGGCGGACTCACAAATTGAGTAATACGCTCCTTTTTGCGGTATGCTTCCATAAGTCGCTCATAGTTTACCTTTTCATGTGCAGCATGCTGATCCATTATATAAAGTTGATTTCCATACTGAATCAGCCAGTATGTATCAAACAGCTGTCCAATCAGACGATGATGAATTCTTGCCTTCTCCGACAATAACGGCTCCGTAAACAGTGTTTGCTGTTCTGTTTTTTCTAATTTTTGTTCTGGCTGAGTAGGCATCTGATTAACAGTTTGAGATACATCCTGTCCAATACGTTTGTGTATTCCAGAGGCAGACTCCCACTTCGAATCAGAATCCTTTATTGTCTGCTTTTTTTCTGCATTATATTCGCAAACAGGCTCAGAAAGTTTTGACGACACTTTTGTCTGTTCTTCGTTTCTTGGCAACTTTTGTTCACTCTGAGTTTTATGTTCTGCTGATGGCTTTTGTTCATTTTGAGTTTTATGTTCTGCAGGTGGCGGTGGAATAATCTCCTTCATCGCCTGAAGACGTCTCTGCTCAAAAGGCTCTGGCAGCTTTTGCTTTTCCTGCACCTTCTTTTCTGCCTTGCCATCATCACTTACATCAGGAATAAATTCTTTGCCGCGAAGTGTATTTTCAATTGCGCCTGCTAACAGCTCATAAATTTCGTTTTCCTGCTGAAAACGCACTTCCATCTTCGCCGGATGAACATTTACATCAATAAGCTCAGGCTTAATTTTAATATGAAGCACTGTAAACGGATAACGATGCTGCATCATAAATGGCTTATACGCCTGCTCAATTGCAGCAGCAATCAAACGGCTTTTTACAAAACGGCCATTTATATAATAGTTTTCAAAAGTTCTATTTCCTCTTGAAATAATTGGCTTACCAATATAACCTGTCACTGCGAATAAAGGACACTCATAGTTGATCTCTAACACATTAGATGAAATTTCTCTTCCATAAATTGTATAGATCAAATCCTTCAAGCGGCCATTTCCACTCGTATAAAGCTTATTCTGTCCGCCATTTATAAAGCGCATAGATATATCCGGGCGAAGCATAGCCATGTTTTCCATCAGCTGATTGATATAATTTCCCTCTGTAGCTGCTGTCTTTAAAAACTTCTTCCTGGCAGGCACATGGTAAAATAAATTGCGCACGAGAATTGTTGTGCCGTCTGGTGCACCTATCTGTGTTAAACTTTTTTCTTCTCCGTCTTCAATCTGGTAGGAAATGCCAAGCATAGCTTCAGGCGGTTTTGAAATGAGCTCCACCTGTGCAATAGCTGCAATACTCGAAAGTGCCTCACCACGAAAGCCAAGTGAACCAATATCTAACAAGTCATCAATTGTATGAAGCTTACTCGTTGCATGACGCAAAAAAGCTTTACGCACCTGATCCTTTTCAATTCCGCAGCCATTATCGGTAATGCGAATAAAACTGATTCCACCATCTTTGATTTCCACAGTAATCGCTGTTGCTTTCGCATCAATAGCATTTTCCAACAGCTCCTTTACAACAGAAGATGGTCTGTCAATAACCTCTCCTGCTGCAATCTGATTAATCGTTGCCTGATCGAGCAATTGTATTTCGGGCATTGCAGACCTCCTTTGTATATTTTTAATTTTTATATTTTTGATGCTTCCCACGGATTGCTCCGCAGCTTCGCCGCTCTCGCAATCCTGCTTTCATTCGGATTCGCGGATTTACTTCGTAAATCGCTGCCATCCTCATGAAAGGGCAGGTTCCAAACTGAGCGCTGTTTTCCTGCAAGCAGGAAACATCGCTCAGTTTTTCACCTTGGAAGCATCAAATACGATTTTTTAGTGTTGCCTGCATACGATACAGCGTATTAAGCGCATCAAGCGGTGTCATATTTGCAATTTCTAGTTTTTTAATTTCTTCTATTATAGAATCATCTTTTACTGTATCAAAAAGTGTCAGCTGATTTGCATCTACTTCATCTGGGCGTGATACGCGCTTTTTAGATGGTGTTGACTGCATCTGGGCAATCTCTCTTGCACGAGCTGCAATGTCAGCATCAGTCAGTTCCTCAACCAGTTCCTTTGCACGGTTTATAACACGGTCTGGAACACCTGCCAGTTTTGCAACCTGGATTCCATAGCTTCTATCTGCACCACCCTTAACAATTTTTCGCAAAAAGACAATATCGTCACCCTGCTCCTTCACGGCAATGCAATAATTATTTACACCATTTAATGCGCCTTCAAGCTCCGTCAGCTCATGGTAATGCGTTGCAAACAGCGTTTTTGCACCAAGCTGTCTGGCATCAGCGATATATTCTACAACTGCCCACGCAATGCTCATACCATCATATGTACTAGTTCCGCGTCCGATTTCATCAAGAATAATCAGACTCTTTTTTGTCGCATGACGAAGAATGTTTGCCACCTCATTCATCTCTACCATAAAGGTACTCTGACCAGATGCCAAATCATCAGAAGCACCTACTCTTGTAAAAATACGATCACTGATACAGATATTAGCCGATTTTGCAGGAACAAAGCTTCCAATCTGTGCCATAAGCGCAATCAATGCGACCTGACGCATATAAGTCGACTTTCCAGCCATATTCGGACCTGTAATAATCGAAATGCGATTCTTTCCATTATCGAGCAGCACATCATTTGCTACAAACATATCATTTGGAATCATCTGCTCAACAACAGGATGACGGCCATTTTTAATATCAAGAATTCCTCTTTCATTAATCTGCGGTTTAACATAATTCTGACGTTCTGCAACAAAAGAAAGAGATGCAATAACGTCAAGAAGTGCAACTGCACGCGCTGTTTTCTGAATGCGCTCTACCTGTGATGCCACACGGTCTCGCACATCGCAGAACAATTCATATTCAAGCGCTGCCAGCTTATCCTCAGCACCAAGAATTAAATCCTCAAGTTCTTTTAACTCCTGCGTGATAAAGCGTTCTGCATTTGTAAGTGTCTGCTTTCTTGTATAATCATCAGGAACCATATCCTTAAAGGAATTGGTTACTTCAATATAATAGCCAAACACTTTATTGTAACGCACGCGCAATGTCTTAATTCCTGTGCGCTCACGCTCCTTTGCCTCTAGCTCTGCCAGCCAGTTCTTTCCCTCTGTCTTTGAGCGGCGAAGCTTATCTACATCCTCATTATAGCCATCCTTAATGATTCCTCCCTCTCTGATAACAAGCGGCGGATCCTCTATAATGGCACTGCTGATTAATGCTTCCAAATCGTCCAGCGTATCTAGTTCATCATACAGTTCTTTCAGCAATGATCCCTTAAAATCAGCTAACTGCTGCTTAATCGGCGGCAGCATGCGAAGTGATGCCGCAAATGCCAAAAGATCTCTTGGATTTGCTGTCTTATAACTGATACGACCTGCCAAACGCTCCAGATCATAAACCGGCTGCAAATACTCGCGAATTTCTTCTCTTGTCACATATTCGTTTAGCAGTTCTTCAATCGCTTCCTGCCTTTTTAAAATTCTCGCGCGATCAATAAGTGGCTGCTCAATAAAGCTTCGAAGAAGCCTTGCTCCCATCGCTGTCTTTGTCTTATCAAGCACCCAAAGCAAACTTCCACGTTTTTCTTTTTCTCTAAGTGTCTCTGTCAGTTCCAAATTGCGGCGTGTCGATGTATCCACAATCATATAACAGCCTGTCGTATATGGCTGAATATTTGTAATATGTGGCATTGTACTTTTCTGAGTATCATACAAATACTGCATCAAAGCACCTGCCGATATCATTCCAGAATCATAATCCTCCAGACCAATTCCAAGAAGTGAAGTTGTATGAAAATGCTCCATTAAAATCTTCTTTGCATTGTCTTCCTTATAATACCAGGAATCTGGTGTTGACACCGTAAAATGCAGCCTGTCTTTTAATTCATCCAGATTTTCTCCACTTAATTCAAACAAATCATTGCATATTACCTCTGCCGGTGTAAACTTAAACAGCTCATCCTCTAACTGTTCTTTTGTCTTTAATTCTGTCAGATAAAATTCGCCTGTTGATACATCACACGTACTCACTCCGTAAATGCCACCCACATAGGCAATTGACATAATGTAATTGTTCTTCGTTTCATCAAGTGCCTTATTATCACAAATTGTTCCCGGTGTCACCACACGGATAACCTCACGCTTTACAAGACCCTTTGCAAGCTTCGGATCTTCCATCTGCTCTGCAATGGCGACACGATAGCCTTTTTTTACTAAACGATCTATATAATTGTCGGCTGCATGAAAAGGAACTCCGCACATAGGTGCCCGTTCCTCTAGTCCGCATTCTTTTCCTGTTAACGTAATCTCCAGTGCCTTTGACGCAGTAATCGCATCATCAAAAAACATTTCATAAAAATCACCAAGTCTGTAAAATAAAATACAGCCAGGATACTGATCTTTTGTCTCAAAGTACTTCTGCATCATCGGCGACAGTTTCGCCCTGTTGATTTCCATTTACTTATGCCTCTCTTACTGTAAATTATTGCTGTCCTTTTGCAAAACTGCACACAGTCTGATAGCGGCTATCGTAACCGTCAGCCGCTATCTCCTCTTATCTTATGCGTTATTCCACAAGCTCTCCCAAATAGTAAAAGCCTTTGGACTCTATCATTTTTACTTTGCAGATCGTTCCGATCAATGAACTATCTCCCTTAAAATGAACCACTGTGTTATTACTGAGACGTCCTGATACCATAGATGGATCTTTCTCATTAACCTCTTCTACCAACACCTCAAGTGTTTTTCCAGTATCGCGGCTGCACTGAGTTGTCGCAATAGACTGAACAAGCTTTAACAGGCGGTCAAAACGATCCTTTACCACTTCCTCTGGTATCTGATCATCCATTGCAGCAGCTGGTGTTCCAGTACGCTTTGAATAAATAAAAGTAAATGCACTGTCATACTGCACCTTGCGTACTACATCCATTGTATCTTCAAAATCTTCCTCAGTCTCACCTGGGAAGCCAACAATAATATCTGTAGTCAAAGAAAGGTCTGGAATTTCACGGCGAAGCTTTGCTGCCAACTCCAAATATTGCTCCTTGTCATACTTTCGATTCATGAGCTTTAAAATACGACTGCTTCCAGACTGAAGCGGCAAATGTAAGTGACGACAAATCTTTTTGGAATTTTTCATCACCTCAATTAATTCATCTGACAGATCCTTCGGATGTGAGGTCATAAAACGAATCCAACGAAGTCCTTCGATCTGCTCTACCTGCTGTAAAAGCTGTGCAAATGTAATCGGATTATCAAGTGTCTTTCCGTATGAATTTACATTTTGACCAAGAAGCATAACCTCTACTACACCATCTGCTACTAACTGCTTAATTTCTTTGATAATCTCCTCTGGCTGTCTGCTTCGCTCTCTTCCACGCACATATGGCACGATACAGTAGCTGCAGAAATTGTTGCAGCCATACATAATGTTGACACCACTCTTAAAGGAATATTTACGGATAGCCGGAAGATCCTCTACAATTTGATCAGTTCCTTCCCATACATCAATTACCTGTTCTTTTTTAGTAAATGCCTGATATAACAACTCTGCAAGCTTAAATATGTTATGAGTTCCAAATACAATATCAACAAAACGGTAACTGCTTCTAATCTTTGCAACCTCATCTGGCTCCTGCATCATACAGCCGCAGATGGCAATCATACGGTGAGGTGCTTTCTTCTTTCTGCTCTGGTACATTCCTAAATGACCGTATACCTTCTGGTTTGCATTCTCACGCACAGTACAGGTATTCATGATCAAAAAATCAGCAGCCTTTTCATCATCAGTTTCTTCATATCCGATTTTTTCAAGAATACCAAGCAGTTTTTCAGAATCTTTCGCATTCATCTGGCAGCCAAAGGTAGTAATATGAACTGTTAAGTTTCTTCCTAACTCTTCTGACTTTCTTTTCACATACTCTCTGCTTTTTGCCATGAAATAGAGCTGTCTGTTTGGTTCCATCTCCGGTGCCAAGGTGTTTGTATCTACCATATTGATGTCAATTCCGGTTAAATCGGAAACATTTCTCAAATCTATTAAATCCATGTTATTCCTTTCAAGGGTTGGTTGTTTTGACTTTTTTGCCCTTCAAATGGCAGAAAAAGATATATTGTATATTACACTCAGCAATTTAAAATGTCAAGGGGATTTCCTTTTTGATCAGGTTGGCTATTACAGTCGCAAAGATATGTTACGAAAACCCTTCGGTGCAATGGTTTCGTCGGCGGACCAGTTTCGTTACAGCTCACTGGACGCTCATTCGCAAAACCGCAGGCTCCTGTTATGTTCCTTCTTATTATACATTACTTTGAAAGACCTGCTTCAAGTGTCCGCCTCGTGAAAGCCATTCACCTTCGGGTTAGATTTAAGTATTAACTTAGCCGCGAACTGTAACGATTATTTAATAGACAACACTTCGACGAGTGCATTCATGCCGAAGGAAATATTCCTCTCAACAATATTTCAATTCACGCCTCCGTTTTTCCGGTGGCAGGCACCTGATGGCTAATTGAAAAAGTTGACAATAGCAAACATACCAACCATAGCCTCTTTGCCATTTCAACTCACGACCTAGCGAGGAGGTCGACCATCTTCCAACTCTGGATGATTATAATTTAGCTCGTTTCAACTCACAACCTCACAAGGAGATCGACAGCAATTTTCACGCAAAAGTTTTCCATTCACATTCAAAATCACTTTTTGCGCTCATTGCATAAATCATTTTAATTTTACATTAATGTTACTCCCTTTTCAACTCTTTTTCTTGCAAAATCCTCAATTTTTCTGATGCGAATCTCCTAGGATTTATTTAATGCACTATCCACACTTCCTTCAAAACCGCCTTCACGATCTAACTGCATAATAATGTGAGCAATGGTTTCTAGGTATCCTTGAAAATACTTAATTTCAACTTCCGAAAACCCAACAATATTTTCCCATCTATAATCAGGCAGCCAGCAAGATGCTGAACGAATTTTTCCATTAACTGCTTTTTTGATGCGAACTTCAACCTGTTCGCCACCATTTTTTTCTGGTACTTCCGAATGTATAATTTTGGTATTATCATTCAGTGTCAAAAACGGATAGAACCTAGCATCTCTTTTATTTTTTACCATAAGTTATCTCTTCTTCTACCGCTATTGGTAACTTATCTGTTTCTTCAAAATTATTTATCAGCATAAACGACACAATAAGAATCTATTGATGATTCATCTGATTTTTGTAACAAAATACAGAAATAAAGATCGAAATAATCTCAAGCTACATCGCAAAATCGCCCCTAAATGGGGGCGAAGCTTCCTTATCAAATCTGTGAAATTGGATCCATTTGCAGAATGTGACGCAATACTCAAAATACTCATTTACCTTGCTCTCCAATTTCAATCCACACCTTCCTTGCGGAAGGTGACTGCACGCATTGCCGCGATTCGCACTGCGCAAACATTTCAATCCACACCTTCCTTACGGAAGGTGACCCTGAACTGTCATTCCTTTCGCTTCCGCCCATCTCTATTTCAATCCACACCTTCCTTACGGAAGGTGACGACGATCCTGTGGGGTCAACATCATAGAGTTTCATTTCAATCCACACCTTCCTTACGGAAGGTGACAACGCTTCGCAGTAAAATCTTTAAGTGTTTCAAATTTCAATCCACACCTTCCTTACGGAAGGTGACATCCTCTTCTGCCGCTCTATACAGGTCAAGAGTATTTCAATCCACACCTTCCTTACGGAAGGTGACTTGATAACGAATTTTTGGATCTTGAAGATGATAATTTCAATCCACACCTTCCTTACGGAAGGTGACCGCAAAAATATCTATAATTAAATTTTTATAATGCATATTTTTATGCATTATATTCTATCCTACCTATAGATTTTGCTTCTTTTCTTCACTCTAGCACATAGTTGTGCATTTTTCAATTAATTTTTAAATATTTTCAGGTGCGAATCTCCCAGCTTTTTTTATATCACTTCCGATTCGCACCTGATTTTTAATTCTTTCTTTTTCATCTCTAAAAAATTAAAATATCAGAAATATTTTGTCAATAATCTAAGCTCACTTCCTTAATAATATCTTTGCCATTACTACTAAATAGCCAATATTCCATTCTTTCACAGAGATAAAATGTTTCAATGAATATACTACACGAAAGTGAATGATTTTGTCTCTGTATTCTCACATTATAAAATTAATACATCATCTGCTGCTATACTCTTATCTATTTGTTGCCAGCGACAGACATCTGATGGTTCTTGTAATCAACTCTTTTTAAGCATTCTGTTCGAATATCTGATTCTCATCCAAAACTCCTCGCATATATCCCAAAAAGGTATCATACTTACGGGTCCAAAGAAAAATTCCATCTACAATCCGTTTTAAATTCCACTTTTTCTCTTTTTCAAGACGAATTGAAACGGCTCTTCTTTGCAAAGTCTGCCAATCCCCTTTCTCATGTTTAATATCCTCAGCAAGTTGTTCATCTATTATGACTAAAACTGTATTTGAATCAATCACTTTAAATTTTTCACAAATACTTGCAAATTGTCTCGCGTTTTCCAATTTATTCAGTTCTACTATTTCATCAATACAGCTATCATTTCGTATGATTTCATCATTCATAGATTGCGTACTAAGTTCAGGAGTAATTTCCATTTTTTTTGAAAAATAATCCATCAAAACACCTCTCGCCGTATCGACAGCAGGATTTCTCTTCAATAAGGAATCTTCCTGTAATGAAAAACTCCACATTTTTGAATCTTGATAGCATCCATGCCTATTGATTCTTCCAGCTACTTGCAACAATGATAATAAGGAAGATATTTCACGAAATCCCGTTCTAAAAGAAAAGTCTACACCAGCTTCTACACAAGATGTTGCAACAAGTGTCCAATTCACATCTTCTGCATTATCTAACCTTTCTTGAATTCGGTCGATCGTATTTTCCCTATCTTCTGGTGTTAGCGCTGTCGACAAGTGCTCTACGCACTCTTTTCCATATATCTTGTACAATTCTTCAGCAATTACAGCGGCATTTTGAACAGTATTCAAAACTAATAGTCTAGGGCCAGGACTATTTTGAACCCATTCAACTAATTCTCTACGACTTATCGCACTTTTTTTCCAATGAAATTCAACACGATTTTGTTCATACTTCATTAACCGTTCTCTTAACTCGTTATCAACCAAGTTCTGAACTTCCGGTTGCAGCATTTTTATTGTTTTTAAGCTTTCCAATTTCCAATAATGAACAAATGATCCTGAAGCTAGCACCCAATAACAGCTCCATTCTTTTGCTAAAATATTCATCCATCCCCATGCAAGAGGAAGTAACTTTAAAGGTAATGCATTATGTGCCTCATCTATAAAAATAATACTTCCTGGCAACTCATGAAATTTTCTCAATGTAGATGGTCTATTAGAAGCGATCGTCTCAAAAAAAGCAACCGCCGTTGTAACAATGATCGGCGCTCTCCACAGAGAAGTTAAATATCGAAGATTATAATCTTCAAATTCTACTCGGGAATGTAGCTCTGCAACAACTTCTTCACTTTTTTCCCCTGGCAGTACAAGTGCCTTTCTGTATGTATTTACCGATTGTTGAATAATACTAGTATACGGCAAAACCACAAAAATCCGTCTAGCTTTTCTATCAATCGCTTGCCGAAGCAAATGCGCCATAACTGCTGTTGTTTTTCCAGATCCAACAGGACTATCACATATAGAAAAATCTGTTGTAATTTTTGCATCTCGACATTTTTCATACATCTCACGTCGAAGATGGCTTCGCTCATCATCACCTCCTAGTGTTGACACATACTGATTCAATGCTTCTAATCGCTCTTTTGCTCGTAATTCTTTCCCTTCTATTTGTTGCGATATTTTTCCATAATGTTCTGCTGTATCGGTGTGATCTGCATCTGCAAGACAGGAAAGAAGCATACGAAAGAATATATTTTGCTCTCCGTTGTACTTTTCTATCTTTTCATTCCACTCAAAAGGCATCAAAAACTGATGCCTTTCAAGCAATTTTTCCATTGTCAAATCCGTTTGTTTTTTTATATCAGTATTCCTATCACGAAATGCATTTGCTCCCCTTCCACATTCAGTACTAATATCTGGAAGTCCCTTATGATGCGAATAAACCAAAACTGCAGAATCAAGTTTCCTACGCTTTAAGAATACTGCACTCCCTGCATCTACATGGTTAATTGGCAAATGCCGCATTTTTTTCTCACCACGTAACACCTCTTGGTTCTTTTCTTCTAGCTTTCCCAAATCATGTAGCCATGCACTTTCCTGTGTAATCTTTGTTATTATGCCATTTGATTTCTCTGCATAGCATTCAATTTCAGTAGTATATTGAATTGCCTTCTCCATCACTCCAGTAATATGTGATTTATAAGTTTGCGACGGATATTTATCTGTTGCACTATGTGCTAAATATTCCTTCATTCCATATTCACCAAATCTACGCATTGATCTACACGCTTAAGCAATTCTTCTGGAAGTTCTGTTTTGTCTATATAATCTGCCCATGTTGTTGATGCCTCTTCCTTATTTCCTATCTTTTCTGGCGTCAATGCTTCAAATAATAAATACTCCGGACAACTTCCTAAGATATTTTTATGTTCTATATACCATGCATGACGAATCCTAACATCTGGTCTGATAGCAGAACGAGTCTGTTCATACGCATGAGGAATCAATAATTTTAATAATTCAATATCATCTGCTGTACAGCCACTCTTATTTGCATAATTCGGATTGACAAAAAATGGCATACAATATACTCCATGCTCTACAACACGATATGCAAGCGGTGCCATACCTCCACTTTTCTCTTCTAAACCCAATTTACGTGTATTTGTCTGACGGACAATATCAATCGGTGCCAGTGAAATTCCCATTCCAAACTGTACTACTCCTGTTTTAATAAACTCTTTACTTACATTCTTTTCAAGAAATGTATTTCCAAAGACACGTGCATCCCAATATTGGCGCACAAATTTGCTTTCTAAAAACTTCTCTGGGTCAGTTCCCATTTCATTCGTAACTTCTTTTTTCTTGCGCCCCCTATGTTCCAGTATTAAATACTGTTCTGCATTTTCTCTATATTTTTCGGGTAACGTCTGAAAAAAAGCTGCATTTTGATCATCCAACAGATCTCTTAATTTTCTTTTAAAAGAAACTGGTGAAATCTCTCCACAGCCATTTGATCTCTGTCTTGGATCACTTTCTCGATCCGGATCTCCATTCGGATTTGAATTAACTACCTCAATTATTAATAGTCCTGTTGCACGTTTAATTTCTTGTTTCATCATTTTCTTCCTCCTCATTATTTTCTTTTTCTACTTTTTTTGGAAATTCTGCCATATATCCAATAAATAATTGAGCTTTTTCTTCATCCGTAAATCTTGTTTTGGGTGTCCATGCAGCATAAAGGCTTGTCGTTATTTTCTCACATACGTTATATAACCACTGAGCTTTCCAGCTTTCTGTTCCCTTTGTCTCAATCTTTTTCCACCTATAGCTCTTCGCCCATGAATAATACGGCATTATTCTTTGACTAAGCACACTTAATGTACGTACAGGCATCTCTACTGCACTTTGAAATACACCCGCACCGACTAGTTGTGGTGGAATCTCTCCATCTCTTACTACTTTACAATATAATACCTGTAATTCATCCGCTGCTTTTAAAAGTTGACCATAAAGATATGGCATATTTTCCATGTAATCCTCCTTTTGAATATTATTCCGATACAATATAAGTCCTAGAAGTGCCAAAATACTTCGGCCATTTTTCCATGCTGGTTGTTTGAACAATAATTTTCTATCTTTTTCTTCATTAAAACATGCTTTTGCATATGACTGTCCCAAATATGCCCCTAACGAAAAAGCCTTTTCACATAATAAATGCAAATCAAATACCACTGACATACTTGGCTCCATTAAAACCTCCATTCCATGATACTGTGATATTGTTTTGTATTTTCCTGAAATTTCTTCCCCGTCTTGTTTCCAAAATTGATTCAAAATATTTGCCATACTTAAAGGAAATGGTACTTGAATCCTTCCAATCGAAATTTTAGGAAGATTTTCACAACCATATATCCACGCCTCACTGCATTTTTCTAATTCATAGGCATCTATTTGTTTTGTATAAACAATTTTTGTACGTGCTTTATCAAGTTTTCTAAGAACAAAAATTGCTATTCCTTCTGCATGGCTTTCCTCCTTTGGATCTTTTCCCTTTCGTAATCCTTCTATAAACTTCTCTGTTCGAGTTTTAAAGTCTTCTTCATTTCCTTCTACCTCAAACATTTTTGCCACATTATCTATTTCAGGCTTTTTCAACGCATACACAAATAATATTTCATTTTCACCAATCTTTGTCCATGTTTTGTTTTTATTTTCTTCATTACTCAACCACTCCAAAGATGCTTGAACATTCATTCGAACCGATTGAGATATAGGATAACTGGCATTTTCAATTCGTCCATATCGCTCCTGACATTTGTGATCTCGGAACATTGTCCGAATTGTAACATCAAAACCACCAGCCAACTTAATATTTGGCATTGGCTCTTCTAACAAAGCAAATGGAACACCAAATGCGTCTACGCCATTTACATCTTTTTGTACGTTTTCTGCTGCTAATAAAATCTTATTTATTTCTTTTACAAATTTCGAGCTTACTGCTGGTGTTCCTTTGGTTATCAATTTTGATGATTCTAACGCTACCGATAGTGTTCCCGTATCATTTTCCTGCGTTTTCTCCGCATTTCCCTCATAAAAAAGGACTTTTAGCGCTAAAGAAATATTCGTTTTCTGTTCCAACATTTCAAAAACTATTCGTTCAAGTTCTGTATGCATATAATTTACATCTTGAAAATATCTACTTTCTTCAAAAAGTATTTGAAGTGGCTCATACATTTTTCCCTTTGAATATAACTCCTGCGCCATATTTTCCATAGAAATTTTATATTTTCCATAAAACTTATTATTCCAATTGTTTTCTACACACCACCCTTTAATTTCCTTTAAATCAATATTTTCTGGAACTATGTGATCTATTTTGTCTTTGATCTCGTTGTCTGTTATCCGATATAATGGCATCAAATTCATACACGGATAGCTTCCCTGATTCGATCCATACTTGCGAAGTATTGCTCCCAAATTCTCTTCTACTTCAGAAATCCCCATAATTTTTCCGTTGTCTATTTCAATTCTAACACAAGGAGCATCTTTTTTTATATTTGGAATTTTTTTGTACTTTCTATGCCAGCTTTGTGTTGAGATACTAGCATCCGCCAATGCTCGTGACAAATCATATAGTTCATTAATCATCGGTATTCGCTCCTCTCCGGATAGACAAGTGTCCCTTTATGAATGCATAAGTCATTATCATATACCGCCTCATAGTCAGACCGATATCCCATTGGAAATATTCCCCTCAGCATCGATGGAATTGTGATATCTGGAAGCTCTGTACATACTTTTGTTTCACTCCGAAATAACCCAACATATGATGGAGTAAACTCACTCCATCCCAAATGCAACGTTGCATATGATTGTCCTCTTTTTAATCGTCGATAAAAGATATCCTGATATGCATGTCCTGGTGAAGTTGTTTTCCGATCCCACCCACATGCATTATCTGTTAAATTGTGTTTATCTGAATTTGGCATTACATCCGCATAAACTCTATAGCAAACATCTATAAGAACAGTTGCAAACAATTGATAATTATTATTATTTTTTATTGACTTGTCGCTACGTAGACATCCTCCATAATTCGTCGCATAGGAATGAAACTGTGGAATTGAACATAATTCCACCTTTCTAGGAATGACACGAACTGCCGGTCCCCATAATATACTTTCAAAAAGTCCTTTTACTGCTGAATAAGTTGGTGCTGGATAGCTACACGGCGAATCCCCACTATCTGGTCTCGTCCAAATAGCTGTATTTCCTGCGATCTCCATCGAAACTGAATACCGTTTTTCCATTTTTTACTCTCCAAAATTCATCGTTTTTTGATTTATATATTCTTTAAAACTGTATAACATCTTTACATTTATACTACATCATATAGTAAAAAAAATCAACATTTTTCTCTCAATCATTTATACATATTCATTATTTAAAATGTTATTTGTCTGCTATAATTATACATCCACCTTGATTTATTATACATTTTAAAGTCGTAAACATTTTTAATAGACTTTAGCACAAAATACTTTTTTCAAGTCAAGAATATTACATTTTATTTTAGTCCACACCTTCCTTACGGAAGGTGACGGATACCGACTGACTTTGATGAAATTACACTCATATTTCAATCCACACCTTCCCTGCGGAAGGTGACCCGTGAGGGGTTATTTTTATGCCACAAACTTTAAATTTCAATCCACACCTTCCCAATTTGCTGCATATGATGCATAGACAATTTCAATCCACACCTTCCTTGCGGAAGGTGACGTTCTGCTCTTGACTTGTTAATGTATGCCTTTTTGAATTTCAATCCACACCTTCCTTGCGGAAGGTGACGACTCCTGTACCGCTATTCATTTCTGTTGCGTAATTTCAATCCACACCTTCCTTGCGGAAGGTGACAAAAGACTCTCTCTGATAACGATTTATCTGATTATTTCAATCCACACCTTCCTTGCGGAAGGTGACGTTGCCACTCGTTTTTGTTTCATGCCCTGAGAAATTTCAATCCACACCTTCCTTGTGGAAGGTGACCAAGATCTTTGGCACATCATATCCCATCTCAACATTTCAATCCACACCTTCCTTGCAGAAGGTGACGCTGCCTGGTAGCAGTAGACATGATTGTAAAAGTATTTCAATCAACACCTTCCTTGCAGAAGGTGACGCAAGGTAAGCGGAATAAGACTGCAATTGCCAAATTTCAATCCACACCTTCCTTGCAGAAGGTGACGGCAACATATTTTGCTTGCATTAAAAGACTTTCAATTTCAATCCACACCTTCCTTGCGGAAGGTGACTCTTCGCGCCTACAGATGTTGTTTGCAAAGATGGATTTCAATCCACACCTTCCTTGCGGAAGGTGACACATGTGAGAGCTGGACACGATGAGCACACACAATTTCAATCCACACCTTCCTTGCGGAAGGTGACTTAGGCTATCGTATTTGCTTCGACTCATTATTTTATTTCAATCCACACCTTCCTTGCGGAAGGTGACCTGATTCGCTCCTCTTCTCTCGCCAATTCTGTAATTTCAATCCACACCTTCCTTACGGAAGGTGACGCCATTCTTCCATCGTGACCTGACAAGCATATACATTTCAATCCACACCTTCCTTGCAGAAGGTGACAACAACAGCAGTTAACGATGTGTATGATTTTTTTATTTCAATCCACACCTTCCTTGCAGAAGGTGACAACAAGCTTGCAGTTGCACGTTACACATTAGCCGTATTTCAATCCACACCTTCCTCGCGGAAGGTGACTCCTTTGTTTTTTTTGTATCATAGATGATTAGAAATTTCAATCCACACCTTCCTCGCGGAAGGTGACCCATGATAGCCATAGTAAGCAAGTTTTTCTTTTATTTCAATCCACACCTTCCTCGCGGAAGGTGACTGCGGGCCTCTTCCTTTGCGTCCCAGTCTTTCCAATTTCAATCCACACCTTCCTCGCGGAAGGTGACACTTCGTGGTAATCTTTTTTCAGTACCATTTCCATTTCAATCCACACCTTCCTCGCGGAAGGTGACTTCCGAGGGGTTAGTGATCGATGCAAACTACGAAATTTCAATCCACACCTTCCTCGCGGAAGGTGACAGCCGACCGCCCCGGAACCAGAGGGCATTGACGGCATTTCAATCCACACCTTCCTCGCGGAAGGTGACGCAGTGTATCTTTAATTTGTTTTACTGATACACTATTTCAATCCACACCTTCCTCGCGGAAGGTGACTCTTTGATTTCTTTATAATCCGGAGACTCTACTGATTTCAATCCACACCTTCCTCGCGGAAGGTGACGAGTTTTTGCGATCCTATTGTGGGTCCAGATAAGGATTTCAATCCACACCTTCCTCGCGGAAGGTGACTGCTTCGGAATTGCCATCAATCTCAGATTTTAAGATTTCAATCCACACCTTCCTCGCGGAAGGTGACGATTCATCTTGAACATGATTTACACCTCCCTGAAATTTCAATCCACACCTTCCTCGCGGAAGGTGACCTCCTTCAGTGCTTTGTCATATGCTTCTGTATCATTTCAATCCACACCTTCCTCGCGGAAGGTGACTTCATTGCTTTATCACTCTGCACCGATGTAGTTCAATTTCAATCCACACCTTCCTCGCGGAAGGTGACTGCTGGTGTCCTGCTGATCGAGCAGGAGGGATGCATTTCAATCCACACCTTCCTCGCGGAAGGTGACTTGATTCTGTAAAGTCGTGGTACATTGCTAGCTTATTTCAATCCACACCTTCCTCGCGGAAGGTGACTTTATGTATGTTTGGTCGGCTTGCATTGATGGAGAAATTTCAATCCACACCTTCCTCGCGGAAGGTGACTCAATTGGCGTATGCAATTCTTGACGTTACCAAAATTTCAATCCACACCTTCCTCGCGGAAGGTGACCATTTGTTGGGAAGTTGTAACACCTATGTTTCCGTATTTCAATCCACACCTTCCTCGCGGAAGGTGACCGGGGTTGATTGTACACTTAATGATTATAAAATATTTCAATCCACACCTTCCTCGCGGAAGGTGACTGCAAAAATATCTATAATTATTTTTTTATAATGCATATTTTTATGCATTATATTTTATCCTACTTATAGATTTTGCTTCTTTTCTTCACTCTAGCACATAGTTGTGCATTTTTCAATTAATTTTTAAATATTTTCAGGTGCGAATCTCCCAGCTTTTTTTATATCACTTCCGATTCGCACCTGATTTTTAATTCTTTCTTTTTCATCTCTAAAAAATTAAAATATCAGAAATATTTTGTCAATAATCTAAGCTCACTTCCTTAATAATATCTTTGCCATTACTACTAAATAGCCAATATTCCATTCTTTCACAGAGATAAAATGTTTCAATGAATATACTACACGAAAGTGAATGATTTTGTCTCTGTATTCTCACATTATAAAATTAATACATCATCTGCTGCTATACCATTATCTATTCCAATGTGCTCTACTTTTGTTTTATACTTATTTCCAAGATAATAAAATCGCAAGCTATCTTTTTCTTCATCTATCAATTCAATCAATGAAGCCTTTAGCTGCACACATTGCGTAGCATCAAGAATACATTCAAATACTGAATTTTGAACTCTTCTGCCATAATTAACACACTGTTTTGCCACTTTTCTTAATCTTGTTTTTCCAGCAGATGTCTCCGTATTCACATCATATGTAATCAATACAAGCATCCGTTTTCCTTCCTTTTCTCATATTCTCCAACCAACTACTTCCATAAAAACGGTGGATACTCTTCTAAATCACCTCTTAAATACCTTGCCAAAAGCATTGCCTGAACAAATGGAACAAGTCCCCACTCCACTTTTTCTTCCAAAAATGGATGCACAATTTCTTCTTTCTTTCGCTTCTGCCACTCGATTAACACTACTTTTCTAGCATCTTCCTTTAAGATAACAGCTCCATTTTCGGATTTTTTGAATTGCTTTCCAGTAACAATCTTTTTGTTAATCAATGTCAGTACAAAGCGATCTGCAAATGATGATCTTAACTCCTCCATCATGTCAAGCGCCAACGAACATCTGCCAGGTCGATCTGTATGCATAAATCCCACATATGGATCCAATCCCACTGCCTCAAGTGCAGATGCCATTGAATTCGCTAATAATGTATATACAAAAGAAAGTAACGCATTCACATTATCCATAGGAGGTCGTTTATTTCTTCCTTGAAAAATAAAGTCTTTCTTCTGCTGAAGAATCAATTCATCAAATGCACGAAAATATGTGCTTGCTGCCTCACCCTCTAATCCTCTAAGACGATCAATATCCTCGCATTTATTGATTTCTTTCAGTGTTCGCTTTAATGTATCAGATGCAGCTTTTACTTCTGGTACATCAATTTGCATACTATGATCTCGAACAGCACGTTCCAAAACCCATCTTGCATTATGTACTTTTCCCATAATACAATTTCTTGCAATCGAAAGTTTTTTCATCTCATCCATTGAAACTGCATATTGTTTTTTTCGAAGCAATACATTTCCCTTTGTTTTTCCACTTATCCGAGCTAAAAATCTTCCTTGAGGCGTGACATAGCATAATGAAACATTTCGCTCTGCGCAAGCCCCCATCAATGCTGGGCTAGTTCCTCGGTATCCAAATGATATAATTGCCTCCAGATTATGAAGTGGTAATCTTCCCAGTTCATTTTCTTTCTCAAGAATAACCACATTTTCCCCATCCAATGCCAAATAACTGTCAGCAGATGTTACATACAGGGTATTTAGTAATTTTTTCATTATATTCCTCTCTTTTAAGTCATTTCATCTGATAACGCAGCATTGATATATGCTCTAACGTCCTTTTTCTTGCCGAGTTTTGGCAGACAAATCTCTTTGAGTGAACATGCATTGCAGCTTTTGCTCCATTTCACTTTTGGTGTATAGCCTCGTTTGTACAGTTGATGCATCTCCTCAAATGCAGTTTTCACAAAATCTCTCAACTGCGGTGTTGCCTCCACAATTTCCCTACGCCTGATTTCCCCATAAAAGATTGCACCCTGCGATATCTCAGTTTGAAACATTTCTTCCAAACAAATAATCTGAGCGACCAATTGCAATCGATCCATTTCTGTTATCTTAGGAGTGCCTCTCTTATATTCTACTGGATACACCTGATAACAGCCCCTGTGACCATGTAATTGAATTCCCTCTTCTGTTTTTCTAAACTCCACAATATCACATTCTCCAGACACACCCATTTTCTTTGAACTAATTGGCAACGCATGGACCGTCAGAACATCCTTTGACTTTTGAATCAAATTAATATCATGTGCTCTTTTGTGCATTAGCTCTCCTTCTACTGTACGCACATTGTCTTCCCACTGCTGCTCAATATGAATCAAAGCCCATTGGCGTCTACAAAATGCAAAATGTTGTATGCCAGATAGCATCAAATATTCATCTTCCTGATAGTCCATGCGTACTGCCCTCCTTAGATTATCTTCTGTCCTGTCGCTTTTTTCATTCTCTCTTCCTATTAAATTTTTCGCATCACTTCCACTGAGTCAGGAATTTTCTCCGTGTGAAGCGTTACCTCATAGTCAGAATACTTTCTTGCACAAATAACGCCATCTTTACGATGCACATCTACAGCATCAAAAAGCTTATATGCTGGACAGTTTCCAAGCTCAGAATCATGCTTAAATACAATCAATTCACGTACTGCCATGTTTCCTCTAGCCGCTGAATGGTCATTTTCAAACATATTAATAATAGCCTGCCATAAAAGTTCCAAATCTTCCTCACTGAATCCTGTCACCTTCCTTGCAAGATTCGCAGAAACATACCCTTCTGTCCGGTATAATGCATATGGAATAATAGACTTTCTTCCTATCTCCGTTTTCTTTTCCTCTGCATCCTTTTCAGTTGTGATCGCAACACGCGTAATCGTTACTTCCTGGCTAATAACTGGATCAATACTTTTCGCAAATCCCAGTTGCACCGGTCCTCTCACCTGACCACAATTTAGAGCCGCCTTAACAAATGTTGTCATAACAGCTCCAAATGTACGGATATCGAAAAAGTTGTCACACATATAATTTCGGATTTTTAAATCAATATCCGGATCCTTCTTTTTTGCTTCCTTTACGCTTTTATCGGTCACTCCAATAGACTGATATGCTTCATTATCACTGCGATTCAGCGGAACACCTTCCTTTACATAAATTCGATATCCTGGCTCACTTTCCTTTACAAGTTCCACATAATTTCGAATTTTGCGTTTCAGACACACATCTGTTACCAGTCCATATCCACTTTCTGGATCAATTCGTGGAAGATTTCCTGCATCTGGATCTCCATTAGGATTTCCATTTTCCACATCAAATAAAATCATAAATTCATATCGGTTCTTAATTGCTTCTGACATTTTAATCTTCTCCCTTCTTTTCATAACGTTTCTGAGTCTGATGATAATAGCCAAGTATAAATTTTCCCTGCTGTTCCAAAGTCAAGCGCAGCGGAAGTCCTTCCGCTGGAAGCTTTGCTTGAAGACTTGTTAAAATCTTCTCAAAATAAATTGCATTTCCTACCGATAACTTCCGTACATGACTATTTTTCAATTTGTATAAAACTGGAAAAATAACCGCTGGTGTTGCGCACGCTGAATTAAAATAGCGATCTTTAATCGTTGCATTAATTCCAGGATTGGCTGTTTGTTGAATATCCTCTAACACTGAAAACTCTCTCCCTAATACATACGCAACATCATTGCATGCTTCATTTAGTGCCACAAATAATCCCTCTCTTCCTTGTAAACTTTTTGTATTCCGAATCAAATACGCTTTAATAATTCCTGCCCTGCCACGTGTAATCTTATAGCTATGCGCATCTGAATCATCTTGCTCTGCACGGATACGTTCCAGCACCGCAAAATACATACTTTCTGGATAACGACCTCCTGAAAGAATAGCAGAAAATGTACGACCTGCCATCCCTGCCTGTGGACTTTTATCCTTTGACTTTTTATTTACGGTTTCCTGCAACATACGCCAAATTCCCATATAGTGAATGGTATCTTTTGCTGGCCGTACAACTTCCATTCGATCATAATGCTCCTTCAAATGTTGAAGAATTTTTCCAAACTCATCTGTATAGAAAAATCGAACCGACAGACGTGCTGCATTTGGTGCAATTCCAAGAATATAAAAACGCTGATTCAAATTAATATTTTTATATACACTATCTACGTCTACTGCATATCCCTTTTCCAGATTTGAAAATACTCCATCCAATAACTCTTGATTGTCAGTCGTTGGCTCGCTTGCTGCCAAGAACAGATCCTTGCACTCTATATCTGCATCCTCTGACCAATATACAACTGTTGTATCACCTAATAATTTCACATATTTACTTTGTGTTAAAAGATAATTTAACGCAGTCGTATATGCAAACATCGCATATTTTCCAACTGGTGCATTGTAGCTTTGCTCTTTTTCATAAGATTCAAAAGCTGATGCATTGAATGACACAAGCGCTGCACCACTAGACTGAGCTCCTCTTACTCCTTTAATTACTGTATGAATTCTGGCAATTTCTGTCTGTTTTCCTGTTACCAGGCATCTTCCAACCTGTTCTTCTGTTCCATCACTTTCCACACACATTTTCTCCCAAGCCATTGCTACTGCATGGTCTTCCTGTGCATACTTTCCATTGATGTAAAATACTACATTTCCTCCTGCCGTCAATTCGTCCCAGTTTTGAGAAATAATTGGATTTTCTCTTGCTTTACGTGGATTCCACGTTTCAAAGAAACTGCACACAGCCTGTGCCACATCCCCTTGCACTTGTTTCAAAATTTGTAAATGTAATTTTTTTGCCGCTTCAAAGCATTCAAAAGCCCGTGAAAGTTCCTTTTCATCAACACCTTCCGTCTCTTTATCTGATTCCTTTCCATCCTTTTTCTTCTCAACAATGCCAAGTATATATTTTGCATTATCGCAAAGAAAATTTGCCTTGATACCGCTGGAACGTGAAACCATCTGTGGAACCTTGCAGTCTCGCGAAACCTCCATCTTTTTGGTTCCTCGAATTATCACCTCTTTTAGAGGCAAAACACCTATAATTTGGCCATCAAAATCCAGTACAATCGCATCCGATACCTTTGTTGTACTCCATCCTGGCTTTGACACAATTCCCTGCTCTGCCAACCGTTCATAGTATTCCGTTAATGCTTGCAGAATCATCGATACACCTCACAATTCCGTACATCAAGTACTCCCTTCTTAAGAATCGCTCGAAAGAAAATCGGCTGTGGTTCTTCTTTATTTGAATAATCAAAATCATACAGCATAAATCCGAGATCTTTATCGTCAATGTCTTCATACGCCGTCTTTATCGTATTCTCTTCACATGGTTCAAAATAGACAGGGCACTCTCGTGTACCAAAATATGGAGTATGATAGCATTTCCCAGATTGTAAACGTCGCTTAAAAATATCCTGAAATTTACCCGGATTATCAGTGGCGTTTGCCTTCTCCGTCATGTTAAAATGTGCCTCAATCACATACTCTACATCTCTTAACATAAGCGATGCCCTCTGCACAATATCATCTTTTGCACTAACATACAATTCCTTATCAGCACCATTCATAACTTGCAATACATTATTTGCTGATATCTTACTTTTTATTTCATTGCGCCGAATATTCGTAAATTGAATTGGCTTACAAACATAAATTTTGTCAATAATCCACATAAGACCGGGATGCCAATACACAGCCTCCAAAATCCCACGTGCCGCCGACGGCGTCATCACATCATAACTGCATCGTTCCACTTTCATTTCTGGTCTCGAAAATAATGCATAGTCTCCCCATACATGTATTTTTACACTCATTTTGCCTCACTCCTTCTTGTTGCTTTTAACCATTATTATCACAACCACCTTTCCATCTCGCCATTCTTAAAACTATCTATTATCCAAAAATGGCATCACCAAACCCCACATCCATTTGCAATCCATACTCCTCTTTATAAAGCTCTTTTCCTTTAAGTATCGCAAGTTCGTTATCAAAACCTTCCACAGCCTCCAAATATCCAGCTGCACGCAATTTTTCATAAGCATCCTTGTAAATCTGAACACTGTATTGGCCAACATCTCTCATTAATTCTCTTGAGTGCTCTCCAAAACGTAATCTCTGTATAATTTTCTCCGCTTCTGGTTCTTTTCCTATTACGATTGTTTTGGTTTCATTCTCAATTAACTTAAATTCAGCTGCTACTGATGCAAATGGATAACTTGCTTTTTTTGCATATTGCTCCAACATCGGCAAAATTTTCTTTTTGTCTAATTCCTCTTTCTTTAAAGAGTGTAACTGGCAAAAATATGATTCAATTGCCTCCATTGAGGCAAGATCACAATATTGTTGTGCAACAGTCTTTGCCAATTCCCTTGGCAGTTTTAACTCCGATGGTTGATGATTCGTTTTATCAAATTCAAAAACATAGGTAGTACATTCTTCCATTTTTTTGTTTCCTTCTCGGTTACACCTTCCTGCTGCCTGAACGATGGAATCCACTCCAGCAAGTTCTCTATAAACAGTATCAAAATCCAAATCCACACCAGCTTCCACTAAGCTTGTCGCTATAACAATACAGCGTTTTCCAGATTTTAACCGTTCACGAATCTGTTCAAGTCTACGTCTGCGATGAATAGGATACATATATGTAGACAAGTAGAAACAAACTTCTACTGAATCTAACTTTGCTTCATCTGCTTCTTCTATCTGTATCTCGTCTGTTTCTACTTCCTCCGATTTCAATTCATCCACCAATTCACGATATAAACTCTGTGAATCTTCCCGGCTATTTAAGATACATAAAACCTGCTTACCAGTTTTCATTCTTTCTTTTAATTCACTTCTCGATAAAACTCCCAGCTGCTTTACTTGAGTTCTCTTAAAAAAAGTAAACTGTGCTTGCACATCTGGACAAATTTCTGTAAACTTTGTTTGTTCCGAAAAGAATGGTTGCAACGCTGGTTGCGTTGCTGTGCAAAGAACCGCTGTACATCCATAATTTTGAACAAGTTCCTCTATTGCAGCTGTACATGGTATTAAATACGACAGCGGAATCATCTGTGCTTCATCAAAAATAAGAATTGAATCTGCAATATTGTGAAGCTTTCTGCATCGAGACGATTTATTGGAAAATAGTGATTCGAAAAATTGTACATTTGTTGTCACTACAACTGGTTTGTCCCAATTTTCTGCCGCCAACTGCATTGGATTTAATTCATCCCCCTCTTCATATTTAACATTAGAATGATTCTCTAATACAATATTTTCTCCTAATATCTCACGAAATACCTTTGCATTTTGTTCTATGATACTAGTGTACGGAATAATGTAAATAATTCGTCTCTTTTTATGAACACAAGCATGTTGTAGTGCAAAAGCCAATGACGAAACTGTTTTTCCTCCGCCTGTCGGTACCGTTAATGTATAAACTCCAGGCTTCTCTGCACCCATTTTAATACAACTTTTTAAAATTTGAGTGCGATGACCATTTACTGTATCTTCATCCTTACATGCTAACCACGAACTTATGTAACTAGTAAGCTTATCCCACAGTTCTTCAGTAATAATCCCAGGCTGCCGATTCGTTTTTCCTTCTTGCATAAAATTCTCTGTGTCAAGAAAATCCGCATCGACTACACACGAGTAAATCATTCTAAGAAAAAAAGCCATTGAAAACGCATTTTTACCAATCATTCTTTTAGGACGCTCTAATTCAGTAATTTTAATTTCATCCTTATATGCCTGATAATTTGGAATTTTCTTTTTTTCTCTTCCACAAAGTGTTCCACGCCCTGCATCATCTGCATCAGTACCTTTATCTGGTAACCCTGCATGGTGACCTGCTGTAATATATGCAGCTAGTGAATACATACCTCCACGTGCAATAAGTTCCTTAGCGCTAGCAGTCGCGTGATCCACTAGTTTTCCACCTTTTAATCTTTCCTGAAATTCATCTGAATACTTGCCAATATCATGTGTCTCTCCACAACAATATCCCCAACTTCCAGCTTCAAATACATCTGCGTATTGCTTTGCAAGCATTGCAACATTTTGAGAATGTTCCAATACTGTTTGTTTACGTGTCTTATCATCACTAATGTGTGCAAGATATTCCATAAGCTCATGCTCCTTTCTAAAAGCAGGTCAACGGTTTCAACTTAACTTTATTAATTCTATTTTTCATTAGTTATATGAATAAGTTTTATGTCTAATTTCATTATAACCTATTTCTTTTTATTGTCAACTATTTCCGATTCTTTTTTTTCAAAAACATGTTAAAATAAAAACGTCGTCATCATTCAAAAAAGATTGATGTATGCGGATTGAAATATTAGCTATAGGGAATAGCGAAACAAAAAGGATGGCAGTTGCTATGCCATCCTTTTCACAATATTATGTTATCACTTTTCATTTTACTTTATAGTTTTTTAGCGATTTGCTTTTTCCACACCATCAAGAAACTTATCCTACTACTTCCTTACAGCACCCCCTGGCACTTCCAAAGCATAATCAAAAAGCGAATGGACGCTATTAATTGGAAAATAGCCACTACAATAAGTGCCAATGATCCAATTGCTGCGACGATAAATC
>OJSE01000036.1_pt1 | contig 160610 bp, 119 predicted proteins | sample 1599351 | NCBI WGS metagenome assembly OJSE01 (sample SAMN04168656, study PRJEB22393) | human gut metagenome | biome: human gut microbiome; feature: stool | host: Homo sapiens | collected 2014-03-17 | reverse complement strand
TATTATAGTTGCCTGCGAACACACAGAATTCATTCGAATCCTCATAGTGAGCTTTAAGTCGCTCACAGAGAAACCGAAACTGCTCACGCTCTGCAGTTGTATCAAAATTTCCTACTCTGAATGCTAAAAGTCCACCCATTGCAAAAAAAATTATTTTTGTAAACTAAATAGTCATCATTTTTCGCTGACTTTTCCGGTGAAGAATTGTCAGTTTTTGACTACAAAAGTACATAAAATATTGAAAAGGCTTGCAAGCACGGATAAGAATCTACAATAAATATGTTTACTATCAATCAACTATCTTCGTTTTGCTGCGGTATGTCTCTTTGCTATGTTATCATTCCACGGTAATTCAGAAGAAGAGTCACCACCGCCGGTACCGACATGATTCTGTGCCGGGCCACCGACGGCAAGGGTGAAAGCTGCCCCCAATAGTTCCGCCTGCTTCCCGCTTACCTGTTCCTGCGGTTCGAAAACAGCATTGACAAACTCCTCGTCCGTGATCTGGCCGTTGAAATGCCTTTGTGCCACATCATAGTCTATCTGGAACTTGGTGTCCTCAAAAAGTTCCTCTCCGACCCGTGTCCAAATATGGAGCGACGGATTCCGGTAATTGGGAACATTGAGACGCACCAGTTCGGCACCGGACGAGAGGCTGTAACGCTGGGGGTTTGCCTTGCGGTCAAGTCGGTCTATCTGTTTCCGTTGCCTTTCTATGACGGCATCTTTCTCTTTTGACTGACGCTCGGCGGTTTCCGCCCTGCGGATGGCTGTCTCTATCTCTTTCTGGTAACCGTCCCGCAGTTTCCCTATTTCCAACTTATGCCGCTCCTGCAACCGCGCCTTTTCCGCCTGAAGCTCCTTGAGCCGCTTGTTGAGTCCGGCAATCTCTTCGTCCTTGTCCGAGAGTTCCTTTTTTGCTTTGGCAAGGTCGCCCTTGCCGAACCACGAGAGGATGGTGTTCCTGCCCTCCTGTGCCTTCTCCACATCTGCCTGCAACTTGGCAATGTCCTCCTCGTACCGGATTACCTGCTGCCTGTAATAATCCGAGTTGGCCTGATGCTTTGCCGTGGAACCGACGATACCCCGTTGCAGCCCGAATGGTTCCATGGCCGCTGCATAGCTGTTCTGGTATTCATGCAGTTTGGTGCGCCGCATCACATCGTCTGCAGACAGACGGGGACCGGATTTCGTTTCATACTTCCTCTCGCCCTCCCGCTTCCTGCGGACGCGCTCCCCGGCGACAATGGGAACGACGGTGGCGTGCAGGTGTGGCGTTTTCTCGTCCATGTGCAGCACGCACGATACAAGGTTCTCGTTTCCAAAAGTCTCCCTTAGCCATTTGAGGTTGGCATCAATCCAACTGTCCAGCCTGCCGCCATTGGCAATCTCCATCATCTGTTCATGTGTTCCGGTCAGGATGACACGGATGGCTTTTGTCTGGTTCTTGCCGACCTTGCGGCGCAACCCGGCGGTGTCGATGCGGTGCTGTATCGCCTCGGTGCGGTTGGACACTCCTTCCGGAAACCTGACCAGCTCCCGGTTGAGATGCGTCCTGCCTGCATCTGCATTGTCCGGGACATATTTCTTCCCCTTGGCATCTTTCCTTTCTATATGGCATGACATTCCGCTGTCATTGCCGCTGCCACGCTGCAGGTGACAGACCGCGTATTGTGTATTACTCATATCCTTTCGTTTTATGATTGTTGTTTCTGTTGTAAAATCCCGTCCTATTGTCGGAGGCATATACCTGGCTTCTGAACAACATCTTTCGGCCTATGGGCTTTTTGATTGCCGGACGCGGAGCAGAGGCGGTGAAAATGCCCTAATAGGCTACGGGATTTTACAACCCCTTTTTCATAGGACAGCGAGCTGTCCGCTGCTTTCACGTCATTCCGCCCTCCCAGCATCCACCAGTTCAAGTCCGAAGGTATCGATGAAGGTCTGCAACACGGGATTGCGTTCTATCATTCTCGCAAGGATCATCTGCGGCGTGTCCTCCATCAGCAGGAAGTCGGCTATGTCCAGTCCCTGACTGCGCTGTCCGTCGGTCGCAATCTTCTCCAACAGGTCGGAGCAGGTGGCACGCCTGCAGACGGATCCCAGCATCGGCAGCCGTTGCCTCCATTCCTCTGTCGCCTTAAGGTCGGGAAAGAGGATGACCTCCCGACCGCCCAATACCTGCATGGCCTCGCTGTTGAAGCACCCGTGCATTCCTCCGGTGGCAAGCCAGATGAAGTCAGGTATGAAATGGGCAGCTACCAGTGCCGTCTTCTCGCTCTCGACAATGGCTACAGGCTTGGAGGATATGGTGGAGGAAGTGTCCGACAGCAGGTGCTCTCCGAACAGGCATTGCTTCATGCGGAAGTCCTGCACCTTCCTTACCGAATGCACCCAGCTGACTTGGTTAAAAGGTTCCTTGACCCGGTGCCCGGTCTCTGCATTGTAGCCCATAATCTTGCCGGCACGCACATTGCCGTTCCGGTCTATCTGCCAGAATACGGTGGCTCCGCCCCACATCCTTGACGTGCCTACCCTGTAAAGGCGGAACAGCCTGCCGGTGTCCTCCTTGCCCGCCACTTTGGAGAAGTACCGGTACAAAGGGTTGATGTCGTATCTGCGCATGGACTGCTCCACCCAATCAGAGGGAAGAAAGGATATTTTTGGCTCCTGTTCCGGTACTGTCCTCACTGCCGACCTTGCCCGGCCATCCCTTTCGTGTCCGTCCAACCTCTCTTTGACGGTAGGATTGTCCCGGAAATATTCTTTGGGCGTATAGTGGTAGCCGCAACTGTTGATGTGGTCGCACTTGCCCACATTGCCGGGGAAGGAAATCTCTCCCGCCTCGTCGATATAACGGGTGAAGCAGGCTTTCCTGCCGCACTCCGGACAGACGGTCTTGCTGCCCAGACGGTATTTCTGTAGATGGAATCTGTATCCGTTCATGATGTTCTTTTTGTGGATTCCTGCAAATGAAAACCTCTATTTGCAGTTGCAGTTCTTGCAGTCTTGCAGGAATTTTCCTTTTCCGGCACCCAGAAACTGCAAGACTGCAAAGACTGCAGGCTGCAACAGGGCTTCATCCGTTGCAGTCCAGGGTTGATAATTCATTGCCGCTCTCATCAGATTCGCCAGATTTATCATATATAATTTTCTCGTAATGCCCGGTCTTGGCTTTCCTCAGCAGCCTGCTCCGGCACAGCTCCTTGAGGTAGTTCATCACCGTGCGCTCGCTGACATTCTGCAGTTCCTTTCCAATGGCGATGGCCGTCTTCGTATCGAATGTATCCGGCAGCAATGACAGCAGTACCTTGGGCGGTTCCTCGCACATGTCCTCCGCCACGAAGGAGCGGATGCGGCGGTATGAGTCCTCGAAATAGCCGTTCAGCCGGATGGCGGCCTTTACCGATGCCGTGTCCACAGACTGCAGGTTGCCCTCGCCGGATGCATACCGCAGCACCTGCATGAGCAGAGCCAGCCGTGCCACCTGCGCCGGGTGCTTCATCTCACGGCTGTCCACCTCGGCATCGTCCTCTATCAGGTTGATGCGTTCCACCTTCCTGTTCCACCATGAGTAGAAATACTCTTTAGCCTCCCTGTCCATGGACAGCACATGGGGCATCCTTTCTTCCTCCCCGATGTCATAGTCAAGGGCAAGAACCTTTGAAAGTATCTGCTCCCATCGTGCCGCCGGCAGAGCCGCCCTGTCCACTCCGCCATCATCCCAATCAGTCCATTTCGACATTTTCCAAGACTTGGGCAGCACGAACAGGAAGCGGTCGAGCAGTCCGTTATCCTCGAAACCTTTCGTCAGCAGTTCATGTACACGCTTGGTTTGAGTAGTTCCGACGATATTGATGCACGGCTGTTCTATGTGGATCGGTATTGTACTGCTCACCCTTGTCACGTCCAGCGCCCCGCCGCTCCATGCCGTGAGCAGCTGCTCGATGAGCTGTCCGTTGGTGTAGCGGTTGGCGGAGTTGAACATGCCCATGATCTCGTCCACCAGGATGGCCACGCTGCGGGGATTGTTGTTGTGTGTCAGCAGGAGCGATTCGGGGGTGAAGTCGGACACGACGGTACGCCGCAGCACGGGCTTCTTCCCGTTTTCCCCGGCAGCTTTCCACGACTCCAGTTCCGACTCATACGCCTTAAACAAGGTATAGTCGTGTTTCCGTATGGGACGGTATGCCGCCTCCAGCGGCGGTGTCTTGCCCAGTCCCGGCCTGCCCACGAGGATGATGTAAAGGGCGGCGTTGCTTTGCCACTCGCCCTTGATGCGGATACGGTAGGTGCCGCCCAATGCCGCTGACACAGCCGACAGCATGGCCGTCGCTATGAACTCGGCCTTGTAGTTCTCGTACCGGGCCATGTCAAGGATGACGGACTGCATCGTCTGCGGGAAAACTTCCAACGGGAAATCGGTATCATTGATATGTTCCGCCTCCATGCGGATCCGGTTGCACAGTTCGAGCCGGATGTTTGTCATGTCAGCCATTTTTCTTCTTGCAATAGGATGTCACACTCTCGGATTTCCCTCCCGTCTGTATGCGGCGTATGTCGGACTTGGCATACATGTTCTTGTTGCCTACCTTGACAGGGACGAGGTAGCCGCGCTTCGCCCAAAGGTTGAGCGTGCCGTCGCACACGTTGAGCAGTTCACGGACCTGTTTCGTGTTGAGCCACGTCTCTTCCGCCGCACGCTGCATCTCCGCATCCAGCTCTTCCTGCCGGGCCGCTATCGTGCGCTGCACGATGGATTCGGCAAACATCTTAAGGTCGGTGGGCGTGACTTCCAGCTTCACGTTCGCGCCCTGTTCGACCAGACTTTCTATGGTTATCATAAATATCGGTTTTTGAATTTTGTGATGACCATCTTCAAAAATTCCCTGATGCCCCGCTTCCGATGGCTTATAAAAGAGAAGCACCGCCGACCTTCGGGAAAAGGTTGACGGTGCAAAAGTATATGCGAATTGAAACGGATTGATATATAATGCCTTGTCTTGAATTGTCATGACCATTCAAGTCTGCATGACCATGTAAAACGGCTTATTTTGCCTTATCCGGCGATAGTCCCTGCTTCATCATTAGCGATAATTTCATTGATTTCCTGCGCCAGTGACCGGAACAGTTCCCGGTTCTCGTCGCTCTCGATAAGAAATGCCATCTGGTCTTTCCCGTCCTTGATGACATGCTTTGCCGTCTTCAGGAAGCCGACCGCCTGGCGTATGGCGCTCTCGCTTTTCAGGGAGGGAAGGTCGGGAAACTGCAACGACATGCCCACGCTGTACTCCTTCGCGGCGTGCATCCCGGCCACCAGCTGCAGGTCTTTCAGCACATAGAACGGGAGTGCCTGATGGACTGCGCTCGTGTTGATGGACACGAAACAGCGGATACATTGCATGACAGCCTCCTTCTTTTCGCATTTGAGATAATCCGCGAGAGGCCGTTCCTGTATCTTCTTCTTTCCTGCTGTCCGCTGTGTCTGCGGTGCCGTGCCGTTGCCGGAGTCTGCCGCTTCTGTCGAGTTATTTCCGGTATCGGCATCACTATCACCCATCCCGTCCTTTACGGACTGCAATGCCCATTCTCCGATGCTGCCTTTCTCGATTGCGCCTTTCATGGCGAAATGTTTGTCCCAGTCCTCCTTTGTGCGGAAGCCGTTCTTTATGGACACTTCGATAATCTGGCGAACGACAATGGAACAGCCCATCCGCTCGGCATTCCCCGCCTTGGGATGTCCCGCCTGCCTGCTAACCATGTCCACCATTGCCTCGAAACTCTTGCCGTAATACAGCCAGCTCAATACAAGTGGAGCAGATAGAGTGACATGCCCGGACATGTCTCTAAAAAAGGACTTGACCTTGCCCCAGAAGGAAGACGGAGGAGTGGTTGCATCCTCTTCCCTTTGTTTCCTGTACAGCTCCACGATCTGCCCCGGTACAGCGTTATCCTTGAAATGCAGGCCGATGTTCCTGAAAGCGTCCGTGCTGTCGTCGCACCATGACATCTGCCATTCCTTTTTGATTCCGGGCAGCTGTTTGAATATGGCACGGCATACGGCGAGGTACTGCATCTCGTTACCGTCCGCCATCATTTTCGCAAAGCGGCGGTATTCCTCCCTGTGCGTGTCCTTCCACTGGAAGATGTCCGCCTTGAACTGTTCGTATGTCTGTTTCTGCCCGTCCATATTCATATTGTATTATTACAGGTTGATATAAAAGGATAAGTGGAAAAGAGAGACTGTCAGTCCAGAAGGTTTACCAGCTCCTTCTTCATCTCGTCGTCAATCTTGCGGTACCGCGCGAAAGCCCGGCTGCCCTCCGAATGTCCCGACATGGAGGCAATCAGGTTCGGGTCCTTGACCTGTCTGTATAGATTGCCAATGAAGGTCTTGCGTGCCGTATGGGTAGATGCGACCTCGTATAAAGGTCTTGCCACATCCTCCCTTGTCTTGGGGTCGAGGACTATGACCTTTCGGTCGATGCCCACGTACTTGAGTATCTCCTTTATCTTCTTGTTGTAGCCAAAATGCGAGAACCGGGGGAGCAGAGCGTTCTCCAGATCCTTGTAGCGTTCCAGTATGTCCCGTGCCTTTTGGTTGAGCGGCACACGCACTGTATTGGCATGTTCCATCTTCGTCTTCTGCGGGATATACTCCACGAAGCCGTCCACGATGTTGGCCTTGGTCAGCCTGTTCAGGTCGCTCACGCGGCATCCTATCAGGCACTGGAACATGAAGATGTCGCGATAGACCGGGTAGGTCGGTCCCATGCCGCTCAGGTCGGCATAGTACACCTTGTCCCGCTCTTCGAGGGTCAGGTAAAAGGGGTCACCGTACATCGGACGGGCAATCTGGTACTGGTCGAAAGGGTTGTTCCTTGTCAGCCCGCGCTTGATGCACCACTTGACAACGGTGCGGATGCGGTAGAGCGATCCAGACATGCTGTTCTCGGAACGCCTCTGCCCCACATCGCGAAGTTTCTCGTTCCGATAGAATACGGGATACATGGCCACATATTTGTGTTCCTCCTGCATCCACAGCTTGAAGTCCCGGATGTCGTCAGCCGTTACGGTGTCTATGCACAGGCGGAAGCCTCTCTGGTGCAACACCTCGTGCCGGAAACGCTCGTAGCGCAGCACCTTGTTGAGATTGTCGAGGTGGTGCTTGCGGCTTTCGTCCGCAAGCGGGGTCTCGTCGATGTATTTCCGTATCTGGTACGAGAGCAGGTACTCGTCGGCCTTGTTGCCGCCCCTCGCGTTGATGTTGGGATGGTGGTATTCCTCTATCAGCCCCTTGAGCCAGTTGCCGTCCACGCCACGGTGGTACTCTTTCGTGATGAGGTGGGTAATCTGCTGCACGTCCTTGTCGAAGGCCATCTTCTTCTCCTCCGACACCAGTGCCACGCGGGGCTTGTAGCCCTGCCGTTCCGGGCTCCAGTGGTTGGGGTTGATGGACAGTTCGCTCGCTGCCTTGATGTCCACGCCGCCGATGTCACGTACACGGAAATAGACACGTGCCTGGTCCGTGATGTTGTTCTTGGCGGCGGTCTTCCGGATGAATGCGGTCACTTTCATATATATCCTCCTTTCCGATTTAGTCTATCATTTCCACAAGCCTGCGCTTCATGTCATCGTCTATCGTACGGTAGCGGCTGAACGCCCGGCTGCCCTCCACGTGCCCAGACATGGAGGCGATGAGATTTGGGTCGGGAACCTGCCTGTAAAGGTTGCCCACGAAGGTCTTGCGTGCCGTGTGGCTGGTGGCCACCTCGTACAAGGGTTTCTGCACGGTGTTGTAGCCGTGCGTGTCAAGGATGGTCACCATACGGTCTATGCCGCAGCGTTTCAGCAGTTCCCGTATGCCGAGGTTGTAGGTGTGTATCTGCCTGAACGGGAACAGCCTGTCGGCACCCGCATCATACCGTTCCAGTATCTTCAACGCCTTCTCGTGCAGCGGCACCCTGACGGTCTTTGCCTGGCACTTTTTTGTCTTCTGCGGCATGTATTCCAGAAAGCCGTCCTTGATGTTGTCCCTCGTGAGACGGTAAAGGTCACCCACGCGGCAGCCGACATAGCAGTGGAACACGAAGATGTCCCGGATTACGGCCAGCTTCGGGTTGTCGCTCAAGTCCGCATCGTAGAGGATGTTCCTCTCTTCGGAAGTGAGGAAGAACGGGTCGCCGTAGGTCGGCTCCTTGCAGCCGTAAAGCACATAGACCTCGTTGTCGGAATACTTCATCTTCTTGCACCAGTGCAGGAAGGTGCAGAACAGGTTCATGGTGTTGATGACGGTCGTGCCGGAGAGTGACCTGGGACGGTGGTTGATGAGCGTGCGGGGAGCGTAGAAGTCTGGATATTCCTGCCGCAGCAGATGTTCGTTCACCACATAATCCCGGAAAGCGTTCATCTGCTCCAGCGTGACGGTTTCCACGAAGAGGGTGAAGTCCGCCTCGCCCAGTATCTTCCGGCGGTAGTCGTGGTAGCGGGTCATCTTGCGCTCGAAACGGACGATATGCTCCTTCGTCCTCTCCGCACCGTCGAACTTCTCCAAATACTCGTGGACACGGGCGAGAAGGTTCGAGTGGTCCCGCTCGAATGCCCGGGCTGGGTACAGCACATCCTCGATGACCTGTCTCATCCACCGGCTGTCCGCCTTGTCCGAGAAGGTCTTCTCAGCCCGCTCGATGATGGCGGCGATCTGTTCCGGCAAACGTTTCTGCTCGGCGGCAGGCACAGCCGTCGTTCGCCTGTAACATAGGCTGTCGGTGTCCCAGTACTTGTCCTGCACTTCAAGTGGGGAAACGACCTTTATGTCCACGTTCTTCTCCCGTACCCGGAAACAGATGTTCGAGGTGTCTGGGGAGCACTTTTTCAGATAGACGGTAACTTTCATCTGCGTTGTTTTTTCGGTTATGCGGCAAAGGTATAATAAATTCCCGTAAATGTTCCCATATATCCCGAAAAAACTTGCAACGGATTAAGACAAATTAAAAAGTTGTTCCCGAATCTGATACCGCATAAAACACAGTATATCAACGGCTATATTTGCACTTGTTTGGCTCTTTTTTTCATTTCAGGCTTTATCCGATTCCCTGAATATCATATATTGCAGTTCCACGCTTTCTTGTTGTATTTGCTTACTCATCGCACTATTGTCTTTTAGCGGTTCTTTGAAAGAAGAAGGCTGCGTTGGAGTAGAAGCTCCACTACCTCTTCCTCCGCTACTACCGCCTGTTCCTCCGCTTTCTCCTGTGGAACTACCGCCACTTACTGTGTAAGGTTTGAATTCGAAAGTGTATTGAATGGAAAGTTCAAAACCCTGTACAATTAAAGCTTGTCTTATCTCAAACATCAATTGATCGATGAAAACATTAACGCTATATGAAGGCAACTTATTTTCCGGAATGGAAATAATCATGGTTAAAAATCTATGCTGGCATGGATTATCTAGGTCTCTGATGCCAAGTCTTTTAAGCGATTCTTCAATTACCCTGATTAATAAATCAGGGTGCATTCCTATAACGGCATCTGTCCTTCCTCCTACATATTCGGACTCATAGCGCATACAAATTTCCAGTATATTTACGGTTGCTTTCGTGTGTATGAAGCCGTCCGGAAAGTCTTCGGGGGAAAGGGGGAGGATTTTGTTGTCCAGCAGTTCGGCGTAGAGGAGCAGTTCGGGGTCGACGTTCCATCCTTTGTCCTGTAAATGTTTAAAGGGCATGGAGTAGGTGTAGCGTTCGGTGAAGGGTATGTCACGGTTGATTGTCGGGGCGTCTATGTCTATGGGTGTTCCGAGGGAGCCGTCGAAGGTGACCGTGCCGTCTTCTGCACAAGTAGCTCCGGCAGGAAGGTAAACGGCACCTTCGATGGTCGGACCGGACGGGGAGCAATACGGGATGATGTAGCATAAACCGTAAGCCGAGTGGGTGGCGAAGCGCACTTCCTCATAGACGGGAGTGCGGTCGGACAGGACTTCGGTATAGCGGTCGTAGGCAGCACCGTCGGCTTGCAGCTGTTCCTGTAACAGCAAGGCATAACGATTTGTGACATCCGCCGGAAAGGCAGGGCCAGGCCTCGGCGGGAATTCTTCCTCCGCGCAGCTTTGCCCCAGGAGGGCAAAGCCGGCGAGAAAGAGTACGGCAATCAGTTTTAAATGTGTTTTCATGTATTTATCGGTTCAGGGGTTCGGAGTTTATAGTTTTTCCAGCTGTGCATCCAGGTCATTACTGTCATGACCGGAGAAGATGATACCTCCGTCCGGGCCGATAAGCAAGAAAGTCGGGATGGAGGTGATTTTGTATGCTTTCCCGATGGCGCGGGAGAAAGAGGGCGTAGCGCAATATTGCTGCCAGGGCAGTTTCTCTTCATCCGTAGCCTTGCGCCAGTCGCTATCGTTTTTATCGAGAGAGACACTGATGAACTCTATTTTTTCCCGGTTGGCTTCGTAGACCTTGCGCAAATGCGGGAAGCTGGCACGGCAGGGACCGCACCATGATGCCCAGAAGTCGATCAGGGTGTAGCGTCCCGGGGTAGTTCCCAGACGGAGGGTATCGCCCTGGAGATTGTATACTTCTCCTCCGGCAAACGGTTTGCCTTGTGTGTAAGCCGAAGCGGCACGGTAATCTTCGCGGAATTTCCGGAGGGCCGGCAATGTGTCGGTATAGCCGGCAAAAAGTGCTGTCACGGCGTCAAGATCGGCTTGGGTGTAGGTAAACGGTTCCATTTCTAACATTTCGGCTAAATGTAGGTTGACACTTAAATGGCGGTTGGCGGCGATAAATTCGTGGGTAGCCTGACGCAGTTCGCTGCGCATCGCGGCAATGGCTTTTGCGTCCGGTTCGCGTTTTTCCTCCCACGCAGCGCGTTCTTCCCGGCGGAGGCGGTATTGCAAATCCAGGGTTGCACGGCGGTAACGGTCGAAAACGTCATGGGCGGCGGAGCCTTTCAGGGTGTAATTGTTTTCTCGGCGAATGTCGTAGCGCCAGAACGATTGCGGAAGGCTGTCGATATGAGGGGTCGAGAAGGTCAGGTTCCCGTTCTCGATAAAGATATTGGCTTCTACATATTTAACGGCATTTTCTTCCCGGATGCCTTTCCGACTGGCAATATCGTTGTTGTTCATGCTCAGCCGGGCGTAAACTGCGCCGGCAGGCAACTGCCCCTTTAGTTCGAATTTACCGTCGATAATATAGCCTTCGATCGGTTCGATGACACGGCCATCTACCCTCAGGTCGACTTCGGTGCTGTCCATAGCTCCAGGCACTATGCCGCGTAATACGAAATGATCTGCCGGGGTGTGACTGCAGGCAACCAGTAAGGGCAGGATAATTATAGAATAAATTCGTTTCATTGTTTTTTGAGTTTTTAAGAATAAATACAATTTCCTGTAAGTTCGTGAGGACTATCTTAGTATTTGTTCCAACTCGATTCTGATTTCCTCGGGCGAAAAGGTGTTGCACACGACTTGTCCTTTCCCGTCGATGAGAATCAGGTTGGGGATACTGCTGATGTTGTAGCGCGAGGTCAGTTGTTTATATCCTCTGTTGCCTGCGATGAATTGTGGCCAGGGCATTTTTTCCTCTTCGAGGGCTTTTTGCCAGTCTTCTTTTTTCGAATCGAGCGAGATGCTGATCACATCGAACCGGTCGCGCCCGTACTTGTCGTAGAGGGCTTTCACCTTGGGGATGGCGGCACGGCAGGGACCGCACCATGAAGCCCAGCAATCGATCAGCGTGACATGTCCCGGGCGGATGTGTGCGGATAGGAGGGTGGTATCGAAAGTGGGTGTATGGAGCGGAACATCCGGATAATGGATATCCTTGCAGAAATAGCAGGCCTGTTCGGCTTGCCGGCAGAAACGGGCTGCACGGGCGGTGTCGCTGATACGGCAGTTCCGGGCGAGGATTTCTTCCAGATCCGTGGCAGGTACGGAGAACGATTTTGAAATCATTTCATTGGCAACGTACAGGGCAAGCGGTGATTGCCGGTGGCTGCGGATAAAGGCCATACGGTCGGCATGCAGCCGCTCGGCCGCTTCTTTTCTCAAACGATAGGATTCGGTGTAGAGGCGGTGGTATTCTTCCGGGGTATACTTGTCCGGGGTGGCCATCCTGTCCCAATTCAGTGTACTCAAGATACTGTTGTATTTTGAGTATTCCAGTTCATTGGCATGTACGGTCTGCCGGTAGTCCATGTAATCTTTTTGGAGAGTGCCGCCCACTACTTCCGTCAGCAGTTCCCGGTCGTCGGGGCCGTACTCGCTGATATAGTATAGGCTGTCGAAATGTGGGGTGCGGATTTTGATAGCGGAATGGTCGAGGAACAGGCGGGTCCCGAGGGAGCGGCTCTGTTTCTTATTGCTGACGATGTCCTTGTTGCTGATCCAAAGATGGCACATTACCGGCGCATCGACGCTTCCGGTCAATTCAAAGCGGCCGTTTTTCACGGTATCTGCGGCAAGCAGCTGCTCGTCTTTATTACGGGTCTCGGCATTCAACAGGCGGACGGTCATGCCGTCCTGTAATCCGGGAAAACTGCCCCGGATGATGTATTGATCTGCCTGGTTGGCGCAACTCAGGCACACTAGGCAAAGTAAAATGGATAGGTAAAATTTCATGTTATGATGTTTTTAAAAGCATATAAACGCGAGAGTATATCGGCACTCTCGCGTCGTTCATATCATCCGGATATTAATCCACGGCATCACGGACGTAGCGCACACTCATGTGTTTCGGATAATTGGTTTCGTAATTTGAATCCACGATTCTTGTTATTCCTCGTTCGATTTGGGAAGAGCGGAAAGAAATCTTACGATAATAAGCATCCGGAAATGGAGTTTCATTTTTTTCTTCCGTAGCCGTCCAGAAATATCCGAACTCTCTCCAATGCCGGAAGCGCAGTGTGGCCGGACGACCTAATACAATGGCATATCCACCGAGAGGCAATGCAATACCCGTCCCCGTTACATCCTGTTGCAGCAAAGTGCCTTCCATTGTCCCGCGGAATCCCATGGCGTCGGCATCTCCCTGCGACATGCCCATTGCCCGTTCCAGTTTTTTCCAATCCTCGTCGGTGGGCAGGCGCCAGCCTTCCGGTGCATTGGCTTTTGCTTCCTCATAGGAATAAAGGTTCCCGTATCTGTCCCATTCCTCCGGAGTCAAGTCTTCACAATCATTAATTAAATCATTTGTATAACCATATTGGTCGATATAAGTCAATTCATAATAAGGGGTGCCTTCCTTGAAATTGGAGGTCATCCAATCCAATCCGGCATAACGTGCCCATCCGTACGTGTTTTCTCCGATGGTCACCGTACCTGTTTTTTCGGGTTTTATGACCGGCAGACTGTTGTCATCATCGTTGCACCCGACAGTTACGACGAGCAAAGCAACCAATATATAGAAAATAATCTTTTTCATACGCTTATCTATTTAAAATATGAATCCCATGTCGGCAATGATTTTTTGTACAATTGTATATTTTTCACGTACTAACGGATAGTTTTCGTACATTTCCATGAATTCTTCTTCCGGAGTGCCTAAGACAGCTTTTACGAAATCCTCCAAATCATAGCTTACACGGCTAGGAAAGTCACAAAAATAATTATCAAACCGAATAAAACCGCACTGGTTGGCAATGTCTTTACAATAGGCGTCGATTCCGTCGTCATCGCCTTCTGCTTCAAGTGCATCATACTTGTCCCAAAAATCTGCATCAAAATCTGCATACTCTTTATAATACCATTCATCGCTGATTAACTCGAAGGGTTCTGTCGCTGCGTCATCGAGCGTGCTCAATTTACTCTTGACATACGCCTGGAAAATAGCGATACAATGTGCGGCATACTCCTCTTCGGTTTCCAGTTTGAAAACCGGCTCCATACTGAACGCCATCGTCCGCATACCGACATAATAGTTCAAAACACCCCTGCGATATGTGTCAGGATCCATTCCGTATATGGTGTTTACCATCAGAAACGAATAGGGCCGTACCGCCTGTCCCAAGTGTGGAAGGATATATTTGCTGACAAATTCCACAGCTTTTTCTTTTTCCTGTCCGGTTTGGAGATAAGTCAGTTCGGGAGCGTCATCATGTGAAGTCATAGAATAGCCGAGATCGATGGTTTCCGTGTACCAGCGCGGATTCCCGTCTTCAAACGTGCCTCGCTGCTCGTGGCGCAGGGTATCGTTGAAGAGCAAATGTACCCCTGTCTCTTCGTAAAATTCACGTCTCATGACCGATTCCGGGTCGGTGGCCGTTGCCGGCACCGTAAAGTAGTCGTCATTCGCCCCGGTGGGCTCTAATGCGTCTTCTTTCGTGCAAGCTCCCAAAAGGAGGGAAAGAAATAAGAAGTAATATATCTTGTTCATTTTTTGTTCAGTTAATGGTGAATGTTTCATTCCTCTGTCGTTTCGTCGTCTTCGATGGTTTCTACCGGTTGCCGTTCCGGACGTTCGTTCCGACTCAACGTATTCTGGAATTCGGTCACTTCGTGCGGCAGGGCAAGGGTGTAGGCTTTGTCGTATTCTTTGAGTTCATATACCCGCTGTTTGTAGGCGATGTAACTATAAGAAGCTCGATCGTATTTGTAATCGCAATAGACGTGACGGATGACTTTAGACCAGGGGTATTTCGTGCATACGGTGTAACGGCGAAGGTCATACCAGCGGTGTCCTTCCAGACACAATTCACGCTGGCGTTCCTCCCGGATCAGATCGATCAAATCGTTACCGGTAGCGTTCACGGCAGGTGTAACGGCGAAGCGTTTTGCTTGTAACAATCCGATCATCTCCCGGGCTTTCTCTTCGTCTTCGTCCAATGCGGCGGCTTCCGCCAGGTTCAGATAAGCCTCTGCCGTCCGGAAGAGGAAGTTCTCGGAAACCGTACATTTGGCAAGCGGGTGGTCTTTACTGTCCCAACGTACTTTCTGAAGGATATAATAACTTCCCTCTTCTTTGATGTAATGTTGTTTCCGCAAATCGTTATCATCAAAAGCGGCAATCAAATCGTCCGAAATGTAAAAGGGACGTTCGTCATCATAGTGCCTTCTGCCTTCATAACCCATCATGCCTGTCGACAACTGGTGACCTCCCATGGAGAAGATAACCTCGGGTAAAGATTTGTTCAAGAAATTTCCCGTTTCGTCATTGAAGGTATTTAAGTCCCCCAACGTATTGTTGCGGCTAAGGACATCCTCGGCATATTTCCGGGCGTTCTTGTAATCCTGCATATAAAGGTATACGCGGCTCATAAGCAAGTAGGTGGCTGTCAGGTCGGCATGGTAAATGGAGACGGGTTCCGTCTGCTTGAGGCAGGCTTCCGCTTCTTCCAAATCGTCGATAATCTGCCCGTACACTTCCTCCAGGGGATTCATTTCGTACTCCTTGTCTTCGATGTAGGAAGTCAGTTTCAACGGTACGCCCGGCGTTGTTGCCGCCTTTTCCGGTTCATAGGGGGCGGCATACAGGTTCACCAGCGTGAAATAGTACAGTGCGCGTAGGAAATGGCTTTCGCCTTCAATCCGGATTTTATCGGCTTCTTCGCGCTTGTTTCGGGCAGTGACGTTTCCCAGTTCGTCCAAAATCATGTTGACGGTATTGATGTACTTATAGGTCTTTTTCCAGCATTCGTTTTCCGTCCCGACCGCTGTTTCCAAGGAGTTTATTCCTACCGACCGTTGCTAGGTGAAATAACCGAACATATCTTCCGAGCTGAGCATGGCACTATGTTCATTTTCATTCGTTGAACGGTTTTGTTGGATTTCATCCGACATCATATGGATGAATGTATTGTATGGCTGCGCCACACTGGAATTGTATTGTTCATAATAACCGACGGGCAGATAGGCATCTCCCAGCAGCAGTTCGTCCAAATCCGCTACTGTCTCCACCTTCGACAAATCCTGCGAATAGTCGGAGAGGAAGTTGGAGCAAGCGGTCAGAAGTGAGGCAATAATTATCGTGAATAAAATATTTCTCATAACCGGTTGTTTTAAAATGAAACACTCAAACTAAAGGAATAAGTCGGACGATCGGACAGGGAGACTTCCGTGAATCCCTGGGTCGGCGTCTGTCCTTTCAATTTCTTGGAAGAAATGGTAAACAGGTTGGTTCCCGAGAGGGAGAGCGCCAGGCGGGTCATCCGCAATTGGGACAGGATGCGTTCTCCGAATTCGTAGGTCACCATCAGGTTGTTGCATTTCAGGTAATTGCCACTAACCACTCGTAGGTCCGAATAATCGTACATGTTCCATAGACTGGAAGCAAAGGGTTGCACATTGTAATAAGAAGTTTGCGACCAATGTTCATTGTAAGTAAAATAGTAAGGTTCATATCTTCCGATGACTGCCGGAATGTTTGTATGTTTTTCGTCTCCGGGATTCTGCCAACGGTCCAACAATTCGCGGCGCAGGTTGCTTTCGGGGGCAATCAGCTCGGAACGGTACATTTGAAACAGACGGACTTTTGCCCCTAAGCTATAAGCGAAAGTACCGCTCAACCGAATATTTTTATAGCTCAGGTTTGTTGTCAGGTTGCCGGACATATAGGGTTCGCGGCGTCCCGATGCGGTCAGCACTTTTTTGAAAGTTTCGTATTTGCTCAAGCCGTCCAATTCGTGCTGGCGTTCTTCGTAGTCATCGAATACCGGTCCTCCGCTCAATGGACTCAAACCTATGAATTTATAGGAATAGAACGTATTGACTGCCTTGTCCTTCACCACGACCGTACCATTGAGGAAATCCAGATAATCATAGGTCTGGGCATCCGGATCGTTCTTTACTTTGTTGTAGTCCTTGGAGAAGGAGGTGGACAACGTCCAGTGCCAGTCTTTCGTGCGGATGGGATTGAGTGTCACGTCGACGCCGAAGCCTTTGTTTTCAATATCTCCGCCGTTGATGGCATATGAATCGACACCGTTCATGCTGGCAACCTCTTTCGTCATGAAAGCATCCTTCGTCCGTTTGTAGTAATATTCCGCCTCCACCGAAATCCGCTTGTCCAATAAGATGAAAGTCAATCCGGTATTGAACGATTTCGTCTTTTCCCATTTTAGATTGGGGTTGGGGATTTGGTCGACCGCTGCCGTCATCTCTCCATAATAGGGATCGAGAGGATTTTTCTTCATCAGCAATATCGGAGAAACGGAGGAGAGCATATTTCCCTGATAACCGAAAGAGGCTTTCAGACTCAAATAGTTCAACCAGTTGCGCTGTTTGATAAACGAGTGTTCCGAAAGATTGTAATTTCCCGATACCGACCAAATGGGCAAAAATTTGTCGTTGCTTTTGTCTCCGAAACGATTAGAGCCATCGGTACGTCCGTTTACATTCAGCGTGAAATAATTGTAGTAACTGTATGCTACGGTCAGATACCCTGAAACCATATTGGACAAGTCATCTGTGATTGTGGGGGTATTGTTTGCCGCCCATGCTGCGTAATCGGGCCACTCTTCCGCATTGATATTGTTCACGAACATTTTTCCCCTATCCGGATAATAGCCGCGATAAACGGCAGCCAATCCGTTATAGTGGGATGAACTCATTTCGAAACCGCCGCTGGCACTGATGTTGTGTTGTTCGTTCGCTCCGAAATATTTGTTCAGGTTGGCTTGCAGACGTACTGTATAGCTGTTTTGCCGCGTTTGATTTTGGGATAGTTCTCCGCCAAAAGGAAGCAAGCTACTGGAGGACGTCTCTTTTTCTCCGTAATTGTTTCCGCGCAAACCTGCGGCGTGCCAGGTTTCAGGACCCCAGTACCCTTCGATTTCTGTATTGGAATTCGTGTACGAAAGAATTGCCTGGGCATTCAGCCAGTCGGTGAAGCGGAAATTCAGATTCGTATTGACCGTGATGCTTGACGCGTGTTGTTTGGAATAACTGTTTTCCAGTTCATTTAAGATATTGTAGTTGAGATAGCTTCTGCCTGAGCTACTATTATTAATGTATTTTTCATAATAAGCATATTCTCCCTCTTCATCGAATGCGGGAATTGCCCGGCTGGAATTGTAAGCATAGTCTATCGGAGCAATTTCATCTTGATTGTATTTCTTTTTGCTGAGATTGCCCTGGAATTGCAATTCGGCGGTAAACCACTTGTTAAAGGTGGTTTCGAGGTTCATGGCAGCCGTATAACGCTCGTTGTAGTTGCCTTTGATGACATCATTGTCACGGGTGTAACCCAGCGAAGAATAGTAGCGTGTCTGTTCCGAACCGCCCGATATGCTGAGGGTATGTTGGTGAGACCAGGTGTCTTGGGTCAGCAAATCGAACCAGTCGGTGTTCATGGTTTCCAGTTTAGCCACTTTCTCTGCGAATTGCTTGTCGTTGATTTTTCCGTTGTAAAGTTCGTACAACGCTCCTTCGTAACCCACCATGTTGGCATTGTAACTATACCGATAATGGTTGTCGAAAAGTTCTCGCGAGAACTGAATTCTTTCGCGGGAATTCATCAAATTGATTTTCCGGTCGGTGTAACGCGGACGTTGGCGGAAAGTGGTGGTCATGTTGTAATTGACAATCGGCGCACCGACGTGTCCTTTTTTCGTGGTCACGACAATCACGCCGTTGGCTGCCTTGGCTCCGTATAATGCTGTAGCGGCAGCATCTTTCAGAATGTCGAGGCGCTCGATATCCTGTGGGTTCAGGCCGGCAATGGCGTTACCGATGCGGTTGATGTAATCGGGATTGTTCAATTCTTCGGGAGAAACCTGCACAGGATCCTGTACGATAATTCCGTCCACCACCCACAGCGGTTCGCGGTTACCGATCAATGTGGAAGTTCCGCGGATACGGATTTTGGGTACGACGCCCACCTCGCCGGAGTTGCTCATCACGATCATTCCCGGAACCCGGCCTTCCAGCATCTGGTCGATGGAGGTAGCTGCAGGAATCATGATGTCGTCCACTTTCACCGTTGTCACTGCACTGGTGTTTTTCCTTTTGTCGATGACTTGATAACCGGTAACGACCACTTCATCTATCTCTGTAGCTTCTTCATGCAGGGTCACATTGATTTCTTGTTGTCCGGTGTAGGCTATTTCTTGCGGTTTCATGCCGATAAAGGTGAAACGCAAAAAGATATCCTTTGCGTCGGGCAAGGCAATGGTGTATTTTCCGTTGGCGTCTGTAACGACTCCCATCTGGGTGCCTTTGATCATTACTGTCACACCCGGTAACGGATGACCTTGCCGGTCGGTTATTTTTCCGTTCACTTTTTTCTCTTCGGCTTGTTGTGTTGCACCTTGAATGATAATCAGGTTATCCTTGAAGGTATAACTTAACCCTGTTCCGCTCAGACATTCGTCGAGGATACGGTTCACTTCGGTCTGTCGGCGGTCGATGGTGATATCCGTGAATGGTGCGATATCACCGGATTTGTAAATGAACATGTAATCCGTCAGTTGTTCGATTTGCCGGAAGACGGATGCTAAAGTCGTGTTGGTGGCAGAGAGTGTGATTTTGCTGTTTTGGGCGCTTACGGCAGCCTGACAGGTACAAAATCCCACTAACGTTAGAAGAACAAGAAGCTTCATCTTTCGCAGGATTTGTTGTAATCTTCGTTTTTTTCTCATAACTTTGTTTAGCTTTGGTTAATTAATAGGATGATTATCTAAGCTGTTGCAGGAAGATGTGAGGGCGTCTTCCTGTTTTTATTGACTGATGTATATTTTGTTACCGATATAGGAAAAATGAATACCGTTGGTCGATTGCAGATTATCCAGAATTTCCCGGATGCTGGCATAACGGTTGGTATGCAAATGAAAGCGTAGCTGCCTGAGGGCCGGACGGGTAAAAACTACTTCGAAATCATACCACCGGGTCAGCTCTCTGAAAATTTCTTCCAGAGTTTTGTCGCGGGCGATAAATTTTCCGTTTTTCCAGGCCAGCACTTCTTCGGGATCAGCTTCTAGAATTTGTAAATTACCGGTGTGACAATCGAAATGGGATTGTTGTGAGGGCAACAATCTTAGGGTTTGCCGGGAGGAAGGGTAATGCTGTTCGATGCTGCCGGAAAGAAGCGTAGTTACCGTTTCCGTCTCATCGGGGTAGGCTTTGATATTGAAACTGGTCCCCAATACCTGTAGATTCATGTCGCGGGTATGGACTGAAAAAGAAGCTTGTTCGTTACGGGTAACTTCGAAATAGGCTTCGCCTTCGAGGTATACCTCCCGGTGATCACCGGCAAAGACTTCCGGGTATTTCAGTTTGCTTCCGGCATTGAGCCAAACATGGCTGCCGTCTGAAAGAGTGAGCGAAAACTCACAACCTTTGGGTACGGTGAGGGTGTGGTATGTGATCTTTATCGGAACTGTGTCCCGGATCGGAGTATAGCTCAGACTGCCGGAGTCATGTTGCAGGATATTCACTTTGGAGGACGACCCCTTGATGATTTGCAGAGTATCGGCTAAAAGTACCTGTCGTCCGTTGGAAAGAGTCAGCGTAGGGAACTTGTGATTCGCCCGGGATTCTACCGAAGCTAAAGGAAGCGGTTGCGGTATGTGTCGTTGCCAGAAGAAAATACCGCAACCCAACAGGAGAAAGAATAAGGCGGCATATTTCCATAAACCGGAATACAGCCGGTGTTTGTGCAGACGTTGCTGTAATTGGGCGTAGGCTTGTTTTTCATCCGGTTTGTCCCATTGTTCTGTCCAACGGATTGCCTGATAGTCTTTGGCTGATTGCTTAAACAGCTTTTGGCTTTCCGGATTTTGTTTCAGCCATGAATCGAACTGCTTTTCTTCCTCCGGACTCATTTGTCCTGCGAGGTAGTCCTGTATTTGTTGTTTCGGATCAGATATGTTCATAAAGAGTGTTACTTGTTATAAGTTAATAACACAACTTTAAAAATGGGTGAATGATTTTTTCAATTATTTTTCAAAAAATTGAAAAGTTATAGTGTCAGGGAGTCGTTTTCGATACAATAAAATATTAGCAGGAGTGTATCGGGGAATTGTTTCCGTAATTGCTTTACGCCGTAGTTGAGTAGAGTTTTCACTGTATTGACAGAAACATTTAATTCTTCGGCTGTTTCTTTGTATTTTTTCCCCTGAATCAGGATAGAAACGATCACTTGGCGTGTTTTGTCAGGTAATTGTTTGATCGTTTCCCGGATTGCAGCGATCAGTTCGGGCGATATGGTCATCGCTTCCTCTTCTGCTGCTTCGAATTTCAACAATTCGGCTTCCATAACAAGCTTGCGATTGCGCAGACGGTTCAGGCAGGTATTCCGTATGCACCGGAACAGATAAGTGGTGAGAGCTTCCGGGGCGATCTGGCGGTAGGAACGATGTTTTATGAAATCATAGAAAACATCCTGTACGATGTCTTCCGAAAAATGAATGTCCGTCAAAAAAGAATCTGCAAACAATACTAACGGTTTATAGTATCGTTCGAATAATAATTTTCCTCCCTCGTCCGGATTTTTTGTAAAAGCCGTTAAAATTTCAGATGCGGACGGATACATTCTTTGTTTTTATTTTCTCACAAAAATAATAAAATATAAAATTCAAATCAATTGCTTGAAAAACAAATGGAAAAGCGTCGGATTTAAGATTCCCGGGAATAAAAAACCGTAGATCGCCCCGTAAAAATGGGCATTATGATTGATGTTGTCACTTCCCTGGCGGGCCATATATTGGCAGTAAGCTAAATAAAGAAGGCCGAACAGAATACCTGGAATGGGAATTGCGGCAAAAAGCAGAATTTTGTCCCACGGATTCAGGAATATGGCTGTGAATAAAACGGCAGAAACCGCACCGGAAGCTCCGATAGAAGTGTACCATGCCGCATTACGGTAACGGATCACATCAGAGGCAGAAGCTACAACCATCCCTCCGAAATAGAGTAGTAAAAAAGCCCCTTCTCCGAATCCCAGATAACGGAATGTCTCTTCGATATACTTGCCGAATGACCAGAAAGTAAACATATTCACGAATAAATGCACCCAGTCTGCATGAACAAAACCATGCGAAATGATACGGTACCATTCCTTTGCATGTACAATCCGATAGGGTTTGAGCGAAAGTTTATCGAACAATAGTCTGTTGTTGAAACAAATAAAAGAGACCACAACGGTTATTCCGGTAATGAGATAGGTGAGCATTGATCGGGGTTATTGCTTGAAACGTATACTCAGGATTTGATAAATCAGTTTTGAGGCCAGGAAATCCGGGGCTTTGTTGATATCGTTCGGACAAAGTTCGACAACATCGAGACCGACGATATTATGGCGTTCGTTGATTAGTTTGAGCAAAGTCAACACTGTCCGGTAGGTCAGTCCGTCGGGTTCGGGGGTACCTGTCGACGGCATATAAGCGGGGTCGAATACGTCCAGGTCGATTGTGACATACACATTATCGTGGAGTTTTTGAGACACCTCGTACATCCAGGTAGAATCGTCCGATTCTTTAATTTCATGGGCATAAAAAATACGGTCCGGATCGATATTGTGCTTTTCTTCGATGGCGCTGCTACGAATACCTACCTGAACGACACTTGGGGTAATTTCTTTGCCCCGGGCCATAACACAGGCATGATTGTAAGGCGAACCTTCGTATTCGTCCCGCATATCCGAATGAGCATCCAGTTGCAGGATAGAAAATGTATCATAGTATTTGGCTATAGCCTTGAAAGCACCGATACTGACCGAGTGTTCCCCACCCAATAACACCGGGAACTTTTTATCTTTCAAGATAGCTTCCACGCGCTGTTCGACTTCCTGAGCCATAGCTTGGGGAGAAGAATCGGCCGTAACGGGTTCTAAAGTGGCGATACCGTGTTTATATACTTCCGAATCGGTTTCGATATCGTAAAATTCCATGTTGGGCGAAGCTTCGAGTATGGCACGTGGTCCCTTGTCTGCTCCTTTCAGCCAAGTACTTGTACCATCGTAAGGCACAGGAAGAATAGCTATTTCCGCCGTTTCGTAATCGGTGTATTGTTCTTCAAAGTCTCCGTAAAGTAATTTATCCATACCTAAATAGTTTATACTACAAATCTAGATTTATTTTGTGGGAAATAAGCGCTATACATGTGAAATATATTTAAAATAGTCAGAACGTTACCTGAAATCCGACACCCAGACTTTCTTTAAATTGTAAGCGTGGCCCTTTACTTCCATCTTTTTGAACGATTTTAGTATCGTTGTCATAGATCAGGTTTGTGGAAATATTGGCCGAAAACCATTTATTCACGGTCATATTTAATTGTACATCCCAACGGACATCCACGTTTTGCGGATCTTCCAGATAATTCGAGAAAAGATCGACTCGTGAATAGATCGTCATATTTTTCAGAAATTCGTATTTTACTTCTACCTTTAAGTTACCACCCATTTCTGAAAAAAGATGCTCGCCGGGATCGACACCGAATGAACCTTCGTCGGAAAGAATTTTACTACTGACAAAAGTTCCCCGCCAGGAAATGGCCGAAAAGGTAGCTGTTATCCAATTCTTTGGATTCCAGGTCAAACCTAGACCGGTAGTCAGGTATCCCGGAGACATAAAACGTGAAATATAAGTCCGGGGTTCTGTTTTATAATCATACCCTTTCGCAAATTGCGTGTTGAAGTTCAACAGAGCACTCAAATAAAGGCTTTTGGTCATTCCGTAGCCATAGGTCGACGAAAAATAAAGTTTGTCATTCGTTTTTTTCGTTCCGCTTGTTTCCGTTTGATTCAAGCCATAAGCCATTTCGATCCGGTTTTGCCACAAATGTTTATTCTTTTTATAATCGGCACTATAATTGAGTAATACATCGAAGCCGACCGCATTCTCGCCTCCTGAGGCCCAATTGTTTAAGCTAACCTGAGATAAATTTAATCCTCCGTTACCTCCGTATGTCCAGCTTGAATCCCGGCTAATGTGACCGGCAGCTGTTGCTGTCCAATTGAATAAAAAGGTAAATGCGCTGATAAATATTAAATTTTTCATAGTTCTGGTTTTTGATTTTTAAACTACAAAATTATACTTTATCAACAATAATTTACAAATTATTTTTGAAAATCGCTTACATTTTTCGGATTTGACCGGAGAGTTGTTTGATTGCCTCCAACGTATTTTCTTTGTCTACATGGCATACGATCCGGTTGCGCATGATCCAGTCCCCATTTACCATAGAAGAGCGTACATTTTTACTGTTCATGGCATAGACAATGGCTGAGTATTCATCATAAACAGGAAGCATATTGGAAGCATCTGCATGTATCAATATCAGGTCCGCTCTTTTTCCTATTTCGATCGAACCGGTTATTGTGTCGAGTCCCAAGGCTTTTGCTCCGTTGATGGTAGCCATCCGGAGGGCTGTCTGGGCTTTTACAGCCTCCGGGTTGTAATGGACGACTTTAGCGAGCAATGCGGCAAAACGCATTTCCTCTACTAAATCGAGGGTGTTGTTGCTCGCCGTTCCGTCTGTTCCTAAAGCGACAGTAATTCCTGCTTTCAGGTAAGTGTCTATATCTGCAACGCCACTGGCTAATTTTAGATTGCTTTTGGGACAATGGCCGATCGAAGTCCCGGTTCGGGCCAGGAGTTCGATCTCTTTCGGATTGAGCCATACGCAATGGGCTGCAATCACGTTCCGGTCGAGAAGCCCGATCGAATGGAGGTACTCGGCAGGTGGCATGCCTGTTCGGGCTGTGATGTCTTCGACTTCTTGCCGGGTTTCTGCGACATGAATCTGAAGAAGAGTACCGTACCGGTCTGCCAGTTGTTTGGATTGTTGGAGAGTGGCTTGGGAACAGGTATATGGGGCATGTACACAAACGGAAGGGTGAATGATAGAGTCTCCTTGCCATTTTCGGATCAAAGCTTCACATCGGGCAAGACCTTCGTCTACCGTTTGAAAGCTCGCTGTTGCAAAGTCGATCATCGATTCTCCCATAACTCCCCGGATACCGGCATTTTTAGCCTCCTCGGCTATGATATCTTCGAAAAAATACATGTCGTTGAAACAGGTCGTACCCGATTTGATCATTTCGATAAAAGCCAGCCGGGTAGCGATTCTGACATTTTCAGGAGTCACCAACCGGGCTTCTGCCGGAAAGATGTGTCCGGTAAGCCATTCATGCAGCGGAAGATCATCTGCAAAGCCCCTTAGCATAGTCATAGGAAGATGAGTATGTGTATTGATCAGCCCAGGTAATAAGAACATCCCTTCTGCGTCTGTGATTTCCGCATCGGTATCTTCTAAAGATTGAGTCGTGATGGCACTGATTTTTCCATTTTCGATCAGGATATTTCCGTTAGGGAGAATATCTAACCTTTCATTCATCGTGATAATACGGGCGTTCCGGATGATCTTTTTATTCATAGCTTTTGTTTTTACAAAAATAAGTAAAACTTTAGGATAGCGGTATTCGTTAATATCAAAAACGTCAGAAATAGGTAAAAGTTATAGAGCGAATGAAACGAATAGGATTTATTTTACTTTTGTTTACATCGAGTGTCGGTTTTGCACAGAAATATGCCGTGAAAACAAATCTGGCCTATTGGGCGACTACGACTTTGAATATCGGTGGAGAAATCGCTTTAGCTCCGCGAATGACATTAGATATGACGGCAAATTATAATCCCTTTCATTTCCGTGGGAATAAGAAGATTATGCATTGGGCGGTTCAGCCGGAATGGCGTTATTGGACTTGTCGCCGGTTTATGGGGCATTTTATCGGAGTACATGCACATGGAGGAAAATATAACGGTGGTTTAAAAAAATACCGTTATGACGGATGGGGTGTCGGTGGTGGTTTTTCTTATGGTTACCAATGGATCATCGGTAAACACTGGAACTTGGAAACAGAACTTGGAATCGGGTATGCTTACTTGAAGTACGATAAATATTTACGTAACCGATGCGGACGATTTATAGACACCGGACATCGCAACTATTGGGGACCGACAAAATTAAGTATTAGTTTCATGTATCTTTTTAAAAGCAGGCAGAAATGAAAAAAACGATCGGAATATTATTGGGATGCTTATGCATATTGTTGCTGGAGAGCGGTGTGAAACGGATTGAGAAGAAACCGGCTTTGACTATTACTCCTTCCCGCTTGCAACTATTTGTCGATCAACATACAGATCCATATACGATAAAAATAGTTTATACATTGAATATACCTCATGGGTTTATCCCTTCCTGTGCCCGTATGGTTTATCAACCTTATTTTCTGTCTGCCGGGCATCGCTATGATTTGACTCCTTTGGTCGTTAGCGGAAAAAACAATCTTCGGCAAGAAAAGCGGTTAACTGCCTTGACGGATAAACAACCGGATTATCCCGAAGCTCTTCGGCTTATATCGGAAGGAGAAGGAATGCAGGTCCGTTTGTCGGAAACAGTGCCTTTCGAATTATGGATGGCACAAGCTAAATTGAGGGCTGATGTGACGTTAGAGGCTTGTGACCGGGAGAAACATATTGAAGTTTTAACCCTGGCCGATGGAGTGATCTGGTTGCCTATGGGGCCGGGACCGGTTCGGGTGAAGTACGCAAAAGAAAGAGTGATGGTACAAAAAGTATCGGAATTCGAATTTTTCTTTCCTTCAGGACAATATATCTTCAACCGGGAATATGACGGCAACGCTTCGAGCATGAAACGAATGATGAAGTTGGTCGATTCATTTCGATCGGATTCAACGATGCGCCTGGAAAAACTAGTCATTGCCGGAAGTTCGTCTCCTATAGGTACGGCGACTTTCAATGCCTCGTTAGCCGAACAACGGGCCGAACAAATGAAACAGCGTTTAGTCGAACGGAAACAGATGGAGGCCCAAGAGATCGAGCTCGAATATATCGGTGAAAATTGGGCCGGATTGCGGCAATTGGTCGAACAGTCGAAATTGCCTGATAAAGCTGCCGTCTTGCGTATTCTCGACACTACAAAGGATGCTGCCCAACGCAAAGCTTCATTAAAGCAGCTCCCGCAATATGAATATTTGCGCATAAACTTATATCCCGATTTACAGGAAGTGAGGTGTATCTTCTATTATACTCAAAAAGAAGAGATCACGAAAGTGATCCCTGAATAATGAGAAGAGTTCGGCAGTTATGATTCGGGCTGTTGGGGAAAAATCAGACGGGAAGTGTCGTATCCTCGTTGCCGGGCCTTTTCCAGAATTTGGTTTAGGGTATTTTGGTCGAGATGAGGAGTACGGCTTAAAATCCACAGGTATTTGTCTGTGGAACTGCCGATCAGCGACCATTGGTAGTCCGGGTCCAACTCGAGAATGTTGTAATCGCTGTAAAACGACAGGAAGAAAGCGACCTGCAATTGACCGGGCTGACCGTTATGAGAAGGCCGTGCTTTCCCGATACTACATTTTTCTTTACCGTCGACAGCATCTTGATGACCACAATTCAGAACTTTGATTTTCCCATCCGGGCGTTTTGAATATTCTGCTGTGACATAATGCAGACCCCGTTCGAAACGATGATCGTAGCGGGCGATTTCATACCATTTACCAAGATAACGTTGTAAATTGAACTCTTTTACAGTGCTTTTGTCTATTGTTTTCATAGCCTTTTTCTCAGGTTTACGTAGAACAGGAAGGATGAGTTCTAACAAAACTCAGGACTTTTCGTATTATATCCAGTACTTTATGAACTTGTTATGGGTGAAATACAACAAGACGGTTTGCCTTTGCCACGGCGGAATTGGGCCATGGCAGTAATTGCTTTGGGGATGACGATGGCCGTGTTGGACGGGGCTATTGCGAACGTTGCTTTGCCTACGATTGCCGGAGATTTACATGTCAATCCATCCAGTTCTATCTGGGTAGTAAATGCTTTTCAGTTAGCAATGACCATCTCTTTACTGGCTTTTTCCTCTTTGGGTGATCTTTGGGGATATAAGCGGGTGTATGTGTTGGGCTTGAGTATGTTCACAGTGACTTCGCTGATATGTGCTCTTTCCGATTCGTTTATTACTTTGGTTATAGCCCGTGGTTTACAAGGTTTCAGTGCGGCAGCGATCACGAGTGTCAATACCGCTTTACTGAGGGTGATTTTTCCGGCCCGTTTTTTGGCCCGTGGAATGGGAATCAACGGGTTGATCATTGCTGTCGCTGCTGCTGCCGGCCCTACTGTTGCTGCCGGTATTTTAGCTATTGCCGATTGGCCCTGGTTGTTTGCCATCAATGTGCCCATAGGACTGGTTGCATTTGTATTGAGTTTGAAGTTTTTACCCCGGAATCCGGTAAAAGTAGAAGGACAACGTTTTGATGTAACGAGTGCGGTAATGAATGCCCTGACTTTTGGTTTGCTGATATGTGTAATCGATGGATTTGCTCACGATATTCATTGGTATATTCTGATTCCGGGTTTTGTTATCATGCTGATCATCGGCTGGTTTTTTATCAAACGTCAGAAAATGCAGACTTATCCTTTGCTTCCGGTCGATTTGCTGCGTAATAAGATCTTTTCCCTATCCTTGCTGACTTCCGTGTTTTCTTTTATAGCACAAATGCTGGCTTTGGTGTCTATTCCTTTCTTTTTTCAACGGGTATTACACCTGAGTGAAGTTGCGACGGGGTTATTGCTGACACCCTGGCCACTGGCCACTATGATTACAGCTCCGCTGGCCGGGCGTTTGATGGATCGTTACAATGCCGGTTTATTGGGGGGGATCGGATTGATGATATTCGGTACGGCTCTTTTGTTGTTGGCGATGATGCCTGCACATCCTTCACATATCGATATTATCTGGCGTATGTTTTTAGGAGGTATAGGTTTCGGTCTCTTTATTACCCCCAACAATAGTACGATTATTGCATCGGCTCCCAGAGAACGTAGCGGCGGAGCCAGTGGTATGCTGGGGATGGCCCGGCTCTTGGGACAGACTGTCGGTGCGGCTTTTGTGGCAGTCCTGTTTGCTATGTTTCCCGGACATGGGATGCGATATGCTTTGATTTTTGGAGCCGTTATCGCTGTTGTTTCGGCCGTTATCAGTAGTTTGAGACTCAGGAAGTAGAACCAGATCGGTATTTTTCATGGCTTTGGAGCGGTCTACAGCTCCGGCATGTAGAAGGATATGTTTCCCTTTCCAGTTGGATGGAATGATAAAATTCCGGCGATACCACAGGTCGGTTTTGTTTTTGCCGACGATACCCGAAAGTTCGGTTATTCCCTCCGACAGTGAGCGATGAGTTGCTGAAATAAGGGTAACATTTTGTCCGAACCGGCCAGGAGCATTTCGGGATGCCATTGGATACCTACGACAAAAGTGTGATCGGGCATTTCGACAGCTTCGATAACTCCATCAGGGGCTGTCGCTGTGATTTTCAGGTGACGTCCTAAATGGTTCAGGCATTGGTGATGAAAACTGTTGACTTCCAGTTGCTCTCCCCAAAGTCGGCCTAAAATAGAATCTTTTTCAATACTTACCGGGTGGAAAATATCCTCCCGTGGGCTGTATTGGCTGTGTAGCATAACCGGATGGCCGATGGCTGTGATATCCTGCCAAAGCGTACCGCCCAATACGACATTCAATAATTGTATTCCCCGGCAAATGGCTAATAGAGGCTTGTCTGTCCTTAGGATTTCTTCGGTCAACGCCCATTGTGCCCGATCGAGTCCGGTATGAAATTCCTCCAGGCAGGGATGAGGGAAGTCTCCGTATAAGATGGGGTTGATATCTCCTCCGCCCGAGAGAATAAAACCATCGCAGACTTCGGCATACCGGACAATGGAAGCCCGATCGGCTACCGGGGGAAGAAGCAGGGGAATGCCCCCTGCCTTAACGACTGCATCGATATAGTCTTTGTTGACGTATATCCTTTCCATCCCCAGAAATTTACCTTTATCTACGGTATGGAGATTTGTGCTGATACCAATAATCGGAGTCATTAATCGATCGGCTTGGTTTTGATAACGGTAATGCCGTTTTCTGTATACCGGTCTAAGATCCCGACTAAACTGATCAAATGGGGGGCTGCCATGTGAGCGTTCCAATCTTCGACAGTCTGCCAGGTTTCGTGAAACATGAAATCTTTCGGATCGTCTTTACTGACATGTAATTCATAATGCAAAGCCCCTTTTTCAGCTAATGTAGGCGCAATCAGATCTTCGAGAATTTTTTGCCATTCTTTTTCAGTATTTCCTTTGTTCCGGTTATAGGCGAACAATACCAACGAATCCGGGACTATCACGGGATTCGGAGCTTCCGAACGTTCCCAGCGTTGTAAAACCGGTTTTCGGTCTGTCAGTTCGTCTCTGCGGGCCCGAAAAGCTTGCAGATGTTCACTTTGGGTATGTTTTTTCCAAAGTTCTTCGTTTGCCCATATTTCATGAAAAATGAATTGACAGGGGTCTTCCCGATCTTCATACAAATGGTAACTGATAGCTCCTTCTTCCTGACGGGTCTTTTCGATGAGGTCGAGACAGGCTTTTTTTAATTCTCCGGCTTTCCCTTCGCGGGCATGGGAAATAGATACCAGAGTTAATTGTTCCGCAGTTTTTGACGTAAAATAGTTCATTGTAGCATTATTTTAAAAAATCCCTCACTTTTTTTTCTGCTTCCCGGAAGGCCTCTTCCAGCTTATCGTTGACGATGATCGTATCGAATTTGTCTGCGAAAGTCATTTCGTATTCTGCTTTTGCCAGGCGTTGTTCGATTTTTTCAGGAGCATCGGTCCCCCGGCCGGTCAAGCGTTGGCGTAGTACTTCTACAGATGGGGGCTGAATAAAGATCGATAACGCATTGTCTCCGAATTTCTTTTTGATATTTAGGCCGCCTACGACATCGACATCGAACAATACAGTATGACCTTTCGCCCAGATCCGGTCGATTTCACTGAGAAGCGTACCGTAGTAACATCCCGGATACACCTCTTCCCATTCCAAAAATTCTTTATTTTCAATTCGTTTCCTGAATTCATCTGCTGTAAAGAAATAATACTCTTTACCATGTATTTCTTTTCCCCGGGGAGCCCGGCAGGTTGCTGAAATAGAAAATTCCAACCCTAACCCCTTTTCCAATAAGTAATTTACAATTGTACTCTTACCCGCTCCACTCGGTGCTGAAAAAATAATTACTTTTCCCATACGATGATAGTTTATAAGGTTTATAAAGTTTGTAAAGTGGGATCAAAGTTTTTTTATAAAGTTCGATAACATTTTAGGTATTGTTTCGGTATCTGAGTTCGACGTTTGATTTTCGTTCATAGCCTTCGGTGATGTTATTCATAATCAAAGCAGTTGCTCTTTCGATTTGGTCTTTAAAACCGAAATCATGGCTTTTATCGAATAGCAAATAGATTTCTATACACAACTCTTTTGCCTTTTGCCACGCCAGACTATCTTCAAAACGTTCAATCTTCATGATTTATCCTTATTATGTTTAACACCAAGCGCCTGCAGGGTCCATGAACTTTAAAAATCTTATAAACTTTACGGACTTTAAAAACTTATAGGACATTCAAACTTTGCTCTTTTATCTTTTCCAGTTCGTCTTTCATTTTTACGACGAGTTTCTGGATGTCGTGGTCGTTGGCTTTAGAGCCCATGGTGTTGATCTCCCGACCGATTTCCTGAGCGATAAAACCGATTTTCCGGCCCGGAGCATCTTCATGTTCGATCGTTTCCAAAAAGTATTTACAGTGATTGGCCAACCTGACTTTCTCTTCTGTGATATCCAATTTTTCCAGGTAGTAGATAATTTCCTGTTCCAGCCGGTTTTCATCGATATTTTGAATATCCGTCCATTCATTGATTTTTTCCTGTAATTTCTGACGGATGACTTCTACACGTTTTACTTCAAATTGAGGTACCTGAGCAGACAGTTCCTGAATAAGTTCGATGCGGTGACATATATCTTTGATTAAAGCTTTTCCTTCCTGGATTCTGAATTTGTTGATTTCTTCCAAAGCTTTTTTTATTCCAGCTTCCAAAGCCTCCCATTCGGTATCTTCCAACTCTTCCGATTTGATTTGCAAGGTATCGGGGAAACGCATGACGGTTTGGAGAATCTTGTTTTTGTCGGCTTCGATGCCCAATTCGTTGGCGATGTCTAGTAATTGATTGAAGTATTGAGTTACTACAGGCTTATTAATGGTCACATCCTTATCGCTTTCTGTATTGTCAAAGTAGATACACATTTCTACTTTCCCCCGGTCTAATTGTTCTTTTACTATATTCCGGATTTCCATTTCTTTTTCTTTGTAAAGATTAGGCATCTTCAGATTCAAGTCCAGGGTTTTTGAATTCAGACTTTTAATTTCGATCACGACTTTCCTATTTCCGTTTTCGATGGTGATTTTTCCGAAACCGGTCATTGATTTTACCATAATATTGATTTTTGATTCTTCTGCAAAAATAACGATTTGTTTGTAAATATTCTTATTGCAGATTATTTCATTTTTCTTCGTATCTTTACACCCCAAAATAATAAAAGAGAAAAGATAGCAAAATCATAAATCAAGAATTGATTCATGGAAAACATCCGCAATTTCTGTATTATAGCGCATATTGATCACGGGAAGAGTACATTGGCCGATCGTTTGTTGGAATATACCGGGACGGTAACCGGTAAAGATTTACAGGCACAGGTACTCGATGATATGGACCTCGAAAGGGAGCGTGGGATCACGATCAAGAGCCATGCCATTCAGATGGATTATCATTTTGAAGGGAAGAAATACGTTTTGAATCTGATCGATACTCCGGGACATGTCGATTTTTCGTATGAAGTATCGCGTTCTATTGCAGCATGTGAAGGAGCTTTACTGATCGTCGATGCTACTCAGGGAATACAGGCTCAGACGATTTCCAATCTTTACCTGGCCGTAGAGAACAACCTCGAAATTATTCCTGTATTGAATAAGATGGACATGCCGAATGCTATGCCGGAAGAGGTGAAAGATCAGATTGTGGAATTGATCGGATGTAAACGCGAGGATATTATCGAGGCCAGTGGAAAGACCGGGTTGGGGGTAGAGCAAATTTTGCAGGCGATTGTCGAGCGGGTACCGCATCCCGAAGGTTTTCCGAATCAGCCCTTACAGGCTTTGATCTTCGACTCCGAATTCAATTCTTTCCGGGGAATCATTACTTATTGCCGTATTGTAAACGGGAGTTTGCGCACCGGAGATGTGGTGAAATTCGTTAACACCGGGAAAGAATATACAGCCGACGAGATCGGTGTACTCCGTTTAAAACCCGAGCCACGGCAAGTGCTCGAGACCGGTGATGTGGGATATATTATTTCAGGTATCAAAACTTCCTCCGAGGTAAAAGTCGGAGATACGATCACTCATGTCGACGAACCTTGTGATGTTGCCATCGATGGTTTCGAAGAAGTGAAACCCATGGTATTTGCCGGGATTTATCCTATTGATTCGGAAGATTACGAAGATTTGAGGGCTTCGATAGAGAAATTGCAATTGAACGATGCATCGCTGACTTTCGAACCTGAATCTTCGGCAGCCTTGGGATTCGGTTTCCGTTGCGGATTTTTGGGAATGCTCCATATGGAGATCGTTCAGGAACGTCTGGACCGGGAATTCGATATGAATGTGATTACCACGGTTCCGAATGTGATGTATATCGCTCATACCACCAAAGGCGAGGTCTATGAGATGCACAATCCTTCGGATATGCCTTCTGCCAGCACGTTGGATTTTATAGAGGAACCGTTTATCCGTGCCCAGATTATTACTCCGGCCGATTATATCGGTCCGATTATGACCTTGTGTCTTGGGAAACGGGGGATTTTGATCAACCAGCAATATCATACCGGTAACCGGATAGAGATCACCTATGAAATGCCCTTAGGAGAGATTGTGTTCGATTTTTACGATAAATTGAAAAGTATAACGAAAGGATATGCTTCGTTCGATTATTATCAGATCGGATATCGGCGGGCAAATCTGGTGAAACTGGATATTTTATTAAACGGAGAGTCCGTCGATGCACTGTCGGCATTGATTCATTTCGATAATGCCTATGGTTTCGGGCGTCGCATTTGTGAGAAGCTCAAAGAACTGATACCGCGTCAACAGTTCGATATCGCCGTACAGGCAGCGATCGGAGCTAAAGTCATCGCCCGGGAGACAATCAAAGCAGTGCGTAAAGACGTGACGGCCAAATGTTATGGGGGGGATATTTCCCGGAAAAGAAAATTGCTGGAAAAGCAGAAAAAAGGAAAGAAGCGGATGAAACAGATCGGAAATGTCGAAGTTCCTCAAAAAGCTTTCCTGGCTGTGTTGAAGTTAGATTAAAGTGAAAGGAATGACAGGCTTATTCTTCGGGTCTTTTAACCCGATTCACAATGGTCATCTGAAGATCGCACAGTATTTGTTGTACAAAGGATATTGTCAGCGGATTTGGTTTGTCGTTTCGCCTCATAATCCGTTGAAAAGCGATCGTTCTTTATTGGATGAGCAAAAAAGATTGGAAATTGTGAAAGCTGCGATCCGTGGGGATGAAAGGATGCAGGCATGTGATGTCGAGTTCGGTTTGCCTAAGCCTTCCTACACTTATGCCACTTTGCAGCTGTTGAAAAAAAAATGGCCGGAGGAAGAGTTTGCTTTGATCATCGGAGAGGATAACCTGAGAGATTTTCATAAATGGCGGAATGCTAAAGAAATTGTGGAAAATTACCGTATATTGGTTTATCCTCGTAAAGGAGAGGGGGTATCCGCTTCGATGTGGGAAAATCTATTTCTGATAGACGCACCTCTTGCCGATGTTTCTTCGACGGAAATCCGGGAGATGCTCGGAGAAGGGCAGGATATTTCACCTTATGTGCCTCAGCCGGCTTTGCCTTTGATCCTGAATTATTATTCCGTAAAATGAAAATCCTGTTTTGTCTATTATTATGGGGGACAATCTCTTCAGGTGTTTATGCACAACGGGTGCTTCCTGCAAAAAGTAAAGAACAGAAGAGAACAGAAAAACAGATAGAAAAGAAAGAAAATTCTCTCCGGCAGAAAGATACCGAGTTGCGGTGGGATCCCCGCCGATTACCTTCAAAGAGTAAAGGTTTTCCGGAAATCTCTGCCTGGCATACCGGGACAGCAGGTATTGTCGCTTCGGATGCAGCAGAAATCAGTCTTTTTAATCCCACACGGATCGGTTTCTCAAAACGTACGGAAATCCTTTTTCGGATAGCTGAGGAACCTTTTTTACCTAATATCGGGTTGAAACACCGTTGGTGGGGGAACAGGCGTTTTGCCTGGGCTACAGCACATACGTTGTATTATTCTTATCCCGGTTTGAAGATATTGCAGTCGACCGGTTTTAAAGAACTGGTTCCGGATTCGGTACAGGTGGCCCAGGGGATGGCTATGCGGCATGAAATATTGTTTTCCTGGTTATTGAATCCGCAAGTATGGGGATGTCCCGATCCTTCGGCCGAAAAAATACTGACCCTGCATGCGGGCATAGAGGGTTATGTCGGGTTCGGGAATAACGAAGTAATGCCGTTCGATTATGCCCACACCTTGTATCATACTCAGTTGCTCGACGGTAAAGTGCTTTATTATGGAGGATTGCAGTTTGATTCTTATTGGGGACACCGGTTTCATTATAGTTTAAACGGCCTTTTTTATAGTGTTGATTTCACAAAAGCATATGCTGTAGAAGGAAATTTGCGTCTTACTTATTATGTGTCAAGGCACTTCGGGCTCTCAGCTGTTTGTAAAATTCCCTATATCAGGATAAATGAAAAATCCGGATGGACTTATGTTCCTTTACTCGATTTGACCTATCTGATACATCCCGGACGTACAGTGATCAGACATGGCTTATATAAAAACAAAAGACGACAAAGATAGATCAAAATGGAAAATGTATTGTTGCATAGTTGTTGTGCCCCTTGTTCGGCTGCTATCGTCGAATGGATGCTAGCTCAGGATATCCGTCCGACTTTGTATTATTTCAACCCCAATATCTTTCCACAGGAAGAATACGAAATCCGGAAATCCGAATGCAGTCGTTATGCACAAAAATTAGGTTTGGAGATTATCGACGGGGATTATGATCATACAGCCTGGTTGAGTGACGTGGCGGGCTTGGAGGATGAACCCGAACGGGGAAAGCGATGTCTGCAGTGTTTCAAAATACGGTTGCTGGCCACGGCAAAATTGGCTGATGAAAGAGGCTTTCGTTTGTTTACTACTACACTGGCCTCTTCGCGATGGAAGAGCCTTCAACAAATCACCGAAGCCGGGAAATGGGCTGCGGCTCGCTTTGAAGGTCTGGAATTTTGGGAAAAGAACTGGCGTAAAGGTGGTTTAAGCGAACGCCGTAAGATACTTTTGGCCGAAAATGGTTTTTATAATCAGCAATATTGTGGGTGTGAATTCTCCTTCAGAAAGCCCCAAAATAACGATTTACCTTAATATAGGGATACCAAAACAGGCGGAATACCTAGAATCGGGGATTTCCGGGTCTATTTAGCCGGCCTATCTTTGTGTCATCAGAATTTTGTCACGTTTTATTGATTAATAGTTGCGAAAGTCACAGGTAAAGCCGGCCTGTGACTTTTTTTGCCAGAAAAGCTCCGCTCCGAAAAGACATAAAAAAAAACACCGGCAGGATGCGACTGGCGGATCCTTCAAATAAAAACCCTGTATCTTTCGTATTGTGGCCACATCATACAATACTTCCGCATACACCATTTTTATCTCCGGTGTTTTTAACAGTACAGTAAATATATATGTGCAGGTGTCCCACTCTAAATCCTCGAGAGTAAAGACGTTTGCTGTTACTGGCAGGTCTTCTGACTTGCTTCTCTCCGGACGCCTTCCCGTCGTACATATTGCAGACAGTGGCAGGAGTATTGTCCGGATCTGGTTATGAAGCTTACAGCAGCGGGACTGTCCGGGATTTTCACCCGATTCCCTTTTATTTCTTGTACCGGATGATAACAAGAAAACCAGTATGGAACAAAGATAACAAAAAAATGAAATGCTAATCCAAGTTTTTTTATTATTTTAATATTTCCGGAATGGGTTGGCCTATACAACCATTAGGGGCTTGTATGTGCAATAATGCTGCTATAGTCGGGGCTATGTCTGTCAGCCCGACAAGGCGCCGGGTTGCTCCTTGCCGGATTCCCCAACCCATGAAAAGCAGGGGAACATGAGTGTCATAAGAATGCCATGTCCCGTGAGTAGTTCCCTGCGGGGTAGGCGTCCCGCTTTCATACCAGCCTGGTTTGACGATGATTTGTATTGCTCCGCTGCGTTCCCGGCAATATCCGTTGATGATTTTTTCTCTGATACCTGTAGGGAGTGTAGAAATTGCGACTTTTTCCATATCTACGGCATAGGCTATGCCTTCCAGATTGTTTAGATAATCCAGGACGGCCGACTTTACGGTTTCATACGCTAGCCTGAACCGGGAAATAAGCTGACGGTCCAGATGGACCTGATAGTTATCCAGGCTATAAACCAGGCCTTGAACGGCGAAACGATTGTTCAAGGTACTGTCCAACCGATGTAAGACCTTTTGATATAACCAGCTGTCGGAAGGGATCCGGTGGGATTGTAAAAAGCCGACATTATGGGCTGCTGCATGATCGGCTGTCAGAAAAACGGTATAATGATCCCGGCCGATTTTCTCGTCGAGAAACTCAAAGAACAGACCGAGATCCTGATCTAACCGGAGATAGGTGTCTTCGGTCTCGATGGCATTCGTACCGAATTGATGACCGATATAATCTGTAGCCGAAAGACTGACAGCAAGAAAATCGGTTTCTTCACGCTGGCCCATTTCCTCTTTTTCGACAGCTGTTTTCGCCATTTCCAAAGTGAAGGTATTTCCGTAAGGAGTTTGGCGGATCATACTATATCCATTTGTCTTCAATAATTTGGAAGTCGGAATAGGAAAAACAGGTTTTTCTCCTTTTATGAATGGGGCTTCATAAGGAGTATCGTCTTTTGTACTTTGTTTATATGTCCCGATAGGATACAACGTATTCCAGTCTTGTTGCAATAGTTGGGAGGCTCGGTCCCGGGCATTGAAATCTTCGACCCAGCGGGGTAATTTATCGGTGTAATAACTACTTGTAATCCATTTGCCGGAATCGTAGTCGAACCAGTAAGCGGCATTTGCCGTGTGTCCTGCCGGTAGAATAGCGGCCCGGTCTTTGAGAGCGATCCCGATAACTTTAGAATGGAAATTTGTACCCAGACGTAATTCGTCGGTGATTGTCGTTACCCATAAATTCCGGGGTGACATCCGGCCGGCTTGTGAGTCGCTACCGACACATTCGACTGTCGGATCGGCTGTACAGTATAACTTTTTCTTTTCCTTTTCAATATAGAAATCATTGGCTGCAATACCGGTCACCGAGGGAACAGAACCGGTGTAAATGCAGGTATGCCCGACGGCTGTGAAAGCCGGTAAATAATTCAATTGAGTGTTTTCACATGTAAACCCTTCTTTCAGCAAGCGTTTGAATCCACGGTCTCCATAACGGTCGTAATAACGGTAGAGGTAATCCCAGCGCATTTGGTCGACTACGATGCCTACTACTAATTTGGGACGCGGAAGAGAAGATTCGGCCGGTTCTGCCCCGAGGGACAGCGAAGTGAGAATGAGGATCAAACCATAAAAAAACTTTATTTTCATAACAGTAAATGTGAATTTTATTTGCAGCAAGATTACCCGAAAATTGTTTCAAACAGATTACGATTTTGCTACAATCGGATGTATTGTTCGGATTCCGGGTTGCATAAACAAGGGGGTTTTTCTAATTTTGCCATTCCAAAATTTAATTCTTCCCTTATGACGAACGCTGATACCGATATTCAGGAACTTTCTAATTTTTTACTTGATTTCGCTACGACTTTGATGGGTGTGGGGAGCCATACTTCGCGGGTAGTAAGGAATGTAAATCGCATTGCCGAGTCGTTCGGTTATGGGGTGGATATGACTATTTTTCAGCGTAATATAACCATGACCGTAAAACATGCCGACGATTATTCTATCCGGCGCACTTATGTAAGGCGTATCCCGGCTTTGGCATTGAATTTCAGGACGATATCCGATTTGAGCTCGTTGAGTTGGGAAGCCTATGATCATGATTTGCCTTTGGACGAATTGAAAAAACGTTATGCCGTAATTACGACGCAACCCCGTATGTCGCGTTGGGTAGTGTTGATTTTGGTGGCTTTTGCCAATGCTGCTTTTTGCCGTTTGTTCGGTGGAGACTGGATCGCTATGGGATTAGTGTGGATGGCTACTTTGACCGGTTTTTTTGTCAGGCAGGAATTGACGGTCCGTAAGGTCAATCATATGTTGATATTTATTGTTTGTTCATTTGTGGCTTCTCTGGTTGCGGCGCTCGGTGTGTATTCTGATTGGGGTACCACTCAGGATGTCGCTTTAGGTACGAGTGTACTTTTTTTAATCCCCGGAGTTCCTTTAATCAATTCTATCCTGGATATCCTGGAAGGGCATGTCCTGATCGGTTTTTCCAGGGCGATCAATGCCGCTATCTTGATTATATGTATTGCCTTAGGGTTGTCGATGACTTTGCTGATCCTGGGAAAAGAAGTGTTGTAATTTAGAAATGATAAATATGAATACTGAATTTGGGTTGTCGGTCTTGTTCGACGGTTTTTTAGCTGCAATTGCCGCTATCGGTTTTGCTGTGATTTCGAATCCTCCGAAAAAAGCGGTCTTTATAGCAGCTTTATTGGCAGCGGTTGGGCATGCTTGTCGCTACTACCTTCTCCATCAGACTCCTTTGGATCTTACTTCTTCTACCCTGATCGCTGCTTTTACGATTGGGATGGGAAGCATGTGGTTCGCCAAATTGATTCATTGTCCGGCCGAGGTATTCTCTTTCCCTTCTCTCTTGCCTATGATTCCGGGTATGTATGCTTATAAAACAATTTTAGCTCTGATTCGTTTTATGAAAAATGACGACCCGCTGGTGTTGCAACAGTTGATCGTAGAAATTTTCCGGAATGGCTTGACGGCTTTATTCGTACTGTTTGCTTTGGTCATCGGAGTTTCGCTGCCCTTGTTTATATTTTATAAACAATCTTTTATGATGACCCGCCTTTTGCATCGGAAAAAGGCGGCTTGAAGAAACAAATTTAAATCGAAAAATATGTCACACGACCATCATGACCACCGATCCCTTGGGATTACTTCGCTGAATAAAGCTTTTGTCATAGGTATTGTTTTAAATGCCGGATTTGTCGTTGCCGAATTTATTGCCGGTTTTTGGTATAATTCATTGGGATTGATTTCGGATGCCGGGCATAATCTGGGAGATGTGTTCAGTTTGGTATTGGCCATGCTGGCTTTTCGTCTGGCTAAAGTGAGTCCGACTTTGAGATATACTTACGGTTATAAGAAAAGTACGATTCTGGTTTCTCTGCTGAATGCAGTTATTTTGTTGGTCGCTGTCGGATTTATTTTGGGGGAGAGTATAGATAAATTATTCCATCCTCGTCCGGTAGATGGAGATGCCGTGGCGTGGGTAGCCGGAGTCGGAGTGTTGGTCAATGCGCTGACTGCCTGATTGTTTGTGAAAGACAAAGAAAAAGATCTGAATGTAAAAGGGGCCTATTTGCATATGGCTGCCGACGCATTGGTTTCTGTCGGGGTAGTTGTCTCGGGAATTGTTATTCAGCATACCGGCTGGTATATGATGGACCCGTTGACCGGCATACTGATCGCTCTTTTTATCGTCTATTCCACCTGGGGATTATTGCGCGATAGTCTTCGTTTGTCGTTGGACGGGGTGCCTCAGGGAATCAGCTATGACCGGATCGGGCAGATTATTTCAACTACTCCCGGGGTGGATAGTTTCCATCACATGCATATCTGGGGGTTGAGTACGACAGAAATTGCTCTGACTGCGCATATCGTCGTTGCAGATATGGTAGAAATGGAACAGATAAAAAGTGAACTAAAATGCCGGTTACAGAAGGCCGGCATCGGACATGCTACTTTAGAATTGGAGCTGCCCGGACAACCTTGTCAAAAGGAACCCTGTCATTAAATCTATTTTTGCTGGCAGGAAATATAAAAATGCTTAATTTTGTCGATGAAATGGTGATTAAACGCTGAATCGATATGGCTAATTTTCTGAAATCTTTATTCTTCGGAGAAACAGATGAATCCGAAGAGACTAAATTGAACCGCAATTTCGATGTATTGAAATACGATGGTATCAAAGCATTGAAGATCGGTAAGAATACTTATGCTATCCGTTGTTTCAATGAAGCATTGAAATTGAAAGAGGATGTGGAAGTACTCGAACATTTGGTCGGGGCCTATAACCGCGAAGATCGGATGGAAGAAGCGATAGAAACGGCAGGACGTTTGGTCGATATCGAGCCTGATAATATTCCTGTCTTGTTAATGAGGGCCAACCTGAATTTTATGGCTGAAAAATATGAAGCGGCCATTGCCGATTGTAACCGGGTAATTGCTTTGGATGCAACCAATGCTTCGGCTTATTATCTGGCTGCGAAGGCTAAAAAAGCTGCTGGCGATGTATTGGGAACGATCGTCTCTTTGTCTCAGGCGATTACGATAAAGGAGGATTTTGCCGAAGCATTGTTGCTGAGGGCAGAGATGATGCTGTCTACTCGGGATTATAAAGATGGATTACAGGATATCGAAAAGGTGATCGGTTTGATGCCCGAAGAAGAAAACGCTTTTTTGATCCGGGGGCGTCTGCATGAAGCTTTGGGTGACGATCAGGCTGCAGAGCAGGATTATGAAGTGGTGACCGGGCTGAATCCTTTTAACGAACAAGCGTATCTGCAACTGGGAACGCTTTATATTGCCCGTGAACAACCGGATAAGGCCATCGAACTATTCGATGAAGCGATAGAATTGAAACCGGAATTTGCGCGTGCTTACAGTGAACGGGGACGGGCAAAACTGATGAAAGGAGATAAAAACGGTTCTGTCGAAGATTTGAAAAAAGCACTCGAACTGAATCCCGAAGGAGAAGAAGCACAGAAAATAAACGGAAAGTTTTCTAACTTCGAAGACATGTATTCGAATCGGATTTTATAAGCTCGAACATTTTCTTTCTTTTTTCGTAAGGAATAGAAAAAACGAAAGAATATGAAAACGAGATTAATAGTTGTATTACTTGGATTTTTGGGTTCGGGTATGTTCGTTGCTTGCCGGGACGATGCTTCGGATAAAGATGACGATAGGCCGGGGAAAGCGGTAGAATTGGCTTTTCAGGCTAAATATCCGGGTGCTACCGGTGTAGAATGGGAATCTAAAGGAGTTTTCCGGGAGGCCGACTTTACCTTGAACGGACGTGAATATGAAGCCTGGTTCAATACCTCCGGGATCTGGTTGCAGGCAGAATATGCGGTCACTTATACCTCGGTTCCTGCTGCGATAAAAGATTTTATTGCCAATAGCATTGATTATCCTCCTACTTTATGGACGCCGGATGCGGCTACAGAAGTGCTCGAACGGAAAAATTATCCCGATTGGTATGCGGTGGAATTGGAGAACGGGGCGAATGAGGTGACGATTTGGGCTGATGCCGAAGCTTATCTGCACCGGGCAGTCGTTGAAGATTATAGTGGAAACGATATTCCTCAGACGATTCTTACTTTTGTTACTCAAAATTATAGGCAGGCTTTACTGACTGAAGTCGGGAAATGGTCCGACGGGGCATATCAGGCGAATATGCTGGACGGCAACGAAGCTAAACAAATCTATTTCGATCGCTCGATGAACTGGCAGTATACAGAATGGCCGGTATTGTTTTCCGAAGTCCCTGCGGTGGTGAAAGAAGTCCTGAATAGTACCGCTTATGAAAACTATACCGTACGGAGCGTCGACTATCGGCAATTCCCTCAGGGAGATCGGTATCATTTTGTTTTGACCCCTAAACAACAACCGGGACTCGATATGGCTTTGGATATAGATTTGCAAGGGAATATTATTACGCAATAGAAGAAATAGATTTCCTATTCTCACGGTCTTTCGTTACTTTTGCCGGACATTAAAAAATAGGATGATGGAAGACCGGGTACAGCGTGCCGTCGAATTATTCCGGCAAGGCTACAATTGTTCACAGTCGGTATGTGCTGCTTTTGCAGACGAGTATGGTTATACTTTCGAACAGGCATTACGGATGTCGGCTTCGTTCGGTGGAGGGATCGGTCGGATGAGAATGACTTGCGGTGCTGCTTGCGGAATGTTTATATTGGCAGGCCTCGAAACAGGTTGTGTAGAGGGAAAAGATAGGGAAGGGAAAGAAGCGAATTATAGACTGGTACAACAATTGGCAGAGAAATTTGTGAAGCGTAACGGTTCGTTGATCTGCGGTGAATTGTTGGGGGTGACTCCCCCAAGAATCGGGTTCGATCCGGTGCCTGAAGCCCGGACACCCGAATATTATAAAAAACGTCCTTGTCTCAAAACAGTGGAAGAAGCAGCCCGAATTTGGGTGGAATATCTACAAAATGAAAAATCAAAAGTAAAAGACGAAGAATAAAATATCAATGCTGAAAAATATTAACTCGATTAATTTTTGGATTTTTATTTTGGAAAACTTTTAAATGTTTGATTGCTTGATGATTTGAATTTTGTTTTGTAGTTATGTGTTGATTATCAATAGTTTGAATGTGCCGGATTCTAGATTAAAAGATTTGTATTGGAAAACTTTGATAATCTGTTACTTTGAAAAAATGTCAGAAAAGTTTCTGAAAATATTTTTCTCTTCGTAAAAAACTTTCTATTTTTGTCTTGATTTCGGTTCTTATCCTAGCGTAGGGATGAGATGAAAAGGGAATCGGGTGAGAATCCCGGACAGTCCCGCTGCTGTAAGCTCCGTAGAGCGGTTTAAACCCGAGAAGAACCACTGCCGTTATTGGCGGGAAGGTTGTTTAAACCGGGAGTAAGTCAGAAGACCTGCCGTAATTATTGTTTTCTGAGGCTTTCGAGGAAAGGCCGGAAAGAAGGATTCGCTTGTCTTTTTTTTGTCCTCTCCTTGCCTTATGAGTTATCGGTTTATGATTAAAAAGTAAAATAATGATTCAGACTGTATTGAAAAGAGATGGCCGTGTAGTTGGCTTTAATGAGGAGAAAATCGTTGCTGCAGTGAGAAGAGCGATGCTGCATACCGATAAAGGAGAAGATATGCAATTGGCACATGAAATTGCCGATCGTATCGCTTGCCGGGGACAGGAGCAGATGAGTGTCGAAGATATTCAAAACTGTGTGGAAATCGAATTGATGAAGAGCCGCCGTAAAGATGTGGCTCAATTATATATTGCTTACCGGAATCAGCGTAGTGTGGCCCGTAAAGCGAAAACCCGGGATATCTTTTTGGAAATCATAGAGACGAAATCGAATGAGGTGACCCGGGAAAATGCCAATATGAATGCGGATACGCCTGCCGGGATGATGATGAAATTTTCCAGTGAAACGACAAAGCCGTTTGTCGACGATTATTTGTTGGTAGAAGAAGTAAAAAATGCCGTTCGGCAAGGATATCTGCACATACACGATAAAGATTATTATCCGACCAAAAGTCTCACCTGCGTACAGCATCCCTTGGATAAGATCCTGAAAAACGGATTCTATGTCGGTCATGGTGAATCCCGTCCGGCAAAACGGATCGAGACGGCTAGCATCCTCGGTTGCATTTCGCTCGAGACGGCTCAGAATGAAATGCATGGCGGACAGGCGATTCCGGCTTTTGATTTTTATCTGGCACCTTATGTGCGGAATAGTTTTATCGAAGAGGTGAAAGTATTGGAAGAGATTACCGGCGAAGATTACAAACACCTGTACCATTTTCCCATCAAAGATTATGTCCGGATTGAGCTGGACGGTTTGAGCGGGGATGAGCGGGTTTTACAACATGCGATCAACCGGACGGTAAGTCGTGTACATCAGTCTATGGAGGCTTTTATCCATAATATGAATACCATTCATAGCCGGGGAGGCAATCAGGTTGTTTTCAGTTCTGTCAATTACGGTACGGATACTTCTGCCGAAGGCCGTTGTATTATTCGGGAAATGCTGACCTCTACCTATCGGGGAGTGGGAAGCGGAGGTACGGCTATCTTTCCGATTCAGATCTGGAAAAAGAAACGGGGCGTGAATTATTTACCTCAGGATCCCAATTACGACTTATATGTTTTTGCTTGTAAAGTCAGTGCCCGGCGTTTTTTTCCCAACTTCATCAACCTGGACGCTACTTTTAACCGGCATGAATTGTGGAAAGCCGACGATCCGGAGCGTTTTCGCTATGAGACGGCTACCATGGGATGCCGGACCCGGGTTTTTGAAAACCGCTTCGGAGAGAAGACTTCCATCGGTAGGGGAAATCTTTCTTTCTCGACGATAAACATTGTACGTCTGGCTATCGAATGTATGGATATTTCCGAACGGGAAGAAAGAATCCGGACATTTTTCTCGAAATTGGACGAACTCCTTGAGTTGACGGCTTTGCAATTACATCGTCGGTTTGAGTTTCAGAAAACTGCCCGGGCAAAGCAATTCCCTCTCTTAATGAGTTCTCTGTGGGTAGGAGCGGAGAAGTTGAAACCTGAAGATACGATAGAGAGTGTTATAAATCAAGGGACACTGGGGATCGGTTTTATCGGTTTGGCCGAATGTTTGGTCGCGTTGACAGGTAAGCACCATGCAGAAGATCCGGCTGCACAGCAGTTAGGGATCCGAATTATAACCCGTTTCCGGGATAAAGCGAATGAATTTTCGGAGCGCTGGCAGCACAATTATAGTGTATTGGCTACTCCTGCCGAAGGATTGAGCGGGAGATTCACTCAGAAGGATAAAAAGAGTTTCGGAATCATCCCGGGAGTGACCGACCGGGAATATTACACGAACTCGAATCATGTGCCTGTCTATTATCGATGCAGTGCCCGGCATAAAGCAGAAATAGAAGCTCCTTACCATGATCTGACCCGCGGAGGGCATATCTTCTATGTAGAGATCGATGGAGATGCAACCCACAATCCGGATGCGATTATGTCGGTGGTAGACATGATGGACCGCTATAATATGGGGTATTGTTCTGTCAATCACAACCGTAACCGCTGTATGGATTGTGGACATGAAGACGCGACCGACGGTTTGGAAGAATGCCCCAATTGCGGAGGACATCATATCGATCGCCTGCAACGGATTACCGGATATCTGGTCGGTACGACAAATCGCTGGAATCAGGCGAAACTGGCTGAATTGAATGATCGGGTCAGACATAATTAGTTTAGCGATGAACCTGTTTTTATTGGATATTATCGAAGATACCGTGGTAGATGGTCCGGGATTCCGGACCTCTCTCTATGCGGCAGGATGCCGGCATCATTGCCCCGGTTGTCATAATCCCCAATCCTGGGAACGTGAGCATGGGCATGCGGTCGGAGTAGAAGAGGTGGCCGAACGCTTGCTGACCGATCCTTTTTCAAATATTACTTTTAGTGGGGGAGACCCTTTGGAGCAAGTTGAAGCATTTACTGAATTGGCTAAGTTGATTAAAAACAAAAGCAAAAAGAATATTTGGTGTTATACCGGTTATCGCTACGAAGAGGTGTGCCGGTCTGCCCGGTTGGCACAAATCTTGCCTTATATCGATGTTTTGGTAGATGGACGTTTTAATCAGCATTTGCGGGATACCGATTTGCTTTTCAGGGGAAGTAGCAATCAACGGCTGATCGATGTTCCTGAATCCCTCTTGAAAGGGAAAATACAACTTTACGATTACTCACCTTATCCTGTTATTGCCGTATAGGGCTTCAATCGTTTTCAATGCGATTTCCTGTTTTTGTATAAATATGCTCTTTCTTGTATAAATATGCCTGTGTCTTGTTGTTTAATAGATTGATATACAGATATAAACAAAACATGTTGAAAATATTTTATGCCAAGAAAATGCCGAAAACAATTCGTAATTTTGGCGGCGTTAAATCATAAATCAAAATCATAAATCTAAAGTCAATATGGGATTTGTTACGAAAGAGAAATTTCTCTCTAAAGATTTTTTTATAACCTATGCCTGGTTGTTGGGCGGATGTTTTGTTTTTGCCCTGGGGGCGGTGATGTTTGCTGAGCCTTATGGGTTTGCTCCCGGAGGAACTTACGGATTGTCTATGGTATTTCACCATTTGTGGGGGTGGGAGACTGAAATTGCAGCCCTGTGTATGGACGTTCCTTTACTCTTGTTGGGAATTTACTTTTTGGGAGGTATGTTCGGGGTAAAAACCATTATCTGTACGTTCGCTATTCCGGCATTTATGCGTCTCATCCACTATTTATACGGCTATGATGCCTTGTTGGAGCCCGGTATTACGGATCGTACGTTACTGAACGAACAGTTGTTGTCCGCTATTTTCGGAGGAATTGTTTATGGTATCGGGATCGGTATGATCTTTAAGGCACGGGCAACTTCCGGAGGATCCGATATCATTTCTATGATTTTGAATAAATATACCCACATATCGCTTGGAACTTTGGTGATTATTGTCGACTGTACCATTACGTTGTCGACGGTTGTTGCTTTCGGTGACTGGCGTTTACCGATGTATTCCTGGATTATCGTATTTATCGAAGGAAAAGTGATCGATCTGGTAATCGACGGTGCTGCTGTACATAAGACCCTGATGATTGTCACTGATAAGTTAGATCCGGTGAAGGATGTCATTATCAAGGATATCAACCGGGGAGCAACCTTATTGCCGGCTGTCGGTATGTATCGGGGAGAAAGCCGCAATATGATCTACACTATCCTCACACGCCGTGAAATGATGATTTTACGGCATCGGATTGCAGAAATCGACCCCGAAGCTTTTATCAACGTAATCGATTCGAAAGAAATTCTGGGACGCGGCTTTAAACCGCTGAAAGAAAGTTGAAACTATTTTACTGCCACTTAGGCAGATTGTCGGTTGTGGTTAAGGAAGAGAATTTTTGAATAGGGTCTGTGCAGTTGCTTTGCGCAGACCCTATTGAGTTTTCGGATTAATACATATCGGTAATATCCCAGACAAAAGCCCGGATACCGTTTTCTTTGTTTACTTCATCCAACGCTTTGACGTATTTCAGAATCAGGGGCACCATTTCTTCTTCGACGATGGTAATGGTGGCGGAGTTCATTTCCGGCCAGGTATGAGATCCCATACGAGGTTCTCCGGTTTCTGTTCCTGCTCCGTTAACCAGAGGCCATTGCGTAAATCCTTTGATCTGTAATTGATCGAGGAGAAAAGCTACTCGCTCTGTCAGGGCTTGGTTGTATGTTATGAATACTGCTTTCTTCATATTTGATTTTGATTTTTGATTTACAATTTCAGACTTTAATATCGGTCTGAAACTGTAAATCTGCATTATCGATTACTTTTTGGGTAGATCTTTTTCAGGATCGAAGTCTTTCATAAATTTAAATTCTTTGGCCAGTGCCTTTTTCTTGTCACGGCTACCGCTTTTGTCCATAGCAGCGTATACGGCCGGGACGATGATCATCGTAATGATGGTGGAGAAAACCATACCACCGATTACTGCGATACCCATTGGCCGCCAGGTTTCGGAACCTTCACCTGCACTGATCGCCATCGGTACCATACCCAGAATCGTAGTCAAAGAGGTCATCAATACCGGACGCAGACGGGAACGACAAGCTTGTGCAATAGCATCGTACAAGCGAATACCTCTTTCACGCATCAGGTTGATAAAGTCGATCAACACAATACCGTTCTTCGTCACGATACCGACCAACATAATAGCACCTAAGGCAGCCACGATACTCAAGGTGGTGTTCGTGAGCAACAGGGCCAGAATTACTCCTGTGAATGCAAACGGAATGGCCAACATGATAATGAACGGCATCTTGAAAGATTCGAACTGAGCGGCCATCACAATGTATACCAACATCAGGGACAACAGTAACAGCCAGATCAAAGAACTGAAGGATTCCTGCTGGTCTTCGTAGTTACCACCGATGTAAAGACTGACATCCTGAGGTACATCTTCCAGATTGTCGATAATCTGTTGTGATGCCTGTGCGATATCTCCTAAAGCTACGCCAGCTGCCGGAGTGATAGACACTTTCAGGATACGCTGTTTACTTTTACGCTCGATATTTGGCGGTGAGAAGTACTCTTTGATTTCACCTAATTCTTTCAGACGTATTTTTTCGCCGTGGCCGTCTATGATCAGGATATTTTCGATCTCCGTCAGAGAAGAACGGTATTTCTCATCCAGGCGGACGATGATGTCGTATTCTTCTCCGTCTTCTTTGAATTTACTGTTACGGAAACCGTAGATCCGGTTACGGACATAAGAACCGACTTCTGAAGTGGTCAAACCATGACGAGCCAGTTTATCCTGATCTAAAGCAATCTGGAGTTCGGCTTTATCGTCGTCCCGGCTGATTTTGATATCTTCGGCTCCCGGGATCTGACGGGCTTTCACTGCGATATCCTGAGCCAAACGGGTGGTTGTGTTGAAATCGTGACCCATAATTTCGATATCGACAGAGTTGCTACCCATAGAACCACCGCTGGATGAGGTACTGACTGTATATTGCAGTACATCCGGGAAACTCTTCAAGATAGAACGAACCTGGTCGGCAATGACGAAAATACTCCGTTCACGGTCTTTAATATCTACGGTACGTAAACGCATATTCAGGATATTGTTACCGGTACTGTTCATCATAGAAGCGAAGGAAGCTTCTTCTTCACTACCGTACGACAAGTTGATGATCGTAATTTCCGGTATATCTGCCCGGATCATTGAGTCGATCTGTAAAGCGACTCTTTTCGTCTCTTCTACCCGTTGACCGGATTGCATTTTTGCATATACAGTCATATTGCTCTGGTCGTTCTGCGGCATAAAGTCGGTTTTGATAAAACGCGTAAGGCTGCAAGACCCCAGGAAGATGGCAGTCATGAAACAAATGACGAATGTTTTATGATGCAGTACCCAACGGATCAGTCTTTCATAACCTGAATCCAGCCTATCCAATTGCCGGGATACGAAATTGTAAAAGCTGAACTTGCTGTTACTGGTCTTTTCCTGTATCCGCATTAATTGTGAACAAAGCATAGGAGTCAGAGAAATAGCCGTCAGTGTCGAGGTACATACGGTGATACAAACGATCCATCCCAACTGTTTGAACAAGATTCCGGTCATTCCGGTTACCAGGGTCAGCGGGAAGAACACAGCTACGGTTACCAGTGTGGTGACGATTACAGACAACCATACTTCATTCGTTCCGTATTTGGCTGCTTCACGTGGCCGGCTTCCCCGGTCGATATGTTTCGTTACGTTTTCCAACACTACGATGGCATCGTCTACCACCATACCGATTGCAATAGAGAGGGAGGACAGTGAAATTACGTTCAGAGACTCACCCGTTGCAAACAAATAGATGAAGGCGACAATCAGTGAGATCGGGATGGTCAGAGCAATGATAAAGGTCGCTCTCCATCGTCCTAAGAACAGGAATACGACCAATACCACAAAGATCAAAGCATACATCAACGTTTCCTGTAGGTTGTTGATAGATTTCACGATAAAATCCGAGTTATCCGAAATAATCTGGAACTTGATGTCCGAAGGTAATTCTTTCATCGCCAGTTCCAGCTGCTTTTTCGCTTCTTTAGCTACGGCTACAGCGTTGGCATCGGTCTGTTTCGTGATCAATAATACACCGCCGCGTCCCCGGTTGATCGTTTGTTCCAGGGTGATGTCTTTGATCGTATCCCGTACTACAGCAACGTCGTGAAGGTAGATCGTTTTGTTGTTTTGGGTACCGAGTACGATATTTTTGATCTGGTCGCTTTCTTCGAATTCTCCTTCTACACGTAAGGCGTAGTCCATTTGTCCCATCTTCACATTACCGGAAGAAACATCCTTATTTTCTGCCAGGATTTTGTTACCGATCTGTTCGAGAGTCAGGTTGTAAGCATCCAGTTTATTCGGGTCTAAATCGACATAAACCACACGTTCCGGTGCTCCGGCAACGATCACAGAAGCTACACCGTCTACCCGGTTCAAACGGGTGATCAGTTTGTCATCCAGAATCTTGTCTATACCGGGATAAGATTGGTCGGCCGTGACGGCATAAATCAGGATCGGCATCATAGACGTGTTGAAACGCATAATGGTCGGTCGGTCGATATCGTCCGGCAAATTTTGCATTGCTTTATCGACAGCGTCACGTACGTCGTTGGATGCTTCGTCCAGGTTGGCTTCCCATTCGAATTCCAGAGAGATTACCCCTAAGTTGTCATAAGACGTAGAAGTCATCTCTTTCAGATTGTCTACTGAGTTCAATTGATCCTCCAGGATTTTGGTTACATTCTCCTCAATATCCGAGGCATTCGCTCCCGGATAAGTTGCCATCACAGTGAGGTAGGGCGGGTCCATCTTGGGGTACTGATCCACCGGTAACTGTATATAAGAGGCAACACCTAATACCATAATGGCGATAAATACCATTAATGTGGAAATAGGCTTGTTGACCGCTGTATTGTATATACTCATATTCTTACTATTTATTTGATGTATTTATCTTATTGAGTGATAGTAATGGGTGAACCGTCGATAACACGTCCCTGACCGACAACGATCAATTCGTCTCCTTCCTGGATTTCGTCGCTGATCAATTCGATCTTATCTTCAAAACGCTTCCCTAAATTCACGGATACTCTTTTGGCTTTACCGTCTTTGTTGATGAATACGTAGCGGTCATTCGCACCCTGAAGTTTCAACACAGCGATAGCAGGAACAACAACGGTTTCGGTATTTCCGATAAAGAAATTGATGGTTCCGTACATACCGGGACGTAATGCTTCGTCATCGTTCGGAATCTTCACTTCAACGGTGAAAGTTCTCGAAGCCGGATCGATCGTCGGATAAACGATACTTACCTGTCCTTCGAATATCCGGTCGGGGTAAAGGCTACTTTTCAATTCTACTTTCGTGCCTTTCTTTACCGATAAGAAATATTGTTCCGAAAGATTTACGTAGGCTTTCAGGGGATTGATTTTTTCAATTGCAATGATCGATGGTTTGGAAGCACCACCGAAAGCAGCTCCTGTATATACTTCTCCGTTTTCGAAATATTTTCCGGTCACTACTCCGTTGAAAGGAGCCAACATCCGGGTATTTTCTTTCAGGAAGTCTACGTTCGATTTAGCTACCTCATATTGGGTCACTGCAGCATCGTAGGCTTGCTTACTGATACTCTGAGTTTCATTCAGCATTTTAGCCCGGTTGTATTCGGTTTCCAGATTTTTTAACTGGACTTCGGCTTGTTGCAGATTCGTCCGGTCCATTTCGACTAATAATTGTCCTTTTTTAATCCGGTCCCCAACTTCTACATAGATTTTTTCAATACGTCCGGTAGCTGCAGGTGCATAATACACTTGCTCGTCTGCCTGTAAATTTGCTGTGTAGTCCAGGGTACGGGCAATGTTTTCTTTTTCCAGTTTTTGAACTTTCACCGGGATAGCTTCAACTACGCTGGTATCTTTGTCAGAATCTTTCTTTCCTGAACAACCGGCTAATACAGCAATCGCGAGGGTAGATAAAATTACGTTCTTTATCATTGTTTTCAATATTTAATTTGTTTCTTTTTCAATTACAGAGCTAAAAGATCGCTTTCCGACTATTCACTCCTGATTATTTTAGCTCGTTATACAGTTTCTCCAGTTGAGTTTGTGCCTGTAATAATGTTAAACAAGCCGAAGTATAGTTGTTTTCTGCGGTCAGGTAATTATTGTTGGCCTGGGTCAGATCTAAACTGGATACGGCTCCGGCATTGTATTTATACTGGTAATTTTCCAGCACTTTCCGGGCAACCTGAATATTCTCACTTTGCAGGTTATAATCTTCCAAAGCATTTTTCAGGGCGAATTTATATTGCTCTTCCTGTAAGTTCAATTGATCCGCCAATAAACTCTTGTTCAGCGTGGTTTGTTCCAGCGTGATTTTCTCCTGATCGAGCTGCGCTTTACGTTGCAGACCTGAAAAAATAGGAATACTCATCGTAATGGTAGCTGAATGTTTCGGACTGAAATCCAAGCTAGGTTTCAGGATTTTATAGGTGTAACCGTAGTTTGCAGAGATCGTCGGTGAATAAGCCCATTTTTTCAATCCTACCATTTTCTTTTGTAATTCCTCCTGGGTCTCCATCAGTTTGTATTGGGCATTCTGGTTGATATCGAATTCCTGGCCGGCCAGTTTCAGGAAATTACCGACTTCCAGAAAATTATCCAGTTGATCGGCCAGGGTGATCGGAGTCCCGGCTTGTAAACCCAGTTGCAGGCGCAGTAAATTATAGTTTACGTCTACTGTCCGTTGCATAGCCAGAAGGCTGTTTTTCAACTGTCCGACAGTGATGCGGATCTGATCGACGTCTGTCGGCTCGGCAGTACCTGCTGCCAGCATATTTTCGGTATGACGCTGTATCTGGCTCATATTTTCCAGGTTCTGCTTTACGATTTCCATCAGGCGTTCGCTCACCAGGATGGTATAATACGAATTATAAACCGTTTCTTTAATATCCAATTCGGTTACATCCACTTGCTGAGAAGCAATCAGTTTAGCAATCTTACTGGTTTGTATTCCCAATATCCATTCACCACTGAATAGCAGTTGGTTAACGGTAACCCCGACGCTCGACTGGTCTTTCAGTACGGTAGACGATTCCGATCCAGGGAAACTCATCTTATATCTGAAATTGGTGCTATAGTTCAGATCGCCGTTGATTTGAGGCAAACCTTGAGAAATGGCTTCTGTCACCATTTTATTTCTCAATTCGATATTCATTTGGGATGCCTGTAGTTCTTTGTTGTGCTCTACGGCAAAATTTACCGCTTGTTCTAGCGTCAGACGCTGGGGATCATTCGGTGTGGTCTGGGCTTGCAGCAAACACGGAATGAGAATCGCAACAAAAATGATTAATACTCCTCTTTTCATTCTCTTTAATTATTAGATTTTTGATTTTGATTATACACGTTTATATCCCGAAATTCAGCTAAACAGCATAGCTCTCCTGGGAAAGTTAGATCTGTTCTTTTTCATGGCTTAGTTGTTTTTTCATGAGGTTTATTATAAAGTAAATGTTCCAATTCATGCATCCCTTGGGGAGTCGCGAAACTGCGGATAATATTTTCTACAATCGTAGAGACGATCGTAGAAATCGGATATTTCAATTCACTGATCATTTCCGGCTCACCGATGAGAGACATTTGCTTTACAAACAGGTAGACCTGGATCTCACGATTGATATCAGACCGGAAATAACCATCCCGTATCCCTTTGTCGATCACTTCGTTAAATAAATTTTGGATAAAAATCTGATCTTTGTTATTTACTCGTTGATAAACATCCGGATGGTATTTCTTTAAATCGAATAAATTCGCCGGCATCCTGCTGTTGAAGCTCCGGATGATATGGTCTCTGATCGTCAACATGATCTCTACAGAATTATGTTGTTTCAGTTCTTCGATATCCTTCTGTGTACGGTAATTATTTCTACGGTGCATCATGATCTGTTCGACAAGATCGTCTTTATTACTGAAATATTGGTATAAAGTTTTTTTCGAGATCTTGAGATGCGAACAGATATCGTCCATTGAAGTACTTCTTAAGCCATATTTTAAAAATAACTCAGAAATATTTTCTAATAGTTCTTCTCTTGCCCGATTAAATTCGCTTTCTGTCATGATAAAATTAAATTTGCACATGAAAACGTTTTGAATATATATCGTTTCCATGGGACGCAAAAGTACAAATATTGTGCCAAAGCGTGATTGTAATGTAGTTAAAATACTGTGAAATATAATAAATAGAAAAACCTTTTACTTTTTACCTTTTACCTTTTATCTTTTTCCTTTTTACCTCTTACCTTTGTACTATGATTGATCAAGCGACGATACAGAAGATTTTCGATGCTGCAGATATTTACGAAGTGATTTCCGACTTTGTAAGTCTGAAGAAGAGAGGGGTGAATTATGTGGGCTGTTGTCCTTTTCATAATGAAAAAACAGGTTCTTTTACGGTCTCTCCGTCGAAGGGTATTTATAAATGCTTCGGATGCGGGAAAGGCGGGAATGCGGTGAATTTCATTATGGAACACGAACAATTGTCTTATGTCGAGGCTCTGCGTTGGCTGGCGGCTAAATATAATATTATCATCGAAGAAAAAGAGCTTTCGGAACACGAAAAGCAAGAGAAGAGCGAGCGGGAAAGTATGCTGATCGTGACCAATTATGCCGAAGAATTTTTCGTACAGCAATTGTTGCATACCGATGAAGGGAAATCGGTGGGGTTGGGGTATTTTCGTCGTCGGGGATTGGATGATCGGACGATCGAGAAATTCGGTCTGGGGTATTGTCCCGAAGCTTGGGACGGTTTCACGAAAGCAGCTTTAGAAAAAGGATATAAAAAAGAGTTTTTGGTAAAAACGGGACTGACCATAGAATCGGAACGCGGACTGTTCGATCGTTTCCGTGCCAGGGTGATGTTCCCGATTCGTGATTTGGCCGGTAAGATCATTGCTTTCGGTGGCCGGATTATGACCAACGATAAGAAAAGTGCCAAATACCTCAACTCTCCGGAGTCTGAGATTTACCACAAGAGCCGTACGCTGTACGGGATCTATTTTGCCAAGAAAAGTATTGTACAGCACAATCGTTGTTATTTGGTAGAGGGATATCTCGATGTGATCTCTTTTCACCAAAAGGGGATAGAAAATACCGTGGCTTCTTCGGGTACTTCTCTGACGATCGAACAAATCCGTCTGATCCGCCGTTTGACCCCGAATGTAACGATCATCTATGACGGTGATGCTGCGGGAATAAAAGCGTCTCTACGCGGGATCGACCTGGTACTCGAAGAGGGATTGAATGTCCGTGTCGTGTCCTTGCCCGACGGCGAGGACCCCGATTCCTATGCGCAGGCGCATACTGCCGAAGAAGTGTTGGAGTATATCTCCGGGCATGAAACGGATTTTATTCATTTCAAGACAAAATTATTGTTGACACAAGCGGGTAGTGATCCGATAGAAAGAGCGAAGTTGATTACAGATATCGTCAGGAGTATTTCGTTGATTCCCGATACGATCACCCGTTCGGTATATGTTCAGGAGACTGCGAACCAAATGAAGGTGGAAGAAAAGCTCCTTTACAATGAGATCGCCCGTATCCGGAAAGAAAAAGTCGGCGATCCGACCCCTTTGCCCTATAAATCGCCCACTCAACAGCCCCCTCGGGTGACTCTGACTCCGGCCAAGACTGTTCAGGTGACGCCTTGCGACACCGAAGAAATGGTGTTGGTGCGTTATTTGTTGCTCTTCGGAGGACAGGAGCTTTACGAAGAAGAGCGTGACGGGATGCCTTATTCGGTTACTGTCGGGGAATATATCATTCACGAACTGGCTGAGGACGAACTGGAAATGTTGAATCCCCGTTTGAGAGAAATTCAGAATGAATACCGGAAGAATTATCGGAATCCCGGATTTATCCCTTCTAAGTATTTTATCGGCAACCCGGATGTGTCGATTTGTGAACTTGTCGCGGATATTCTGAGCGAACCCTATGAATTGAGTAAACTTTGGACCCTGAAAGATTCCTCGATGCGGACCGAAGAGATGATGCTCGACGAACTATTGCCTAAAATTGTAGATAATTATAAGATGCGCCGGGTAGAAATCCTTTGCCGCGAGGCTGACGAGAAGATTCTGGAATTTCAAAATGCAGGCGATATGGAACGGCTTGTCGAATGGATTAAGAAAAAGAATGCCATGATTAAAGTCCGCTCCAGAATCAATGAGAAATTGAAAAGGACGATTTGAGTCCACCAGCTCCTATCGGTATACATCGGAGATGGTTGGGCTTAACCTGCCGGGAGAAAATTAAATAAATTTCTCCCGGTTTTGTGTCTTGTAAAGTCCTACCAATAAGAATATGAAGGAAGAGAGTAAGATAATCAATCGGTTGTCGAACAGGGTGTTATAAAAAATTTGCGGATTTTTATCCAAGGGGACGTCAAAGGGATTCAAAAATACATTCCATTTGCTGACGTCCAGAATTTTACTCGATGCGAACAGTAATAAACCGATAATGATAATCATTACTGCCGTACCGTTGCCATTCCGGATGAGTGTACTGAGCATAAAACACAGTAAACCGATGAAAAGCGCAGGTACCATACTTTGCAAAGCGAGTTGCAGGGGAGGTACCTCTACAACCAGCCAGTCGGTGACGGCAGCTAAAAGCAAAGTGATGATAAAACAAATCATATAGGCGATCAAAAGCCGGAATAGCCAGATTTTATACCGATAGTTCGGAATACCGAAAATGATTTCTATGATTTTGGCATCCTGGTCGTTCTGTATACCGAAACAGGTCGGATAGAAGATCGCTAGGATAGAAGGCACTAATAACATACTGTATCCGGTAGCCATCGTAATCTCCGAATCCGAAATAAGATTTAACCCCACCGTCAGGATATAAAAACCGACGGCACTGAGAATAAAATACATAAACTTATTGCCGAAGATAATCTTTATATTATACCGGGCGAGTTTTGCTATAGGAGTGATGTAATATTTCATGGCTTTACAAGTCTATTGAGTGATGATATTTTCATGATTAGCTAATTTTACATTCCTCAACAACCACAGATACGAGTCTTCCAGTAGAGGAGAAGTATGTACGGCATTGGGAACCGGTTGGGTCTCCGACAGACACCTGACTTTGATATTCTCTCCGTTCCGGATATGATGTACCAATAACAGGTCGGAAGGCAATTTTACAAATTCCCGGGCCGGAATTTCGAAAGTCCATGTCACATCTTTAGCAATTTCCACCATTTCGGAAGGAGTTCCGTGATATTTCAACGACCCTTTGTTGATAACACCCACCTGGTTACAGGAACTGGCGATATCCTCGATAATGTGGGTAGAGAAAATAACGATCCGGTTGCGCGACAATTCTACCAAAAGATTTCTGAAACGGATTCTTTCCCGGGGGTCCAATCCGGCAGTCGGTTCATCGACAACCAGAATGCGGGGCAGGTTCAGCAAAGTCTGTGCAATTCCGATCCGTTGTTTCATACCTCCTGAGAAACCTCCGATCTTTTTATCTTTGTTTTCATACATATGAACCGCTTCGAGCACTTCTGTGATCCGTTTGCTCCGGGTTTTGGGATTATAAATTCCTTTCAGGAGAGCCTGATATTCCAAAAACTCCCAGGAGGTCAGGTTTTCGTAAGTACCGAATTCCTGAGGCAGATAACCGATCAATCCCTGCAATTCTTCCCGTTTTTTCTGGGTATCGATGCCATTGATGAATATTTTTCCATAGCTCTGCTCGAATATGCCGCAGATGATACGCATAAGGGTGGTTTTACCTGCACCGTTAGGTCCTAACAAACCGAACATACCGGTATGGATCTCCATTGAGACGGCGTTCAAGGCTTTGAACGGTTTTTTCTTATATCCGATCATCGGAATTTTTGTGGCGATCTTATATACTCCTTTTTTCAATTCCCTGAACCGACCGTCGATCATATCGATGTTGATATTGTATTTATGGATCCGGTCCGATAAATAGCGGGCAACTATAGCGACATACCAAAGGAGACCGAGTAAAATAGCCATGCCGGAATCCGAGAATTTTATAGAAGCCCATATGAGCGTAAACAAGGGCGAAAAGTAATAAATGAAGATTCCGCATACCCGTATACACCAGCTCAAGCTTTTGATTTTATGAGCTTTAAAATATTCACCTCCGATGGCAATCAATTTTGTCAGCAACATCCAGGTGCAGACGGCAGAAATGATGGCCCAGAAGGTCAATGTTTGATAGAAATAGGTGAAATAAATCAGGAAGCCGGTGATAGGTAACATCCATACCAAAGGTTTTAAATCCGACCATTGCCGGTATTCTTCCTTTAATCCCAGCCGTTCCCGTACACGTTGGCCGGATTGCCATTCCCGTTGAAATTCATTGGGACGGCCGTAGATCTTCACCAGATTACGGATTGAAATATGGATTTCCTGATCCGGAGGGATAATCCGGCTGTTGGCCTGACGCAGACTAGTCTCCATAAACCAGGTGGCTGCCGGTATCAGTATAATGGCTCCGACAAAGTAACCCAATTGCCATATCAGCGAGTCGGTTATCATCACTATACCGATGACTGCCAGGATCAAAAGGGTGAGTTGAATAATCTTCAGGGTTAAACTCTGGGTACGCAGCCGATGAAGTGCTTCTTCCAAACCGGAATATAGGGTGGGGATAATCACCAGGGTCAATAATGTACTCATGGTCAATCCTCCGATCACCGTGATGGCGAAAGGAGCTCCGAGTCCTGATACAAATTCTCCTTGTCCCATGGCTAACGGGAACATGGCCACGATGGTGGTGATGGCTGTGATCAGGATAGGACGTACCCTCGAGATTCCGGCGATGATGAGGGCTCGCGGTTTACGGTTACCCTGTCGCCGCAATTGCGAAGTGTAGTCGATCAGGATGATACTGTTGTTGACGACGATACCGATCAGGATAATGACACCGATCAATACATTGGCATTCATCAACGAATTGCTGGTAAACAATAAGGCCAGTAAGGAACCGATGGCAGCCAGGGGAATAGCGAACATCAATACGATCGGGGCTGTAAGTGATTCGAAAACAGACGCCAGGATCATGTAAATGATCACAAAAGCAGCCAGAATCAGAAAAGTGAATTCTCTGGTTTCGTCCTCTTCATGTACCACCTCGACAGCGATGCCGGTAGGAATATCGGTATTCTGCACCAGTTCGTCTATCTCTGTCCTTGCGGCTTCCAGAATATTCTTCGATTCGTTTACATCGGAATTGAACCGGTAGTTCACCGTGATTTCTTTATCCTGGTTGACCCGGTTTATGTTTCCTTGTCCCCGGGTAAGGTTGATATTACTGAAGCTACGTAATTCGGTAAGGGAATTATTCGTGTTGGTGACTTGCATATTGCGCAAGTCTTCCAGCGTACGTACCGGATCCTGGTTTTCTTCTTCTTTTTTCTCGGCTAGCCGTTTGTCTTTGATGATGATATCGTACTCCTGATCTCCCGCTTTGTATTTGATCGAAGTCGTATTTTGGGGGGCGAAATTATTGAGCTCGGTGACGACATTATTCGGAGTTACATCATTGATTCCCATCAGATATTGGTCGAACATGATCCTGGCTTCGGGTTTTCCCCGGGATGAGCTGACCGATGAATAGCTGATATTGTCCAATTCTTCCAATTGGAATTTGAGCAACTCGGCCAGGTTAGCCATTTTTTCGAAATCCTGGCCCTTGATGACAATTTTTTCCGTTTGGGTACCCATACCCATTTTTTTCATCAGTTGGTCGGCACCTCCCATGAGTGAACTGCCACCACCCCGGAAGTTCTCGCTGCTCTCGATAGCTTCGAGGCTGATATCGCTGACTCTTAACCCATCGGAGAGGGATAGAATCGTACTCTTGAGTTCGTTCAGTGTTTTTTTGTTGATCTTTTCGAAGTCCTCTTTTAGTTTGATGGTGACACTGGCATCCGTGGAATAGATCTTTGTACTGTATTGTTCGATTTCCTGGATATCGTTCAAGCGTTCTTCATAAGCTTTTATCGTTTCGTCTGTCCGGTTGAGGGTATTCCCATTGGGGAAAGTCATATAGACATTGAACGTATCGGCTTCGATTTCTTTTAACGTATTCATGGTCAGTGTCAAAGATAAAGCTACCGTGACGATCAATACCAATATCGCAGTAAATACGACTGCTGCCGGTTTGCGCAGGCACATTTTCAGTAAAGCGATATAAATCTGTACCGGCCGGCTATGAATCGATAATGTACTGAAATTTACCCGGTCGCCCTGGCCTTTCATGAATTGATTGACGGCCATAGGAATCAGTAGCAAAGCCACGGCCAACGACAGGATAAGAGTCGTGATGATCGACACGCCGATATGTTCACCGATCAGCTTCAGGATAAAATCGTCTGAAAACAGGAAAGGAAGAAATACAGTGATCGTAGTCAGAGTGGCGGCGATAACCGCTTTGGCCACCTCCTGAGTGCCCCTTACCGCTGCTTCCTGACTATTGACTCCGATCGCACGCAACCGGAAGATATTCTCCATGACGACGACCGAATTATCCAACAACATGCCCACAGCGAGGGCTATACCCGTTAAAGTCAGTGTATTGATACTGATACCGAAAAAGTAAAAGAAATAAAAAGCAGAGAATACCGAAATGGGGATTGCCACGGCAATGAAAGTGACGATCTTGAAGTTTCGCAAAAACAGGTAGAGAATGAAAATAGCCAGAATCGCTCCGGTCAAACCCAGATTGATGATGGTGTTGATGTTTTCACTCATCGTTTCGGCTGTGTCCGTATCGACTTTGATAGAAACTCCTTTGGTAGCCAGTTCTTCATTCAACTGGGCGATTTCTTCCCGTACCCGCTGTGAAAGATCGATGATATTGACCAGCGGAGATTTGGAAATAACACAGGTGATAACTTCTTTCCCATTCACCCGCGAATAGGATTCTTCTTCTTTAATGCCGAAATTGATGTCGGCGATGTCTTTCAACAATACCGGACCTTCGGATACAACGATGTTTCCCAGGTCTTCTGTCGCGAGATATTCTGCCGTAACGTTGACAAAAAAACGTTTGTTATCCTGAAATACCGAACCGGCGAAGGTCTTTTCAGACATATTCTTGCCGATCAGTGAGCTGACTTGTGATGCGGTGATATTGAGCGCTTTGCATTTTTCATCGTCGAGAAGGATTTCGATGCTCTTCTGACGTCCGCCCATGACCGTGACCGAGGCTATTCCATCCGTACTTTCAAGGATGGGAGCAATGTCGATATCGGTGATATTCCGGACATAATCGACATCGTCGTCTCCCAGAATCTGTAGAGTCATAAACTGATCACTGGCCATTCCGCTACCGGCTTTATTGACCTGGATGGTGAAGTCTTCCGGAATACTTTTGGTGATCGCTTTGATTTTTTCTTCCAGCTTCAGGTAAGCATATTTGACATTTGTATTTTTGGTAAAGGAAACAGTGATACGGGCGTTCCTATTGGAAATCAATGTCGTTATATCCTCGACGCCTTCCAAGCCGCTGATTACGCCTTCTACCGGAATAGCTGCCTGACTCTCGATGTACTTCGGATCCAGCTCGGTCTTGGTGGAAATAGTTACATTCAGGGAGGGGAACTCCGCATCCGGATATAATTCCATCAGTAAGTACCTGTACGAAAACAACCCCATCATGGTCAAACCGATGAAGATCATCGAAATCAGTACTTTACGATTTATTAGTTTGTTCATTTTTTCTTATTTAGAATCAAAAATGTCAAAAGCTCGAAAATGCCTTTCAAATCTTCTCTACGTTTTTGACTTTTTTGTCAAAAATGTAGTAAACACACGGGATCACTACTAATGTCATCAGGGTAGAAGTGAACAGACCGCCGATCACCGCCAAAGCCATAGGGGATCGCAGTGAAGCACCCTCTCCGAATCCGAAACACATCGGCAATAAAGCCAGGATAGTAGTCAGACTGGTCATGATGATCGGGCGGATACGCTGTTGGGCAGCTCCTTTTATGGCCTCTGTCAGAGCGAATCCTTCTGCCTTGAGCCTGTTGGCTGCATCTACCAGTAAGATGGAGTTGTTGACGGCTATACCTGCCAGCATGATGATACCGATAAAAGCCATCATATTCAAAGAGGCTCCGGCTAGCAAAAATGCGTAAATACAGCCTACTCCGGCCAACGGGATCGTCAGCAAGATGGTAAACGGATGACGCAAGGATTCGAATTGAGAAGCCATCACCATATATACCAATACGATAGATAGTATCAGAGCAAAGGACAAACCTTGAAACGATTCGGCCCGTTTCTCTTCTTCTCCGGTAATTTGTGCTGAATATTTAGCAGGGAATTGGATATCTTTCAACTGTGCTTTGATTTCCGGAGTGACACTGCCTAATGTATAGCCCTTTTCGAGCATTGCGGTGACTTTACCGATCCGGTTTTGGTTGCTACGGTTGATTTCTTTCGGAGCTGTCGTAATCGAAACCTCTGCAATCTCACCCAGACGATATTTCTTTTCTCCTTGTACGATTTCAACATTTTGCAATTCATCGAGCGATACTTCCGGTACTTTGATTTCGATATCGATCGGTTCACCTTCGGATTCGAAATTGCTGGCCGTCTTCCCGTTCAGCTTTTCTTTTATCTGACTGGCCACCGAAGCGATATCTACCCCGTAAATCCCGCTTTTCAACCGGTCGATAGAGATGTTGACTTCCGGAGCTCCTTGTTCCATAGAAGTTTTGATATCGTAGAGTCCGGGGATAGAGGCTATTTTCTCCTTCACCTCCGTGCTGAGTTCGTCGATCATTTCCAGTTCCTCCCCTTTAATCTCGATAATTACAGGAGCTCCTTCCGTTCCGAGGATGCTTTGTAAGGCAGATTGTTCCTTTTCGAACGATATTTCCACGCCCTCGGGAATCGTGTAATTATGACTCAGATTACTGATAATATAATCTGCATCGGCTTTGGCTTTGTTTTTCAATTTGACTTTTACCTCTGCCTGATTTTCGCCTTCGAGTTTCCCGCTAGTCGTTTGGCTTTCGGTTGTTGTCGAAGGTCCAACCTGAGTAAAAATCCATTCCAGATCGTCTCCTGCCAACTCTATAATCATATTTTCGATGGTAGCGGCCGCATTATCCGTGCTTTGCAGACGGGTTCCCGGCTCCAGAGTGATGTAAGTCGAAAATTCCCGGGAATCTGCTTTAGGCATAAATTCTTTATCGATCAACGGGAGCAGCAGGTAACTTCCGATCATGACCACTAACGCGGCCAGGACGACAGCGTACCGGTGTTTCAAAAGTTTACCGACAAACTGACCGTATCCTTTGATTTTTAAAGAAGCCTGATTTTTGGCAGGTGCTTTCACATATTGTGAAGCTAACATCGGGATTAACAATACCGCAACAAAAAGAGAAGACAATAGAGAGAACGAAACGGTCCAGGCCTGTTCTTTAAAAAGTTCTCCGGCAGCTCCCTGGATGTAAACGATAGGTAAGAATACCACTATGGTCGTGAGGGTTGAAGACGTGATAGCCCCTGAAACTTCCGAAGCTCCTTTGATAGCCGCTTCCTTGGGGGAAAGGCCGTTTTCCAGATTCCGGAAAATATTCTCCATGACAACAATGGCATTATCGATCAACATGCCGGCTCCCAGGGCTAATCCCCCCAGTGTCATGATATTGATCGTCAATCCGTTGAAGTACATCAAATTGAACGTAGCGATGATGGACACCGGAATAGAAACACTGACGATCAAGGTTGTATTGATGCGGCGCAGGAAAACGTACAATACCAGCATGGCCAATAAAATACCCATAACGGCAGAATCCTTGACCTCCCCGATCGAAGCTCCGATAAAATCTCCCTGGTTACTGATGACGTGAAATTCGTAACCGGGCATACTTTTCTGCAATTCTTCCAGTTTGGCAGTGATATTTTCAACTGCCTTCACCGTATTGTATTTATTCTCTTTGTAGACGCTGATACTCAGACTACGTTCGGCATTGTAGCGCACCAGATTTTCAGGATCTTTATTTTTTAATTCGATTTTGGCAACATCTTTCAGGTATACCGGAGCTTTCACGGTAGAGCTGTTCCCCGACTCGCTGTCGGTACTACCGGGGGTTTTGAAAGCAACGATAATATTCCCGATGTCTTCCAGGTCTTTTAATAAATTCACCCCTTTTACCGTATATTGGATGTCGTCGTTTACAATGGTACCTCCAGAAACATTCCGGTTCATACTTTCTATTTTCGACGCGATCGTTTCGGCAGTCAGGTTGAAGGCTTCCAGCATATAAGAGTCGGTTTTGACCTCCACAAAAGCATTTTCCTGGCCGTTGAGTCGGATATCGGCCACACCTTCCAGTCTGACCAGTTCGCTCCGCATATAGTTTTCTGCTATTTTCCGGAGTTCGTTCATATCCTTGATTTCTTTATGGCTCATGGAAATGATCATGACCGGCGTGGCATTGGCATCGTAGCGGGAAACATTCAGGGAAGTGATTTCTTCGTCCTGAGCGATTTGAGACATGCTGCGTTGCAAATCCAAAAAGGCGGCATCCATATCCTGATCCCAGTCGTATTCCACCGTAATCGTGGCTCCTCCTACCTTACTGCTGCTACTGACGTCTTTCACACCTTCCTGGCGTGCTGCCATAGCTTCTATTTTTTCTACAAACTGTTTTTCGATCTCTTCAGGTGGACGCTCACCGGCTTGCAAATCGATATATAAAGCCGGATTTTTTAAATCGGGAAATAAATCTGTTCCCAATTTATTGTATGATATGATTCCTAGCAGACATACCCCCAGTGTGATCATTAATACACTGACCGGGTATTTTACTGCAAATTTTGTAATTCCCATAATTTAATCGTTTACCAATTTGGACGTTTACCGACAAAGAATTTTTCAGACTGTCGTGAATACAGTTACTTCATCACTTTTACTTTGCTCCGGTTACGTAACCATTCGTAACCTTTCACGACGATCTTGTCCCCGGCTTTGAGTCCTTTTTCTACTTCGATGTATTTATCGTCACTGATACCGGTATGGATGACTTTTTCTTCGGCACTGTTTCTGTCGACCGTATATACTAATTTACCTCCCCGGCGGTTTTTAATGATATCTTTGGGAATAGAGATGACAGAGTCTTTCCGTACTGTGACGATATCTGCTTTGGCGAACATACCCGGACGAAGTTTTAAATCCGGGTTATCGATTTCGATATACCCCGAGAAGGTACGGGTTTCTTCGTTGATGGCCGGAGATAACTGAGTCAGTATGCCTCTTAAAGTATCCGATTTGATATTGTAATTGGTGATATGTACTTGCTGTCCGATTCTCAGTTTGGTCAATGTGTTTTCAGGGAATTGGGTTTCTACATACATTTTACTATAATCCATCAGGCCGACCATCACACTACCGGAAGCGACTTCTACCCCCGGAGTATAGTAGGGAAGATTGACGATAACTCCTTTGAACGGAGCTTTGATACTCAGTTTTTCTAAAGTGATATAACCGTTTTCCAAGGCTAACTTCGCATTGATATAAGAGTTTTCAGCGTTGTTTACGTCTTTTTCGGTTGCTCCGCCTTTCTCGAGCAGGATTTTCTGACCTTCCCATTCCTTCTCGGTGATCTGGATTTGTAATTTCTTACTTTCCAACTGCACGTTGTTTTCATATTCCTTATTTTCCAGACGGATGATGACGGCTCCGGCTTCGACGATGTCACCCAGCTGATAAGGACGACCGGTTTTCGGATTTTTCTGTAAGTAGTAAGCTCCGTTGGTTTCCGATTTTATTTCTATCGTTTTAGCTGCCTTTGCTGTTCCGGTTGTTGTAATATATTCCTCAATGTTTCTGAGTTGTACGTCCTCGACCCATACTGGGGTAGTGGCTTCAGAAGAGTTATTTCCCTGATTGTTATTACAGGAAAACGACATGAATCCTAACATAACAGCTCCCAGGATTTTAAAATTCTTATTCATGATTATCGTGATTTTACTTGTTAACGGACTTATAGGGTTATTTTATTTCAATAGATCTACAGGTAAATAACTTTTATGGGTTTCAAAATCCCAAAGGGTTTGGATTTTCAGGTTCAAGAGCTCGATTTTGTAGCTGATAATAGCGCTCGTATAATCTTGTTTGGCAGTAGTCAACTGGTTTTGGAACTGTTGTAAGTCCATACCGGTCAGATTACCGTTGCGATATTTTTCCAGATTGATTTCATAGGTACGTTCCGCATTTTCAATGCTTTTCTTTTTGATTTCGATTTGACGGATCAGCGTCGGCAGGTTACGGCAAATCTGGCGGACATCGATGACAATCTCTTTTTTCTGTTCTTCGAGGCTGATTTCGTCCGATTCCATAGCCAGTTGGCTGGATTTTACTTTTGCCTTTTTAGCCCCCCAATCGAAGATCGGAATGGTGAGGGTTACGCCAACCTCTTCGTTGTCGGTGGGCTTGTCGTACATATTTTTTACTTTTCCAGCCAGGGCATCCATACCTACCCGGACACTTAAATCACCTTTGAATTCGCTTTCTGCTTTTGTCCGGATAATCGAAAATACATCCTGTTCCAGGGTAATCTGTTTTTGGCGGATTTCCATGCGTTGATCCAGGGCGTATTTAACTGCATCGTTAATATTGACATCGACTGTCGGAATATTATTGTCGAACAGTATCGCGATATCTTCATCCAGCGACATTCCCAGTAAAAGCTTGAAATTGTCTTTCGCATTTTCAAAACTGATCTCTTTCGAATATACAGTGGATTCACTGTTCGCCAGATTGACTTCCGCCTGATAAAGTTCTTCTTTGGCTAACAGCCCGGCTTCGACCTTATTTTTGATGATATCGTAGTTTTGTTTCTGGTTGTTGTATTCATCCCGGGAGATGTTCAGATCCTTTTGTTTTTGATATACATCGTAAAATTGGCTGGTGACGTTTTTTTCGATACTTAATTGTTGGAGGGCATAACTGATTTTGGCATTTTCGAGTGCATATTCCAGTTCTTTGAGCTGCATCTTTGTCCTGTTATAAGTGAACAAAGGCTGCGAAATACGTAAAGACAGATTATGGTTGAAGGAGGTATTGTTGCCACCGGAAGTCCTGTTGGAAGCGTCCTGCCAGGAAAAGTCATTATATAGAGAGATGGTTCCGTCTGTCCATTTTATGGGTTGCGTGATACCGAATGAAGCCGATGACATTTTGGTCTCGTTGGCATACCATTTACTGTTGAAATTATCGTATTGGTTGTTACGGGTATACCTGAAAGGAGTGACATCCAATGAAAATTGTGATTTCAGGGAAGCATCCTGAGCTTTTAGATTCAATTGACGTTGCTCGAGGCTGAGTTTGCTTTGAATCAGTGAAGGACTGTGTTCGAAAGCCGTGTTCAATGCTTTTTCGAGTGTAAGTACTTCCTGTGCATGCGCACTATATAACCCGCTGAGGGTTAAAAGACCGAGGACCAAAGTTTGTTTAAGCATATTGTCTGCGTTTATCGGGTTATTCGTTTATTATTCTTCTGTGGCTGTAAATTTAACGGCGTCTGCAATGACGTAATCTCCGGAAACTTTATCTGTCAAAGTGATGATGACTTCTCCTTGAGGTAGATAGAAATTCCCGATCGAAACCCATCCTTCGGTTTCTTCATCCAGGTCCAGTGTCACCGATTCTTTCTCTTTATCGTATTGGATGGTATAAGTCTGATTACGTTCCTCTTTGTGACGACCGCGGCGTCTGTCCATAAAAAACATTCTGCCCGACATTTTTGCATTCCAGATGGACACCTCGTAGTAACCGTCTTTAGGGATTTCCGTTTTCCATTCTACGGCATTGGCCCCACTGCCTTTATTTTTATAAACCGCAGAGTTTATCGTTTCACCGTAGCAATAGTCGGCGGCTATGGCCGTCCATTGGGAAGGCATCCACCAGGGCATAAAATTCTTATACTTTTCGTCATCTTTTTTCTTGAAAAGATCCTTCAGTTTATGCCGGTTATTCGAGGCGATCGTCCTGAATCCCGGATCCTCATTGTCGATAATGATTTCATTCGGATTCGGCTTGAAGACATCCGGGTTTATCGGATAAATTCCCGAAGTAGTATCGCTGATCGTATTGTCGATTTTAGAAAAATTGAAATTATGCGATGTCGGTAGGTTGTGTGAAATATTGGTATTTATCGAAATATTGGCCGGACGCTCGTCACTGATAATCTTGATTTCCCGGGCTTCTCCGGCCGGAATAATGTAATTTTTCTTCTCCGTTTCAAAACTCATACCGCCTCCCCGCCGCATACCGCCTCCTCCGCCTTGCATGACTTCCGTACTGATGATAGCATCTATGTCGGAGGGATTGTTGACCTTGAATTTAATTTGGTATTTGGTAAACTCATCCAACACAATTTGATTGGCATCCACATCCTTGATATAGATGGTCGGGGTATGGGAGGCCGTATACCAGGTGTCGATAAAATCGGACAACCGAATCCCGAACCTCTTCTCTATTTCGTATCGGAGTGTATCGAACGGTATATTCTGGAACTGACGGCTAGTAAAAAATGCCTTTAGGAATTGATTGAAATCTTCCTGTGTGATCCGGGAAGTGATATAGTTATTCAATGCTGCACTTTTCAATTTCAGCAATTCATAGAAAATTTCCGGCTTCAGTTCGGTATCTCCGATCGCTGTCTCGAAACTATGTGATTCCAGATAGAGGTTGGCTCGCTGTTTGTCGTTGATGATACCTCCCCAGAAACGGAAGCCCTGATCGGAAGAAGTATTCATCATGTTGTTGACTGCGATGTCGATTACCGGATATTCGGGAGAGCTGATGTAGTTCGTATGTCCGAACAACATCGGAGTGATATTGGATTTATTGATCAGTTTATTGTCCGGATTCCAGCCATTTTGGCTGTTTTCGGAGGTTAAAGAGCTCACGAAACGATTGAAGAGGGAAATATTTTGTTCCATCTCGTCCATAGGGCCTCCATGCCGTCCCCATTCATTCATCCGTCTTCTTTCTGCCTCAAAATCCTGGCCTAGAGAAATTCCTCGTTCCGGGACGAAGAGGATTTCAGGCATGACATATTCGGTATAACCTTTCCAGTTACGGGCATAAGTGGCAAATTGTACCGGGGTTTCGGCTAAGACAAATTTTCCGAAAGGATAATCCCGGTCTTTCTCTATTTCCAGGCTGTTTTTTACTTCCCGAATGACTCCGGGCAAGGTATCGGATAAGGGTTCGAAGTATTTTGAAAAATAATCGTGGCCTTTAAAGTAATAGATCTCGTAATCCGTGGAATCTACCCGTAAAGCCTTTTTATCATAGTCGGCGATGGTTAGACTGATTCCGGGCAAGGCGGTGGCGTTCGTAAAGGTGATTGCCGGGCCGTCGATCTTACTTTTGCCTTGTGACAAAACGGTCTTGTCGCCTTCATAATGAACGGTAAGTGTATAGTCTGTGAAATTCTTCCTGACATTGTACGGAGCTCCCGGGTTAACGGGGGCGATGGTTACCGGATACCAGATACATTCGGGAGTCAATAGGGTAAAGGTATTACTCAGCCATGCATAACGTTTACCGAAACGCCAGAATACCTGCGGGACTTTAGTATCCAGGTAATCTTCTGTCAGGACATCGGTATAACAAATGTTTTCACTGATTTTCCCTTCATAGTTGATCGTCAACGTAAGCTCTTCTTGCTGCTGGATGGGTTGATCTACTTCGATAACCTGGTGATCTCTTCGGAAGAGCAGGTTTTTCCCGGCCATTTCTACAGAGGTAACCGTTAACTCCGGATTGAGGTAAAAAATAATTTTGTCCAGCACCTCGGTGTTGTTATTGACCACTTTGACGGTACTTTTGCCTGCCAGTCTGTCCCCTCGGGGAGTAACCGAAAGATCGTTTACCAACAGGTCGACATGGGGAGCATCGGCATATTTATCGAATGTCGTGATATACTGATTGCGGAGATCGAGCTGATGATTATAATGCAGGATGTATAACAATCCTCCGAGACAGGCTGCCAATAGAAATAGTGAGCTAAAAGTATATACGACAGCTATTTTCCACGGTTTGTGAGGCAGACGTTTCACCAGAGCGATGGTCATGCTGATCAGGCCGATTCCTGCCAGTAGATAAGAAAACCGCTGGAGTAAAAAAAGCCGGAGATCGGCATGTCCCGTGACATCTGAAAATATGGCCGGGATATTTACTCCGAAGAAATCGAATACCCCATATAACGTATCGGTCAGGTAAAAGAAAACAGTGCCGATAATTCCCAGCATTACGATGAAAGTGACCGCCTGATTTTTAAGGATGCACATGGCCGTAAAGGATAAACCCAGGACAAACAACAGGGAAGGTACCGAAATCGTCAATAAATAGAATAGATATGGAAACAGATCGAACGGAGATTTATTGATCAGTATGTTTAAAAAAGCCGTAAATAATAAGGTGATAATGTTCAGTGTAATGAAAACCTTTACAATACCCCAGGTCTTACCGACAATATAGTCGGCATTACTCATCGGCCGGACATAGATGACTTCGGCGGTATCGAGTTTTTTGTCTCTTTTCAGGAAGCTGCCGGCCAGAAATACGACGATGACCGATTGAGCGATATTATAAAAATAAGTGTTACAGAATGGCATCAGTGAAGAAACGGCGATTCTCGGCCAAAGATTATCCATCCGGTTGACGATACCGGTTTGATAACCCAACATAATGGCAGAGATGAATAGCAGCGCGAGTATGGCAAAAATACGAAACAACCAGCTTCGTTTCACCAGTTTTACTTCGTATCGGGCAATAACATTTATATGGTTTAAATTCATATCAAAACATTAATACATTATTAATTAAATAGGTCTCCACCGATTTTTTCGCTATACATTTCCATTTTATCCTTTAGCAGATAGTCCATAAAATAGACGTAAGCATGTTCGATATTGGGGATAATGGCTTTGCCGTCGAAACCTTCCAATTTTTCGGTTACGATTTGGATCTCCCAGCCTCCTTCCGAAGGAATAGTAGAAATGATCGGATATTTTTCCTTGATTTGCTGCAATTCAGGGTCGGTAACGAAGATTTCCCATACTTTCCCCCGGACTAATTCAATCATATCGTCCGGAGAACCTTCGAATTTCAATTCTCCCTTGTTCAGTAAGGCCAGTTTTTTGCAGGTGCTGGATATATCCCCCACAATGTGAGTGGATAAGATAATGATGACATCTTTATCACTGACTTCCGAAAGGATATTTCTGAACCGGATTCGTTCTTCCGGGTCCAGACCTGTCGTCGGTTCATCGACGATGATGACTTTCGGATTACCGATGATCGCCTGTGCAATCCCAAGACGTCTTTTCATACCACCCGACAACCGGTTAGCCCAACGGTCCCTGACTTCATACAAACCGACCTTTCTCAGCATCTCATCGACGATTTCCGACCTTTTCCGGGTGCCTTTTATTCCCGCCAGTCCTGCCCCGTAGTCTAGAAATTCCCAGGTTTTTAGTTTTTCGAAAAAACGGAAATCCTGAGGTAGATAGCCTAAAACAGAACGAATAGCCTTACGATCGCGCAAAATATCGTAATCATCGAAAAAAATAGTACCTGAAGAGGGATTTTGCAAAAGAGTCATAATCCGCATCAACGTCGTTTTACCTGCTCCGTTAGGCCCCAGTAAACCGAACATGCCGGGTTCTATATTCAGGTTCAAGCCGTTTAACGCCTTATGACCATCCGGGTAAACCTTGGTCAAATCTTGGATTTTGATATTCATATTCCTGTTTTTAAAGTTCTACTTGCAAATCTTGACTATAAATATAATAAAAGATGTTAACTTTGTACTGCAATATTCTCATTTTATAAAATATTTAAAATATTCTTTCCAATCAGACGGGGAAATAACATTTTTTTTAACAACACTCTGAACTTTAAGACAATTTCTCAACTTCAAAGTTTATTTCTTTTTTTTATTTGACCAAATATTATGGACGAAGGGTATTTTTCTATCGACTGTTGGGGAAATATCGGGAATGTTCAGGCAAAAACTTCCCGGATAACCTGTATACTTTTAATATTGAAATTGATATTCAGATGGATGCTGTAAAAAAGCAGGATAACATCCAATAGAATATTGCGCGATTGCCGGTTGAGAGGAATGGCTTTTATTTCGGCCAGAGGACAAGTACATAGCTGGTAAATGATTTTAGCGGTATTCGGTCCCGAAATATACGGAGTGGCCGGATCGGAAGGATAAAAGCTCCCGTCGTTGATATTGAAAACGTAATTCTCCTGCCATGAAGAAGTGTTGATCCGAAAACCGATAAAACCGGCCAGACGATAGAGAAAATAAAGGTTAAAGTTTCCGATGTCGTTATGGGTCGAGTTCAGGTATTCGATGGAATGGGTCAGGTAATCGAACAACTCTTCATTTTTCCCTTCATTTTTTAAAATCAGGTTCAGAATTTCTCCCCACAACAAAAGGATATTCATCTTGAAAATATCGAAATATAACTCGGGCAGGTTGATGATCGGAGAGATTTGACGGAGTTTGTGCAAATCGCTCTTTTCATTCTCGAAAAATTCGATCTCGCTGATTTGCAGGAGATGGACAGTTTTGGTTTTTCTTTTGAATACGACAGAAGGGGATATCATGGACAGATACCCCTTTTCTTTCGTATAGATTCGGATAATTTTCTGAGTTTCCGAGTAAGGGCTGGTTTTTAATATGATTCCCTGAACAATTTCCATTTTTGAGTTTTCACTTGTTGTGTTGCTCTTTCAAAAATGCGATTAATTGCTGAATAGCTCTTCCCCGATGGCTGATTTTATTTTTTTCGTCCATAGGCATTTCAGCAAAACTGAGGTCGAACCCTTCGGGTTGAAAAATCGGGTCATATCCGAAACCGGCTTCTCCTTGTTGGGCGGTTAATATTTTGCCGTCTACCCTTCCTTCGAACAGGTGCTCTTCTTTTCCTTGAATTAAAGCGATAACCGTACGGAAACAAGCTTTCCGATCGGATATCCCCTCCATTTCGCGAAGTACTTTCTTCATGTTTTCGACAGAATCTTTTGCAGGACCGGCATAGCGGGCAGAATATACACCGGGACGCTTATCCAGTGCTTCGATTTCAAGCCCCGTATCATCCGCAAAACAGTCGTACCCGTAATGTTCTTTGATGTATCGGGCTTTTTGCAAGGCATTTTCTTCCAGAGTGTCGTGATCTTCCGGGATATCCTCCTGGCAACCGATTTCCGCAAGCGAGCCGATTTCGGCTTCGCCTTCTAATAAATGGCTGATCTCTTCCAGCTTATGCTTGTTGTTCGTTGCAAATACTAATTTCATAGAGCGATAACAATTGATTCGTTTGTCGACGCAAAAATAGGTTTATTTTTATAGCTTTGCAGGTATAAAATGATAATTTTGGACGAAAAAGATGAAAAGAGGAATTGTCGTAAAATCGACCGGTAGTTGGTATTGGGTAAGATTGGAGGAAGAGAATATGGTGCAGTGCCGTATTCGGGGGAAATTCCGGATGGAAGGAATCCGAACGACCAATCCGTTAGCTGTCGGAGATGAGGTGGAATTGGAAGAAGGAAGTGAAGGCTATGTTATTACGGCAATAGGAAAGAGACGTAATTATATTATCCGTAGATCGACGAATTTGTCCAAAGAGTCGCATATTATTGCAGCAAATGTCGATTTGGCTTTGTTGGTGGTGACTGTTAATCATCCGGTGACTTCTACCGTATTTATCGATCGTTTTTTGGTAACTGCAGAAGCTTATAATATTCCTGCCGTACTGGTTTTTAATAAAACGGATCTGTATGATGCCGAAGATCAGGCAATGTTAGGGGGATTGACGGTGATTTACCGTAAAATCGGGTATCCTTGTTATGCCGTATCGGCGGAAACCGGTGAACACGTCGATGAAATCCGGAGTTTACTGAAAGACAAGATCACCGTGCTTTCCGGCTTGTCGGGAGTGGGGAAATCTTCTTTAGTCAATTGCATTGAGCCTGGCTTGGACCTGAAAACTGCAGGAATTTCGGATGCCCACGATTCGGGGAAGCATACCACCACTTTTGCTGAAATGTTTCCATTGAAACAGGGCGGTTTCATTATCGATACTCCGGGATTACGAAGTTTTGGAATTATCGATTTGAAAAAAGAGGAGTTGTCGCATTTTTTCCCGGAAATATTCGCGAAGTCCGGAGAATGCCGCTTTTATAATTGCACCCATACCCATGAACCCGGTTGTGCTGTGTTGGAAGCTGTGGAGCAAGACGAAATCAGTGAGAGCCGTTATGTGAGCTATCTGAGTATGATGGAAGAAAGCGGGAAATATAGATAATGTATTTTCGAACAGCTCAATGTTAATTTAGTTAACTCTGTCTTTTTTTTAGCCTTTCGTTTTTTGTTTCTAGTTTTTGTATTATCTTTGCGCCGTTTTACGTCAAGGCTTGTGGATAGATTGAGAGAATATAAGATAGCATTCAGAGGATTAGGAGAGGGAAAACACTCTTTTGAGTTCATCATGGATGAGGGATTCTTCGATTGTTTTGAAGCAACGAAAGGAACCCGGGGAGAAGTCAAAGCTACCGTCCTGATCGTGAAGAGTTCACTTTTAATGGAAGTACGTATAACGATCGAAGGAATGGTAAAAGCAACCTGCGACAGATGTTTAGGAGAAGTAAATCTTCCGGTGTCCGGTGTTATGAATTTGTATGTAAAACAAAACGGACGGGAAGAAGGGAACGAAGATGATTATATAATATTGTCGCCGGAGGATGACTATTTGGATGTAAGTTCGTATCTTTATGAAACTTATATGTTGAATTACCCGATGCGGGTAGTGCATCCCGAAGGAGAATGCGACGAAGATATGCAGGAAGTGTTGCATGAATATGTGATAGAAGAAGATGATAAACCAATAGATCCGAGATGGAATGAATTGAAAAAATTAATTAATAACTAAATAAATAATAAAGAAATGGCACATCCGAAACATCGAACCTCAAAACAGAGAAGAAATAAGAGAAGAACGCATGATGCGATTACGGTAACCGCTATTGCTAAGTGTTCTAACTGTGGTGCTGCTGTACAGTATCATACAGTATGTCCTGAATGTGGATATTACAGAGGAAAGTTGGCTATTGAGAAAGCAGTAGTAGCATAATCTTGACACGAAAAGGATTGTTTTAGAATCATACACAGCCAGCCTCCTAAGCCCTAGGGGGCTATGGTTGTTTATATAATTCATGAAACTTACCCTTGCGTGTGCGGGGGTAATCTCTGATTTAAATTTATAGTTATGCAAACGAATAGGCTGAGAGCCATAATAACCGGAGTAGGGGCATATTATCCCGACTATATCCTCGACAATGAGGAATTGAGCCAGATGGTGGATACCTCTGATGAATGGATCATGACCCGGGTAGGGATCAAAGAAAGACGAATTTTAAAAGATCCGACGAAAGGAAGTGCCTGGCTGGGTGCACAAGCCGTAAAAGATCTGTTCGAGAAAACCGGAACCAAACCGGAAGAAGTAGATTTGTTGATTTGTGCCACAGTGACACCGGATATGCATTTCCCTGCTAATGCGCAGATTATTGCCGATATGGTTGGAGTGAAGAATGCTTTCGGATTTGATTTGAATGCAGGTTGTTCCGGATTCCTTTTTGGCTTGGTTACTGCTACTCAGTATGTAGAAAGTGGTAGATATAAAAAAGTGGTATTTGTCGGATGTGAGAAAATGTCCGTGATCACCGATTATACGGATCGTAAGACTTGTCCGTTGTTTGGTGATGCTGCTGCAGCTGTATTGCTCGAACCGACAGCAGAAGAGCTTGGTGTGATGGATCACATCCTGCGCTCGGATGGTATGGGACGCGACCATTTGTATATGAAAGCCGGTGGATCGCTGAATCCTCCTTCCATAGAAACGGTTACTAACCGTGAACATTTTATTTTTCAGGATGGCCAGTTCGTATTTAAACATGCCGTAACGAAAATGGCCGATACCGCAGCAGAAATTATGGAAAAAAATCACCTGACCGCCGACGATATCGCATGGTTGGTGCCCCATCAGGCAAATCTGCGTATTATCTCTGCTACCGGCGATCGTATGGGACTCGATCCTTCTAAAGTTATGGTGAATATCCAGAAATACGGAAATACCACTTCTGCAACGATTCCATTGTGCCTGTACGAATGGGAAAATCAGTTACACAAGGGAGATAATCTGATTCTCGCAGCGTTCGGTGCGGGATTTACCTGGGGAGCTATCTGGCTGAAATGGGCTTACGATCCCAAGAAGTAAAGTTGGAAAAAGGATATGGAAAACCGGTTTGAATTTTCAAGCCGGTTTTTTTATAGCCAAAGAAGTTTATAAAGTCTATAATTGAAACCTTTTAATGCCGGCAGTTGATCGGACGAAGTGTAGACTTAACTCCTGTACCCCTTGTAACTACAGAAAAAACGAATTTTTGGGGGAGCTAAAAAAAGCCGTGTAAGTCGCTTTTATATTTCAATTACTTGTTATATCTTCGATGTGAATTTATAGTTTATGAATCAGGAACGTTTTGATATTGAATATGAGGGGAACCGGATACTGGAAAATACCAGAATTGACGGTAATTTGAAGACCGATAAGAGTGTATACCTGGATGGTATGATTCAAGGAAATGTACATGCCGGAAAACTGGTGATCATAAACAAAGGGGGGAAGGTCGACGGAGATGTGGATTGCGATGAATTATATATCAACGGCACTATTACAGGTAATGTATGTGTGGCCTGTAAAACTGTTATGGGAGGAGATGCTGTGATCGAAGGTGGCTTGATTACAGATACACTCGAAATAACGCTTGGTGCAACCATCAGGAAAGGATTGAAATTAAAAAAGCGTCGAAATAAATTAAGGTGATTATTATGGGTAAAGAGAATCCTGGAAATGCTGTCAATTTGTTGTGCGAAGGTACGGTTATTGTAGGTGATATAAAAACAAAGAACGATATCCGGATCGACGGAATCATAAAAGGTAAGATCATTACTTCAGGGAGATTAGTGGTTGGTAATACGGCCAAGATTGAAGGCAACATCGATTGCTGCAATGTAGACGTATTGGGGGTTGTACTTGGTGATATACAAGCTTCCGGGACGGTTTCACTGAAATCGTCCGCCAAAGTGATTGGAAATATTGTTTCATCTGTACTCTCGATCGAACCGGGAGTGATATTCAATGGCAATTGCCAAATGACAAAAAAAGAGGGGCGTGAACCGGCTAAAGAATAATTGAATGAATGTTTTAATTTTGATTCCGGCGCGTTATGCATCGACTCGTTTTCCGGGTAAACCTTTGGCTGAGATCGGTGGTAAACCGATGATCCAGCATGTGGTAGAAAAAGCACAGTTGGTTTCACAAGACGCTTTTGTCGCAACGGACGATCAGCGGATATACGACCGGGTTGTAGGGTTCGGAGGAAAAGTAGTGATGACTTCTGCCGACCACAAGAGCGGAACCGACCGTTGTTGCGAAGCCTACCGGCATATTGTGGCTGATTACCGAAAAACTTATGATGTTGTTGTCAACATACAGGGAGACGAACCCTTTATTCAACCCGATCAGGTACGCGCTTTGATCGCTTGTTTTGAAGATCCCCGGATTCAGATCGCTACCTTGGCAAAACAATTCGACACGAATGCGGATATTTTCGATCCCAATAAGGTTAAGGTGGTATGTTCGTCTCTGCAGACCGCTCTTTATTTTTCCCGTTCTGCCATTCCTTATTGCCGGGGAAAAGAGCAAGGAGAATGGAGTGCTGTGATTCCTTTTTACAAACATGTGGGCATGTATGCTTACCGGCCTGAAGTATTACGAGAGATTACAGCTTTGCCTCAGGGAAAACTGGAAAAGGCAGAATCTCTGGAACAATTGCGTTGGCTTGAGAACGGTTATAAGATTGCGGTAAGGTTCACCGATCACGAATCGGTAGGAATCGATACGCCCGAGGATTTGGAGAGAGCGAGAAAGATCAGTGAAACCTCTGATCTCTGGTCTGCGAAATACTGATTAAAAAACTACGTTTCGGATCGAATATTCAGTCAGAACCGAGAGTTCGTTAATCAGCATCGAAGATGCACTGATCGGAAAAACCGAAGATCTGACACCAATCCGGAACGTAGTTCCGCTAATCTATTTTCTGTCTTTGACAGAAAATCTTAGATGGTCATAATATCCTTTTCCTTTGCGGTCAGGATTTCATCTATCTTTTTGTTATAGCTGTCTGTGATCTTTTGAACTTCATCTTCGGCATCTTTAGCTTCATCTTCGGGCAGACCACTCTTCACCATTTTTTTGAATTCGTCGATAGCATCGCGACGGGCATTCCGGATACTTACCTTGGCGGTTTCACCGACCCCTTTCGATTGTTTCACCAGTTCTTTTCTTCTCTCGGCAGTCAAGGGCGGTACATTGATCCGGACAACTTCTCCGTTATTATCCGGGTTAAATCCCAGATTGGCATTCATAATGGCTTTTTGGATAGGGCCAAGCATATTTTTTTCCCAAGGCTGAACTGCAATTGTACGTGGATCCGGAGCCGTGATATTGGCTACTTGTGACAATGGAGTCGGTGATCCGTAATAATCTACCAGAACATCGTTCAGAATTTTGGGGTTTGCTTTGCCGGCTCTGATTTTCGCCAATTCATTTTCGAGGTGGACCAATGCATTTTGCATTTGTTCTTTGGCCTCGTCCATGTACATTTTTACTTCCTCGTTCATATGCTTACTCTATTAATTTTTACAATTATAAAGCAAAGATAGGAAAAAAAATAATACGCTTTCTATCTTACTCCAATGAAAAGCTTATGGGTAAAGTGTAAGCGACTCTGACCGCTTTACCTCTTTGTTTTCCCGGGATCCATTGGGGCATATTATTTACAATTCGTAAAGCTTCTGCATCCAGCAGAGTAGATGCACTTCTGGCGATCTTAGCATTTGTAATGCTTCCGTCTTTTTCAATAACGAACTGAACAAAGACTTTACCTGTAATATTTGCTTCTATTGCTTCTTTCGGATATTTGATATTTTTCATGATCCATTCCGCCACGTTTCCCTCTGCAAATTCGGGCATCTCTTCAACTACCTGAAATATGCAAACCTCCGTACTGTTTTCTGTTTCAGAAGAATCTTTCACTAATGTCGGTGTTTTGGCCTCGTTATGGGGAGGAATTATGGTAACCTTCGGAGCGAAGTTGCCGGCTTGGTCTTTGAGACTGAAAGTAACAGGCAGGGTATAAATTACTCGCACCGCTTTTCCTCTTTGTTTTCCCGGAATCCAATCGGGCATGGCCTCGATTCCTTTTAAGGCTTCGGCATTCAATAGTGACTGGGTACTTCGTTGTATTTCAGCATGTCCGACCCGACCTGTCGAGTCGATAATAAAATTGACATACACTTTCCCCTCGATTCCTGCTTCGATCGCTTTTGAAGGGTATTTGATATTTTGTGTCGCCCACTTGGAGAGATCGCCTGAAAATTGAGGCATATTCTCTACAATCTGAAAAACTTGAAGCTCCGGCGACTCCGGTTCTTCGCACATGTTTTTACAAGAGAAGAGATAAAATAGCATTCCGGCTAATAAAAATGCCGGAATATAATTGATCATCTGGAATTTGCGGGATTGTTTTTTGGTCAACATAATGGTTCTTTTTTTTAGATTCGAACACGAAAAATAGTTCGTAAAAGAAAAGGCTCCTTTCAGACTTTGCTGAATGAGTAATTCAAGGTATCCGCTGATTTTATATTTACGGATAACCTGTTGATCGGCGATATATTCGTGGTTTTCGAGAATAAGCTGTTTTATTAACCACACAAAAGGATTGAACCAATTGGCGATGCAGATGATCTCGGCTATACACAAATCCAGACTGTGGCATTGTTGTATGTGAATTTTTTCGTGTGCAAATATTTTCCGTCTGTTTTCCTGACTCAAAGAGTGGGGGTTGATAAACAGATAATTAAAGAAGGAGAAAGTAGGTAGGCCTTCCTGAATTTGGATCATATACAATCCATGTAATCGTTTGCGTGGATTTCGATGAACGAATAAGCATAGCCGGCATAGAGTGGTTAAATAACGAAGGAAAAAAAACACAACTCCGATCCCATAAAGTAGGGGAATCATAGGGATCGGCTGTTCTGTGGCTGTAATAAGCGTGCTTTGACTGCTTTTCCCTATCTGGTTTTCCTCCAACAATTCACTGACTGAGGCGAGAGTGGGAAAACCGATCATATCGTTCCGGTTTATTTCAATGGAAATAAAGGGAAGCAATGCCGATAGGATCAATACGCCTAGCAAAAAAATCCGGTTCAGATTAAAGAAAGTCTGTCTTTTCAGGAAAAATTGATAATAGGTCAATAATACGATCAGAATTGTTGAAGATTTGATCATGTAAAGGAGGAAAGTTTGCATGGAGGATAGATTTTAAAGAGTTAGTTTTCTGATCGTCGTGCTTCGTCTGCACGTTTTAGAATTTCTTCCAATTCCTTCAAATCAATGTTTTCCTCTTTGGCAAAAAAAGAAACCATTTGGCTGAATGAATTTCCAAAATAGTTACCGATGAAATTCTTTAAAAACTTTTTGGTATAAGTATCTTTGGCTACCAAAGGATAATAACAATGACTTTTCCCAAAAGTTTCGTGACCGACAAATCCTTTATCCTGCAAAATCCGAACGATGGTAGAGACTGTGTTGTAAGCTGGCCTGGGCTCCGGAAGTTTATCTATAATATCTTTCACAAAACCTTTTCCTAAATCCCAAAGCACTTGCATAATTTGTTCTTCTGCTCTTGTTAATTCTTTCATAGTTGTTTTTATTGAATTTCTTTTTACAGACAAATGTATAACTAATTTTTTAGTTGTAAAATATAATTCTAAAATAAAATTAGTTTATAAATAGTTACGGAAGTCTGGTCTAACCATTGTGGTTTGTATAACCGTTATCACTAAAGAATGGTAGGTTTAATTTTTTTTCTTTCTATTCCGATTCCGGGCTTTATACCGGAGGACCGGTTCGCCTGGAACGGTCCGTTAAGGCTTTCCTTCACTGCCCGGCGGAACTCCTCACTACGTTCGTCAGACACCACCGGTCGGGCGTTCGGAAAACCTAACCGGACACTCGTTCCTGCTCCAATGGTCTTCCGCCATAAAACCCTGCATCTCACGTTAACACGACCTGGCAAAGGAAGAATTAGAAAAATTTTATAGAATAAAATACCGGCTCACCTCTATCGGATTATGGATAATTGGGTTACTCTATCGGAAAATCTTTTTTCGTTGAAATTTATGGTTTTCAGGTCCGGTTTAGCTTGCCAGGCAGTGATAACGTAAGTCGGAGGTGTTCGTGTTCGGGGACCATTGGAGCTCTGGCGAGTGTCGTCTTGCTTTTTCTGAACGACCGACCGGTGGTGTCTGACGGAAACGTAACGTAAAGTTTTTTGCGGAGTGAGGAGTTCCGCCGGTCAGTGAAAGAAAGGGCTAGACGACCGACAGAAGCGACCGGGTCACCAAACACGAATACCGAAGACGAATAAGTAACGACAGAATAATTCTACAATTAAACGATAATATCCCGTCTGCTTATCGCCAAAAATCAAAGGGGCGGTACCCTGGGGGCGATTTATCGAAGATGGGCTCGACTATCTTTCCGGAAGCCGCTTTGAATGGTATATTGATGACCGCTGGGGAGAACAAGTATTTAAAACGGATGGAATCGGTATCTACGGTGGTTGGGACGATTCGTTTAAGCAAACGAAATGTCGGTCCCGAGCTTATGTATGGGGAATATTCGTGGATGGAAAAGAAGTGGAACGGGGGGACACCGATGTTGATAAAAGTAGGAAACTTTTTTCTTGTAAATCTTTTCTGTGAAGGGAAAAAACACTAATTTAGGCGTCTCTTTGGGATTGAAATAAAGTAAAACATAAAATATTGAATCTATGAAGTTTGTCGTATCAAGCAATACATTGCTGACCCGTTTGCAAGCGGTAAGTAAAGTGATCGGTGGAAAGCCCGTACAACCTATTCTGGATAATATCTTGTTGGTGGCTACCGAAGGTGTCTTATATGCAACAGCATCTGATAAAGAGACGACCATGGAAGCCCGGATAGAATTGGAAAGTCTGGAAGAAGAAGGTAAAATAACGATACCTGCCAAAATATTGCTGGATATTTTGAAGGAATTTCCCGAACAACCGTTGACATTCGAAATCAATACGGAGACCAATGAGGTGAAAATTATTTCCGAGAAGGGAGAGTTTTCTGTGCCGGGAGAAAGTGCCGAAGATTATCCGATACAGGCAGCACTCAACGATAGCAGCAACGACCTGACCTCTAAATGCGGTTTGATTCTGGAAGGAATTGTGAAGACGATATTTGCAACGGCCAACGACGATCTGCGTCCGGTTATGAACTGTATCCTGATCGAAATGAACGAAGATAATTTTACCTTTGTCGCTTCGGATGCTCACAAATTAGTTCGTTACAAACGGTTCGACGCCAAAAGTGAAAACGGACAGTTCTCTTTGATTTTACCGAAGAAACCGGCCTTGATGCTGAAGAATATTCTGCCGAAAGACGACTCGGAACTGAAGATCTCTTTTAACGATAAAATGGCTTGCTTCGTATTCGGTGATTATAAAATGACTTCTACTCTGGTCGAGGGACGTTTCCCGAATTATAATTCGGTTATCCCGCAGAATAACCCGAAAAAGATTATCATTGAAAAGAAAGAGCTTTACAATTCTTTACGCCGGGTGTCTGTCATGGCCAATCAGGCTAGTAATCTGGTGAAATTCGATGTTGCAGAAGGAAAAATCGTCATTTCAGCCCAGGATATGGATTATTCGATGTCGGGACACGAAACACTGACTTGTCAGTATGAAGGCGAGAACATCGCTATCGGTTTCAAATCGCCTTTCGTCCTTGAAATTCTCTCTAATATCGAATCTGAAAATGTGGTGCTGGAGTTATCCGATCCGACTCGTCCGGGATTGTTCCTGCCGTTTGAAAACGAGGACAACGATGAAGATTTGTTGATGCTGCTGATGCCGATGATGGTGTAACGGAAAGACTTATCCGATAGAATAGTAAAGGTAAAAATGAAAGATAAAGAGTCGTTTGATTGGTTTTTATAGTAAATCGAACGGCTCTTATGATTTATGGGTAGGAAAGTGTTGCTTGTCCTTGTCCTGCTACGGAAGAGATTATAAATTTTGAAGTATATGAAACTGAATTTAGCTAATCCCATCGTTTTTTTCGATCTGGAAACCACGGGAATCAATATTGCTAAAGACCGGATCGTGGAAATTTCGGTATTGAAAGTGTATCCGAACGGTAAGGAGGAACAAAAGACCATCCGGGTGAATCCGGGAATGCATATCCCCGAAGAAGCGTCTGCTATTCATGGCATTTACGATGAAGATGTGAAAGATGCACCGATGTTCAAGCATATTGCCCGCGAATTGGCGCATTATATCGAAGGATGTGATTTGGGAGGATATAATTCGAATCGTTTCGATATCCCCTTATTGGCAGAAGAATTTTTGCGTGCGGAGGTGGATTTCGATATGAGTAAACGGAAGTTTGTAGATGTACAAACTATTTTCCACAAAATGGAACAGCGTACCCTGTCGGCTGCCTACCATTTTTATTGTGATAAATGTCTTGAAGATGCCCATACGGCTGCAGCCGACACGATGGCTACCTATGAGGTGCTGATGGCCCAGCTGGATAGATATGGGGAAAAGCTGGAAAATAATATCGATTTCTTAAGTAAGTTTTCTACCCAAAACAAGAACGTCGACTTTGCCGGTTTTATTATTTATGACGATAAAGGGGTAGAAGTGTTTAACTTCGGTAAGAATAAAGGAGTGCCTGTAGAGAAGGTGTTGAAAGAACAACAGGGATATTATGATTGGATGATCAAAAGTGATTTCCCACTTTATACCAAAAAGGTGTTGACTAAGATTAAACTGAGAAGTTCCGGGTTAGTAAAAGGGGTGTAGCTTCCTGTAGGAACGAAACCGGAAACGGGAGATATGGGTGAACTGGTAAGGAAGGAATTAAAAAGTTTTTTTGCCTCGCTGTCAGGCTATGTGGTGTTGGTGTTTTTTCTGCTTGCTAATGGTCTGTTTTTGTGGATCATTCCGGGAGGATATCATATTCCGGCAAGTGGCCTGGCCGACATGCAGGCTTTTTTTACCCTTGCTCCGCTTTTGTACCTTTTTCTGGTTCCTGCTCTTTGTATGCGCCTATTTGCAGAAGAAAGGCGTACCGGTACGCTGGAGTTACTGCTTACCCGCCCGCTAACTACCTGGCAGATTGTCGGAGCAAAATATCTGGCCGGATTTCTGTTGGTGCTCTTTTCGATATTACCTACCCTCGTTTATCCGGTCAGTTTATGGTTTTTAGCCCAGCCGGTCGGACATATCGATGTGGGAGGAATTATAGGTTCGTATATCGGGTTGATTTTCTTATCCGGCATATATGTGGCTGCCGGGGTTTGGGCTTCGGCTTTGACCGAAAATCAGATTATTGCTTTTCTCTACACCCTGGTGGTGGCTTTTTTGTTGTATACCGGTCTCGACTTTATAGCCGGTATTCCTTTGTTTGAAGATTATCAGACTTCGATTCAGTTTTGGGGAATTCATTTTCATTATGAGCCCATGTCGCGGGGGGTCATCGCTTTTAGCGATGTCGTTTATTTTGTCTCCTTCGTTTTTCTTTTTCTGTGGGCTACCGTACGGCGGTTTCACGGAATACGGTTAGGCGGGGGCTATGTTATAATAGCTTTTGTGGTTTTGAATCTGGCTTGTACCCGGGTTTACCTGAGGGCGGATATTACCGATGATAAGCGTTATACGCTTTCCGAATCCACCTGTTCGTTGCTCCGGGGAATCGACCGGGGAGTCAGTGTAGATATTTTTTTGGGTGGAAAATTACCTGCCGGTTTGCAAAAATTGCAATATGCATTGACCAGAAATCTCGAAGAATTCCGCCGGCTTTCGGGAAATAATTTCCGTTATCAGCTGATCGATCCTACGGAAATACAGGATCCTGAAGAGAAAAAGGCTTTAGTAAAATACCTGGCAGAACGGGGAATCCTGCCGATAAATCTGAATCGCAGAAGTGAAGACGAGACTTTATCCCAGCAGATCATTTTTCCCGGATTGATCATTTACGATCAGGAAACTGAAGTAAGTGTCAATTTATTACAGAATGTGCCCGGAAATAGTGCCGACGAGAATATCAACCATTCTATCGAGGCATTGGAATATGAATTGACAAAAGCGATTCGGTTACTGATACAGAAACAAAAAAAAGTAGTCGGTTTTTTGGTAGGACAGGGCGAATTGACTTATCCGGAAGTGATGGATATGGCGAAGACACTTTCCTATTATTATCAGGTCGATCTGGTGAGTTGTGATAGCCTGGCGACCGACTTGAAACGCTATGCTGCTTTGATTATCGCTAAACCGACGAAAGATTTTTCTGAGCGGGATAAATACGTTATCGATCAGTATCTTATGCATGGTGGACGGTTACTATGGTGCTTGGACGAAGTGGATGTAGATCACGAAGTGTTGAAAAATCAGGAGACTGTACCTGCTGTTTATCGGCCTTTGAATGTGGAAGATATGTTGTTCCGCTATGGGGTAAGGATAAATCCTGATCTGGTATTGGATGGAAATTGTGTGCTGATTCCTGTGATTACCGGGATGAACGGGACGACTCCCGACTATAGTCCGGGTTGCTGGTATTATTCGCCCTTATTACTCGCCCGCGGACAACATCCGGTAACGGCCGGATTGCAACCGGTACGGGTGGATTATGCCAACAGTATCGATACGGTGGGAAAAAACGATGGACTGAAAAAGACCGTATTGTTGTCCACTTCCTCTTATGCGGCTGTTATGAAAACTCCTTGCCCTGTATCGTTGTCGATAACCGAGGAGAAGATGACTCCCGACCGGTTCAATCGTCGGTTTGTACCGGTAGCAGTAGCTGTCGAGGGAAATTTTACTTCTCTGTTCCAGTACCGGAATCGGGAAGAAGTGGCGGGACAGCCTTTTAAAGCACAGAGCGGTTATAGTCGGGTGATCGTAGTAGCTGACGGGGAGGTGATCCGTAATCAGGTGAGAGGGGTGGGGGAAAATGCCCGGATCGTACCCTTGGGCTATGATGAGTATAGCGGACAGATGTACGGAAACCGTGATTTTATTCTCAATTGTGTCAATTGGTTGTGTGATGATGAGGGATGGATGCAGCTGAGAGGACGGAATTTGTCCTTATATCTATTGGATAAAACCCGGCTGAAAGCGGAACGTACTTCGTGGGAAATGCTGAATTTATTATTCCCTATATTTATCGTCGCTGTTGGGGGAGGAATCTTTGCCTGGGGAAGAAAATCAAGAAACCGGAAGAGGGGTTCTACCCGTTTTAACGATTTAAGATAGAAATTTCCGATGACTTCTATTCAACTTTTTTTAGTGAAAACCGTATAAAAGAACAAATGAGGTTTTTACTGGTTTTTCCCATAAAAAATATTTTTTAACTTAATAGGGGAGGGTTTGGCTTATCTTTTGATAGAAGAGAGGCGTCTTTGTGAATGAATTTAAAAAAAGAAAATAAATCGAGAATCATGAAATTGAGATTATTTATTTTGTCGGGTTTGTGTGCTTGGATCGGTGTTTCCTGTGGAGGAAAAAAAGAAAATACCGGCCAGGAAAGTATTCGTCCGGTACGGGTGGTAAAAGTAGAATCACTGGGAGCTATGCAAAAAATGTATACCGGAGTGGTACAGGCTGAAGAATACAGTAAACTGGCATTTAAGGTTTCCGGGCCGTTGGTTGAAATGAATGTGGATGCAGGACAGAAGGTGAAGAAGGGGACAGTCATCGCTGCTGTCGATCCTTTGGATTATAATTTGCAATTCGAAGCCAATAAGGCGGCTTATGTCACCTCCAAATTGCAAATGGAACGAAATAAGAAGTTGTTGGCGATGCAGGCGATCTCTAAACAGGATTATGAAATAGCCGAAGCGAACTATGTAAAAGCCAAATCGGCCTACGAGACTTCGCAGAATACATTGGCCGATACAAAATTGAGAGCACCGTTCGACGGTTTTGTAGAACAGAAATATGTTGAAAATTATCAAAAAGTGCAGCCGGGAGAATCGATTATAAAATTGGTGAATCCGGATAAATTGGAAGTCGGTTTTATCCTTCCCGAGACTAATGTCAGGTTGACCCGTGAAAAAATGCAAGTGGCGGTCGAATTCGATACTTACAAAGGCAAATGGTTTAAGGCAGAGGTGAAAGAATTTGTGGATGCTTCTCCCGACGGGAGTGGGATACCTGTGCGACTGGCCATTACCGACAAGAGCTTTAACCGCGATGTGTATAATATTTATCCGGGTTTCTCTTGTAAAGTGATCCTGAGTATCGATAATGAGACCGGAAAAGGCTATACTGTGCCGTTAAGTGCTGTATTTAAAGATTTAAAAACTGACGAAACTTCGGTTTGGTTGTATCATACAGCCGATGAGACGGTCAAAAGACAAAAAGTCACTACCGAGCAATTGTTGGGGACAGATCGTGTTTTGGTGACCGAAGGATTGGAAGCCGACGATATTATCGTGGTTGCAGGAGTGAATTATATCGTTAATGGACAGAAAGTTGCCGTTATTGAAAATTAGAAATTAAAATTGAAACCATATTGATATGAATATAGCAAAGTATTCATTGGATAATCCGAAGGTCATCTACTTTTTTCTCTTCGTCATGTTGATCGGAGGGGTGATTTCTTTCGGTTCGCTGGGGAAAAAAGAAGATTCGCCTTTTGTGATTAAGACAGCCGTATTGATTACTCAGTATCCGGGAGCTTCTCCGAAGGAAGTGGAACAACTGATCACAGAGCCGATTGAAAGGGAGATTCAGTCTATGCGGCGTGTCTATAAGATTAAATCCGATTCATATTACGGTATGTCGAAGATCAATATCGAATTGAGTCCCGCAACTCCGCCCGAAGAAATGCCGCAAATGTGGGATGAACTCCGGCGTAAGGTATTGAATGTTCAGTCGCAATTGCCTCAAGGGGCATCCGATATTAAAGTTTCCGATGATTTTGGAGATGTTTTCGGTATCTATTTCTCTCTGACAGCCGACGAAGGATTTAGCTATCATGACCTGAGGGAATGGGGACAACGGCTGAAAACCGAGTTGGTTACGATCGAAGGTGTGCAGAAGGTGGCCCTGTTCGGAGAACAGACCGAGGTGGTCAATGTTTTTATTTCTATGTCGAAACTGGCCAATTCGGGGATCAACCTGAATTCGTTGATGCAGACCATTAAATCACAGAATTCGTTGATCAATACCGGAGAAAAGAGAGCAGGAAATATCCAGCTCAAGATTCTGGCTGAAGGAACGTACAAGAATCTGACCGATATCAGAAATCAGTTGATTTCTACCGAGACCGGGCAACAAATCCGTTTAGGAGATATTGCTGTGATTGAAAAAGGATATATGGAACCGCCCAGTACCCTGATCCGGGTAAATGGCAGGAAAGGGATCGGTATCGGAGTTTCTACGGCACCCGACTATGATGTGGTGAAGGCCGGAGAGGCTGTGCGGTTGAAGTTGGCACAACTGGAAGAACAAATGCCGGTAGGGATCGAAATGGTGACGCTGTACCCCGAGGATCAGATCGCCCGGGAGGCGAACAACGGCTTTATCCTGAATCTGATCGAGTCGGTGGTGATCGTGATTTTTATCATTCTTATCGTCATGGGAGTCCGGGCCGGTATTCTGATCGGTAGTTCGTTGATATTTTGTATCGGAGGAACACTGTTGATCATGCAGTTTATGGGAGTAGGATTGAATAGAACTTCCTTGGCTGCTTTTATTATAGCCATGGGGATGTTGGTGGATAATGCTATCGTGGTCACCGATAATGCACAAATAGCGATCAAGCGGGGAATACGCCGCCGGCAAGCCTTGATAGACGGGGCTACTACGCCTCAATGGGGATTGCTGGGGGCTACGATGATCGCCGTATTCTCTTTTCTGCCTTTATATCTGGCGCAATCTTCCGTAGCGGAAATGATCAAACCTTTGTTTATTGTGTTGGCCGTTTCTTTGTTACTTAGTTGGGTGCTGGCGTTGGCTCAGACAACTGTTTTCGGAAATTTCATTTTGAAAGAAGGTTCCGGTGAGACTGGAAAAGATCCGTACGATACTCCTTTTTACCATAAATTCGGTAAATTCCTGCGTTTGCTGATCCGCTTCAAGGGGACGACGATGTTAGTGATGGTGGGGTTATTTATGCTGGCGATGACGATTATGGGGTTGATGCCCCAGAATTTCTTCCCTAATATGGATAAACCCTATTTAAGGGCCGACTGCTTTTTACCTGAAGGATACAGTATCCGGGAGACAGAAAAAGAAATGGGAAAGATCGAAGAGTTTTTGTTACAACAGGAAGAAGTCGTGAATGTATCGGCTACATACGGAAGCTCACCACTTCGTTACTATCTGGCCAGTACTTCTTTCGGTCCGAAATCTAATTTCGGTAATTTCCTGGTCGAAGTAAAAGATAAAAAATATACGGCTCAGGTAGAAGAACGCCTGAATAAATATGTCCGTGAAAACTATCCGGATATCCTGATCCGTTCCTCTTTATTTAAGCTTTCGCCGGCAGTGGAAGCGAATATCGAATTCGGTTTTATCGGAGAGAATATCGATACGCTTACGATGTTGACGGAGAAGGCAATGAGTATCATGCACGAATGTGATATGGTTACCGATATCAAAAATAGCTGGGGAAATAAAGTACCTGTCTGGGAGCCGGCTTATTCGCAGGAACGGGGACAACGGCTGGGGATTACCCGGCAGGCAGTGGCCTATGCCCTGAAAATTGCAACCAACGGTTTGCCTTTGGGCGATTATCGGGAGAAGGATTTGTTTATGCCTATTTTGCTGAAAGAGGAAAATATCGAATCGTCGAATATCGATAATATGAAGACCTTACCTGTATTTTCCCAGTCGGGATATGCCGTCCCTTTGGCTCAGGTGGTGGACAGCTTTGCCTTCGGATATAATTACAACGTAATTAAGCGTTATAACCGCGATAAGGTGATGATGGCACAATGTGACTCCAAACGTGGAGCCAATACGATGGCAGCTTTTGCGCAGGTAAAAAAAGCGATTACCGAGGGTATGGATATCCCTCAGGGTTACCGGATGCAGGTCTTCGGGGAAAACGAAACTCAGGAAGAGTCGAATTCGGCTATGGCTGCCAATTTACCGTTGACCTTTATCCTGATGTTCATCGTGTTGTTGTTTTTGTTTAAAACTTATCGTAAACCGACGATCATTTTGTTGATGGTGCCCCTGATCTTTATCGGAGTTGTCTTCGGATTGGCTGTAACCGGGAAAATGCTCGATTTCTTTGCAATCCTGGGGGTACTGGGGTTGATCGGTATGAATATCAAGAATGCTATTGTGCTGGTAGACCAGATCGGTATTGAAGAAGAGAAAGGTACTCCCCGGCTGGAAGCTATTATCGAAGCTACAAAGTCGAGAATTGTGCCGGTAGCGATGGCTTCGGGGACGACGATACTAGGTATGCTGCCTTTGCTGTTCGATGCGATGTTCGGCGGAATGGCCGCTTGTATCATGGGAGGATTATTGGTGGCCAGTCTGTTGACTATTTTTGTTTTACCTGTTACCTATAGTTTGTTGTTCCGGGTGAAAGTGACAGATACCCCTGAGGTAAGAATGAATGAGGAATAATAAAAAGAAAGGATAAAAATAAACGGAATGAAAAAAATATATTTAATCGTCGGAGCAATACTTTGGGGTGGAATAGTTGACGCCCAGACCTTGTCGGTGGAACAATACCGGCAAAAAGTGTTGGAATATAATCAGGATATCCAAAAGTCCCAACAGGCTGTAAACGGGGCTTTATATTCCCTGAAAGGAATTAAAACGGGCTTTTTTCCGAAATTGGATATTACCGGAAACTATTCCTATCAGTTGGAGAAGGTGGAGTTCTTGCCCGGAACCGACCTGAAACACGATAATTATGGAGTAGAAGCCGGATTGGTACAGAATGTCTATTCCGGGAGCGCTGTCCGGAAACAATATGATGTAGCTAAATTGCAACATGCTATTGCTCAGTTGTCGGTAGAACATACAGTGGATAACATGATTTATGCCGCCGATGTCAGCTATTGGTCGGTGGCCGCAAACCGCAATCTGTATGAGCTTTCGGAACAATTCGTTCAGATTGTAAGGGAATTGTATGAGATTGTAAATAAACGGTTTGAAGAAGGAGCTATCAGTAAAACAGATGTATTGATGGTGCAGAATCGTTTGAAAGAAGCTGAACTACAATTGAATACGAATTCGACGAATTATAAGACAGCACTGCAATCTTTGAATATTATGATGGGAGTGGAGCCGGATGCTGCTGTAGTTTTGACCGATTCTATTCAAAAAGTGCTTTGGGTTCCTAAGCAGGAAGGGTTGAATAAGGCCCTGGAAAGAAGAGCCGACTATCAATCTGCCATTATGGGGATAGAGATGGCGAAATTGCAGACCGATATGGCCCGTTCGAAGTATTTGCCCCAATTGGCTGTCGGTATAAAAGAAAAATACGGAACGACTTTGTTGAATGTGGACGGAAAGGCTCAATGGGCGACTACGGCTTATGCACAAATCAATATACCGGTGTTCCATTGGGGAGAAATGCGGCAGAATGTGAGATTGAGCCGGACCCAGGAATGGACCAAAGAACTGGAAAGAAGCCAGCTCAAGGACCAGGTAAGTAAAGAGCTGAATAATGCCTGGGTGAATGTGATCGAAATATCCAAAAAGCTGGAGATCGTATATTCTTCTCTCGATATAGCAAAGGACAACCTGACGTTGAATACGTTTAGTTATAATGAAGGGAAACTGCCGATTATCGATGTTTTGTCGGCCCAGGTGAGCTGGTTACAGGCGTACACCAATGTGGTTTCTGTCAACTATCAATATAAAGTAGCCTTGGCCGAGTATGCCAAAGCTTTGGGGGGAACGGACCGTTGAGTCTGTCAGGAATAACGGCGCGGATACCGGAAGACGATAGCCGATAGGGCACATATCCCGATCAGCATCGGATAGTACAGGTATTGAATGATGGAAAGCGGGGAGATGGAGGCCAGACCTGCAGCGATCAGCATTTGAGCTCCATAGGGTATGATTCCCTGGATAAAACAAGAAAATGTATCTAATATGCTGGCAGATTTACGGCAGTCGATGCCGAATCTGTCAGCTATATTTTTAGCTATAGGACCGATGGTGATGACAGCGATCGTGTTGTTGGCCGTACAAAGATTGGCCAGACAGACTAAACCGGCGATACTCAGCTCTCCGGCACGTTTGGAATTGACATGTCGGGTGAGTTTGACGATGATGTAATCGATCCCTCCGTTGTATCGGATCATTTCGAGCATACCTCCGGCCAATAAAGTGATAATGATCAATTCCCCCATGCCTGTGATACCTGCTCCCATAGCACCGAACCAGCCGAACAAATCGAAACCGGAAGAGAGTATACCGATAAGCCCGGAAGTTAATATCCCCAGAAATAATACGAGCATGACATTTATGCCGGCTAAAGCAGTTGCGAGAACGATGAGATAAGGGATAACCTTGATCCATTCGACGGCTTCGATCTGCGTGGGGGTATGGATGTGCATGCCGGCAAAGACATAATAAAAGAGCAATAGGATGGCTGCCGGCATGACAATTAAACTATTGACCTTGAATTTATCTCTCATTTCACACCCTTGAGTTTTGGTGGCTGCAATGGTAGTGTCAGAGATAAACGAAAGATTATCTCCGAAGAAGGCCCCTCCGACGACAATAGCTACCATATAGGCTAGTTCTACACCGGTTTTATCGGCGATTCCTACAGCAACAGGAGTGAGGGCTACGATCGTTCCGACGGAGGTCCCGACCGATAAAGAAATAAAACAAGCGGCGATAAAGATACCGGCCAAAAGCAGGTTGTCCGGAAGAATGTGTAAAGTCAGATTGACCGTGGCGTCTATGGCTCCCATCGCTTTGGCCGATTGGGCGAAGGCTCCCGCCAGAATAAATATCCAGATCATCAAAAGGATATTTTTATCCGAAGCACCTCCGGAGAAATGAGCGATCCTTTCACTCAGACCGAGATGACGGGTCATGGCGATAGCTGCGATGGAAGAGATCACGAAAGCGACAGTGATCGGTACTTTATAAAAATCATCGGCGATAAGAGAAGTGACCAGGTAGACTCCCAGAAATATAAATAAAGGACTTAAAGCCGGTAAAGAAGGTTGCTGCGTGTATTGCTTCATGTATTTTTATATTTTCAGCGTGCAAAGTTAACGGATTAATTGAAAAATCAATTCGAAATATCGTTATCGGAATGTGCCTGACCACTTTTGTGAGAATCCGTGTTTTTAGCAGCAATATAAAATCCCTTGCCAGGGGTCCATTCCACGCAGAAGAGCGAATCGATATCTTCGTATCCCAGTTTTTTTAATTGAGCCAGTAGCCAGGTTTCCTTTTTTCCGGCATTATCCAGTGAACTTTGCAGGATCGATCCATTATTGACAAAAAGATAAGATTCGGAAATATTTCGTTTCAGTGAAACGGTGAGCTTGCCGTTTGTCTCGAAGCGGGCATCGTCTACATCGAACATCGAGAATATACCCACTTCCCGCAACATGGTCCGGAATTGTTCCATTTCCAGACCGTTACGTTTGAATTCTTTGAGATTGATTTGTCCGTTCCTGACGATCATAACCGTATCTCCTTTGACTAAACGCCTGATCAGACTGAAACGCAGCAAGTAGCGGATAGTCATATTGACGATTGTCCAGGTTCCGAGCGCAAAGATCATATACCATACCGACAAGTCCGGATTATAAATCACGCCTCCGATCAGAGCTCCTAAAACAAATGCATTGACCGAGTCGAGGGGAGTGAGCTGGGCCATTTGTGTCTTGCCTGAGATGCGGAGAAAAAAGATCACTCCGGACATACCGATGATGATTTTGATAATAATGCTGAGGATCATAATATACCTTAATTTCATTCTGAATTAGGAGAATTACGCTTTTGCAAAAGCTTTGTTACAAATTCCCGAATTTTTAGCCGATACAGAAAGCAACCAAAAATAGATTTATTCCGTTAGTAGGTTAATAAATGAGGTTGATTAATTAAAATTTATTGGAATGAAGAAAAATATTTCAACTTGGCAGTTGGCCTTGATGACGGCAGCTGCAGTGATTAGTTTGAGAGGATTGCCGATGATGGCTCAGGAGGAGCTGACGATGTTTTTTTACATTTTCTTTGCTACTTTCCTGTTCCTGATACCGGCGGCTTTGGTCGCTGCCGAATTAGGTAGCGCTTTTGCCGACCGGGGTGGTGGAGTATATACTTGGGTGAAAGAAGCCTTTAACCGGAAAATGGGATTTACGGCGATTTTTTTACAATGGATTCAGAATGTGGTCTGGTATCCGACAGTACTTGGATTCGCAGCCGCCTCTATCGCATATATGATCGGAAAACCCGACTTGTCGCAGAATGGCTGGTTTGTAGGGGTGTTTTCTATTGCTATGTATTGGCTGGCTACCTGGTTGACCTTTAAGGGCACCTCGATTATTTCCCGGATTACCAGTCAGGGATTTTTATTAGGAACCGTATTGCCCGGAGTGGTCATTATCGTTATGGCGATTATTTGGATTGCAGGAGGTAATCCGATTGCTTTCGAACATGTCCCGGATACGGTTACTCAAGTGGTCAACGTAAATGCCGGGCATGTACATCCGCGTTTTTTCCCTCATATGACGGGGATCAGTGATATCGCTTTTTTGGCGGGTATTTTACTGTTGTTTGCCGGAGTCGAGGTACATGCCGTACATGTCCGGGAAATGAAAGAACCTCAAAAACAATTTCCTGCTGCCATGTTTTTAGCTGCCTTGATTTCTTTTGCCTTGTTCACTTTAGGTTCTCTGGCAGTAGCGATAGTTACTCCTTATGATCAGATCAACTTACAAGCCGGATTGTTCGTCAGTTTTCAGCAATTGTTCGGTCATTATCATATCGGGTGGTTGACTAATGTGATGGGATTGTTAGCGGCTTTCGGAGCTTTGGCCGGGGTTATGTCATGGATTTCCGGCCCTAGCCGTGGATTATTATGGACGGCTAACGATGGACAATTGCCTGATTTCCTGAAAAAAACCAATCGGAATGGGGTACAGACTCATATCCTTTTTATTCAGGGAGCTATTGTATCGGTTTTATCTTCCCTGTATATCATTATGGATGATGTCAGTGTGGCTTTCTTTTTGTTGAGTGCTTTGACGATCGGACTTTACCTCGTTATGTATATGATGATGTATGCTTCAGGAATAAAATTGCGGTATACTCAACCTGATCTGAAAAGAAGTTATAAAGTGCCCGGAGGTAAGATGGGCATGTGGCTGATTGCGGGAGTCGGTTTTCTGGCTGTCGCCTTTTCATTTATCGTTACCTTTTTTCCACCTTCGCAGTTGCCGGTCGGTAGTCCTGCCTTTTATACGGGGTTAGTAATTGTCGGTACGGTAGTATTTGTGGGCATTCCGATCCTTATCAGCACGGTTATGGCCAGGAGAAATCGGAAAGGACAGTAAAATTTACGGTTTTACCAACCGAGCAATTTGAGGATAAGTAATGTGTATTCCTTTCCGAGTATTTCCCGTAACCGTCTGTATGCACTTTTTTTCATTGATTTGACGGTGTTGACAGAGATATGCAGAAGATCTGCGATTTCAGTATTATTGTTGCCCTCCAAACCGAGCTGGATAATTTCCCGGGTTTGCGGGGGCAATTGGCTGATGGCGAAACTGAGTAAACGGAGTGTTTCCTGATAAGTAATTTCGTGAAGACAATTTTGCTCTTCTTCCTCTTCCCGTTGTGAAATATATTTTTGTGCGATCTGGGAATGTCGCAAATGATTAAGACAAAGGTTGTGTGCAGTCGTATAAGCGAAAGATTTGGCTTTTTCGATGGCGTAAAAATTTTCTCTCTTCTCGTATAAACGGACAAAAACATTCTGAGCTATATCCTGAGCTACAGGCTCTTCTCTTACATATTTTAAGGAGAAGAGATAGACAGGTTCATAGTAAGTATTGAAAAATAATTCAAATCTTTTATTGTTTAGAAGCATTTTATTTGCCGGTCGTTTATACTGATATTCGGAAACAAAAGTAATTTTTTTTTTCAGATGCGCACACCCACTTGTTGATTTTAAGTGTTTCAGTATAAAATACACATAGAAATGAGAGGGTTTGAAAATAGGTATGAACTTGCACATTTGATTAGCTGCCGGCTTATGGGGACTATTACTCCGGAAGAAGAGGAACGGTTTCAGAAGTGGTGGAAAGAATCGGAATCCCATGAAAAAGAATATGAGATTATATGTAAGCGTCTGATTGTTGATTTACGGAGAACGGAGCATCCGGATTTGCATAAAGCCTGGAAGGGAGTGTGGAGCAAACTTCCCCGTACGAGGCGGTTATTCTGGTCCTGGCATTCGGGGGCTGCTGTTTGTGCCGGAGTGATTCTGCTCCTGGGATTGGGGTGGATATTTCTACCGGCTGATGATTTGAATATATCTCGGTCGGGGAATGACCGGTGTGCGGGGACTGTGTTGATTCTCGGTAATGGAGAATTAATTGATTTGGGAAAGAGACAGGAAAGGGTGGTCGATGCTGGAAAGGGAACGAAAATCAGGATAGGGGAGAACGTGGTGAGTTACCAGACAGGAGAACAAGAAGAAGCTCCGGTACAGGAAATGAATACGGTACGGGTCCTCCGGGGAAGTGAATACCGGCTGATACTGTCGGATGGAACGAAAGTATGGCTGAATGCTGAGTCGCAGCTGATTTATCCGGTCCGTTTCACAGGAGAAAACCGGGAAGTAATCATGAAAGGGGAGGCATGTTTTGAAGTGGCGAAAAAAGAAAAACAGCCGTTTGTCGTGAAAGTGGATGAAATAGAAGTGTTAGTGACGGGGACTTTATTCAATGTGGAGGCTTATCCCGAAACTAAAGAGGTAAAGATGACTTTGGTCGAAGGGCGGGTCGAGGTGAAGACAGAAGAGCACCGGCAACTGTTGAGCCCGGATGAACAGGCTCTTGTAGATAAGCAGGAAGGACAAATCCGGGTGAGAAAAGTGGTTGCTGAAGAGTATATCGGCTGGACCAGGGGAGAATTCCGTTTTACGCGGACAAGGCTGGAAGAAGTGATGACGAGGTTGGCACGCTGGTATGATGTAGAGGTATTTTTTGCAGTTCCGGACTTGAAGAATGCCCGTTTTACTCTGAATTTGGAACGCTATGACAATATAAATAAAATATTGTCGAAGATTGAAAAAACGGGACGTGTGCATTTCCGTATTCAGGGGCAGTGTATTATTGTGGAATAATAAAAACAGCGGAGTATAGTGGCATATACCCCGCCTTTAGTTATAAAACCCTTGCTCTACCGACATAGAGCAAAAAATTGTTATAAACTCTAACTACAAAAGTATGGAAAAAAAATCAAGAACAGGTGATTCCGTGTTCCTTAAATTACCACGGATGTTTTTAATCATGAAAACGGTATTTATCTCATTGGTGTGTACATTGAATGTACAGGCTAATGTGTTTTCCCAACACACGAAGTTCGATATCGCGATGAAAAATGTTACGGTATCGGAGGTATTGTGTTATTTAGAAGAAATCAGCAAATACCGTTTTGTGTATGACAGCGATGCAATTGATCGCATGCAACGGGTGGATGTAGAGATGAAGGGAACGAAGTTGGAAACAGTGTTGGAAAGTATATTCGTGAAAAGTGGTTTTTCATTTGTCATAGAGGATGGGGTGGTGATCATCCGCGAGGCTGGAAAGAAACAGATAACGGCTGGAATACTCCCGCAATCCCGGAAAATTACCGGTCGGGTAAGGGATCATGGAGGCCATCCTTTACCTGGAGTGACCGTGGTTTTAAAAGGTACCTCTGTCGGAGTAGTGACGGATGTGGACGGTCACTTTAAAATGGATCTGCCGGCCGATCATGAAACTGTGCTGGTGTTTTCATTTGTCGGGATGAAAACTCAGGAAGTGTACTATAAAGGGGAAAAAGAATTGAATGTAGTGATGGAAGAAGAGGTGAAGCAAATGGACGAGGTAGTTGTGACCGGAATCTTCTCTAAATCGAAAGAAAGCTATACTGGTGCTGTGTCGGTGATTACGGAAAAGGAATTGAAAAGTTTCGGTAACCGAAACATACTGACCACTTTGCGCAATATCGATCCTTCTTTCAATATCCTGGAAAGCAACGAATGGGGTTCTAACCCGAACCGTTTACCGGAAGTACAGATCCGCGGAGCGGCCAATATGCCGGATATCGACCAGTTGCAAAGCGATACAAAAGCAGAATTGAACACGCCTTTGATTATCATGAACGGTTTTGAAATAACTTTAGAACGCATGATGGATTTGGATGATAGCGAGGTGGAGACGATCACTTTGCTGAAAGACGCTTCGGCAACTGCTATTTACGGTTCTCGTGGCGCAAACGGTGTGATTGTGATCACGACAAAAGAACCCGAACCTGGAAAACTGCGGTTTGCCTATACGGGAAGCCTGAATCTCGAAGTGCCGGATTTGAGCGATTATGATGTATTGAATGCCAGGGAAAAGCTGGATCTGGAACTTCGATCTGGCTATTATGACGGTGTCAGGGCTGAATATGAAGTGCAGTTGAAACAAAAATATAATGAAATTCTGCAACAGGTGGAGAGAGGGGTAAATACCTACTGGCTGTCCAAGCCCTTGCGTGTCGGCGTGGGGCATCGGCACAACATCAAGTTGGAAGGAGGAGATCCGAGTTTCCGCTATTCGGCAACAGTGCAGTATAACGACGTAGCCGGAGTTATGAAAGAATCGTTCCGCCGGACGTTCAATGGAGGGATCAACCTTTCTTACAAAACTTCCGACCTGATTTTCAGAAATCAGCTGACGATCGGTTTGAATAAAGCACAAGAGTCTCCCTATGGAACTTTCGATCAGTATGTAAAACTGAATCCCTATTGGACAGCAACGGATGAGAATGGTAATGTAAAACGTTTTTTTGATGAGGATTACAGCTACTGGGGAGGAAATAATCCTGCCAATCCTTTGTATAATGCTACGTTGAATACAAAAGAAACAAGCGATTATACTAATATTACCAATAATTTCTCGATCGAATGGAAACCGGTACAGGAATTTACCTTAAGGGGTACATTCGGTATTTATACTCAAACGAATAATTCAGACAAATACCTTCCCCCCGAACATACAGCGTTTGCTGATTATGCCGATGACGATTACTTCAGAAGAGGAACTTATGATTATACGACGAGCAGATCGTCGCGTTACAATTTTTCATTGACGGCCAATTATTCGAAAGTGTTTGCGGAAAAGCATATGATTTATGCCGGTCTGAATATGGATTTGGAAGACCAGAAATCACAGAGGTACAGTTTTTCTGTAGAAGGTTTTCCGAGTGGGGCGCTCGATTTTCTGGCAGTAGCTATGCAATATAAAGAAAATGGAAAACAGGGAGGTAGTGAATCCAAAAGTCGGCGTGTCGGTTTTGTCGGTAATGCCAGTTATTCTTTCGAGGACCGGTATTTTGTAGATGCTTCATTTCGGACAGACGGTTCTTCCCTGTATGGAGCAGACAAACGGTTTGCTCCTTTCTGGTCTGCCGGTATCGGCTGGAACATCCACAGGGAAAATTTCATGAGTAATGTCGATTGGATAAACCGCTTGAAAATAAGGGCTTCTGTCGGTGAGACTGGCTCGAACAACTTCAGTGCCTATGAAGCTATGGTTACTTATACTTATTCTTTGAGCGATCGCTATTACAATTGGATGGGAGCTAACCTGAAAGCACTGGCTAATCCTGATCTGGAATGGCAGAAGACCATGAAGTACAATACCGGAGTCGAAGTAAATTTACTTAACAACCGTTTGAATATGATCTGTGATCTTTATCTGGAACGGACAAATGGCCTGATGTCTTCTTTGGAATTACCTCCTTCCAACGGGTTTACCAGCTATAAAGCCAACATCGGAAAACTGGAAAATAAAGGTTTTGAATTGAAAGTGACTGGCTATCTGTTACGCGATACGGAACGGGAACTGATCTGGTCGGTAACAGGTTCTTTAGTCCGGAACAAAGACAAAATTATCAAACTCTCGGAAGCCATGAAAGAAGCCAATGCTACCCTACTGGCTACCGGAGGGGCTACTCCTAACAAAGTATGGCAGGAAGGAGACTCTCAAAATGCGATTTATGCCGTTCCTTCGCTCGGTATCGACCCCAGCAACGGCCGTGAACTTTTCCTGAAGAAGAGCGGGGAGGTTACTTATACCTGGGATGCGAGGGACCGGGTGTTCTGTGGAGTAGACCAACCGGACTACCGGGGAAATATTAATACGATGTTTATGTGGAGGGATCTGTCTGTCAATCTGTCTTTCGGTTACGAATGGGGCGGACAGCAATACAATTCGACCCTGATCAACCGGGTGGAAAATGCCGATAAAAAATACAATGTAGACAGACGGGTATACGAAGACCGTTGGAAAGAGCCTGGTGACCGGACATTTTTCAAAGGGATCAAAGAGACTACTGCTACACAGGCTACGTCGAGATTCGTACAGGATGAAGCTACGTTTACCTGCCAGAACCTGAATATCACATATGATTTGAAAGGAAACAAATGGCTCCGGCATAATTTGGGTATCCAGACCCTCACATTGAAAGGAGATATTGCAGACTTGTTCCGGATTTCGACGATCAAACAGGAAAGGGGAACCTCTTATCCTTTCTCCCGTCAGTTCTCTTTTACGTTAAGCGTAATGTTCTAACCGATAAAAATAAACAGAGATGAAAATTAAATTATATATATTGGCCTGTTGGCTACTCAGTGGCCTCGTTTCATGTAATGACTGGCTGGATGTAAAGCCGGAAACGGAAATGACGCTGGAAGAAATGTATGCTGATCAGCAAGGATTTCAGGATGCCCTCACCGGCGCTTATTTGAATATGAAGAGCACCGGTGCTTATGGACAGCAACTGATGTATGGTACAGTAGAATACCTGGCTCAACATTGGGATTGTTCAGCGAATAGTACCCAGGAGAAGATTTCGCAGTTCAACTATGTTGACAATAGTGTTCAAAGCAGTTTCGAAACGATTTACACCCAGCTTTACAAAATCATAGCATCGGCCAATATGATTTTAGAGCAAATCGATGCCAGACAGGACGTTTTCGAACCGGGAATGTACGAGATTATCAAAGGTGAGGCTCTGGCTATGCGGGCTTATTGTCATTTCGATCTGCTCCGTTTGTTCGGTCCTATGCCGACCCGGACAAGTACCGGTAAAATTCTTCCTTATGTCACTACGGTGGGTATCGACTACCATACCCATCACACCTATCAGGAATTTACAGAACTGTTGAAAAACGATCTGATTGATGCAGAAGGATTGCTGAAACAGGTAGATCCAATTATTCCGGCAGAAAAAGGTGGGGAGGAACTCAATCTGTCCGTTTCGGCAGAAAATTTTTTATTAGCCCGCCAGGTCCGCTTCAATTACTACGCGGTGAAAGCGATGGAAGCCCGTTTTTTTCTCTGGATGGGAGGAGAAACGAATAAGTCTGCAGCCTATGATTGTGCTACCGAATTGATCGAGGCTGAAGATAGTGACGGAAAACTCCTTTTTACTTTGGGATCGACGGATAATTTGAGTAAGTCAGATTATTCCTTTTCTACGGAACACATTTTAGCTATTTATGAATATAACCTTAAAGATAGGGCTGAAAGTGCTTTTACGACTAACTCTTCTTATTCGAAGGCTCAAAACGTCCTTTCTCCGGATTTATATCCGGCAGGAACGACGGATATCCGGTATTTAGGATTGTGGACCAGTTACACTTCGGGAAGCGGAAGTGTTGTCTTTTCTATTAAGAAATTCCTGCAAGATGATAATCACGATGAAATTAATCAATTCCCGTTGATCCGTTTGGCTGAAATGTATTTCATTGCTATGGAATGCGGACCTCTGAGTGAAGCCAGTCGGTTGTACGAAGAGTTTTGCCTCTCCAGGGATATTGAGTTGGTAAATCTGCAAAGCGAAGCCCAGTTAGAGGAGGTTTTAATTAAAGAGTACAACAAAGAATTTTATGCCGAAGGGCAGGCATTCTACGCTTTTAAGCGTCTGGCAGTGGAAAATATTCTTTGGGCGAAATTTCCGGGCGACGAGGAGAGTTATGTCGTGCCTTTGCCTTTGAGTGAAATTAATTATGGAAACTAAATACCAGAAAATTATGAAACAAATCATTTATACGGTTCTCTTCTTGGTGGCGATCGGGCTGACAGGCTGCCAGAAAGCGGAATATCTGTTATTCAACGATATCGCCCGTGTACAAATGGATGAGGCTAATGAAATCCTTACCAGCTTTTACTATATGGATGCAGCGATCGGACGTGATACGGTTTACCTGACAGTCAATACAATCGGTGATCCGGAAAATCGGGTACGCCAAATTGCTTTGGAACAGATCAGCGAATATGATGTTGAGTATAAGTATGACGAGAAAGGCAATCTTATCGACTCGATTTTGACGGAAAAGCCCAATAAGGCGGTAGCAGGAGTACATTATGTACCGATGGACGACCCGGAAATGCTTCCCCTGTTGGTTATTCAGCCGAATGCTGTAACGGCAGAAATCCCTGTCATTTTGTTGCGGGATGCCAGTTTGAAAGAAGACGATTATCGCCTGTGCCTTCGGTTGAAAGCCACTGATGACTTCCGGTTGGGTGAGACCGGTAAATTATCCGGCACTATTGTTCTCTCTGACAAACTCAGCAAACCCAATTTCTGGAATAGTAGTGTAGATCGTTATTATTTCGGAGTTTACAGTACCCGGAAACATGAGTTTATGATTGAGGTGATGCAGACGGAAATCAGCGATGCCTGGTGGAACAAATTAAGTGCAGATTATGCAGAAATCAATTATACAAAAGATAAACTGAGAGATGCGTTGCAGGCTTATAATGATGATCCGGACAACAAAGTACAGGGACTGGCTCCGATGCGGGAAAATCAGAACGATCCGAACAGTGCCCTTATAACATTCCCCAGTTGAATTTTTAATACGCTAAACGATGAAACAGTTATATATTATCAGTTTTTTACTATTCCTCATCGGCTTTTACGGCTGTTATGATGATGAGGGCAACTATGATTATACCGAGGTTTTCGAAATTCGAATCGATAGCATGAAAGCAAGTTACACGCTCTACACCTTGGTCGATACTTTGCGCATTTCACCGGAAGTCAGTCCGGCCGATGCTGAATATGATTTTCATTGGGGTGTGTACCAAACCAATGTACAGGGATATGCTCCGACATTGGATACCATCGCTACTACCCGGGACTTGGTCTATCCGATGACACTGGACCCTGGTTCATATAAGATTGTCTGTATGGCGACGGAACGGAATACAGGTATTACTGAGATTAAAGAAGTGCCGCTGACTGTCACAACAGCTCTGTCTGAAGGCTGGTATGTCCTCCGTACAAAAGACGACTGTACAGACCTGGATTTGTTTTCTACGGAAAAAGGTAAAATAGAAAATATCATTGCCACAAACAATGAAGGGAGAAATCTGAAGGGAGAAGCACGCGCCATTGAATTTTCATACAATTACAAGGCATGGGATGAGATCAATGAACGTTATGTAAATACCAACAGTATTTTCGCATTGGCCAAGGAAGAAGCTGTGGTTATCAGAACGTCGAACGGGGAAATCATTCGCGACATCGATGATCTGTTTTATGAACGTCCGGCTGTCGCAAATTTTCAGAACATCTGTTCTCAAAGCACTGAACTTTATCTGATGAATGACGGTAAAGCACATTACATTTACAACATGTCTTCCAATAGCGGCCGGTTTGGGGTTGCTCTGCCTGGTAATTATCAATTGTATCCAAATTGGACATACGGTTTCCGCCAACCGCTTTGCTTTGATAAAACGTCGGATTCGTTTGTCGCGATAAATGCTATGAGTAGCAGTGTTGTAAACTTTAAAGAGAAAGGTGCGGTTGATTCGCTCACCTATCCCAGAGTCAGTAACCTGGATGCCGATCTGCTGTATATTGGTCCCGGTCCCAGTAATTCCGGTTGGGCTTTGCTGAAAAAAAGACAGACCGATACCTGCCTGATGTATAATCTGGAAGTCAATAATGCTTATTCCCCATATAATAATCCGGCAAAAAAATGTGATACCCTGATTGACAATAATTCTTTAAAGTTATTACAAGCGGATTTCCGGGCCAGCAGCCAAAATAATAATATTATCTATTTCTCGCAGGGGCATACGGTTTATTCCTGTAATATCGATGCCGGTTATCAGGAAAAGAGCCAGGTTATTCTCTCCGATAGTGAGAATATCACCTATATGCGGCACCTTAAATATTCCACGGTGATTAATAAACTGGCGGTCGCCACTTTTGACGGTAGCCGGTATAAGGTTTACCTGTACAATATTCAAGCGGGTAATTTACAGGCTGATCCCGAAATACTGGAAGGGGAAGGAAAAGTAGGTGCTCTGATTTATATCAAAGGAACAGGTAAAACAACACTTTATTAATTTATAACCATGAAAAATTATTTGTTTATATTGATCCTGTGCTTATCCCTGCCTGGCCATGCACAGGAATATTCGGCCATTAAAGGATTTGTAAAAGGAGCAAAACTAAAGGAAGTCACCCTATATAAAACGGTAGATGGTAGCATACAGGCGTGTGCGACCTCTCGAATCGGAGCGGACGGCAGTTTCGGGTTTCTGCTGAAACCCGAAACCGGTTTTTACTCCATCGGAGGGGAACGACTGAATTTTCCTGTTTATCTGAAGGGGGGTGAACAGGTCAATATCGATTTGTTAGAAACCCGGGCACAGTTGAACGGAAAAAATTCAAAGGAAAATAAAACCCTGTACAGCTGGGTGGATTATGCTGCTAATATTCGCCTGAAAGCCGTATTTTTTGAATTGACACGGAGCAATTACGAGGATTTCTTTCCGGAATTCGAAACTTATGTGAAAGGGTTGGAGCAACTGAAAAGTAAATTGAGAAGCGGGAATAAGGCTTTCGACGTGATATTGTCGGACTATGTGGATTATGCTACCGATTATTATGCGATTATTTTCCTGCATACTCCCCGGGAGAAGCATCCGGAAAAATCGATGCGGCCGGAATATTACAGTCATATTGTCTCTGCACGAAAATATACGGACGACAAGGTGCTGCAGTTCCCGGAAGGGATCAAAATGCTCATCAGTTATACCTCGTTCGCTTATAATGAAGACGGCAAAAAGTATGACGTGGAATCTTATACGGATGATCGCCTTTCTTATTTGGGAAACGACCGTTTGAAAGGAGAATATGTCGTTAATAATAGTTTCCGTAGTTTTAAATCCTATGACCAGTATTTGAACGCAATGGAGAAGTTCGGTAAATATTTGGTGACTCCTTCTTTGAAAATGCGGGCAGAAGCTGTCGGAACCAAACTGTATGATACGAAAGCCGGCGGACAGGCTGCCGATTTTACCTATCCGGATGTGGACGGGAAAATGGTGTCTTTGTCCGATTTTAAAGGGAAGGTTGTGTTGGTAGATGTCTGGGCCACTTGGTGCGGACCTTGCCGTCAGCAGATTCCTTACCTGAAAAAGTTAGAGGAGGAAATGCACGGGACAGATGTTGTGTTTGGGGGAGTGTCTGTTGATGAATCCAAGGATAAACAGAAATGGCTGGACTTCATTAAAACGGAGGGACTGAAAGGGGTGCAGTTATTGGCCGGCGGTTGGAGCAAGATTACCAAAGATTATAAGATTACGGGAATCCCGCGGTTTATGGTTTTTGACAAAAAAGGAAATATCGTGTCGGTGGATGCTCCCCGTCCTTCTTCCCCGGAATTGAAGAAGATGCTGGAAAATGAATTGAAAAAATAGCGATTGAAACAGATAACGTAAAAAGTACTTTATTGTTGATGGTATTCCTGGCGGCCTGTACCGGTGTATGGGCCGACACAGGGACCATCCTGATAAAGGAGGGAAGCGGTCGTATATAACAGGCTGCGGGGACGCGGACGAACTTGTTTTCATGGGCCAACCGATTGTCAGGCGGAATGAAACGGTGCTTAGGAATTGCTCAGGCTGTTGTGGGGAAACTGATGGATGTCCGGGCGTGATAATTTGCAAATTTTGTATCACTTTTACCCTCTTTTACAGATACTATTTAAGTGAATTTACACTATATTTGCTCCGGAATGGATTTGATCGCTGCTGTAAATAAGAAAGATTACAAATTATTCGGGGCATTTTTCAGAGAAAATTTCCCCTTTCTTGTCATGTTTGCAGATAAGTATGTCCATGATATGGATATGGCTGCGGATATTGCTCAGGAGGCTTTTATCCAATTATGGCGCTTTGAAGGGGAATTCGTATCGCCAGAGAAGGTAAAGGGGTTTTTGTATACGACGGCCCGGAATCTGGCACTGAATCACATTAAACACAATCAGATTGTAGACGAACATTTAAGACTACAGGAGAAAGATTCTGTACTCTTTTTTCGGAACCAGATTATTGAAGAAGAAACTTATCAGCTTGTCCATAAAGCAGTTGAACAGCTGCCCAAGCAATCTTGTAAAATAATACAATTAAGCCTGCAAGGGTATTCGAATCAGGAGATTGCAGATCAATTGAATATATCCATCAATTCTGTCCGTACCCTGAAACAAAGTGCTTATAAAAAGTTAAGAGGCATTCTGAAAGAGCATTTCTATTTGTTACCTCTAATGTTAAAAATGAATTTTTTTTAACCTCCATTCGTCTTTTTTTTCTTTTCAGTTGTTATTAGACTTGAAAAATGTTCGATTCTTTTTGCGGGAATCCGCAAAAAGAATAATTGCCAGATGATAATTGACAATTGTCTGGAAGCTTTGCTTCCATTAGAAAATAATAAGAAAAGAAATGAAAAAGAGAATGAAGAAGAGAATCATTGATTATCAAATAAATAAAGAAGAAACCACAGGTTGGGAAATATGTGGTCAATTATCATGCGATAATTGTCAATTAACTAAGTGCCCTCAGGGGTCAATAGCTTTTTAAACTTTACGAACTTTATAAACTTTCAACTAATTTAATCGAACCTTTTTATGGTGAATATCGCAGCATATCGGCGCATATATGAATTGATTGCCAGGCAGATCAGCTTCGGTTTAAATCCTGCTGAAGAAGAAGAATTGGAATGTTGGCTGAAAGAATCGGAAGAAAACAGGCTTTTGCATTCCCGGCTTACTGATCCTCATTACCTTATCCGGCAGGAAGAGAAGAGGAATTCGGTTGATGTGGAAAAACATTGGCGAATAGTTCGTAATCGTTTGACTGAGAGTAAAAGCAATAAGGGCTTATCCGGTCGGTATTGGAAATATGCAGCAATTATCATGTTGTTATTGGGAGGAGGAGTGTTGGGATGGTTTATGCAGCGGGAAGAAAATGTTCCTGTTGATGTGACGCAACAAATTCATCCCGGTATTTCAAAGGCCCGTCTGGTATTGGCCGATGGGAAAACTGTCGAGTTGGAGAAAAGAAATGGAGATACCCAATTGATCGATTGTGACGGTATGCTTATCAGTAACGATTCTTGCGGTTTGAAATACAACGGCCAAATAGAAATGCCGGTAGCAGACTGGCATACCCTGGAAGTTTCTAAAGGGGGAGAATATATAATGACTTTGCAGGACGGAACGGTTGTTTGGTTGAATTCAGAAACGAAAATGAGGTATCCGGTACAGTTTTCCGGACAGAACCGGGAAGTTTGGCTGGAGGGAGAAGCTTATTTTAAGGTAGCGAAAAATGAGAAACAGCCTTTTGTAGTAAAGACTGAAAATATGGATGTGAGGGTATTGGGTACCGAGTTTAATTTAAAGGCTTATGCCGATGAAAAATGGGTACAGGCTACTTTGGTACGGGGAGAAGTGGCTGTATTTACGGGGATGGATAAGTCTGTCCGGAATACGTTGAAGCCTGAACAACAGGCTGAGTGGGATATCGAAAAAGGAAAACTGGACGTGAAAACAGTAGAGCTCGATCTTTATATTGCGTGGAAAAACGGACAGTTTGTGTTTCGTGGACAACGTCTGACAGAGATCATGACTGTTTTAGAAAGATGGTATGATTTCGAGGTTTGTTATCAGGCGGATTGGATCAAAGAAGTTGAATTTGCGGGTAAATTGAATCGTAGTGCTTCTATCGAACCGATATTGGATGTCATTCGCTCGACTCATAAAATAAATGTAAATACAAGAGGTAAAACAATTATATTTAGTGCAAAACAATAATTTTTAAACCAAACAAACGATGAACAAAATGCAAACAATCCACCCTTGGTTGGTGTGGAGAAGAAAAATTCTGATGACAATGAAATTAGGTGTGTGCTTTTTGTTGTGTACAGTGTTTCAGGTGTCGGCCCGTGTCACTGCACAAAATGAAAGAATGAATTTCAAGATGCATGATGCCTCCCTGAAAACTATTTTATGGGCACTTGAAAAGAAAAGCGAAATGGTTTTTTTCTATAGTGTTAAGGATATCGAACAGGTAACCGGAATCGATGTCGTGGCAGAGAATAAAACTTTGGACGAAATTCTGAGTGAGGTGTTGAAAAATACCGGTATCACTTATGAGGTTACCCATAATACGGTCGTGTTGCGTAAAGGGAAGGTGAATGCTGCTTTGCCTCAGAGTAAAACATCGGAAGTGACAGGTAAAGTGACTGACCGTTCGGGTAGTCCGCTTCCCGGAGTAACTATTTTAATCAAGGGTACCTCCCTGGGAACAGTAACAGATACCGAAGGGATTTTTAAGATCGCTTTGCCGCAAAAGAAAGATGTGGTGCTGGTATTTTCATTTATCGGAATGAAAACACAGGAAATTGTGCTGAAAGATGACAAACCTTTAAAAGTGGTGATGCAGGAAGATGCAAAAGAAATAGATGAAGTGGTCGTTACCGGTATTTTTAACCGTAAAAAAGACAGTTTTACCGGAGCTTCTGCCACTTTCGACGGGGAACAGCTGAGATCGGTGGGTACCCAAAACGTTATCGCCAGTTTAAAAACACTGGATCCTTCATTTAATGTACTTGAGAATAATGAGTTCGGTTCCGACCCGAATAAATTACCGGATATTGAAATCCGGGGAAAATCAAGTCTGATCAGTACCCGGGATGAATTGAGCGAGGACCCGAATCAGCCCTTGTTTATTCTGGATGGTTTCGAGTCTTCGCTGGAAGCTATTTATAATTTGGATATGAGCCGGGTTGCTTCGATTACTATTTTGAAAGATGCTGCTTCAACGGCCATTTACGGTTCGAAGGCTTCAAATGGAGTGGTGGTAGTGGAAACCATCCGTCCCAAATCGGGTAAGTTAAATCTGGCTTACAGCGGAAATGCCAATGTTTCATGGGCTGATCTGAGCAGTTATAATTTGATGGATGCCAGTGAAAAATTGCGTTTTGAAAATTTGGTCGGCAGGTATGATGCATCGAATGATGTTGTGAAAGATGTTGAATTGAAAAAGTCTTATTATGATAAATTGGCCGATATTGCCCGCGGAGTAAATACTTATTGGCTGTCGGAACCTCTGCGGGTTGGCCTGAATCACCGGCATTCCCTCTATGTAGACGGCGGTGAAGGTGCATTTATGTTCGGTATCGGACTGGCATATAACGGGATTACCGGTGTAATGAAAGAATCCAAACGGGATAATATCAGCGGAAATATCGACCTGACTTACCGGCTGAAGAAATTTCAGTTTATGAATAAGTTTGATATGAACAATACGGACAGCAAGGATCCGATTGTCGCTTTTTCCCAATATGCCGACGCTAATCCTTATTATACGAAATACAATGAGAACGGCGAAGTGGAAAGGTGGCTGGAATATACGGATTATATTAAAGCTGCCAATCCGCTTTACAATGCTAAGCAGAACAGTTATAACAAGGGAAACAATTTGTCGTGGTCGGATAAGTTTATTGTAGAATATACTCCTGTCCCGACCTTGAAATTACGGGCTCGGTTCGGTTTTACACACCAGAGTACTCAGGCGGAAGCTTTTTATTCTCCTCTGGATACCCGTTTTGCCGAAACGGATTTCTCAGAACGCGGTTCGTATGGCAATACGGAAACACAGAGCAATAAGTATGAAGGAGAATTTACGCTTACTTATGCCAAAGTATTGAAAGAAGTACACCAATTCAATATCGTATTGGGGGGGTACCTTTCTGCTTTAGAGGCGAAATCGCAAGGATATTCGGCTATCGGTTTTCCGGTAGGAGATTTCACACTTCCTTCTTTTGCCAACAGTTATCCGGACGGAGGTTCCCCGGCTTATAACGAAAGTACGACACGTTCGGTGAGCGGGTATGTGATTGGAAATTATGCTTATGATAACCGTTATTTGCTCGATTTCAGTTATCGTGTCAACGGTTCGTCGGTATTCGGGACTAATAAGCATTATATCGGTACGTGGGCTGTCGGTCTGGGATGGAATTTGCACCATGAAAAATTTATTGCCGACCATTTTGACGGAATTTCCATGTTGAAGCTGAGAGCTTCCATCGGTAATCCGGGGAATCAGAATTTTTCTTCTTCGGCAACCATTACGACGTTCCGTTATAATTTCAATTCCTTTAATTATTTCGGAATGACCACTTCGCTGGCTCAGCTGGGAAATCCTGATCTGGAATGGCAGACAACCCTCGATAAAAATATCGGGTTCGATATTACGATTCTGAATAACCGTCTGACCCTGACCGGAGACTATTATTATAAGACAACCGATCCTTTGCTGATCGCTATCTCTATGCCGCCTTCTTCGGGAGCGACCGACAATATGACTTATAAAAATTTCGGCAAACAAACCTCCAAAGGTTTTACGGCATCGGCTACGTATTACATTATTCGCCGGATGAGCGAGCGGATCTGGTGGTCGGTTCGGGGTAATCTGCGGCATGGTTCCAATGAGCTGTCCGGCATCGGCAATCGTCTGGAAATGTATAATTCGCAGGAACGTGAAGGTGATAACAGGTCGACAAAACGGTACTATGACGGCGCAGACCCCGATGATATCTGGGCTGTACGTTCGGCAGGAATCGATCCCTCCACCGGACGGGAACTGTTTATTAAGAAAAACGGGGAATTGACTTATGATTTTTCATATGACGATGAAGTGGTGGTGGCCAACAGTCGTCCGAAGGTGGAAGGGGTACTGGGTACCAATTTTTCCTGGAAAGGTTTTTCCTGTAACCTGGATTTCCGCTATCGGGTGGGCGGTCATTCGTTTAATTCCGTTTTATTTAATAAAGTAGAAAACATCAGTACGAATTCGCTGATATATAATCAGGATAAGCGTGCTCTTTATGACCGTTGGCAAAAGCCGGGCGATAAGGCTCAGTTCAAGAATATCGCCAATTCGACATCCACTCCGATGTCTTCCCGTTTTGTACAGAAAGACAATTCATTGAGTCTGGAGGCTTTGAGGATAGGATATGAATTTTCTCCTGAGTTGGTTCATAAATGGGGGCTTGGCTCGTTACGTTTGAATGCCTATATGAACGATATATTCCGCCTGTCGACCATCAAGATGGAACGGGGTACTTCCTATCCTTTCGCACGCAGTGTGTCTTTCGCCATTTCATTAACTTTATAAATCCGATATCATGAAAAAATATAGAATCGTTTTTCCGCTTCTGTTAAGCTGTATTTTATGGTACAGCTGCACCGACTGGCTGGATTATAAACCGAGTGATAAACAGAGTGAGGAACAGCAATTTTCTTCCAAAGATGGATTTTATGCTGCTGTTAACGGGGTTTACAACCGAATGTCCGGGAACTCGCTTTACGGGAAATACCTGAGTTATGACATGATCGATATTCTGGGGCAATATTACGCTGTGGAGCAGTCGGATGAAAGCGATTATTATAAATACTTGCGGGCTCTGACCGAGTGGGATTATTCGAACGAGTCGGTTACAGGCGTACTGAGCAGTATATGGAACGAAGCCTATTCGACGATTATGAATACCAATGTGGTATTGAAGAACATCGAGGATGATGCTGTAAAGGACAAGGTATTACCGGAGCAGGAATATAAAATGCTCAAGGGCGAGATGCTGGCTGTACGTGCGATGCTGCATTTGGATATGTTGCGTTTGTTCGGGCCGATTATGGCGAAAAATCCGGATGGACGCGGTATCCCTTACAATGAAAGCACCGATCCGCAAATCCTGTCCATTATGCCGGCCGGTACGGTACTGAAGGACTATATTATCCGCGATCTTACAGAAGCCGAAGCTTTACTGCTGGTCTCCGATCCGGTACTTACCGAGGGACCCCGTGCAGAATACGATGAGGTGAGTCAGGATAACTCCATGCGCTATCGGCAATTGCGTCTGAATTACTATGCGACGGTCTTGTTGACGGCCCGGGCTTATCTGTGGGGGGGAGATTACGGCAATGCCTTGACCGAAGCCCGCAAGCTGACCGACGATCCCCAGGTCAGGGAGTTCTTCCCGGTGGTTGAATCGGGTAAGTTGTTAGGGAACAGTTCCGACCCCGACCGGATGTTTTCGACCGAGTGTTTATTCGGGTATTACAATAAAAACAGAGGATTGATTTATGACTATTCTTTTGGAGGAGGTAATACCGGAAAAGCTTTGCTGATACCCCGTACCGGATATGTAGATGGTATTTTGTTTTACAAATACGGGGGATATTGGGTCGGAGACTGGCGTTTCCAGTCGCAATGGGCCAGCGGAACCACTTTGGAAGGAAATGCGAGCTACCAAATGGTAAAATTCAAAGAAATTGCGGATCAAAAACGGGATGAGGTGACCAATAATAAAGATGAAAACCAGTTATTGCAGGCTCAGAAATTTTACGGAACCTTTTGTTCGCTGATCAAGCTTAGCGAAGCGTATTATATTGCAGCGGAATGTCTCGGTACGACCGGTTCCGAGGTGTACGATCTGCCGACTGCATGGACCTATTTGAACCGGATGTTCGTTGACCGGGGTACCAATAACTGGGGAACAGGAAACGGAGAGAGCTTTTTACAGGATTGGCTGACCTTGGAGTATATCCGTGAATTTGTCGGAGAAGGTCAGAAGTTCTTCTATTTCAAGCGTCGGAATATGGGATTCGATAATGATTACAACGGACGAAAAGAAGTAAAGGTGATGACTAATCCCGGCATACCAATGTTTGGAATACCTCCGACATACGATTATAAAGATAAAGCAACTGATGAAGAAAAGGAAGAACGCTTTGTACTTCCGTTGCCGAAAAGTGAATTGGATAACCGTTAAATACAGACATATGAATAGAATAAACAAATGGATATGGGTTGCCGCCATGGCAGGAATAAGTATCGCCTGCCAAAAAGAAAACGTCGGTTTGTACAACCGTGGTGACAGTATGGTATATTTTCAGGTACAGAATTTTTCAGGAAGTAACGGCGCCGAAGGATATACCACGAGGACTAATTTTTCGTTTGTCGATTATGCGGCAGCTTATACCTCAGTAGTATTCAATGCCAAAGTGAAGTTGCTGGGCGAGGTAAAAGATTACGACCGGGCCCTGAAAGTCGTTGTCGACGAAGAGCAAACGACGATGACTTCTTATGATGCTGTAACGAATCCCGATGGAGGATATATGATGGATTTCGATACGCTGAAAATCAAGGCCGGAAGCAACGAGGGAACTGTTGGAGTCCGTTTCATGCGGAATGCTTCCATCAAAAAACAGGTGGATACATTGGTCTTGAAATTAGAGGCCAATCAATATTTTGAGGTACTCAATGCTTATAAATCCAGCAATGTGTGGAGTAATACAACGGCAGATACGATAGACGGAACCCGCTATACATTTCTGATCAGTGAAATTTATACGCAGCCGAGTCGGTGGGGGGATGTTGCTGCCGATCAGTATTTCGGAAAGTGGAATCCGGTCCGATATGCCTATATCAATGGCTTCTTTGGCTTTACGACAACGGATTGGACTTGGGCCACCGGCAAAGTCAGCAAAGGACGGATGCCTTTTTACGCCCGGGAATTGCAGTCGGAATTGCAACGGAGAGCAGATGAAGGCGATCCGGTATACGATGAAGACGGCTCTTATATGCAATTGCCGGATGCTTATCGTGTGGATTACTCGAATGTCGTGTTAAAACCTTAAAATATAGAAAAAATGAATATATTAAAAATTTCGCGTCTGAACATGTTGTGGTTTTGCCTGTTGGCAATAGCCTGTGCGGAAGACAAAGGAAATTATACGTATGAAGATAAAGCGGTCATTACGATAGATAGCATTTCATCAATGCTGTCGGTATTGGCCAATGCGGAATATATCGATTTAAAACCGGTGGTTACTTCCAATTTGGAAGGAATTATTGATGAGCGGAATACGAACTTCGAATTTGCTTACCAAAGGAAAAATTCGGAAGGTGAATGGGAAGAAGTTGCCAATACGAAAGACCTTCATATGTTAGCTGCATTGGAGTCCGGCAGGCATGCATTTTTGTTCTCGGTAACCGATAAACGGACGGAAGTAAAGACCCTGAAATTGTTTTATGTCAATGCAACGACCATTACCTCGGAGGGATGGATGTTGCTTTGCGATGAAGGATCGGAAGAACGGGTGCGTTTAGATATGCTGGCGCAGATTTCTGTGGACCGGATTGTTCCGGCTTATGATGTAATCCGGCGAAAGGATGGAGTACCGGAACAGTACCACGCTGCGAATATAGGATTCTATGCCACTGGAAGTGCTACCGGTAACCGGATTATTGCAATGTCCGAAGATGCGGCTTACTGGCTGGAGACAACAGATTCTAAAGGTGGCGGAGAATTTCTTGATGTAGAGAGTTATCACGAATTGAAATCGGCAATGTTTCTGGCTGCTACTGACGATCATATTGTAAATTTTGTGTCAGTGCCTTATAAAGGACTCTATAAACCAGAGCACGATGCTGTTATCTGCGTATCCCGGGAAGGAAATGTCTATGCCTGGAATACGGTGGAAGTAGAAACGGGATTCGAGTATCCGATTAATACTTCCGTCCGGGGAGGAACGCCTGAATACAAGGTGGCGCCTTATGTCGGGACTACGCTGAAAAGACCGTTGTCATCCGACTTTGGTATCGCCTTGTTGTTTGATACGGATAATCATCGTTTTGTTTACTGGAGTGGTGAAGGTGTTACAGGTAGCGATGTCGCTGGAAAAAAGCAGGTGTTGCATCCGTTGGAAGATCCGGAGAATAAAAATTTTAGTTACAATACGGGAAATATGGATTTGGTGTGTATGCTTAACACCTCTTTTTCCGAAGGAATGGTGTATTGCATTATGCAGGAAGATGGCAAGCGGCATATTTATGAGGTGAATTTGGGAAGCGGGGAATTTAAACAAGGGGCCTGCCATTTGGATGTTATGGCGGAAAATTTTGCCAATGCCACTTGTTTTGCTGCCAGTTCCCAGTATTATGTGATTTATTACGCTTATGGAAATAAAGTCTATGCTTACAATGTGGGATCAGGGGTTTCCGAACCGGTGATTACTTTAGAAGGCGAAGAGATTACCTGTTTGAAGTTCAACCGCTATGATTATCCGTGGGGCATCGATGACTTGTGTTCGAAATATGACGATGAAATCAAAAATATATACCGAGACCGTGAAAATCAACTGATCGTCTGTTCTTACAAAAATGCCGCTACGGATAATAATGGAGGAATGCTGCGTTTCTATGATGTGAGCGGATCGGGTATGAAGTTGACCCTGAAACCGGGCTGGGAGTATTCCGGGTTCGCTAAAATTAAAGATGTGCGTTATAAAGAGGTCCGTTGAGAAACAGGAAAAACAGTGTGTGGTTTTATTTTTCTCTCATCACCGCATATTTACGGTGATGAGAGATTTGGGGGAGGGCAACAGAAAAAGGAGGCTATCTGGCTTTTGGGTCATCAGACAGGCTCTTGAAAGTCAGATACGGTTGATCTGAAGGTAAGTGGCCAACAATGAAATGAAAAAAGCAGCAATTTCAAATTGCTGCTTTTGTGATTCAGGCGGGATTCGAACCCACGACCTACGGCTTAGAAGGCCGTTGCTCTATCCAGCTGAGCTACTGAACCAACACTTTTACGGTTTGGCGGTGCAAATATACGCTTTAATATTTTTATTCCAAAAGAAATAATGTTTTTTTATTCGAAACTTCGGATGCTTTGTTGTTTATAAGCCGAATTAATTGGTTTATAAAGTCCGTCGATTTTATGGACTTTGAGCGACGAAGGAGCAACTTTAAGAACTAATTATAAGTCTGAACACGTTTCAGTGACTTTTCTGCACACTTTCATGGAAAGATTTATTTGCCGGAAAAAGAATGAAATTAAATCAGAACATCTTTTGATTTGTTTTTTTTAATCTTACCTTTGTTGAAAAGGAGTGAGTGAAGTTATGTAAAACACAGAATACGTGAATGTTTCATGCCTCTTGTTTGTAACTTATAATTAAATTTAACTTGACTGAAAGTTTTATTTTATGTTTGTTAGCTCTTAGTATTCATGTATATAGTTAAATTATGAGTGACGATCGTGTTTACTGTTGTAATAAAGAGGCAACCTGTAATAATTATGAACGGAGTGAGTTGGTCTTTTTTGAACAGGTGAAATTTGAGAAAGGTTTTGTATGGGAAAAATGGAAAACTTCGGGCATTTGCTGGATATTTTTATTAAGTGATGAAGCTTGTGTGTCTATTGAAGACGAGGTAGTATTCGTTGAAGCCGGAGAGATGTTTTTGTTGCCTGCTTTGAAAGGTAAATTGAAAGCTTTTACTCCACTTGAATTTTTGTACTTTATTTCTGACCGTCCCACTGAATATTGCTTGAAAACAGTTTCGGAGCTTGGATGTTTGGAGGGGAGAGGGGAATTATTGGAAATCTTACCTTTAAACCAGCTGCTGAAAGGATTTGTGGAAATGTTGACCGTGTACCTGGAAGATGGGGTGGATTGCAGGTATTTGTTCGAAGAAAAACAGGAAGAACTATTTGTTTTGATGAAGTCTTGTTACTCTAAAGAACAATTGTCTTATTTTTTTTATACCCTTTCTTTGCACAAAGAGGGAGATTTGAAAAAATTGATCGAAGATAATTGTTTACATGTGAAGTCTGTGGCAGAATTGGCTCAGATCTGTGGTTATTCGGTCAGTAGTTTCAAACGGGCATTCAAAGAAATCTTCGATGAACCGATATACCAATGGATATTGGGCAAAAAGGCCGATCGGCTTAAAGAACGTTTGAGTGGAGAGGAGGTAAACCTCAAAGAGATTATTTATGAATTTGGTTTTTCTTCACCGGCTCACTTTACAAAATTCTGTAAAAAATGGTTGGGAATGACCCCGACAAAATTTATAGAAGAACAAAAAATGACGGGAGAACACATTGATCTATAAGTTGAAAATGGGAAGTGATACTATTTGTTATATCAAATCTGATTTAAAGAATAAATTCTCTTATTTTAAGTTTGAAAAAGATACTGTTTTTCAAAGAAATAAGGCAGATAAAAATAATAATCTGGTTTTTATTCTTCATGGAGAAATGGAAGTGATCTATGGAGATTTGTATCCCAGGCTTATTTCTGATGGAAACATGATCTTGCTGACTCCCCTTTCCCGATGTGTATGTAAAGCCGTATCGACGGTCGAACTCATTATTTTGGGGTTCGGCACTTTGAATCATAGTTGTGATAAATATATCTTTCAAAATCTGACTCCTTTTTTCTCTTTGATAAAATATGAATTCCGGGAATTGGAGATTCGTGAATCACTCGACCGTTTTCTGCAATTAATGCAGAATTATGAACAAAATCAGGTTCCTATGGCTGATTTGGCTTCAAGAAAAATTCAGGAATTGTTTATTATTTTGCATGCTTACTATACTTCGGATGAATTGGCTATGCTTTTTTATCCTCTATTGGGGAAAAATATGGAGTTCAAAAAACTGGTCGTCGACTATTATCTACATGTAAAGAGTGCCGGTGAATTTGCAGAACTATGTGGATATAGCCAGGGAGTGTTTCAAAAGAAATTTAAAGATGTTTTCGGCGAGACGGTTTATCAGTGGATGCAGCGACAGAAAGCCGAATATATTAAACACCGCCTGATGACCAGTGAGGTAAACCTAAAGGAATTGGCTGACGAACTTAACTTTGCCTCATCCGTACATTTGAATAAGTTTTGTAAAATTTGGTTCGGAATGACTCCTTCTGAAGTGAGACAAACCTTTATTCTGAAAAAAAATCTGCATTGAAATTGAATGTGTAAAAGATAATATTTTTTATATAAGTTAGAAATGGGACTGATCTCTTATATTTGTAACATCGGAAAGGGAGAACAGAGGATAAGATTACTGGTTTGATATCTTTCCTTTAGAATCCGCAAGGAGCGTCGCAATAGGAGATAATTCATACACTCATACATCCCTTATTTGTACATACACAACAACATGATTGTCGAACAGTAATCTTCCTTTTGTTCTTTTCTTTTTTATACTTCTTCGAATAAAGATCACAAATAGCGGAAAATTTATCTTTTGAATTATTAGAGAATACTTGACCGATAAGTATTTCGGATTGATACCCGAATATTGAAATAATCGGGAGACGAATAAAAATAAAACCTGACTTTACGTCAGGTTTTCAAAGTTGTCCAACCAAGATTCGAACTTGGACAAACAGGACCAGAATCTGTTGTGCTGCCATTACACCATTGGACAGTATTTTGACGGCACAAAACTACGTCTTTTTTTGTCTTCTCCCAAATAAATCTGAAAAAAATAGTGCCGAAAGACTGGCTTTCTGAGGGTGAGTCATACAAATCACTATATCGGTATAATAGAAGAGGCGGCCCGGTGAAATCGATCAAATAGCCATCCGAAATACCATTAGTAGGTAGTTTGCAATAATAATCCCTATTAATAGGGATTGTTGCAAATGGATTTTCCGTCTATGTTTGCACAATTATTTGATGTTTTTAGTGTTTGTTTTTTTAAACTTGCTTTAGGGTGCTAATTATTAATTAATTTATGTGGGTTATGAAGTGTTTTTATATTGGGGTCTATTTTATGGTTGGCAATATTCTTTTCTCTAACGGGCAGACAATTTCCGGGATTGTGAAAGATTCTTCTGATGATACGCCTGTCGCGGGAGTAAATATCGTAATGCCTTCTCTAAAAAAAGGGACGGGGACAAATGCCCGGGGCGAATTCTTTTTTAAAAATGTTCCTGCCGGGGAATACGAACTTCATTTTTCGTTTGTGGGTATGAAAGATGTCATCAGGAAAGTGAAGGTTGAGGCAAACAAAGACCTGAAGCTGGAGGTTTATATGCAGATGGATATGAAATCCCTTGACCAGGTGGTCGTTGCAGCTAAAGGGGAGAGGAAAGAGATCCATGACGTGAAACGCCAGGGAACCCCGGTTGCCGTTATTGATGGGAAACAATTGGCAGGACGCGGGACTACGATCACGGAGGTGTTGAATCATCAGACAGGGGTAAAACTACGGCAAACAGGTGGTGTCGGTAACCAAACAAAAGTTAATATCCGGGGATTGGAAGGAAACCGGGTTCAGATCTATATGGACGGCTATGCCCTGAATACCCCGGATGGTAGTTTTTCCATTAATGATATTCCTTTGCAATTCATCGACCGTGTCGAGATATACAAGGGGATTGTTCCGCCTGAATTCGGGGGAGATGGGTTAGGAAGTGCGATTAATGTGGTGACGATAGATGCCGAACACGGGTATTATGATTTGTCGTATAGCTACCAGTCTTACGGCGTGCATAATCCTACGGCTTGTATTTCTCATTATTTTGATAAAGCAAATATGGCTTTTACTCTTTTCGCGGGAGGGACCTTTGCCAGAAATGATTACACGATCACTTCTCCCTATGTCAGTGATTTGAAAATCAAACGGGATCATGACCGCTTGAAAATGGGGGAATTCGGGGCGACGCTTAAGTTTCCGGATCATTACTTCGACAAGGCCGAGTTGGAATTTGTCGGGTATTACAGTTATAAAGAAACCCAGGGTATACAAACGAATATCCGTCATGCCCGGACAAAAATCTGGACAGCCGGTGTAAACCCCAAGCTGGAGAAAAAACATTTTTTGTTCGGGAAGCTGGATTTGAAATTCAATGGGATGGTTACTTATACGCATACTGCTTTGATCGACACCTCGTCTTTCCTTTATGATTTTTATGGTGACCGTGTTCCCAACACATATGGCGGAGAAGTGGGATATGTCCCGAATTTGTCGGATGACGGGATGATGGATTATCGTTATAACCTGAACTTGCAATATCATTTGATCCCGGACAGAATGCTGGTCAATATGAATAATGATTTCCGTTACGTGAGCAATGAAACCCGGGACACCGTTGCCGACCGGTTTCTGAAAAAGGATTATAGCGGTTTGAAATCGAATATATCGGGAATGATCAGTTCCGTCGCTTTACAGAACAAGTGGTTTCAAGGACGTTTGACATCGGTGCTGACGGGACGGCATTATTATTATCGTTTAGGGGGAAAAACAGTGAACCTGGCTTATCCGGGAGATGCCGTTCCGGCAGAGACGCATAAATCCGATCAGTATTGGGGGTATAGTCTTGCTTTGAAATACGATTTATCTTCTCATTGGCTGATGAAATTTGCTTTGGAACATAATTTCCGCCTTCCCCGTTACGAGGAGGCTTTGGGGGATCGTGTAACGACGCTGACAAGTACGGAGCTGAAAGCCGAACAAGCTAATAATTATAATCTGGGTATCATGTTCGACCGTTACTATAATGCAAATTCCCGTTTACAATTCGAGTCGAACGGGTATATCATGCAAGTGAAGAACATGATGTATCTGACCTCTGTTGTGGGGTATTCCAAATACCAGAATCTGGGCGAGGCTCTGTTGTACGGAGTGGACGGTGAAATCAAATGGGATATTGACCGTAACTGGTTTGTATCATTTAATGCTACCTGGCAGAAATCTTTGGATTATTCGAAATATATAGCGGGAACAAACACCGAGAGTGAGACCTATAAAATGCAATTGCCTCATATCCCGATTCTCTTTTTCAACTGGATGCTGGATTACCGGAAAGATAATCCCTTTGGGGGTAAAGGACAGTATGCCAGGACGTATTACGAGGGCGGCTACACGGATAAATATTATTATGGATATGAGCTTAGCCGCCATCAGGATTATAAGATACCTTCTGCTTGCCTGCACACGGTGGGGCTGGAGTACGGGATCATGAACCGAAAAGTTTTGTTTGGCGTGGAATGCCATAATCTGTTTGATACGGATGAGATGACTAATTTCAATTACCCGTTGGCGGGCCGGACAGTCATGGCGAAGATTCGGTTCACGACGTTAAAATGGTAATGTGCCTGATCATTTGAAGTATATAAATAAAATAAATCACAATGAAAAACAATTTCTTTATTCTGGGGGCTTTTCTGTGTACAGCCTTGTTTGTAACGTCATGTACGGATGACAACAAAGATGATGATGAAAATGAGGGTAAAGCATCGATTATCGTAGGTATTAACATGCAACCGCAGGCGGATATGGGATATATCGTTCCTATACAGGATATGAAGGCCGGAACGATGTCTTTCGCAAATGCGGTTGAAACCAAAATTACTCCTTATCTGATGTCTTATCGTGATTGGGTATTCTACGTGCCTGGAACTTCGGAGGGTACGATTGTAAAATACTCCCGGCAAGATGATGGAACTTTGAAAGTGGAAGGACGTTTGGAAGTGGCGACGGCTGCTCCTATGTGTGCTTCTATCGCTTTCGTTTCGGCCACGAAAGCTTATGCATCCGCTCCGAACGATAACAAGATCATTATATTTAACCCGACGACCATGGTAAAAACAGGGGAAATTAATGTTGCCAGGCCTGAATACGGACTTGACGGAAGTAGTACTCCGAATCCGCTGGGGTTGATCCTGCGGGATGGGAAACTCTATGTCGGATGTGGAGAATTTGACCAGATGCCTATTTGTAAAAGTGGTGCGCATGTCCTGATCATTGATGAGGCTACCGATACGCCGGAAAAGATCATTCATGACACGAGACTTTCCGCGGCATCTATTTTTGATTGCGGTATGTTTATAGATGAAAAAGGGGATCTTTACGTGACTTGTTGGGGATCTTACGGTTATGTTCCGGATCAGAAATTCGGATTATTACGGATTAAAAAGGGGGCGACGGAATTTGATCCGGACTACTGTTTTAACATGACTGACATGAACGTGGAAGGAGTTCAAGGGGGTAAATTGCAGTATTCTATTTCTAACTTTTATGCCGGAAATGGAGAATTGTACGTCCTGGCTTATTGTCCGGCATTTGCCAGTGCCAGTCCTGATTACATCAACGAGAAAACGAACTACTGTTTGAAAGCCGATTTATATCATTGTACGATGAAAGCGTTGAATCTTCCTCGCACGAATGGATATAGTTGTGCTATAAATAAATACGGGGATGACATCCTTTTTGGTTTGGCAACGGAACAAAATGGAACGGGAATTTTCACCTATAATCGTAAAACAGATCAATGTAGTTCTGCTCCGGTTGTGAAAACGCAGGGAACCCTTATGGACATACTTGTGTTTGAATAATAATCTGTACTTTTCAAGTACCTGGGGCTTTCCGCTTTTCATGAACCGGAAAGCCCTTTTTATAGGTGATATTTTGGTGTAAAACAACAAGAATTTAGGATTGATTCGTAAAAATAAAAAACCTGATGTGAAATCAGGTTTTCGAAGTTGTCCAACCAAGATTCGAACTTGGACAAACAGGACCAGAATCTGTTGTGCTGCCATTACACCATTGGACAGTGTTGTTTTTTATGACGGCACAAAAGTAATACTTTATTTAAATATCACAAAGAAAAACTGGTATATTTTATGATTTTTTGTGAGCATACTGAGATCGTCGGATAGTTCGTGTGATTTGATATGTGACTGAATATCATTGATTATCGAACGGATAAATTCGCGGGGGTGTAGTTCCTGATTTTGAGTCACTATCTCCAAAAGACGTTCCCGGGTATAAAATTCGTTCTTTTCATTTTCTGCATCCGTAACGCCGTCGGTATATAGTAATATACCCGAGCCGCTCACGAATCGGTAGGTGTACTCCTGATAATCATGATTTTTTAGGATACCTAAAGGAAGATCGGATTGCATTTCAAAGAAAGCTACTGTCCGATCCGGACTTGTCAGTACCGGAGGAGTGTGACCTGCATTGCAATATTTCATTACTCCGGTTCGGAGATCCAGCATTCCGATGAAGAAGGTCACAAACATATCGGCTTCATTCCTTTCAGCAATACTATTATTTAACGAATAAGCAATCTGTGACGGAGAATTGCTGCCTGAGGAAAGCGTACGTAGCAGACTGATGGTAGAGGCCATCAGAAGCGAAGCAGGAATCCCTTTTCCCGATACATCGCCGATAGCAAAAAAGAGGGTGTTCTCATGGATAAAGAAGTCGTATAAATCACCACCGACTTGACGGGCCGGATAGAGTACTGCATAAAGGCCTATTTCATGACCGGGAAAAGGAGGAAAATTTTTGGGAAGCATACTCATTTGAATATCATGTGCTATGCGTAGCTCACTTTCTATTTTCTCTTTAGCTGCTATAGTCGTTTCCAGGTTTTTCATATATTTTGAAAGCTTTTCCTGCATTTCACTGAAAGCATTATAAAGATCCAGCATTTCATCTTGGGTGTGGATGACCGGTAGAGTTATGTTGAAATTTCCCTCCGCAATGGAATGCGTGGAAGCTGCGAATATTTTTAAAGGTCTCGTAATTTTACGAACGGTTGTAGTACAGATAATCACCAGGAGAGCCAGAAATAATACCGAAGAAAGAATGATGATCCAAGTGAATCGGTGTAATTTGTCGAAAATATGAGAATAAGGAAACAAGGTAGCCATATTCCACTCTGTGCCGAGGATGGGTGTAAAATAGATGTAATATTTTACATGATTGTTGACAAATACTCCTTTCCCTTTTTGCCCCTGCATCATGAGATGCGCCAACTTTGAAGCATTGGTGTCCTGAAGGATTTCCGCTTCATGAAGGATATCTTTATCCAGATCCGTGAAAAAGTCGTTTCCCGGATGAAGTATATACCTTCCTTCCCGATTGACTATAATGCTATAACTGTCTTCATAGGGTTTGACCGAGTCGATCAGCTCGGTCAGCCAATTCAAAGAGAGGTCGACCGAAAAAATACCGATTACATTATTTTTGGGGTCCCGGAGCGGTACCGAATAGGTGGAGGTCAGGATATCGTTGGACGAAAGCTCGTGGTAAGGACGACTCCAGCGGGAGACATTCCTTTCTTTTGAGATCCGGTACCAATTTTTTTGATAGTAATCGTATTTCGGGTCGATTTGTGTGGTGACGACACTATCGTCACTCATGTATGAATAAGGAGCGAAATAATACCCTTTATCCGGAAAATAATAGGGTTCGAAAGCTATAGCACATCCGAAGATCTCATAATTGTTCAAAACGACCTGCCGGGTAATCGCATAAATCGAATCGGCATGAGTAACATAGGAAGGGATAATCCAGCTGAGATTTTCAGGGATCTTTTCTATCGTCCTCAATAAACGAGTCACTTTAAGATTGATTTTTTCCGCCGATTCGTCGATTTTCAGGTAAGCTTGGTGCTCGATCGCCCTGGAGGAATAGTGATAGAACAAGCAAAAACCGATTCCCCATAATAGAAATGCCGACGAAATAAGGTATATATTGAGTTTCGCTGCAAAGGAATGGTTGATCTGTTTAAACATATTTACCTTTCTTTTGCCTGCAAATATAATTATAATCATAACAAAAGCTGCCCGGAACAGAGCAGCTTTTGTTATTTAATTATTGTTTTTTAGACTTCTTTTAATGCTAAAAGAAATTTTATTATTTCGTGGCATTCTCCAAACGTTTCATCATCATAAAGATGAATAATGCAGAGATCAGACACAAAACGATGAGGATAGACCATAATGCCCATAATGGCATGTGACCCCAAAGCATACCGATGATAGAAACCAGATAGTTACCGACTGCAGTTGCTCCGAACCATAAACCCATCATCAAACCTTTGTATTTTGGAGGGGCTACTTTCGATACGAATGAAATACCCATAGGTGAAAGAAACAATTCGGCAAAGGTTAATACCAGGTAGGTATTGATCAAAACAGAAGGAGATACGAGTAAATCATTAGCTACAACAATCGCTCCGTCAGGATTGGGAGTGGGAAGTCCCATAGAAGACAGAGCCATCACGGTAAATCCTAAAGCTGCGATAAACATACCGATACCGATTTTACGGGGTGCCGAAGGTTCGCTGCCTCGCTTGGCCAAAGCTCCGAATACAGCAAGAGATACAGGGGTCAGAGCAACAACGAAGAACGGATTGAAGTGCTGGAACATCTGAGGAAGAACTTCAATGAAAGAACCCGGTGCTAACGACAGATATTTGTAGACTAATATGCTGACAGAAATAACTGCGACAACTGCCGATATCAGTTTGGATTTAGCTTCTTTGGACTGGAACAGAGAGAACAAACTATAAATCAAAGTAATCACGAATACCAGGTTGAAAACATTAAAGCTCATACCTATAGCGCCATCGGCGGTTCTGGCTGTATAATCACGGGCAAAGAAAGTAAGGGTAAGGCCGTTTTGGTGGAAAGCCATCCAGAAGAAGATCACTACGGCGAATACCAGTACGAGAGCGGTAATGCGGGATTTGGTTTGTTCCGGAGTTAATTCGACAATATTTTCTTGTTTTCCGCTTGCTGCAGCTTGTTTGGTATTGATATCTGCATGTTTGAAGGTACTCTTGAATACCTGATAGATCAACATAGATACAATCAGAGATATACAAGCCACTGCGAAACCATAGTGGTAAGAAAGTGATAATTCGTCGATGTATTTATGAGCGAATGTTGCCAGATCTCCGTTGAATGCGGAAGCTTGTGACTGTGCGAAATGAGTCAGAGTGTCCAGGGAATTGGCTGCCATTTGCTGGCCTTTTTCCAGATATTCGTGGCAAAGTGCAGGTATATCACCTTGGTATTTAAGGCCTGCTTTCGCCATGAAATTTTCTGTGATTTTTGAAGCGGCTGTCGGAGCAAAAAGAGCACCGATATTGATCGCCATATAAAATAAACTGAATGCTGTGTCCCGTTTGTCTGAATATTTAGGATCGTCGTAAAGGTTTCCTACCATTACCTGGAGATTACCTTTGAATAATCCGGTACCTAATGCGATCAGGAAAAGAGCCCCGAACATAGCGGCAACTCCAAAAGCATCCCCTCCGGTAGGAATAGCAAGACAGGTATAACCGGCAAACATGACGATGATACCTGCTGTTACCATTTTACCATAACCGAATTTATCGGCCAGGATACCCCCTAAGATGGGTAAAAAATAAACTAAGGCTAAGAAACCCGCAAAAATGTTTGATGTAGCTGCTGAACTGAAGCCAAATTTTGCTTGCAGGAAAAGTGTAAAGATAGCAAGCATCGTGTAATACCCGAAACGTTCTCCTGTGTTTGCAAGAGCCAGGGCATACAATCCTTTAGGTTGGTTTTGAAACATAATATTATAAATTAAATTAGTAGGTTAAAAACAAAAGTCCCCGGGGCAATGAATGCTTAGAGGACTTTGTTGTTTTAGAGCGTTGTTATTATTTTGTGACTCTTTCAAGCCATTTAACCATACCCAACATAACTCCCATGGACACGAGACATACAATAAAGAATACTGTCCAGCATTGCCAGATCGGCCATGCATTATACATGAGCGGGCCAATCCAAAGCAACAGGTTACCAAGAGCCGTAGCCGCCAACCACAGACCCTGACACAGACCTAGCATACTTTTAGGTGCTACTTTCGATACGAAAGACAGTCCCAGCGGAGAGATAAACAATTCAGCAACCGTCAGGAAGAAATAGGTTGCAATCAAAACCCACCAATGAGCTTTGTTTGCCATTTGTTCTGCAATGGGTAATAATTTGAAGTCGTTTGCGGAGGGATAACCCTTTATCAGAGAAAAAACGGCAAGGAACAAGAATGCCGTTCCTGCAATGAACATACCGATTGCAATTTTGCGGGGAGTTGAAATTTCTTTACCGCGTTTTGCTAATCCTCCGAAAATGGCCATGATGACAGGTGTCAGCGCAATTACGAAGAACGGATTGATTGCTTGCCATACTTCTGGTGCAACGGCCGACGAATCTACGAAATCACGGGCAAAGAATGATAAGGACATACCATTCTGGTGAAACGAGAACCAGAAAAAGATAACGATACCCAATACAGCGAACAGCGCATACATTCTTTGTTTGATTTCTTTCGCCATAGCAGCTTTTTCTTCTGGTGTGTAACTTACATTTTGAGCTGCAATTTTCTTTGCAGGAGTAGGAAATGTTTTTTGAGAGACGAAGAAAATAATGAGAGAAATCAGCATCGCGGCAACAGATGCAATGAATGAATAGTGGATACCTTCATTGAAAATCTGTAAATATTGAGCGCAAGAAACGGTCAAGTCAACAATGGAACCTCCGGCTGAAGTTATTAATTGTTGCAAGTTCGCCAATGCTTCGGGAGCCATGGCAGCGGCGTTGTTGATATATTCATGGCAAAGTGCCGGAAGTTGTGCATTGTAAGTGAAACCGTTTACACCCAACCACCACTGGCGTAATACCGGTGCAATGAATGGAGCGATCAATCCACCCACATTAATAAATACATAAAAAATCTGGAATCCGGAGTCCCGTTTGTCTTTTGCGATTTTGAGGGCCTCCGGGCCTTTCTTGGCAGCTTCGGCTTCGAAATTATCATACATCTGGCCGACAATTGCCTGCAGATTTCCTTTGAACAAACCGTTTCCGAATGCAATCAGGAAAAGTGCAAAACAGGTAAGGGTCAGCAACCAGGTGGTGTTGGCTGCCGTAGCAAGAATTGGAATGGAAAGAATAATGTATCCGGTGGCCATTACAACAAGACCTGTTTTAATAGTTCCTTTGTAATTTTGAGTGCGGTCAGCAATCAGACCTCCGACAAGACTTAAAATATATATGCCAGCATAAAAGAATGAGTAAATAGTACCACTGGCGGCTTCGCTTAAACCAAATTTAGAACACAGGAACAACACCAATACGGCATTCATGATATAGTAGCCGAAGCGTTCTCCCATATTACTCAGAGCTGCAGTAAGCAACCCCTTAGGATGATTTTTAGACATAGATAATGTATTTAAGTTAATATTAATCCACTTCGGTCGCAAATGTAAGAATATTTCCGTATTTTTCGTCTTTAAAACGATTGAGTTAATGTTATGGAAAAGTTAAATAAAGTTTTTCGAACGGCTCAGCTGGCTGCGATTGATAAATATACAATTGAGCATGAGCCGGTAAGCTCTTTGGATTTGATGGAACGGGCTGCCGGGATTTGGACAGATCGTTTTTTGAAAATTTTCACTGAAGTTGCAGGAGTGGTCGTGATTGCCGGGAATGGGAATAATGGTGGCGATGGATATGCGATTGCCAGATTATTGAATCGGCGGGGAGTGCCGGTCAGAGTATTCCGGATTGCCGGGACCCAGGATAGAAGCCCCGATTGTGAGGCGAATTATCGGCGTTGGTTGACCAGGGGAAAGGTGGAAGAATTAAAGCAGGCCGATGATTTGGTGTTACAGAAGGGAGAAATCGTGATCGATGCTATTTTCGGATCGGGGCTGAATCGTCCGGTAACCGGTTTGGCAGCCCGGATTATCAAGCAAATGAATGCTTCTGTTAACCGGGTGGTGGCTGTCGATATTCCTTCCGGGTTGGCGGGGGAGGATAATACCTGGAACGATCCCGAAACCATTGTTTGTGCAGAGTATACCTTCACTTTTCAGTTCCCGAAGTTAGCCTTTATGCTGGCGGAGAATGAAAAGTATGTCGGCCGGTGGGAAGTGTTGGATATCGGCTTACATCCTGAAATCATCGCTCGGCAACCGACCGATTGGTTTTATACGACAGAAGATACGGTAAAAGCGATTTTACCTCCTTCGCCGGTTTTTGCTCATAAAGGTACTAATGGGAAAGGACTGTTGATCGCCGGCAGTTATGGGATGATGGGGGCGGCTGTTTTGGGGGCTAAAGCGGCTGTACGCTCGGGTATCGGTTTGTTGTACTGTCATATTCCGGGTAAAGGAATCGAGGTGATACAGACGACTGTGCCGGAAGCGATTCCTGATCCGGATGAATCGGCCGAACGGTTTTCTGCCGTCTGTAAACTGAGAGATTACGATGCGATTGCTGTCGGACCTGCTATAGGGCAAGGACCGGAGACTGTCGGTGGATTGGAAAAATTATTACGTACCTGGAGAGGGACGACGATTCTGGATGCAGATGCGCTGAATATTATAGCGGAACACCGGGAGTTATTGGATTTACTCCATGAAGGCTGTATTCTTACTCCGCATATGAAAGAATTTGAAAGATTAGCAGGAAAAAGTGTAAATGATTTTGAGAGATTAAATAAATTAAGCATTTTTGCAAATCAATATCGGGTGCATATCGTGTTGAAAGGAGCTCATTCCGTTATCGCTACTCCGGATCGCCGGCTTTTCTTCAATATGAGTGGTAATCCGGGAATGGCTAAAGGCGGGGCGGGGGATGTTTTAACAGGAGTGCTGCTGGCTTTGGCTGCCAATAAATTGAATTTGTTGGATTTGCTCCGGATAGGAGTTTTTGCCCATGGGCTGGCCGGCGATTGTGTCGCGGAAAAAGAAGGCCGGAGAGGATGTTGTGCCGGAATGATAGCCGAGAGAATGGGAGAGGCCTGGAAAAGATTAGAAAAATAATAACAATTACTATGAAAAGAGTTTTTATTGTATCGTTAATGTTGGTGGTTTGTCTGGCTGCCGCAGCTCAAAAAAAGAAAGAACTGACTACGTTAGTGAACGTAAATTATACTTTACCTAAAGTAGCCTATGAAGTAGAGGTCATCTTGGAATGCGAACGTTTTGTTCCCGGACCCTATCAGAATTATGCCGAGAAAGAATTGGGAATCCGTCCTGAAGCGACACAAGTCTCCGAAAAATGGGCCATAAAAAAAATAAATGTTCTTCCACAGTATATTCCGGATGAAAAGGCGGTGTATTCTGTTTCTGCCAACGGGGATTATTGGCCGGTGACACTGAGCCTTAGTGCTGAAGGTTTTCTGGCAGGTATCGCTGCCGGTAAAGGGGAAGTTTTCAATGAAAAAAAAGAGATGAAGTATATCGCCGAGGCCTTGGGGGACGAAGAGAGGATCGATATCATGAAACTGAATACTTATAATCAGCTGAAAGAAGTGTTGGATACCAATTATACTTATCAGGAGGTGGACGGTGAGATGAAGAGAATTTGGGATCCGATCGTACATTATGCTGTTAAGACCGATGCTGACAATGTAAAAGAAGCAGTAAGTGAGATTTTCCGGATTCGCTCGGAAAGAGTAAAATTATTGGGAGCCGAAAATAATGTTCCTGATGGAAAATCTTTAGAGATCATATTGAAAGAATTCGATCGGATGGAAAAAAACTACCTGAGTCTTTTCTTAGGTAAAAGAGAAACTGTCAAGGTAAAACGGGTATTCCAGTGTATTCCGGAAAAGGCTAACGAACCGGTTGTCGCTTTCCGGTTTTCTGAACAAAACGGAGTGACAGATACGAAAAATGTTGCCGCTCAGGCTTATTTTCTGAAGATTGAAGAGGCTGTGGTTCCGGCTTCGTCACCGGTGAGTGGAGGAGGTGAAGCGGCTGCTGTTTATTATAGGGTACCTGCTACAGCTACGTTGAAGTTACTGAAAGGGAAAGAAGAAATAATGAGTTATCCTGCTATTGTTCCTCAATTGGGAGAAATTAAGAAATTTCCTGTGGATGTGATTAGTAGCGAAGGGTTGATGCTGGAATTTTATCCGCAGTTCGGATCCTTGAAAAGTATTCGGAAAAAATAATCGCTGATACAGGCTATCTGTATTGGTATTAGTACTTGAATTATGTCGTGGTGGAATAACTGGTATGTGAGTTTTTTGAGTTGGCGGGTACGCCATATCAAAGAAAGGAATTTTATCGTCATCCTGAGTCTTCTGGTAGGTATTATCACCGGACTGGCCGGGGTATTCCTGAAAAATTCCGTCCATTATACCCACCAGTTTCTGACCGAGCGTTTGCAGATAGATAGCGGAAGTTTGTTGTTTTTTATTCTTCCTTTTATAGGGATTTGGTTGACCTCCCTGTTTGTTCGTTATTTTGTGAGGGAAGATATCAGTCATGGAGTGACAAAGGTATTATATGCGATTTCCCGGCGTAATAGTATGATCAAACCTCATAATAACTACTCCTCTATGATTGCCAGTACAATTACGATTGGCTTTGGAGGATCGGTGGGAACGGAAGCGACGATTGTACTGACCGGTGCTTCCATCGGTTCGAATATGGCCCGTTTTTTCCACATGAACTACAAGGTGATGACCTTGATGATCGGGTGTGGGGCTGCCGGGGCTATCGCCGGAATTTTCAAAGCTCCGATTGCCGGTATCGTATTTACCCTGGAGGTACTGATGCTGGATCTGACGATGGCTTCCTTGGTGCCTTTGATGATTGCTGCCATTTCATCTTACGTTATTGTATATTTTCTGATGGGCGAAGGGGTGGTCCTCGAATTCGCCGTACACGAACATTTTGCCTTGGCTAATGTGCCGTATTATATTATTCTGGGGATATTGTGTGGATTGGTTTCTGTATATTTTATCCGGACGAATATCCGAATCGAGAAATTTATTACCGGGATAAAGAACCAATTCAAAAGAATTTTGGTAGGAGGAGCATTATTGGGCTTGCTGATCTATATTTTTCCGCCTCTCTACGGTGAAGGTTACTCTTCTTTGGAAGCTTTGCTGACCGATAATGCAGATGCGTTGTTGAACAATACCTATTTTTTCGATTTCCGGAACTATGCGTTCGTCGTTGTTTTGTATGTGATCGGTTTGGTATTTATCAAAGTAGTAGCTACAGCTTTCACCAACGGTAGTGGGGGGGTTGGAGGTGTTTTCGCTCCCAGTTTGTTCACTGGGGGAGTTACCGGATTCCTGATTGCTTACCTGATCAATATGACCGGAGTGATCACGGTTCCTGTCAGTTATTTTGTATTGGCAGGTATGGCGGGGGTGATGTCGGGTGTCATGAATTCTCCGTTGACAGCTATGTTCCTGATCGCTGAGATTACCAGTGGCTATAGTTTGCTGGTGCCCTTGATGATAACCTCGGTGACGGCCCATTTAACGGGGCGGGGCATGGAGCCTTACTCTATTTATGCACGTCGGCTGGCTATGAAAGGAGATCTGATTACCCATAATAAAGATAAAGCCGTGCTGACTTTGATGAAGCTGAATAAAGTCATCGAGACCGACTTACAGACGATATCCATAGAGGCTACTTTGGGGGATCTGGTGAAAAAAGTTTCCCGTTCCAGTAGAAATATTTTCCCGGTGATCGATGAAAACGAAGCATTGCTGGGGATTGTATTGCTGGACGATATCCGTAAGATCATGTTCAATCAGGATTTGTACAATGTCACCTTTGTCCGCGACTTTATGACAACTCCACCTACGATTGTCGATGTGACGGATTCGATGGACCTGGTTATGAAAAAATTTGAAGATACAGGAGCCTGGAATTTACCTGTGATCGAGGAAGGAAGATATATCGGGTTTGTTTCGAAAGCAAAGATATTCAACACTTACAGAAGGGTGCTTCAACATTTTTCCGACGAATAATAGAATCATATGGATCAACATTCAAAATTGGGGTATCGGGAAGGACTCGTTTCCGTTATTCTGAATCTACTCTTGTTTGTTTTAAAATATTATGCCGGTATTGCGTCGGCCTCGCTTGCTTTGATTGCCGATGCCTGGCATACCCTTTCGGATTCCCTGACTTCTTTGGTCGTAATCTTTGGAATTAAATTATCCTCGAAGAAACCGGATAAGGAGCATCCGTTCGGACACGGCCGCTGGGAACAAATCTCTGCATTGATTATCGCTATTCTGTTGGCTTTGATCGGAGTAGAGTTTATGAAAGACGCTATCGCAAAATTGAGGGGACATGAGGCGGCTGATTTCGGTTGGTTGGCTTATCTGGCTACGGTTGCTTCGATTGTCTTAAAAGAAGGATTGGCCCGCTATGCTTTTTATATCGCCCGTAAAACCGGTAACGCTGCTGTAAAAGCGGACGGATGGCATCACCGGAGCGATGCTTTATCGTCACTGATGGTTTTGGCCGGACTTTTTCTCAGCCCCTATTTCTGGTGGATCGACAGTGTATTGGGCATGTTGATATCTTTCATGTTATTCTATGCTGCCTATGGGATTATTCGCGAAGCAGTAAATAAAATTTTAGGAGAAGAGCCTTCGGAAGAAGTGATCGGGAAAGTAGAACAGATCGTGAAAGCTGAAATGGGAAATGTGGCTTATCCGCATCATTACCACATTCATCATTATGGGGACCATATCGAATTCACTTTTCATATCCAAGTGCCCGGGGAAGAGACCGTGGAGGAAGCTCATAGAAAAGCTACCCTTATCGAAATGCAGATAAAAACAGAATTGAAGATCGATGCGACTATCCATATCGAACCCTTGAAAATGTAACTTTATAAACCCTTCTATCGTTGTAAAACTAGATTATAAATCACCCGCTAACCGGCTCTGTCAGGAGAAGCAGGGGAGATTAGATGTGGAAATCGCAAATCTAAAATTGGGGGCTACTATTAATTTAGTTGTTTTATACTTGTATATTACCAAAAAAAACTTACTTTTGCGAAAATTTTATGGGAACGCTAAAAAAACTATATAGCTATGTATTGGACACTGGAACTTGCTTCAAAATTGGAAGATGCACCATGGCCTGCATCTAAAGATGAATTAATCGATTACGCAATTCGTTCGGGAGCGCCTATGGAAGTTATCGAAAATCTTCAGGATATAGAGGATGATGAAGAAATTTTCGAAAGTATTGAAGACATTTGGCCTGACTATCCCAGTAAAGATGATTTCTTCTTCAACGAGGACGAGTATTGATACAAAAGACGCTAAAATGAGCTGAAACAATGAATTACGAAATGAAAGACCACTGCTAAACGGTGGCCTTTCTCGTTTTTATCTGCGGCATATTCCGGCATAACTGCAAGTCCGGCATTTCTTTTCGTTATCGGTTTGGCAAAAAGGATGTTCCGGGGAGAATAATTCTTCCAGTAACTGCCGGAGATGATCCGAAAATTCCTGCTGATAATACCGGAAATTTTGTATCAGCTCTTTATCACATTTTAACCGGAAATCATAATCTTTCCCGAATAACAGTTTGGTACTGTAAATTCCAGGGATCAGAGGCTGTTCGCTGGGATGCACATGATCGTACATCAGGCAATACACCATGGTCTGAAAAGCTGCTTTATTCCGGGTAGGATTTGCCGGATCGAAAACCGAAGCGATAGTTTTGAAAGCCGTCGTATCGGCTCCTGTTTTGTAGTCTATTACCCGGATGCCTTGATCGGTACGGTCTATGCGATCGATGAAACCTCCGACGAAAACTGTCTTTTCCTGGCCTTCGATACCGATTTTTACAGGCACGTGAAAACGGTTCTCCATAGCCAGCAACCGGAAAGGACATATCTTTTTATCGTAAGAAAACATCTCCCGGAGGTATTTTTTGATTACTCCCAGGATCAGTTCGTTGCTGCCGCTATCGATCAGCCTGGAAATTTTCGGGTCGTATACTTTTAGATAAGAACGGCGGATGTGTTCTTCGATCAGAGATCCGTTGGCCAGAATGGTATCGATGGCCGCTTTCGTGATTTCGCCTCCAGGTATCGTGGCATACAGTGATTCGGAGCATTCGTGAAAGATATTTCCCAAAAGACGGTGGTCCAGTTCTTCGGCCAGTTCTTCTTTCTCTTTTATTTGTGCTATGTATTTGAAATAAAATTTCAGGGAACATTCCATATAAGTGTTTAGGGCCGAAGGAGAGATCGTCTGATCCTCCGATCGGGTATACCGCTCCAGAATATGGAGTATCGGCGGGGTTTTACCGATTCTGATTTCTTTGGGATTTTGGGTAGAAATCGGGTTTTGGAAATTCCTTTCCGCTACGGTAAGTCCCGATTCATATTTGATTTGATAGAGAAAACGACTCATTTCCCCTCCGTTCATCCCTTTTACGCCTGAAGTATATAAAATATGAATGTCTCTGGAACGTTGTAAAAGCCGGTAAAAGTAATAGGCGAAAACAGCGTCCTGGTGTTCGGGGGTGGGCAAACGGAAACCGAATCGGAGGTTATAAGGAATAAACGAAGCGGGAAGTGTGGTTTTGGGTAAAATACCTTCGTTGGCCGAAAGGATGATCAGATGATTGAAATCCAGCATACGGGTTTCCATTAATCCCATCAGTTGTAAGCCTTCCAGAGGTTCTCCCGAAAAAGGAATACTGAGATTACCGATCACTTTATTGATGATTTGCATATAAAGTTTGTTCTCCGGCTCGATGCCCTCTTCTTCGAATGTATTTTGCAGGTTTTGGATTTGGGTATATACCGTGAAGACAAATTCTTTTTCGATAGGATCGGCTTCTTCTTTCAATACCGACCGGGTCAGCAAATTCAGGATTTTCAGCAGATATACAGGTATCTTTTCGTGCTGGTCGGAGGAAAAAATAGCCCGGGTGAGCTCATGAAAGTGTAAACTTTTTTCTATAACATAGACGATGTTCTTTTGATTGATATAGTTGGTGATCTGCTGAATCTCTTCAGGACATAGGTCTTTGATTAATTTATGATTCAGCAGAGCGATGACCGGTTTGTAATAGTAGTAGGTGGTGTCGCCTTCCTGCCTGGCATAATTTTTTAAATCGCATAACATAGAAATGAGGGCCGCCACCGAAGTGTTGCGTGCCGGATAACCCATCGTAACATTGATTTTTGAGAAATACTCCGGAATCGAATGCATCACGGGAATCAGCATCTGTTCTTCACATAACACGATGGCTGTCTGTCGCGGATTCTCTTCCCGGAGACTTTCGGTCAGGGCAGGAAGAAGCTTGGCCTGACCGATCGTCGAGGGGACAGCCAGGTATTCGATGGTTTTGCCGTTGTATCTGAAGTTATTGAAATGTTCGATATCCAATTCGTTCGGAAACAGCTTTAGATTCTCCCGGATATAATGGCCTGCTTCCTGATGTTCATCAGCAGTATAATAAATATCGTAATCCCAGTAGAAGCGGGCTATTCCCGAATCTTGCCAAAACGAAAAGATCTTTTTTTCGCATAAGTTCAAAGCGTTGAAACCCGCGATTAATATATGTGCAGGATGGGCATAGGTTTCTATATGTTCGCAAAAATACCGTTCGTTCATTCCTTCATAGCAGATTCCGGTTTCAGCCAGGTGAGTTTTGAAATGAGTATAGGTGGCATATAATTTATCCCACACTTTTAGGAATTCTTGTTGTTCCCGGCTGAATTTTTCCGGATTGAAGCTCTTCCAGAATCGGTGTATGGCCTTGATTTGTTCTTCGGTCAGATACGGAAAGTTCAAATCCAATTTTTTGAGTGCTATCAGATTAGAAAAAAGATCTTTGGCATCTACCAGGTATTTGTCGATATCGTCGAAATCAGCCAGTAGCATATTTCCCCAAAAATAGAAATCTTCGAATTTCTCGGAAGAGCCCGATACGGCCGTATAAGATTTGTAGAGTTTGATAATTAAAGAAAGTGTTTCAGCTTTTTTCAGACCCGAATGCTTTTCGATGTATTCTGTCAAAGTCAGGATCTCCGGCATCCACACCGGACGGTCGATTTGGCGGGAGAGTTCTTCGGCCAAAAAGAGACCGGCTCTTTTATTAGGAAAAATAATAGTCAGATCGGCGAAATCCGTACCGTATTTCCGGATAATATCCTTTGCCAGTAACTGAAGAAAAGAAGCCATATATCGAATTAAAAGTTAAAAGGTTATTTGGGCTTATTGTATTTTGTTGTTATTTTTGTCGAATAGTCGGTAGGGACTACTGATATCGGCAAATTTACAATTTATAATGATTAAAACAGCAAAAATAGGATAAACCTGAAAGTAAACAGATATGTTGAAAGATTTATTATTGAGAAATCGTAGCTATCGGCGGTTTGAGCAAGAGGTACGGATTTCAGAGGAAGAATTGACAGAATTGGTCGGTTTGACTTGTTTGTGTGCTTCCGCCCGGAATGCACAAGCCTTGAAATATGTAATTGTTCATGAGGAGGAAAAGTGTGCGGAGGTTTTTCCACAGCTGGCTTGGGCGGGATATCTGAAAGATTGGGACGGACCTGAAGAAGGAGAACGTCCGGCTGCTTACCTGATCCAGTTGTTAGATACCCGGATTGTTGAAAATTGTTTGTGTGATGACGGTATTCAGGCCCAGACGATTTTATTGGGAGCGGTAGAAAAGGGGTGGGGAGGATGTATAATCAAGGCTTTCCGGAATGAAGATTTACGTCGTCTGTTTCACTTACCCGAAGAGCTGAAAATCAACTACGTGATTGCTTTGGGAAAACCGAAAGAAAAGGTGGTGCTGGAACAAATGAAAGGGGAGGATTATCGGTATTGGAGGGATGCTGATGGTGTCCATCACGTACCTAAACGGGAAGCCGGTAGTTTGATTTATAAGATTGAAGTATGAAAATACTGTGTGCGGAATATAACGACGCCGGAGAGGTGGCTGTCGTACCGGTGGGGGATGATGTGCTGTTGAGGAATAACGGGGATTTTTATATACCGGATTATACACAACAGGTGAGCGGTGTGCCTCAGTTGGTTGTCAGAATTTGTAAGTTGGGAAAAAGTGTGGGAGAACGGTTTGCCGGCCGTTATTTTGAAGAGATCGGAGTCGGAGTCCGGTTTTATGCCGATTCGCTGGAGGAACAGCTGATTGCAAAAAAATTACCCGGGATCATGGCAGCCTCTTTTGACAGCTCTTGTGCTATCAGTGCTTTGATGGGTATAGAGGAAACCAGAGAGGCAAACTATGAAATGAAGGTGAACGGTGAAGCCGTTACTTCCGGGAATAAACAGCATTTACCGGTGGGCATTGAAAAATTGGTTGCTTTTGCGTCTGAGTTTCATACATTGAAAATCGGTGATTATCTGTTTTGCGGACACCCCTTCCGTTTCCGGGGACTCAGACCGGGCGATAAAGTGCAAATGACATTGGATGGAAAGACGATGCTGGATTTTAGAATTAAATAAATAACCATAATTATGAAAAAAAGATTTGTTGTATTAGGATTACTTCTGCTCTGTTTGGGTGGAAAGGCTCAGGATGCTTATGTACCGTCTCCTGAAAATCTGGAAGCCCGGAAAGAATTTCAGGATAGTAAATTCGGTATTTTTTTACATTGGGGGTTGTATAGTATGTTGGCTCAGGGAGAATGGGTGATGACGAACCAGAACCTGGACCACATGGAATACCGCAAGTTGGCTTCTGCTTTTTATCCTTCCCGTTTCGATGCGGCTGAATGGGTGGCTGCAATAAAAGCGGCCGGAGCGAAATATATTTGTTTTACTACCCGGCATCATGAGGGGTTTTCTATGTTCGATTCCCGGTTTACGGATTATAACATCGTCAAGGCGACACCTTTCGGCAGGGATGTTTTGAAGGAATTGGCAGAAGAATGTCATAAACAAGGGATAAAATTGCATCTCTATTATTCTCATCTGGATTGGGACCGGGACGATTATTATCCGTTGGGGCGGACCGGACGTGGTACGGGACGTACGACCCATGGAGAATGGAAAACGTATTATCAGTTTATGAACGATCAGATTACTGAGTTGCTGACCAATTACGGACCGATCGGTGCCATCTGGTTCGACGGTTGGTGGGATCATGATCAGGATCCCGGATTCGATTGGCAGTTGCCTGAACAATATGCCATGATCCATCGGTTACAACCGGCTTGTCTGATCGGTAATAACCATCATCAGGTACCTTTTGCCGGTGAAGATATTCAGATTTTTGAACGGGATTTGCCCGGAGAGAATAATGCCGGTTTGTCCGGACAGGACATCAGCCGTTTGCCGTTAGAGACTTGCGAGACGATGAATGGCATGTGGGGGTATAAAATTGTAGACCAGAATTATAAATCGGTGAAAACCTTGATCCATTATCTGGTGAAAGCTGCCGGTAGAAATGCAAACCTCCTGATGAATATCGGACCGCAGCCTAACGGGGAATTGCCTGCTGCTGCACTCGAAAGACTGAAAGCAATCGGAGAGTGGACGAAGCAATATGGAGAGACGATTTATGGAACACGGGGGGGAGATATCAGTCCCAGAGATTGGGGGGTAACGACCCGCAAAGGAGATAAGCTGTATGTACATATTCTGAATTTGCCTGATAAAGGATTGTTTTTGCCTTTGACGACGGGGAAAGTGAAAAGTGCTGTCGTATTTAAAGACCGGAAACCGGTGAAGTTCTCACAAGATAAGAATGGGGTAGTTTTGGAGTTGGCTGAAGTGCCTGCCGAGCTGGATTACGTGATCGAATTGACCATAAAATAATAGACAGATAGTTGTATGCGACGTCAGGATTTTAAAATAGAGGTTTGTACTAATTCTGTGGAGAGTGTGAGGGCTGCTCTTGCAGGTGGGGCGGACCGGATAGAGCTTTGTGCCGGAATGCCGGAGGGAGGAACGACTCCTTCGTATGGTGAGATTTGTTTAGTAAGAGAGTTGATGCCCGCAGGGATGCATGTGATCGTGCGTCCACGAGGGGGCGATTTCCTATACCGGGAGGATGAACTTGAAGTGATGTACAGGGATATAGAAATGGCACGAAAACTGGGTGTCGATGGAGTCGTTTTGGGTTGTCTGACCCGTGAAGGAGAAGTGGACGAAGGCGTTATGAGAAAATTAATGGCTGCTTGCGGAGAAATGTCGGTGACGTTTCACCGGGCTTTCGATATGTGCCGTGATCCTTTTCAGGCTTTGCAGACGATCGAAAAGCTCGGGTGTGCACGAATTCTGACTTCCGGACAAAGTAATTCTGCTGAAACCGGAGTGCCTTTGCTGAAAGAATTGGTGGCCCGGGCCCGGAACGTAATTATTATGCCCGGGTGCGGGGTCAATGCGGCTAATGTGCGGAAGATTGCCGAAAGCACCGGTGCCTTCGAATTCCATCTTTCTGCCCGTATCCGCCTCGGGAGCGATATGGTTTATCGCAATCCGGCCGTTTCAATGGGAGGTACGGTGCAAGTGGATGAGTACGGACGTGAGGTAAGTAGTAGCGAGAAGGTGGAGGAAGTGATCCGGAGGCTGGTGTACTGACGACTTGAAGGCCTGAGATAATGTAGGTTTGTTCTGTTACTTATTCGTCTGCGGTGTTCGTGTTCGGAGACCCGGTCGCTTCTGTCGGTCATCTGGCTTTTTCTTTCACTGACCGGCGGAACTCGCTTCGCTCAGACACCACCGGTCGGTCGTTCAGAAAAAGCAAGACGACACTCGCCAAAGCTCCAATGGTCCCCGAACACGAACACCGCAGACTCCCGTTATCACTGCATGGAAAGCTAATCTTGATTTGGAAAACAGGAACACTATGAAACAGAGGTTTTCTGATTTCTTTTTCTTCTCCTTCCTTTGAACTGTAGTACAAACAGAAGATGCAGGGATTTGTGGCGGAAGACCATTGGAGCAGGAACGAGGATCCGGTTAGGTTTTCCGAACGTCCGACCGGTGGTGTCTGACGAGCTTGCGAGGAGTTCCCCCGGTCAGTGAAGGAAAGCCTTACCGGATCGTTCCAGGCGAACCGGTCTGACGGCATAAAACCTGGAATCGAATAGAAAGAAAAATATAAACCTGTGTTTTAACTATAATTTATGTATCGTTTTCATCAATTGTTCTCCTAATCCGATCGTATAGCCTTGGGAGATAAAAACGATCCGGTTGAACGTATCGGCGATGACGAAAATCGGCAGATTGTCATGCGATAGTTTCATATTTTCCTGAATCATTTTTTGTATCGTCTGATTTTGGTCTACTCCTAAAGTAATAGTACCGGGGAGATTCGGAAATTCTGTGGGATGAAAACTTTTTAACTGTTTTTCATCCGGGAAAAGCAATACCATGCCTCGTCCCCATGTCTCGAAATCCTGTTTTAAAGCCGCTATATCCCGTAAGGCGTGGTTCGTCGGTTCCTGACCGGCCCCTAGTATACCGATAATGAAATATCCGCGTCCGGTGGTTTGCAGGATACTCTGAGGGGCAGAGCTATTTGCCGGAAGGAAGAAAGCTTCCGAATTCAAACTGCCGATCACTTTCACTTCGTCCGGATTTTCCCGCATGATGAGTTCGGTTGTGGTCGTTTTTCCTTCTTCGATATTGAAAAATGTCGTATTACTCAGTACACCGCCGCTGGCTAACCGGGTACCGGTAACCAGCATATAGTATCCGGTGTCCAGGGACATCGGGTGCTTTAAGAGGTTCTCCCAATTACTACTGTTGTCTTCGGGAAAAGTCAATAGTTGAAATGTTCCGTTATGATATTTCGAAAGGGTGAAATGAGAATAATATAAGGGATTGGTGAGTGCTTTTACAGGCTTGTAAGTGGCAACCAATTTCCCTTGTGGAATATTTGCTTCGGTTGTGGCAGTGAAATCGACGTCCTGCCATTTACCGTCGGTTCCGGCATATTGGGTTTTACCGGTTACTTCGTCGATACGTGAGGCTATACCCAGACTCCTCAAAACTGCTACATAAAAAATAGCTCTGGAATGTTGGTCGGCAATCCGGGAATTCCAGACTCCTTGAGGCATCATCGGAATATGCTGCGGATTCAGTTCGTCCCGGATTGAAATATTTTTAATACACCATTGGGTCCAGAAGGAAGGGTTTTCCCTGATTTTTTCGGCTAACCCGGGAGATATCGCTTTTTGAAAAAAGTCTTTATAAGCAGTAAGCATTTCATTGGCTATTCGTGGATTCAGGATATACGCGTCGAATAAGGGATTTTCAGATACCGGCGTGTGTTGCAGGTGGTCTTTGAGTACGGCTTCGGGAGTATCACGCAGGTCTTTGTCAGAAATCACTTGCAATAATTGCAACGCCTGAACTCGCTGAGCTTTCGGTGTATGGCGCAGGAAACCGAGTATCTGGTCGTGGTTACCCCGGCTGGCAATAAGAAGTTTCGTCAAAGGGGCTGAAGGTAAACCTAATTCACCGGCGATGTCGTCAGCTTGTCCGGCATGTATAAAAGTGGCTGTATAGGCATTGCGGATCGAATCTTCCATTGCCATCCGGCGGGTGTTCTCTGCCCGTTGTTCCGGGGTAACGGTAACCGGGTTGACATGCTCGGCCGGAGGTACGATGTCGAGTGCTAGGGTACTTACCTCCCCGGCTTGTTTATCCAGGATGATGGTGATTGCAGCATCTTTTGCAAAAGAGAGTTTGCCGTATCCGAATCGTTCGCCGTCGGTGGCCCAGACCAGCATATCTCCTTTTCCGGCTGATAAAGAGGCTTTGCCTTGGTCATTTGTCGTTTTAGATGCTACGGTGTAAAACTCTGCGTAATTATATAGTTTAAAATCGACTTGTGCATTTTTTACCGGTTGGTTATCCGGCGTTGTGACGGTAACTGTTGCCTGTGTCGTCGGGGCATAATTGCCGATAACATTGATTTCGGTATAACCGGAGGTTCGGCTCATGACTTCTTCCGGGCCGTTGTAGCGACCGAATACTTTGGTGTGCATCAGCATCCCCCGGCTCGCCGGTGCATTGAACCAGCCTAAATCCAATACCGGTTCCGGTTCGCAAGCTCCCAGAAAATGCCATTGTCCGTCTACCCAGGCTTCTACCCAGGCATGGTTATCGTCGGTATGCGCCCAGCGGGGAGTATAAACCTGACGTGCCGGGATTCCTACAGAACGGAGAGCGGCAACCAGAAAGGTCGATTCTTCACCACAACGTCCATAAGCGGTTTTAACCGATGCTAAGGGCGAACTGGTGCGGGAATCAGAAGGAGTATAGATCACTTTCTCGTGACACCAGTGGTTGACTTCGAGTATCGCATCGTAAAGTGAAAGATTTTTTACCCGCTCTTTCAATTCCTTGTAAAATACTTTCCGCGATTCGTCCAGGTTTTCGTTATTGACCCGCACCGGTAAAACAAAGTGGCGGAATTCCCGTTCAGGAATCCGGTTACCCCAAGGCATTTCCTGTCTGGTTTTCAATGCATATCTGACATTCATCAGATAATAATCCCCGCTATAGTCGGTGATATCTCCGATGGGCATGTAGGCATAGAGAAACATCAGGGCTTCACGTTCTTCGGTAGTCAATGAGGTTGTAAATATCCGGAACAGGTCCCCGTGGGGGAGGGCTTTTTGTTTGTCTTCGAAATCACGGGTCACTGTTGCCAATTCCGATTGATCCGAAAATAAATGCCGCTCTTTACAAGATAAGGTAAGCAATAGAAAAAAAACTAATGCCAGTTTGAATGTAAGATTCATAGATCGTTTTTTAGGTTAAGTTTGTATTTAGCCGAATGAATAATAATCCCCCAAAATTAATCAAAAGGAAACGGTGACAATACAGTCTTAAACCGTTTTAACTGCTGTCACCGTTATTACTGTTTTAACCGTAAACCCTTACTTGATATTGATGTTATTGTAGAGGAAACGTTTAATCTTATGTGTCGGTGTTTTTTCAAAGGGTTCATGCTGTACCAGCACTAATTGAAGCTTGGAAAAATTGTTTACCCTTGAATTTACATATTCGAATAATTCTTTTTTCTGCTCTTCTATATAGTCATTGATAGCGGTTTTGTAATTTCCGGCCTGGCTTTTTATTTTTTGGACTTGTTTTTCCAGTTCTTCCATATTGAAATGTACCATAGCCACTAATTTCCCTTTGGATTCTACAACCAGGGATTCATTGACAAAACGGAAATTATTGATGATCGATTCGATTTCTTCGGGATAGATATTTTCACCGGAAGAACCTAATATCATGGTTTTGATTCGTCCGCGGATCGAAAGCCGCCCTTTGCGATCGAAAGAACCTAAATCTCCGGTCTTAAACCAGCCGTCTTCGCTGAATACTTCCTGAGTTAATTCCGGTTTTTTATAATAGCCTTTCATAACATGGGGACCTTTGATCCAGATCTCTCCCTGGCCGGTCTTATCCGGTTCGTTGATTTTGATTTGCACCCCTTCCATGGCAGGACCTACGCCCTGTAAGAAGGTTCCCCGGGGAGCAGAACCTGCGGACATCGGAGAAGTCTCTGTCAAACCATAACCGATGGCATAAGGGAATTTAGCCTCTCTGAGAAAACGTTCTACTACAGGATCTATTTTCGAACCACCGATACCGAAGAAAACGATTTTTCCCCCGAAAGTCTGCATCAGTTTTTTTCCGGCCAGCCGATTGAATAATTTCCGGGTAGGTCCGAAATGATATAAGGTCTTCATCAAGGCAGACGAAGTAAATTTAGGCAATACCTGGGTTTTATATATTTTTTCGATGATCAAAGGTACGGATAACATAACCGTAGGCCTTATCTTCTGCATGGCAGGTACCAATAATTTAGGTGTCGGTACACGGTCCAGATAATAAATCTGAGCTCCGAACATCACCGGTAGTAACAGGCCCAGGGTATTTTCGTAGGTATGGGCCAAAGGTAAAATGCTGAGAAAACGGTCTTGGATACTTACAGGTTGGATCGTAGCACATTGCCGCGCATTCCAGACCAGATTACGGTGAGTTAATTCCACCCCTTTGGAAAAACCTGTAGTTCCTGACGTATAGATGATCGAAGCCGTATCTTCTTCTTCTACTTGTATTGCAGGAAGGGGAGTCAGGTTATCCAGACCGATATTGTTCTCCAGTTTGTCGATCGCTTCTACCGGATAGTCTTCCGGAATCCGGGCGAAAGTATTCATCAGAATCTTTTGTTCCAGATAACTCGTCTTTATATCGGCGACTAATTTATAAAGCAATTTAGATACAAAGATGATTTTAGATTCCGAATGTTCTAAAATATTTTGTATTTCTATACTGCTGAAACCCGGAAGAACCGGTACTGCAATAGCGCCGATCCGGGCAATAGCAAATTGAGTAATACCCCAATTCGGCATGTTAGCACTTAAAATTGCTATTTTATCACCTTTTCGAATGCCGGATGAAAGAAGATAATTAGCTATCGAAGTTACTTCGTTATAGAAGTCCTGGTAAGTTCGTTTGCCACTTTGAACAAAGTTCAAAGATAAATTGTTCTTGAATTTGGAACAGCTGTTAGAAAGGAGTTCCGGTAAAGTCAATTTCTTTAAGAGCATTATATTTAATAGTTGCAATTTGCTCACAAAGTTACACAAAAATCTTGAATTCAATATTGAAAAATGCTAATAATTCTAAGAGAATAAAACGTAAATTGTTAAAAATGAAAAACTTTATTTGAAGAAATCCTGTCGGAGGAGTCTGGTAGGAACGTACGTTGTCCGCTTGGTTTGTAGAATGCTTTAGCGTTTCGGGTCGTCGTAGTTTTACCGTGATAAACTATTCTTATACACCAGGATATAAGATTGTATAATCGGAAATAATTTGTAATCCGGGTATATCTATCTGTAATTTGTATACCAGAGTTGTAAAATGGATGCGGTATTTTATATCATAAGTTTATAAAGTCGGTAACTCTTGCGGGCGTAAAAAAGCATCTGCAGGGGAACACATAAAAAAGAGTCCCGGAGGACTCTTTTTTTATTTAGCAGGAATGTTTTTCAAAGTAGCTTTGAGGTATTCCCAGGATTTTCCGACCGAGGCGATGTTTACCCGTTCGTCCGGAGAGTGAGGAGAGCAAATGGTCGGACCGAAAGAGATCATATCCCAATGGGTATATTTAGAACCCAGAATACCACATTCGAGTCCGGCATGAACAGCCATAACAGCAGGCTTCTTACCGTATAATTGTTCATAAATCTCCTGCATTTCTTTTAAAATAGCAGAATCCGGATTGGGTTTCCAGCCTGGATAATCGCCGTCGAACATGATTTTATCTGCTTTGGCTAATTCGAATACTGCCTGAATGGTTTGTGCCAAGGCTTCTTTGGCTGTTTCTACCGAAGAACGAAGCAAGGTGTTGATGATAATTTTTCCTTGTTCTGATCTTACAATGGCCAGGTTATTTGAAGTCTCTACCGTATCGGGCATCGAATCGATCATCCGGACAGCTCCGTTCGGGCAAGCCAGAATGGAATTGGTCAGACGGAACTGGGTACATTCGTCTATTACGGAGGCCGGTAGCTCACAAGCTTCGGCGGTTACTTGCAGGGTAGGCTCCTTAGCACTTAATTCGGCTTTATAAATTCCTTCAGCTTCTTTAATAGCTGCCTGTAATTTTGTTTCGTTGGCAGCCGGAATGACGACGAGGGCAAAAGATTCACGCGGAATAGCATTCCGAAGTGTACCTCCGCTGACAGAAGCTATGCGAATACCTAATTCTGCTGCATAAGTTTTCAAAAAACGGAATAACAATTTATTCGAGTTACCTCTTCCCAGGTTGATGTCCATCCCGGAATGGCCTCCTTTCAAACCTTTGATCCCCAAACGGAAAGCTTTGACTTGTGCTGGTACAGCTTCTTCCTTGTAATTAAATTCGATCGTAGAATCAAGACCACCGGCACAACCTACATAAAGTTCTCCTTCCGTTTCTGAGTCGAGATTTAACAAGATGTCGCCTTTTAATACACCCGGTTTTAAACCGTTAGCACCGTCCATACCGGTTTCTTCGGTAGCTGTGATCAGCACTTCCAGTGGACCGTGAGGAATGTCGGTCGCCGTAAGCATAGCCATGCCGGCAGCGACTCCCATGCCGTTGTCAGCCCCTAGAGTGGTGCCTTTTGCCCGTACCCATTCTCCGTCGACATAAGCTTGGATCGGATCTTTTTCGAAATCATGGTCCGTATCTTCATTTTTTTGAGGTACCATATCCAGATGGCCCTGAAGAATCACTCCCTTGCGGTTTTCCATACCCGGAGTGGCCGGTTTTCTCATAATAATATTCCCCACCTCGTCTATCTCTGCCTCGATATTGTTCTCTTTTGCCCATTCGAGCATAAATTTACGGGCTTGTTCTTCGTGGTTGGAAGGACGGGGGACTTGAGTCAATTTGTAAAAATTCTGCCAGATAGCAGTCGGTTTTAAGTCTTTGATTGAGTTCATATTTAAATTTTTAGGTTGATTTTTTCTTTATTGATTAGCGGTTTCGCCTGATCGGCACTTATCTTTTCATGTGTTCATTCAAATATTTCACAAACCGATTGTACAACTGCAAGGTTGTATTGCCTCCGAAGATACTGTGGTTGCGGTTGGTGTAAATGGCCATGTCGAACTGTTTGTTGGCTTGTACCAGACGTTCGGCCAGTTCATAGGTATTCTGTACGTGTACGTTATCATCGGCAGTACCATGACAAATCAACAGGTTGCCTTTTAATTTATCGGCCCAGTTCAAGGGGGCATTATCTTCATAACCCCGTTCGTTTTCTGCCGGTGTACGCATATAGCGTTCAGTATAGATCGAATCGTAATATTTGTAATGAGTGACAGGAGCAACTGCAATCGCTGTCGTGAAAATGTCATTTCCTTTCATGATACAGAGCGAAGACATAAACCCTCCGTAACTCCATCCCCAAATACCGATATTTTTAACGTCTACGTCAGGTTGTGTGGCCAGCCATTTGGCAGCTGCGATCATATCGTCACTTTCCAGTTTACCGAGTTGCATGTACGTACATTTCCGGAACTCTTCTCCGCGAGCTGCCGTACCACGCGGGTCGATACAGGCAACGATATACCCCTCCTGGGCCAGATAATTCAACCAACTCAGACTCCAGTTGTTTTTCACTTGTTGTGAATTAGGACCGCTGTATTGGGTGATCAGCAGCGGATATTTTTTGCCGGCTTCCTGATTTACCGGTTTCATGATCCATGCATTGAGCATCGTTTTACCGTCTGCTGCCGGAATTTGAAGGAATTCAGGTTTTGCCAGATTATATGCTTTCACCGCCTCTTTCACCGCTTTATTATCTTCAAGCACTCTGACCTGTTTTCCTTTAGCATTATAAAGAGCGGTGACCGGAGGAGTATCCGTATTCGAAACAACGTTGATATAATAATTGAAGTTCTTACTGAAACTAGCTTCATTCCAGCCTTTTACCGGGGTCAATTTCTTTTTTAATCCCTTTTCGTTAATGCTATAAATGTATTTTTCAAGTGGAGATTCTTCGTAGGAAGAATAGTAGAAGAGTTTACGAACGGGATCATAACCGTAGAAATCGATGATATCGAAATTTCCTTTGGTAATCGCTTGTCTTTCCCGTCCGTTGAGATCGTAAAGATAGAGATGCATATAGCCGCTTTTCTCACTCGTAATAACAAACTGTGTGCCATTATCCAGAAAGACCAGATTGTCCAGATTGCTTTCGGCGATATAATATTTGTTTTCTTCCCGATAAAGAGGAACAATCGTTCCGACTTTGGCATTGGCTAAGAGGATTTCCATTTTATTCTGGTGACGGTTCAGACGAATGATAGCCAGTTTTTTAGGATCCTGGGTCCAGCGTATCCGCGGAAGATAAATGTCGTCTTCTTCTCCTGTGTCCATCTTGGTCGTTGTCCGGTCCGAAACATCGTAAACATAAACGGATACTTTGGAATTTTTCTCTCCGGCTTTCGGATATTTATAGACATAATTCGAAGGATACAGTTCATTTTGTTTTAAAGCAGGATTTTGTCCTTCGAACATATTCATTTGAAATTCGCGTACATCCGATTCGTCGAATTTGATGTAAGCGATGGCTGATCCGTCGGGAGCCCATTCAAAAGCACGGTTGAATGCGAATTCCTCTTCGTAAACCCAGTCCGGTGCGCCGTTGATGATGTGATTGTATTGTCCGTCTCTGGTGATCTGACGTTCTGAACCGAAACGAATATCATGGATAAACAGGTTGTTATCTCTTACGAAAGCAACTTGCAAACCGGTCGGAGAAAAAGTCGCCAACCGTTGGCTGCCACCTTCCGACAAAGGTTTGATTTCTTTATTTTTAAAATCGAAAAGATAATAATCGGCAGTGAACGAACGGCGGTAAATCGGTTTCTTATTGGTACAAATCAGTATCCGGCTTTCATCTGCATTGAAGGTATAATCGTCTATCCGGCTGACAGGAGAATCCTCCTGGGTTTTCAAATCCAGTAAAGTAGCGACAGGCAGCCCCGTTTTATAGCTGTATTTGACTATACGTGTGCCATTGTTCTCTAAAACTGTATAATGTTCGCCGTCATTCATGGAACGTAATCCGTAAACTCCTTTGGTTCGGAAAGTCCCATCGACAAAAAAATCCTCCAGGGTTAATTGTTTTTGTGCAGATAACTGGCTGCAAAAGATAAACATAAGTAAAAAGATTCCGAAAAAATTTCTCATATCGTTCTGTAATTTTTATTTTTTTAGTTTGCAGTCCCAAAGGTTTGAAAAAAATCTTTGTTTTGCAAATGTTTGCAGAATTATCCTGAACTAAAAGTGTCTGAATACTTTTTACCTTTTAACCTTTTACCTTTAACCTGAAATTATTACCTTTGCGCACTAAAATACATAGCTCGGAATAATAATATGCAATATACTCTTTTAGCGAAAGATAAGAACAGTGAAGCCCGGTGTGGTGTTTTGACCACGGCACACGGGGAGATTCATACCCCTGTCTTTATGCCGGTGGGAACGGTGGGATCTGTGAAAGCAGTGCATATGAGAGAACTGAAAGAGGATATCCGGGCTGAGATTATTCTGGGGAATACCTACCATCTTTATTTACGACCGGGAACCGAAATTCTGCAGGCAGCCGGAGGATTGCACCGTTTTAATGGCTGGGATCGGCCGATATTGACCGATAGTGGCGGATTTCAGGTGTTTTCACTGACCGGTACCGGACGGAAGATTACAGAGGAAGGAGTGACTTTCCGATCACACATAGATGGTTCTAAACATCTTTTTACACCGGAAAATGTCATGGATATTCAGCGCCAAATCGGCGCGGATATCGTGATGGCTTTTGACGAATGTCCGCCGGGAACCAGTGATTATAATTATGCCAGGCATTCACTCGGGCTGACTCAGAGGTGGCTGGAACGGTGTGTCGCGCGTTTTGACGAAACTGCACCGCTATACGGTTACGAGCAAAATTTATTTCCGATCGTTCAGGGATGTACTTACCGGGATTTGAGAGAGAAAGCTGCAGAACATGCCGTATCCCTGAACAGAGCCGGCTATGCGATCGGTGGTCTGGCTGTCGGAGAACCTGCTGAAGAAATGTATGCCATGATCGAGATCGTCAATCGTATATTGCCTCAGGATAAACCACGTTATTTGATGGGGGTCGGGACGCCTGAAAATATACTCGAAGGTATACAAAGGGGAGTAGATATGTTCGATTGCGTGATGCCTACCCGTAATGGACGTAATGGTATGATTTTTACAACCGAAGGGACGATCAATATTAAAAATCAAAAATGGGAGCGGGATTTTTCTTCTATAGATCCTGCTGCATTGAGTTATGTCGATACCGATTATTCGAAGGCTTATTTGCGGCATTTGATTAAATCCGACGAGATATTAGGGTTGCAAATTTGTTCCATCCATAATCTCTCTTTTTATTTGTGGTTGGTGAGAGAAGCCCGGAAACATATTCAGGAAGGAGATTTCGTAGCATGGAAGACAAAGCTGCTTCCGAAAATAACCAGAAGACTTTAGATGAAAAAACTTGATTTATATATTATACGCAAATTCCTGGGGACCTTTTTCTTTTCATTGGTCCTGATTCTGTGTATCGTCGTAGTTTTCGATCTTTCCGAAAAATTGGAAAAATTTTTAGAAAATGAAGCTCCGGTAAAAGCGATTGTGTTCGATTATTATAAGAATTTTATTCCCTATTTTGCGAACGTGTTCTCTTCGCTGTTTACTTTCATCTCAGTAATCTTTTTTACTTCGAAGATGGCCTATGACAGTGAGATTATCGCTATTTTGAGTACCGGGATCAGTTTCAGGCGTTTTTTATTACCCTATCTGATGTCGGCCACCGTTATTGCCGTTTTGTCATTTTTGTTGGGGGCTTTTATTATCCCCAATGCCAATGAGAAACGGATTGAATTCGAGAAGCAATATATGGGTAAAAGATATGCCAATAAGGAACAGAATATACATCGTCAGATAGCTCCCGGTACTTACATCTATATGTCGTCTTATTCGGTGGCTTCGAATGTGGGGTATGATTTCTCCATCGAAAATTTCAGGGGGGATACCTTGGTCAATAAGCTGACCTCTTCGCGGATTACCTGGGATAAGGAAAATAAAAAATGGGTGATCCATAACTGGAAGCTCAGGGAAATAGAGGGAGATAAGGAAACCTATACAACGGGACAGAAACTGGATACTGTCATGGCTTTCCAACCTTCTGAATTTTCAGAGAATCCGAAGAAAATCCGGGAACAATTGACTTTTCCGGAACTGGATCGTTATATCGACCGGATGAAAATGAGGGGGAGTTCGAATGTGATCGAATTTCAGATTGAAAAATATAAAATGATAGCCAATGCTTTCGCTACTTTTATATTGACTTTCATCGGTGTCAGTATTTCCTCACGTAAAATCAGGGGCGGAATGGGACTACATCTTGGAATAGGCTTGCTGATCAGCTTTTCTTATATCTTATTTATGCAATTTTCAACAGTTTTTGCAACAAATGGAAATATGAATCCGTTATTAGCAGTGTGGTTGCCTAATATTTTGTTTGCCATTATCGGAGTGTTTGTGTATAGGACGGCGCCCAAATAGTTTGAATGAAATACCTGAGTGAGAGAGACGTGTAAACGAGAAAAAAAATTAAAATCAATGAATTAATATTATTTAGGATGGAAAGAGATTATAATAAAAATCGGCGTTCTTTTCGTTCCGAACGGTCTGAAAACCGTAGAGGATATGGAGCAGAGCAAGGAGAAAGATATACGGCCGGATCTGTGGGGAACCGTAACACTACCAGAAGGTTTGAAAGGACTTCTGAACGGGACAACGGAGAAAGAAGAGAACGGAATTTTAACCGGGAGAAAGATACTTACAGAGAACGTCCGGCTAAATTCAGTAACCGCCGGGATTACCGTCCTAGTACAGAGGCAACCGACCGGCAGGACCGGACCGAACGTTCGGAACGGAAGGTATTGGTGAAACGTGATTCTCATACGGATAATCCACGCAGACCACGTATTTTCCGGCCAAGAGGTGAGGAGACCACCGGGAACAATCATTCGAATTATAATCGTCCTTTCGACCGCGATCGGAAAAAGATTTCCGGGAGAGAGAAAGAAGGACTGAGACAGAAACACTATAGTAAAAAGAAATTGTTGGCTCATCGGCTGAAAAATGAAGATGAGAACGCCGAATTGCGTCTGAATCGCTACATTTCAATGGGAGGCGTATGTTCTCGTAGGGATGCGGATGAATTGATCGTTGCCGGACGGGTGAAGGTAAACGGAGAGGTAGTTCAGACCGTCGGTTTGAAAGTACGGAAGAAAGACAAGGTGGAGGTGGACGACGTTCAGATTTTCCCCGAAAAGAAAGTATATCTCGTTTTAAATAAACCGAAAGATTATGTGACAACCGTTGAGGATCCGTTGGAACGTAAGACGGTTATGGCCTTGGTCGAAGGTGCTTGTAAAGAAAGAATCTATCCGGTAGGGCGTCTGGACCGGCAGACGACAGGAGTGTTGTTGTTTACGAATGACGGCGATCTGGCTAAGAAATTAACCCATCCGAAATACGATCACAAAAAGATATATCATGTTTTTCTGGATCGTGTATTGACTGAAGAAGATTTTCAGGCTATAGCGAATGGGGTCCAGCTGGAAGACGGATTTATCAAAGCGGACGAGATCAGTTATACCTCTCCGGATTGTACTGAAGTGGGGATAGAGATTCATTCCGGAAAAAATCGTATCGTCAGACGTATATTTGAACATTTCGGTTACCAGATCATAAAGCTCGACCGGGTATATTTTGCCGGTATTACGAAAAAAAATCTGCCGCGGGGAACATGGCGTTTCCTTACTCCGAAGGAAGTGACTATGTTGAAAGTTTATTAAGTGCTAGGCTATTGTTTATGGAGAGTGTTTTTTCCTGGTATGCTGTGTATACAGCAGCCAGGGCTGAAAAAAAAGTGAAAGAACGACTCGATCAGATTGGTATTGAAAATTATCTTCCGTTAAGGACTGAATACAGGGTGTGGAGTGACCGGAAAAAAAAAGTGTCAGTGCCTTTGATTTCCGGATATATTTTTGTACATATAAAAGAAGAAACTTTTGTTCCTGTACTGACAACTCCGGGGGTGGTTACTTTCCTGAAAGAAAAGGGAAAAGCGGTAGCTATTCCGGCTGAACAGATCGAACGTTTACGTTTTGTCGAAAACCAGGCCGATGAACCGTTGGAAATTTCTTACGAGGATATTCCTGCAGGTACTTTAGTAGAAGTTGTTCGGGGTAAATTAGCTGGATTTCAAGGAGAAATGGTGCAGATCCGGGATAAATACCGGATTGTTTTACGTTTGGAAAAATTAGGGTGTGCTTTGATTACGGTAGCGGCCAGTTGTGTTGAAAAAGTGAAAAATTATTCTAAGAAGGGGTATGTTTTGGGCTTTTTGTTTATTTTTGTGACTCCGTGAATTGTAAATCGAAAAATGAATATTAATTAAAAATAAACAGAGGTGAAAAAATTAGTTTTACTTGCATTTTTTATTCAGTTAGTGATTGCCGGATTTGCTCAAATGACCGATGAGCAAGTGGTGAACTTACTGAAAGAAGCCCGAAATCAGGGAAAATCTCAGCAAGAGATGATTATTATGTTGAGTAAACGTGGTGTAACGCAGGAACAATTGATGCGAATCAAAAATGAATATAGTAAAACCGGGATGGTGGGAACTTCGTATACTGCTGCCGGTAAAAGTCGTATGCGGGAAGAAATGGTAGAGTCCGGGACCATGGATTCCATCGGTTTCGGAGTTGCTGAAAATACAGAGGGTATTCAAAAGCCTTTAAAAACACAAGGACTTGTTTTCGGACGGGAGATTTTCAGAAACAGACGCTTGAATTTTGAACCCAATTTGAATATAGCTACTCCTGAAAATTATGTATTGGGGTCTGGTGATGAGGTGATTATAGACCTGTGGGGCAATACTGTCCGGAATATTCGCCAGGAAATTACCCCTGACGGTAATATCACGATCGATGAAACCGGTCCTATTTATCTTAATGGCCTGAAGATCGAGGAAGCTTATGTACGGGTAAAAAATGCTTTATCTAATGTGTATGCTTCTTTGAAAGATGATGAGCCTAATACGTTTATGAAACTGTCGCTGGGAAAGGTGCGGAGTATACGGGTCAATGTTATGGGAGAGGTTGCTCTGCCGGGAACCTATACATTACCTTCCCTTGCTACTCTTTTTCACGCCTTGTATCATGCTGGTGGAGTTGGGAATATCGGTTCGCTGCGTAGTATAAAAGTTAACCGTAAAGGAAAAGAGATCGCTGATGTGGATATTTACGACTATCTCTTGAAAGGGAAAAGTGATCTGGATATTAGTCTGAACGATGGAGATGTGATTATTGTGCCTCCTTATGAAAATATGGTGACTTTGAAGGGAAATGTAAAACGTCCGATGATATATGAGCTCAAAGGGACGGAAACGTTAGACGATTTGTTGAAATATGCCGGAGGATTTACAGGAGACGCTTTTAAAGAATCTGTCCGTTTGATCCGTAAAAGCGGGCGTGAATATCAGGTTTTCAATGTCGGAAAACTGGAGTATGCCACTTTTAAACTGGTTGACGGAGATGCTGTATCCATAGATGCGATGTTATCCCGTTTCGAAAATAAAGTAGAAGTGCGTGGTGCTGTTTTTCGTCCGGGATTGTATGCTTTAGGGAAAAATGTTTCCTCTGTGAAACAGTTGGTGCAAAAGGCCGAAGGCATTACAGAGGATGCTTTCCTGAATCGCGCTGTCATGTATCGTGAGAAAAACGACCTAACGCGGGAGGTGGAGTCGGTAGATATTGCCGCTATTTTAAATGGTCAGGCGGCTGATATACCTTTGCGGAAAAATGATGAATTGTATATTCCGTCTATTTTTGATTTAAAGGAGGAATATACGATCGGTGCTTACGGAGCTGTGAGAAAACCAGGTGTTTATAAGTATGTTGATAATATGACTTTGGAAGACTTGGTGGTTCAGGCCGGAGGATTGAAAGAATCTGCTTCTACTGTTAAAATAGATGTGGCCCGGCGTATTAAAGATCCGAAGAATTTGACAGGGTCGACTAAACTAGCTGAGAACTTTACTTTTACTTTAAAAGATGGACTTATTGTAGATGATAAGCCGGACTTTATTTTAGAGCCTTTCGATGAGGTATTTGTCCGTACATCTCCAGGATATCAGGAACAGCAAAATGTGAGTGTTTCCGGGGAGGTATTGTTTGAAGGGAGTTATACCTTATCTCAAAAAGGGGAACGGCTTTCGGATTTAGTGAAAAGAGCAGGTGGCCTGATGCCGGAGGCATATGCAAAAGGGGCTCGCTTGCTTAGGCAGATGACACCGGACGAAAAGGCTCGGGTGGAGTCTGTATTGAAACTTTCCAAACAAACGGATAAAGATTCGATCGACATAAACCGTCTGGATATCGGTAATACCTATTATGTCGGTATCGAGCTGAAGAAAGCGATCGAAAATCCCGGGTCGGATTATGATGTCGTATTACGGGAAGGGGACCAACTTGTTGTCCCTCAGTATACAGGAACGGTGAAGATCAGCGGGGCGGTGATGTATCCGAATACCGTCGTTTACAAAAAAAATGCGAAATTGAATTATTATATAGAACAAGGAGGAGGGTTTGCTTTTCGGGCGAAGAAACATAAGGTCTTTATCGTGTATATGAACGGTACGGTACAGAAATCCAAGACTTTCTCTAAGGCCAAGGCAGCTCCGGGCTGTGAAATCATCGTACCGGTAAAACCGCCTAGAAAAGGTGTCGGTTTGGCCGAAATCATGAGTATTGCTTCTTCTACCACGTCTATGGCTGCATTAGTTACATCAATTATTAATAGCACGAAATAATGGCTACAGATTTGACGAGTAATCAACCGGTTCAACCGGAAAATGAAATAGACCTGATCGAGGTTGTAAAGAAATTATGGACTAAGCGTAAATTTATCATCAAGGTGACTGTCATCTGGGCGTGTCTCGGGGTGTTAGTTGCTTTATTCAGTGCAAAAGAATTTTCAGCCGATTGTACCATAGTACCTCAAACCGGAGATAAAACAGCCGGTGGTAATTTAGGAGGCCTTGCAGCTATGGCAGGGATTAATTTCGGAGTCATAAGTGAAGGAGATGTTTTGTCTCCTAAAATATATCCTAAAATATTGGCCAGTGTACCTTTTCAAAAGGAAATCATGCAGACGGAAATTAAGTTTGAAGACTATGAGCATCCGGTAAAATTATTTGATTATTTTATGAATGAAGACTATCAGAAATTTTCTTTGATAGGAACGGCCATAAAATATACCATAGGTTTGCCTGGTTTGATTATCAGTGCTATTCGCGGAGAAGAACCGGAACCTGAATATGGTGGAGGAGTTGCTTCTAGTTTACAGATACTATCAAAAGATGAGTCAGAATGTATGAAAATTCTGAACGATAAAATCAGTATGAATTTGAACGAAAAAGACGGGTATATTACAATTACCGTGTATATGCCCGAACCTTTGGCTGCTGCTCAATTGGCTTTTAAAGTACAGATGTTATTGCAACAATATGTAACTGACTTCAAGATCGAAAAAGTAAAAGCCAATCTGGATTTTGTGGAAGGACGTTATCAGGAGGCCAAACATCAGTATGAAGTCAAACAGGAAGAATTGGCTTTATTCGAGGATGCCAATCGGAATCCGAGTACGAGTGTGGCTAGAGCGGCTCAAGCCCGTTTGACCAATGAATATACACTTTTGTTCGGAGTATATAACGAATTGGCCAAACAACGCGAACAGGCTTATATAAAAGTAAAAGAAACCACTCCGGTATTTACCGTTGTAGAACCGGTAACTATACCGGCCGAACGTTCAAAACCCAAAAGGGGACTGATTTGTATCGCCTTTACTTTTTTAGGTGGTTTTATCGGCATCGGTTTGGTATTGATTTTACCTTTCTTGGCTCAGGTTTCCGGTTGTAAGCGTTTAAAAGGATGGTTGCCTGAAGAAAAAGAATAATTTTCTATAAGACTTTATAAAAAAAGCTATCGAATGATAAATTTCGATGGCTTTTTTCATTATTGTGCGGGAGGTCCGAATATTTTTATACTTTTGTGGTATTCTTTAAAGCGGGAAAACTTAAAGGATTGAACGACTAAGTAAATATAACGATGGAAAATGAAGAAATCGATTTAATCGAAGTCATGGCGAAGCTGTGGCATCGCAAAAGGACAATAATGTATATTGCCTTGTTTTTTCTGGTGGGTGGTTTGGTTTTAGCTTTCTTTTTACCAAGGAAATATACCGCTCAATGTACCCTGGGTTTGGAAATGGAAGACCGGACTACGCGAATCAGTGTCGAAGGAATGTCGCCTTTTCAGAGTATGCCGATGGGAGATATGCGGAATACGCGTATTGTTTCGCCGGCTATGTATCCGGATATTTTTTTCAGCGTACCTTTTCAGAAAGAGTTGATCTATTCTCCTTTATATATCGATGAGAGAGGAGATACGGTTACTTTCTATAACTATCTGGTGTCCGGTCCGGAACGTTTGGCTTTGGTAGCCGATCCTTCACAGGTGGAACAGCTGACAGAAGAAGAAAGTAAATGTCTGGCTTATTTAAAAGATGCTTTTTCTGTAAAAGTAAATAACAAAGACGGTAATCTGAAAATTACTCTGGATCTGCCCGATCCGAAACTTTCGGCTTATCTGACGAATCGGGCACAGGCTATGCTGCAGACATACATTGCGCGGTTTCGTATCGCCAAAGCTCAGGCTGCTCTCGATTTTGCAGAGGAACGTTATACGGAGGTGAAAAACGAACTGGAGAAAAAGCAACAGGCTTTAGTACAGTTCCGCGAAAAACATCCGGACCGGACATCCGTGCAATTAGAAACGGAAGAGAAAATACTGACCAACGATTACGAGTTGTTTTTCGGACTTTATTCCGATATTGTAAAGCAACGGGAGAAGGCAAAAATCCAGGTGAAAGAAGATATGCCGGTACTGACGGTAATCGAACCTGTCGTAGAACCGACCGTTCCTTCTAAACCACAGCGTGCATTGATTGTGTTGGCTTCTTTATTGCTGGGATTATTCGTCGGTTGTGGTTTTGTGCTGATTCAACCTATCTTTTCTCAGATCGTATCTTCAAAAAAGCAGGCGCATACCATCCCGATTAAACGAATGAAAAAAATATCCTGAAGTGGAGGTTTAGTTTTTTTCTTTCTGTTTCGGTTTTTATGCCGTCAGCACTACGGGCCAAAGGAAAGGGAAAAAAAATACTGATTTCTAAATTGATTCCTAAGGTAAGGAATCAGAAGACCTCTGTTTTATGGTGTTCCTGTTTTCCAGATCAAGGTTAGCTTGCTATGCAGTGATAACGGGAGTCGAAGGTGATCGTATTCGGGAACCATGGGAGCTCTGTCGAGTGTCGTCTTGCTTTTTCTGAATGCCCGACCGATGGTGTCTGACGGAAACGTAACGTAAAGTTTTTTGTGCAGTGAGGAGTTCCGCCGGTCAGTGAAAGAAAAAGCAAGATGACCGACAGAAGCGACCGGGGCACCGGACACGAACAACTACCGGAATAAGTCTACCATAAATTCCAATCCATCCACATATCCTTGTCATATCTCCAGCTGTCATGTACCGCATCCGACAGTATTTTATCCGAATACACGAGCAGTGTCGAATCTGGTTCGTTAGCTTTGATGCCGTTGGCATAACCTTCTGGAATCAGTAATATCTTACTTTCTGCTGCCGTTAATTGAAAAATTTCCGGTTCCAGCTTGGGGGACGGATTTTCCCAGTTGTCGATTTTTACAAAAGCAGTAGTAAACGATCCCTTGACAACATAAAACCATTTCTTTTCGTGCTGATGGGCATGCCAGGCCCGGATGATAGAGGTATCCTTTTGATGAATAATATAAAAACGCTTGATTTCTTGCATGTCGAGGTCATTCACATGAGAAATCTGCCCCCGGTAATCGGTAAAAATACCTCCTTCGATGAATTTAATGTCGGACATAGATGAATGTTTTAATCGTTAAGCAATTTCCAGATTTCTCTAAACAATTGCGGAGTAATTCCCATCAAGAAAAGATTACATCTTCTGATCCAAATTTTTCCCTTTCTCTATATGTTTAAAATTGGGGATAAATTCTTTCATTGTTCCGACAATATCTTCTTTTTCTGTTTTCTGGTCATTCAATACCGCCTGCAATCTTTCCAGAAAAGTATCCAGTTCTTCCATCCGGCGGGCCTCCAGGTCCTCAATCACCCCCAGCG